>Ga0247807_10000067_pt1 | contig 108349 bp, 124 predicted proteins | sample UWRJL074202C1_FD_179931 | JGI IMG/M metagenome (GOLD analysis project Ga0247807, IMG submission 179931) | Plant litter microbial communities from Arlington Agricultural Research Station in Wisconsin, United States - UWRJ-L074-202C-1 | ecosystem: Environmental > Terrestrial > Plant litter >...
CCAAAGAAAAAGCGCACCCCAAAACCAAAGCCCGTGCATTACGCCGAAGACTTTGGACTCGACGTCATAGATGGTGGCGATGACGACATGTTTCGTTGGTTTTTATTGTCGTTTCTGTTTGGTAAGCCAATTCAGTCGACGGTTGCGGCAAACACCTGGCGGATATTTATAGACCGCAAGCTGGACACACCGTGGGCAATCCTCGATACACCGCATCGGAAGCTGGTTCATATCTTGGACGAGGGAAAATACACACGCTACGACGAAGTTATGGCAACTGCGCTACATAAATGCATGGAGCGATTGATTGATGATTACGAAGGCTCGTTGGTCCTTATGTACGAAAGTAGCGAGGATGAAGCGCAGTTTTCCAAGCGCCTGCAAACCTTATACGGGGTCGGCCCAAAGACCGCTGAGATATTCATGCGTGAGACCGAAGAATTATTTGCTCGCCGTCTAGAGTAGTTATGCTTTTCATAAGCCCTTCGTCGCAGTATCATGTACACATGAGTGAAACTAGCGCCGAGTACGAAGAGGTTATCCGCCCACCAAAGAGTCTCGATCATTTCGTCGCTGCCTTCGTCGAATTACCCCCAGGTGATGCATTGCGACGTGAAATTATTTCATACGCCTCTAATATCGGTGATAAAAAGGACATAAACACCGCGAGCGGTCAGCGTGATGCTGTACTCGGGGCACGTGATGGTAGCGCCGCATCATTCAGTGAGCTCCTCGAATTTAATCGTGGTCTTGTCGCGTCGATTGCTTTCCCCTATCGTGGTATCCCTTACGAGAACCTAATGACAAGCGGTGAGCAGGTGCTATTGGACGCAATCGCATCATACGACGTGCGTCAATCTAGCAGAAGTTTCACGAACTTCGCAATCCCTTTGATCAACGATGCTTTCGAGCGTGAATATGGCACACCGATCCAAGGTACGTTCATTACAGATGATCAGTACCCTGTGTATTCGGTGTATCGTTTCGCCGAAACTATGGCTAAAGCAGTTCAAAAAGAACGAATGGCTTCTGTCGATCGACAAATAGAGACAAAAAAAGAACTCCTCGAATTACTGGAGGTCGAAGGTCTGAAAGAAGACCTGCTGGCAGAAATCGAGGATCTCCAGTATCTGAGCTTGTCGTTCTATGACATGCAGGTGCAGTCCGGCTTTACTATCGCAGAATACAACGACAAACTGACAAAAATTCGTAAGAAATGGAATATTCCCAATTTGGAGACTTTGGCACTGCTATGTGTTGATGCGGGGATTGCATTTCAAACGCCCCCTCTCGAACGAGTTGAAAAACTGACCGATGTTGAAAAGCAAGTCACGATGCTGTCGTACAAATCACAGCTCACAATTTCACGAGAGACTGGTATCAAACGAACAGAACTAGGTAAGATTACCCGTGCCGTCAGTGCGAAGCTTCGTGTCCCGGAGCGCTACCAGATGATGATCATGATTGAGATGCACGACCGCCAAGCATGATCGTACTGATTCATACATCCAAGACGATGCGCCCGGCTGCGACAGACGCGTCTGTGCAGTTAACGACTCCGGCTTTATTAGATAAAGCAGTTGAGTTAAGTGCGTATGCCAAGACGCTTTCAGTGCAGGAGGTTGAAAAAACGATGCACGTATCGTCAAAACTTGCCCAGGCGACAAAAGACTTACTGCAGAGTTGGACTGACAAACCCGAAAAACAACGCGCTGCAGTCGAGAGCTTTCTCGGTGATATTTATAGTGGTATGCAGGTCGCAGGTTGGACCGAAGCAGATCTGCAATACGCTGACGAGCATCTGCGCATCCTATCTGGTTTGTATGGTATTTTGCGGCCACGCGACGGCATTTATCCGTATCGCCTCGAAATGGGCTACAAGCTGCCATCGCCGAAATTTAAGAACTTATATGCTTTTTGGGGAGAATCGATCGCCAAGACACTCTTGCCCGATCAAGTGATCGTTGACCTGACGGCCGTAGAATACGGTAAAACAGTCATGCCTTACATCGACGCCGATTGTGTTGTGACTCCCCGCTTCCTAACGATCAGTCCAAGGACTGGTGAACCGACGTTTGTCGTCGTCCATGCCAAAATTGCACGGGGTGCATTCGCCAGCTGGGTTATCCGTCACCGTGTAGACGATGTCTCGAAATTGGCGTCGTTCGATGAACTAGGCTACGTGTATGACGCCAATTTGAGCACCGTGAAGATCCCTGTCTTTGTCTGTGCTGAATTTGGCGGCATTGGATTAAGTGTCCGTTTAACGTAATTTTTTGACAATGAAAAGCCCCGCTGTACGCGAGGCTCATCATTTTGATAAGTGCTAGCGAGCGGGGCGGGTGTGAATCTATGTCACTGTCTGAGTAGTGCGTACTCTTTGGGCGACAGATTCACGGTGATGCCTTGCTACTTCACGTTAAAAAGCATGATGAAGAACGTAGCGAACAGTCCACCGATGAGCACCAGAGCTGAGATCGCGGCCATGAGACCTAAGTGGTTGTTGTGGTAGACCGGGGACCTGACTTCCTGTGCATCTTTCGTGACGTTTGTCACTTTTTTGCGAGACATGTGACCACCTCCTAAGGGCATCGATTGAGTCTCGATATATTATACTCTTTTTTATTAAAATGTCAATATGTGGCGCCTCGAAAGCATTAGCTATACTAAGACCATTAAGGAGTCCTATGTCTAAGCTATATATCCCCGTACTTGCAGGAACGAATCGTGAACAACGCAAGAGCATCTTCGCAGCCCGATTAGTCGCAGAAGTTGGCGCCACCTTCGAGGACGTTGAAACCGAAGTGATCGATCCAAAAAACTATTACTTCCCTGGCGACGGGAATGATCCTGAAGGGAAAGATCCACGCTATACGGTGGTCACCGAACGAGCTGACGGGTTCTTCATTGTCTTCCCTGAGTATAATCATGGTTACCCGGGGACATTGAAAAGAATGCTCGATAGTGAATTAAAGAACTATATTCACAAGCCGGTCGCGTTTGGTGGTGTTTCGTCTAGTGCGTGGGGTGGCGTCCGCGGCATCGAAGCGTTAATTCATCCTGTTCGTGAAATGGGCATGGTTGCGACATTTGCAGACATGCAGTTTCCGAAAGTCCAAGAGCTCTTTGATGATGACGGAAAACTCTTAAACGAGAGCTACCGCGACTATATCAAAGGCGCGTGGACCGAACTGATCTGGATGACAAAGGTCATGAAGTACGGCCGCGAACATATCGCCAGCAAGTACCACGACTAGTTTTCGAACGTTAGCAGCTGTTTGTGTTCTGGGTTGAGCGCAAGATGAACGATGTGCAGTAGCATCGCTTCTGGCTGCAAGCCAAGGTTGAGGCGGTAGGCCTTCGGGAAGTAGTTATCAACCCCGATAAGTCCAGGGATCAGGTTCGCTTCAAGAAAGTGAATCGTGCCGCTGCCATCGAGGCGTACATCGATGCGACCGTAGTTGCGACCACCAAGAACTTGGAATGCGGCAACGCCAAACGCAGATAACGCTTGGTGCTCCGCTGTATCTTCAACCATGAATGATGTTTCGATATTTAGGTTCTTGATAATGTTCCCGAGCATGCGCTCGCCGTTACCGTCTTCGGTAGGGACAATTTCGATCGGCATTGCGATAAGTTCGTTTGTTTTGTGATCTGTTATTACTGCGATGCTGAATTCGCGACCTTCGAGGTACTCTTCAACGAGTGCATCGGTAGTATGCCTGGTATGAATTGAACTAACTTTGCTGTGGAGTTGCTCGGCTGTGCGGACAATCGAAAACTCATCGATGCCTTGGCCGCCGCTCTTGTTATTTGGTTTGACGAATAGTGGGAAGTTTAGTCCACTTTCGTCAAAAGCTGAAAGGTCAGAAAGGCTCGCTAGTTTGTAGGCAGCTGTTTTGATGCCGTGGTGCAGCATTTGCTGCTTCGCCAGGTTTTTATTGAGACTGAGTCGGTTAGCCATCTTGCTGGATCCGGTGTGCGCGATTCCGTTCTTTTCCAGTTCGGCAGCCAGCCATACTTTCGCACCAGTAATCTTGTCTATCACATGGTAGATGCCCGAGAACACTAGGTCAGGTTTACGCTCGATAAGCGCTTCCATATCGGTGATCGTATCGACGTTCGTCATGACGACGTCGCTGTAGTGCTGGCTAAGGATCGCAACGATCTCGAGGGCTGACTTTTCACTGAGGGAACTAATAGATTTGAAGTTTGAGCGGACAATCTCAATACGGAGTGCTTGTTTTTGCATAATAAGAGAAGATTCCTTTATGTTAGGTTGTTTTGGTGTAGAAGCTGGAAAGACGCCCAGAATCATAGTAAGGGTGACGTAAGTAACGTTCTATTACGTATAATTATGTCACAGAAAATATGATTCTGCAAGGACAAGCAGCCCTTCATCTGTTATAATGGACCAGTTATGATCTCTGATATTACTATTACTGAAAAATCCTTTGGACCAAAGTCCCTCATGTCGAATATTCGCTTTACTATTAACGATGGCGAAAAGATCGGTGTGATTGGACGCAACGGTGTTGGTAAGTCGACGCTCTTCGGTATTCTCGCCGGTGATGACAAAGACTTCACAGGTGACATCGTCTACAAGCCTGGCGCGGTGATTGTCGCAACGCAACAGGAATACCACGATGTTGGTGACAAGACGGTCCTTCAATACGTTCTCCAGGGTCTTCCTGAATACTCTGCGCTTAGTCACATTATTGAAACCTACCCTGAAACCATGGGCGACAACATGAAGAAGATTAACGAATACAGCGAAGCACTGGTTCGTTTCGATGACAAAGGCTTTTACCAAATCGAAGAACAGATCGAGCGCGAGCTTGCGAACTTCCAGCTGCCTCAGGTTGCACACCGACCCTTCTCTACACTGTCAGGCGGACAAAAGCGTCTCGTCGAAGTCGTCAAGATTATGCACAGTGACGCAAACCTAGCGCTGGTCGACGAACCGACCAACCACATGGACTACATTGCCAAAGACCAGTTCATCGACTGGTTGAAGGGTGCGCGCGAAGCGACACTACTGATTACTCACGACCGTGACGTCCTACGTGAAGTCGATCGCATCATCGAATTAAAAGATGGTGGCTCACAAAGCTTTAAGGGCAACTACGATGCCTACCTAAAGCAGAACGCGGTCTCTACCGGTTCACAAATGAATGAATTCGAAATGATTGAAAAGCGCATCACGAACCTAAAATCAAAGGTGATTGAATACCAACGTTTCAAGGAAAAGTCTCGCCACGGTGGTACGATTCAGCGCTTTAAGCGCCTAGAAGAAGAGGGTCGCAAAGAACTGGCTGAACTGCAAACACGCGTCAAGCCAACTTTTTGGATCGACAAAGATTCAGTCGATAACTTGAACTACAAGGTTGCCGCGCAGTATGACAAGTTCAAAGCCAAGAATGTCCGTATCAACCTGAAGTCTGACGAGTCACGCAGCAAGCACGTGCTGATCTCTGCACGTGACCTGAGCCTTGGGTATGACAAGCCCCTATTCGCCGGCATCAACATCGACCTTCGCGAAGGTGAAGCGATCGAGTTCCGCGGACGAAACGGTGCGGGTAAGACGACCCTTATTAAAGCGATCCTTGGCGATGACTCTGTTACAACCTACGGTGGTGAATTAGAGCTCGATACCCAGGTGCGTGTCGGTATCTACGAACAGGAAGTTTCACCTACCTACTTCGAGATGCCGCTTGAAGAAGCGATCGAACGCATGTACCTTTCAAAGGACTTGCCGATCTCGACGACCAAGATTCGTTCTATCATGAGCGACTACCTATTTACCGAAGGTGACGGCAAAACGCCTGTGAAGCGCCTCAGTGGTGGCCAGAAGGCACGTTTCCAGTTGATCTCGATGCTTGCGAACGAGCCGCAGCTCCTGATCCTCGACGAACCGACAAACCACCTTGATCTTCCATCTGTCGAAGAGCTTGAAACAGCTCTCGCCCGCTATTCCGGTGCGATCATCTACGTTAGTCACGACGGCTACTTCCGCGATAAGTTGTCTGGCGAAGTGCTAAAAATCGGTGCGCAGTAACGAATTACGCCTGCTCTTCAAGTGTCGCCTGAATAAAGCGGCGAGCACTTCCAACCGAGTAGGCTGTCAACGCGCTATCTGGATAATGATGTGGTTCACCGTTTCGGTTTTTCATTTTTACCAGTAGTGTTGCGAGCGATGCGTCATCGAGTGCATCGAGCCTTTTTGCGATTTCCGCATCGTTGGCACTCAATGTTTCTTTTTGGCGTGCGGCAGCTGCGGCTGCACGCTCAAGGTCGGATGCAACTTCTGCGGTTTCAAAAAGCGCTTGCTCAAGAACTCGTTGATCAATGCGCTCTTGTTCTTCGCGTGCCTCTATCTCTTCTTGCTGCGTAATTACCCGCTGTATATACGACAAGAGTGATTCATATTGGGCAAGGTCGTTCTCGGTCGCGATAACAGGAGGCTCATCACCTGTAGTAAGTTGCAATTCATCGTCTTCTTTTCGGTACATCAACTTTTCGCTTATTTCTGTTTGATCTTGGGATACGTAGTGTATTCTTATACCGGTTGCTGGTCCTGAATCGGAGCTCCAGTATGAGAATAAATCGAATACCTCGACACTGACATATTCGTTGAGATCTATCTTATATTCTGAGATCTCATGATATGTTCCTTCTTCTGCGGTGCCTTTACTTGCGATTTCACGCAGGAGCTGTTTTACATTCTCGACTCTACTGGGTGTTTCATGCTCGATTGGTGCTAGTGATTCATTCATGCTACTCTACTCCCCTTCTTTTGTCTTTATGATACACGCGTGGCTAGGTCCGACAAAACATAACCAAAAATATACCAAAAACGACTCATCACTGAGTCGTTTTTAATTATGAGGCGTTCTTAAGTTTTAGGCTCTTGAGTTTCTTCTTTAGAAGACGTTTGCGCGCTGCGCCGTGCCAGTTTTTGTGCTTAGCCATAGTAAATTATCTTCCTTCACGCCATTTTAGAGGCACAGTTATCAGTTGTTGTTATTAACTTGTTGCTATTATACCATAGTTTTCATGTTCGCACCTCTATAATTACGCGCCTAAGCGCAAAGTGCTATAGTGAGTATATGAATAAAAAACTCTTCAACAAATTTCACGTTAAAGACAAAGTAGCCAAAGCTGAACTTGCACGTGCCCACGGCATAATCATTCTATTAAGCATCTCATTGATGATGACACTGACAATCGGTGCAACTTTCCAGGTGCACTTTGACCCTATTCTGTCGTTCGCTGCGGTCGTCCTGCTTGCGGTTGTCGCGATCGTCTCGCTCTCTGTCGTCATCACAGTGAAGCGGAGCAAATAATGGCAGACACGAAAGTATCGCAAGAATATATCCCTGGCGTCTGTAACATTGGTCCCGCAGAGCGTAAAAAGCGTCGCATGATGGGCGTTGCGGGCACCATCGCAACCGGCTTGGTCCTCTTGGGCTTTTACGCCGCGGATGCAAACTGGGCATGGTACCTCTTGGTGATAATTCCGGCAACTGCTGCAGCTAATGGATTCTTGCAAGATTACATGCACTTCTGTGTCGGCTTCGGCATGAAAGGTATCTTTAATGTCATCAACAGCGCTGGCGTGACGGATAACGTCGAGCTGGAAGAATTTCGCAAAGCAGATCGTCGCAAGGCTATAAAGATTCTGTTGTATTCTCTGCTGATCGGCATCGCCGTCGCTGCAATCGCAATCGCTTTGCTTTAAAAATGAAAGTAAGAAAAGGACCCTCGTGATGAGGGTCCTTTCTGTAACATCGGGTAGACTTTTCTCTAACGCCTATCACCGGGTCTAAGGGTTCCGTACCTGCTTGCGGTAATGATGAGCTTTACGTTTGTATGGCTGGACATATATTCCCTCCTTCGTTTAGCTTGTACTCTTTTATTATACGCCTATTTCGTCGAGCCATCAAAAAAGACCCTCTTTCGAAGGTCTTTTCTTGGTTCCGTTTTAACTATTAACGGTAGTTTTGGTTCTGCATAGGAACGAAAGTGAAAGCTTTTCCGCTTGCACCACCACGACCAGTACGGCCGATACGGTGAACGTAGTCTTCGTAGGTAGCGGGTTGTTCGAAGTTGATCACGTGAGACACGTTAGGGATATCAAGTCCACGAGCTGCAACGTCTGTTGCGACCATGATGCGGACTTTGTTTTCCTTAAATGACTTCAGTGCACGCTGGCGCTGTGATTGTGACTTGTTACCGTGAATGGCAACAGATGTCATACCACTGTGCTCAAGGTGGTCAGAAAGACGTTGGACGCCAAACTTAGTTTCACCGAAGACAAGGACCTTTTCGAAGTCAGCTTGTGACAGCATGTCGACAAGGATTTCAAGTTTGTGGTCTTTGTCACGAGCTTCGACGATGTCTTGCTCGACGTGTTCGCTGGTGTCAGATGTACGGACAGAAACTTCGACTGGGTCGTTTAGGAACGTGTTCACCAATGATTGGATCGTTGGAGTAATCGTTGCGCTAAAGAACATTGTCTGGCGGTCGCGTGACGTCTGGTCGACGATTTCACGGATGTCGTTGATGAATCCCATGTCGAGCATACGGTCTGCTTCATCGAGGACAAGGTATTTCACTTGGTCAAGCTTTAGCTCGCGGCGTTGCATGAGGTCCTTCATACGGCCCGGTGTACCAATGATGACGTGTGGACGACGACGAAGGTCACGGATCTGACGTTCGATGTTCATACCACCGACAACAAGGGCGCTGAAAAGACGCATGCCACGTGAGAATTCACGGAACTGTTCGTCGATCTGTACAGCGAGTTCACGGGTTGGAGCCATGATCAATACAGAGTTGAAGTCTTGAGTGTTGCGGATCTTCTCGATAATAGGAAGAATAAAGGCAGCTGTCTTACCAGTACCAGTGTTCGCAAGTCCAATAACGTCGCGGCCTTCAAGAATGTAAGGGATCGCTTGGTCTTGGATCGCGCTAGGGATTTTGTAGCCCTTGGCGATAATGTTTTGTTGAACGTCGGGGCTAAACGCGAAATCCATGAATTCGTGCTTTGCGTCATACACAACTTCTTCAGCCTTTGTGACTGCTTTGTTGATGAACTTACTTGGGTGGATATAAGCACCACGACGGTTTCCACCACCGCCTGAGCGACCTCGGCTTTGGTTGTTTCCACCGAATGAACGGTGTCCTGGACGTGCGCCACGAGGCGCTGATGAGCGATTTTGGCCGTAAGGCATAAAATGTAATTCCCTTTCTGGGATCAAAAAAATATTCTGCATAGCAGACGAACAGTGAGAACCTTTTGATTTCTCACTAGGTAAAGTCTTCTTTGACTAACCGTGAGAGGCGGTATCCATTCGGATGCGTATACTTTCATTATAGCACAAGCTACTTTATTTGTCTAGGGGTGCAACACTTTTCGTCGTTTTCCGTCGACGGGCGACAGGCGCTGGCTTTATGACACGAAGTGGCTTCTTTGGCAGTGCTTTCTTGCGGGCATTGGTAATGGTGCGTTTAAACTTCTTCTCGGCCTCATTATCCGCAAAGCGTGGCAATGGTCCGTGTGCGATAACAGGACTCTTGGATTTTTCGTCCATTTCTTTGATGAGGTCAACAGCGGCGGTTTCGATTAACCACTCGCGGCCAGGTGCGGTTTCGCCAATTGCCGTAATGTGCCAGAGCTGCTCACCGACTTTGACTTCTTCGGTAATTTGTAACTGGCTGACCATCAGTAGTGGGCCGCTTGGAAGGCGGTCATTTGCCTTTTGAATTAACGCTTCGCCTTTTTCTAGGTTCGTTACGAATAGTTCGAGTGCAATCGAGCGAATACCTTTTGGTGTAATGCGGATCCCTTGAATGTTTTGGTTACTTACCCAGGTAACTTCCCCGTTTAGCTCGCGGATCTTTGTCGATCGCAATGTGACACGCTCGACGATCCCTTGGATATCAAAGGGTACAATTTTTACGTGGTCGCCGACGCCGTACCACTGCTCGATCATCATCGCTCCCCCACTGACGATGTCACGAAGGATTGGACCTAGCGATGCACTTACCAGGATCAACACGATGGCACTGGCACCAATCAGCGCGGTTGGTGGCTCGTCCGGGTGATCAAGGAGCCACCAGAAATAGAGGCTGGCAATAACCAAAAAGACGCGAATCAGGGCGATACTGAGTACCAGGTAGGTTTCGTAGCGCCGGTAGCGGTTAACGATTGGGAGGTCCTGACTCTTGTCGGCACGAGCGCCCATTTCGGCAACGGCCTTGCGCAAAAAGTAGGCCACGATACGCCCTAAAATCAGGCCGACTGTCAAACAAATCACAAACGTGACGATGGTGTGTAGGTTAAAGAATGTATCGGTGATGTATTTCAACACATCAGAACTCTGCGCAAGTGAAGATTGCATAAAAACTCCTTGTTGGTGAAGCCGCGAGAGATCCGCGTCTTGGTATTAAATTGGTATATATAGCGTTTGCCCTAAGGACCTTTATACCAGTATACCCTGAGAACGAAGTCTATGCCACCCGGATGAATTTCCTACAGGCGTATAATAAGAACAAACGAAGGAGGCGCGATGTTACAAGATAGTTTGGCTTTTAGTGGATTTACCACGAATGATATTCATGCAGCACAAGACTTTTACGGTAATACCCTCGGATTGCGCGTTGATGATACAGGGATGGGCCTCGAGGTTCACTTGGGTGGCGATCGCACAGTATTTATCTATCAAAAGGACAATCATCAACCTGCAACTTACACAGTACTAAACTTCCCTGTTGATGATATTGACCAAGCAGTTGATGCTTTGGTTGAAAAAGGCGTTACGTTCGAGCACTACCCCGACCTACCTGGTCAACAAGACACAAAAGGTGTGCTGCGCGGCAAACAGTTTGGATATGGACCGGATATTGCGTGGTTTAAAGATCCGGCCGGCAATATCCTATCAGTCTTAAATGGTTAGAACGTGCCGACGATAATCACGAGTGTGACGATTGCGCCAACGAGATAATTCAACCAGATGAAGCGGCGCCATCCCTTGTTGGCCGTAGCCGATGTCTTGTCGGTAATCTGTAGGTATGGATAGATATTTGCAATATAGGCGATGCCTGCGATACCGACGATTAATGCCAGGCCACCCTGGAGGTTGATCGTGAAGATTGCCAGTGCGTATAAAAATGCGCTCAAAAAGACGGTGCTGCGCGCGCCAATTACGGTCGCGATAGATTTCAGGCCACCTTTCCGGTCAGGAATCACGTCTTGAACGGCGCCGAACGCATGACTGGCGATACCCCACAAAAACAGTGCCAGTGCAAATGGCCAGGCTTGTGGCTGGAAGCCTGTCACGGCGATCGCGAAGATCATCGGACCAACAAAGTGAATACTACTGGTGATCGAATCCAGAAATGGCACTTCTTTAAAACGGAACCACTTCATGCTGTAGGCAACAACAAAGAAGATGACTGCAACCAAGATCGCTGCGGCCGCAACGGGCGATAAAATGATCAGAGCTACTGCGAATGGGACGGTCAGTGCAATGGATGTCCAGATGATAGTTGGATGGAAGCTCTTGGCTTCTAGTGCACCTTCGATGCTATTTTTGCGGGGGTTCTGGATATCCGATTCGTAGTCGAACACATCATTGATCCCGTACATCAATAGGTTGTACGGGATGAGGAAGAAAAGCGTTCCTATGATAAAAATCGCGTCGACTCCCCCACCCAGCAGTAAATAGCTAGCGGCGAATGGGTACGCGGTGTTTACCCAAGAAATTGGGCGCGACACCTTGAATAGTTTGACGAGCTTATCGAGCATGACGACGCTCCTTCTTTTCGGACTTTTTCTCTCCGAGGCGATGCCAGACTAATGGGACGATGCAGGCTGCATAGAGGGCGTAGAAGAAGTCTTCGATCGGCGCGCCCAGTAAATTGAGGCCGAGAATTTTATCAGGGTTGTAGTCAACGATACCCAGCAGGATAATGATCGGGTCAAATATCAGCGTTAGCAAGAACACGGCGTACAATGTGATCCACCAGGCGCGGGGCGGTTTTTTGAGCTTGTTTGGCATAAATATAACGAGTGTTATTAGGAACAATACGTTTAATAGAATATAGGTAAACATTAGGCGCTCCTCTTTTCAACGAAGCGATACACGAGCAGCGCAACGTAGGTTAGGAGGAAAAGGAAGAATAATTCTTCGATTGGAAATTCAGGGATGATACGAAATGGTAGCGCGTATTGGGAGTCGCCGTGAAAGAAAATGCCGAGGCGGATTCCGAAGATGTCCCAGGCAATAAACAGCCAGATCGAAATTAGCAGAGTGACTGCAGTTCGCTTCAAGTCGTGAAAGAACGCGAGTTTAAATTTGAAATCGACAAGCACCAAACACGTGATGGCGATGACCAGTCCTAGTAAGTAAAACCACTGCATTATTGACGCTCCTCTATTTCGTTAATCGGTCCACCCTTTTTTATTCCCATAATCCTTTTATACACTAGTTGGGCGCTAATGAGACACATTGGTAGGCCAATTCCCGGTACGGTGCTGGCACCCACGTAGTAGAGGTTCTTCAGTTTTTTGCTTTTATTTGGTGTGCGCCACATAGCACTCTGCTTCAGTAAGTGTGACATACCCAGTGCCGTCCCCTCCCAGGCGTTGAATGTCGTCTTGAAGTCGTTGGGTCCGAATGTATCGAGGCTGACAATCTGCTTTTCAAGGTCCGGTGCTCCGACCGCCTGTGCAACCTGTCCAATGAATCGCGTGACCAGTTTTTGCTGAGCAACTTTCGTGATGTGGACATCAGTCGGCAGTGGAATGAGTACAAATAGATTCTCGTGTCCTTTTGGTGCGGTGGTTTTGTCTGTTGCTGTCGTGCGACTGACGTAGATCGAGGCAGATTCTGGTATCTTTTTATCCTGGTAGATATCGGTGAAGTTTTGCTTCCATTGATCAACGAATAGTAGGTTGTGGTGCTCCATTTGTGGCAGACTTCCCTTCACGCCAATGTACAGTAACAGTGCCGAGATGCCCGACTCTTTCTTTTGCCAGTAGCTGTCTGGGTAGCTGCGGGCTGGTGCGTCGAGCAGATTCATTTCGGTGTGGTGTAGGTCTGCGTTCGAGATGATGATGTCGGCTGCAATCTTTTGGCGACCAATCGTGATGCCGGTTGCTGCACCATTCTCGTGATTGATATACGACACATCGCTGTTTAGGTGGTACGTTACGCCCAGTTTTTTACCTATACTGACCAGTAACTCTATGATCGAATACATCCCTTTCTTTGGATAGAACACCCCTTCTTTAAAGTCGAGCGCGCTCATCAGGCTGTACATCGCGGGCGCTTTGAACGGTGAGGTTCCTAGGAAGACCATAGGATATTCCAGTATCTGCTGTAGTGGTTTTGAGGTGACGAACTTTTTTACGCGTGAGTGAATTGGCATCAGTAGGAGTTTCGCCATGCGCCCCGTGCTACCAAGGACTTCCTTGGTCGCAAGGTCTTGATACCGCGTAAAGTTGGTATATAGGAAATGACGCATTGCCATTTGGTAGATCTCATTGCCTTCAGTGACATACTTTTTCAATTGGTCACCAGCACCTGGTTCGATTGCCTCAAATGTCCGGGCATCCTTATCGACGTCGCCTTGGACCGTAATGGCGTCGTGGCTTTCAAAGAATACTTTGTAGGCCGGATCGAGCCGCGCAATCCCCAATTCTTTCGTTACGTTACTGTCGAAGAGTTCAAAGTACTTCTGAAAAACCTCCGGCATCAGGTACCATGATGGGCCTGTGTCGAATGTAAAGCCTTTTATTTTTCGTTGCCCAGCACGCCCGCCAAGCTGGGCATTCTTTTCGTAAACGTCGACTTGAAAGCCGGCTTTTTGGAGCAGGTTTGCAGTCGCGAGGCCACCGATACCAGCGCCGATTATAATGACTTTTTTAGGCACGACGTATTCCTAACGAGGTTCGGATGAATAGCGCCGTTTTTTGCATGTCACTGACCCGGATACGTTGCTTTTTTAGTCGGGAAGCCGAGGTAAGTTTCAATTGTTTTAATAACAGGCTGTAATACTGGTAACTAAGCTCAACGGCTTTACGTGACGACGCAGGCAGTTGGGTGATTGTTTTGCTGGCGATGTCGAAGTCTTTTTCTATATCACTGATAACCGTCGTTTTCGTTTTTTCATCAAATGTGGCGAACGATCCAACGGGAAAATACCAACGACCGAGGCCTTCGGCGTCTGCAGCAATGTCGCGTAGGAAGTTAACTTTCTGGTACGCGGCGCCTAGGTGACACGCACCATTCTTGAGCGCGTCGTACTGATCTGCATCACCGGTAAATACTTTCAAGCACATCAACCCAACGACTTCTGCCGAGCCGTAGATATAGGTATCGTATAGACTTTGATCAAATGTTTGCGGGGTGATATCCATGCGCATACTCGTAAAGAATGGCGCGATGAGTATGTCGGTGATGTCGTAATAGCGGGCGGTCACGACAAATGCGTGGACAATTGGGTTTGGGCTATAGCCTGATTGCAGAGCGCGAGTCGTCTCTGTTTCGAGGTCGTTTAGCAATTGTAGTCGGTCTTCACCTTTGTAGGTGTCGACAATTTCATCGGCAATACGAACGAGGCCGTAAATGGCGTAGATGTGTGGACGCAACGACGTTTCGAACAGTCGTATACTCAGGCCGAACGAGGTGGAATACTCATTCGTGATGAGCTTACTCGCCTTGTAGCTGGCTGTCGTATAGAGGTCCACTAGCGATCTCGTTTCAGGCAGAGGTCAATGAGTGCACCAAACGCAGCGTGGTGTATATCGTCGATTTCAAGTGCGCCAAGCAGTGTGTGGGTGTGCTGCTGGTAGGCAGTAATAAGGGTTTCGACGACATCTCTCGCACCGCTATCGATCAGCAGTGAGCGCACGACTTGTACTTCGTCGGCTTTTAATTCGTGGCGGCCAAATAGCGCATCAAACGTTATACGCTGGGTTTCGTTGGCGAGTTTATAGAATTCTTCGATCAGCAGCGTACGCTTGCCTTCGATGATGTCGCTGCTGATGCTCTTGCCAGACACTTCTTCGGATCCAAAAATACCGATCAAGTCGTCGCGGAGTTGGTAGCCAACACCTAATTGCTCACCGAGTTGTCGGAGGAGCTCGAGCTTGTCAGGGGCTGCGCCTGCGAGGGTTGCGCCCATCAGGAATGGACTTACGAATGAGTAGCTGGCGGTCTTCTGCTCGGCAATAACAAGTGGATCCACCGCATCGATACCACGAAAGGCAGCCTCTGTGTCAAGCAGTTCCCCACCGACGACCTGGAAAATAGCTTGTGATAGCAATCGTTGGGCCTCGCGAATGTGCAGCGCGCTGGCATCTGTTTCGGTCATCAGAATGAATGCTTCCGAGATAAGTAGGTCGCCTGCGAGGATTGCGGCACTATTTGCGTAGTGTCGACGGTCCTGCTCGTTTTCGATGATCTCTTCGTAGTGGTCTATGTATTCGCGTGCGACGTTCTTAACGCCGTAACGAATGTCATCGCGATCAATGATGTCGTCGTGGATGAGCATAGCGATATGTAGCAGTTCTTGTGATGCTGCGGCAGGTACAATGGTTTCAACTGGTTGATCGCTAAACGTTTCGAACGTCAAGAGCGTCATGTACGAACGTAGCCGCTTGCCCCCAGCTGCATATAATTTTTGGATGTCCTGCCACAAGGTTTCGTAGTGCGGACTGATGCTGCGCGCTTCATCTGCGCGTTGGGCAAGCAGCGGCGTTAAAAAGGCATCGATCATCGCTTTTGAGGGTGCGGGAGCCAAGACATTGGCAGGGGTAAGACTGACGTTCTTCATGTCCCTCCACTATAGCATGAAAAAAGGCGTTCTCATCTGACCGAAGCCAGACGAGAACGCCTTATCTACCGCGTAATGAGGCGATAGAACTTTCTTTCTCACCGTAAGGCGAGAAAGCGGAGTTTGGGATGGTTACCACTTTCCTTTGTCGCGAATTTTCACAGGAGTAAACGAACCACGGTTCGTCAGTTCCTGATCTACCTCGATCACGACGACGAGATTTTCTGTTGTTGCAGCAGTCCCTGGGTTGGGCTTGCCACGACTGCAGGTTACGAGGTTCACGCGTCCGCGTGGACCATCGCAGGTTGCGGGGTCTGATGAGCGCAAGCGCGCACCAGCTTCACCTTTTGGGATCGGCGTCGGCTTGACGCTGACCTTGTAGAAGATCCTCCCCTTTGTGGTTGTGATAGCAACTTCATCGCCAGGCTTTAACTGCCACAGAAACTGGAACGCGCCCAGCTCTTCAACAGGAACGTCTTTCCAGTACGGAGTGGTATGGGCGGCGATGAGGCCGGGACATTTGGTGTTTGTGCCAAATAATCCACCACCAGCGATTGTAGAGTCCCACACGACGGTGGAGTTCCATGGGACGGGCGGACTGAGTACGTAGCCATTGGCTACATTCATAGCTTGCGTCCACTGTGTGATTGGATGCTTCAGGCTGTCGTCGGGCACTCTTTTGGCCTTCGGATTGAACTTTTGACCTGCGGTCTCTGAATCGAACCCGATCGCCGGGATTTCGAGACGTGTGACAACACTGTCCTTAACAACAACATCGAGCGCATCGGGTGGACGCGGCGTTGTAGGAGCGAAGGGAAGTGTTTGCGGGTCAACCGATATGGGATCGGGTTCACCTGGGTTTGCGGTAGGTGGCCAGAAAATTCCAGACACGATGATACTCATCACAATAGCGGCGACGCTTACCGTTAGTGCGGTAATGCCCAGCCACTTCGCCATAAAGGCGATAAATGATGTCTTCATCCGTTGTCGTTCTCTGCCGTGACGTACTTCTGCTGTGTGGGCAACAGATTTCACTATGAACTCTTTTCTTTCGAAATTGAGATCTACATCGCGTGGGGGGCGATGCGGTTGCTAATGAACCTTATGTGTAAGGTGCGTACGATTGTGCCTTACATATAAGGTCCACGAGTAACTGTATAATTATAGCACATATTTGCTTAAAAGTAAATGATTAGAAGGCGTGTGTTAGGCTGATATATTTCTACGGAAATTAAAGTGGGCCTCGGTAACAATGTTACCGAGGCCCGTTATTTACATCATCACATCCCTAAGGATTCAGATGAATGCAAACCTTGCTTCAGGCAGGCCTGAAGCTATGCGACTCACTTACGTGCTGCGACCGCCTTGCGGATTGGTCGAACTGCAGCTGCTCCGCCCAGCATCAGCACGACGAGTGCCCAAAGGACTCCGTCGTTGATGTTGTTGCTGGATGACGCGGTGACTCCTGCGACGCTGACGTCACTGGCGACACCCTGGAAGGCGCCCGAAGCGCCCGTGTCGATGCCCCCGTTAGGGTGTGTCACCGGGTGGTGCACTACCGGTGGAACCGGCGGCTTCGGCGGGTTGTTGGGCGGGCACGGTTCGTTGTTGAACGTGTACGTCCACACTGCGGTGTTGTCGACGACGGTGTAGCTGTCGCCTTCACCTGGTGGGGCGATGTCCACATCCGGATCCGACGAGACGAAGACGACCCGCGATGACTTGACGCCATCGATAGTGTTCTCCGATACGTAGTACGTGCCGTCATCCGTTACGGACTGGTAGCTGTAGTACGTGTCGCCGTTGGGCAGTACTGCCGACATGCCGTTCTGCTTGATGCCGGGCACGATAGTCCCGTCCTCAGCGGATCCGCACGCTTCGTGGAACTCGGCGTTGAAGGGGTTGTATGGGGTCTGAGCACAGTCGGTCTCGACTGTGAACGTCTCCTGGTCCTCACCCTTGACGCCAAACTTCACGATCTGTACACCCGAGTCCTCCTCGAACGAGAGGGTCTTGACGACCTTCTCGTTCGGCTTCACCGTGATCAGCTGGGTTTCCCCGTTGCCCACGTTGAGTTCGAAGAACGCATCCGTGCCGATTTCACCGTCCTTGAGTGTGACCTCATTGGTTGCGGTGATCTCGATCCAGCCACAGGTCTGATCGACCGTGTATGCCGGGTTGCTGCCGATGACGACCGGCGGCTTCTCTTCCTTGGGCACGTACGTGACGCACTTTTCGGAGTTGCCCACCGTGAACGACGTGACCTTTGAGATCAGACCGGCGTTACCGCCGCCCTGGTTCAGGAGGGCCTGTCCGAGCAGTACTGCGTCCGGGTTCTGTTCCAGGAGGAACTTCCACGACTTGAAAGTGTCGCGGTTGGGGTACCCGGGGATTGCGTTGCTACTCCAGACGATCGCTTCTCCACTCTGGAAGAAATCGAGGCTGCCGTTGTTGTAGACGGCCTCGATCACGATGGTAGTGAATCCGCCAGGTGCGTCACCGTTGACGTCCACAGGGACGTTGCCGGCGACGATCTGAGCGGGGTGGCTACCGGGCTGGACGAGTGTCGCCTCGGCGGACAGAGCGGTCAGCTCGTTGAGTGGGATCTGGTAATCCGTGCTCGTCAGGCCAAACGTGATCTTGTCGTTGCTGCCGGGTGTGCTGAGTACCCAGCTGTCGCCGTCCCAGGTCAGGGTGCCTCCTTCACGTGTGAACGTGACGCCGATGCCCTGCTCCGCTGCCGTGTCCTCGTAGACGTTGATTGTCTTCGTGGGGGTCGGGCAGCTGCCGTAGGTGGGCGGAGCACAGGCCTCGCCACCGTTCCAGCTGGCGATGATATTCGTCGGCGTGTTACTGTCCGGGTAGTGCGGCAAAGGGCCGTCTATCCCATCGAAGCGGGTCTTGCCGATGAACAGATCGTTCTGCTGGAAGCATCCCTTGTTCACGATCTTGAGGGTCGCGGTCGGGTGCTGCTTGGTGAGGGTGACGGTGTCGAAGTCGACGTCCTCCTGGGGGCCACTTGTGGGCCAGGTGGGGCCGTGGGTTTCGAAGCCTTCCAGTGAGACATCACAGGTGGTGAAGTCGGGCTTGAGGGTGACGGTTGCCTCGGTGAGTCGTTCGTTCCGGTCGTCGACCGTCACGTCCTTGTCGTCCGTGCAGGCCTTCTCGTGATCGCCGTTGGTCTTGGTCGACTTGGTGTCGTCCTTGGCCTTGCTGTCATCCTTCGAGTCCTTCTTGTCGGATTCCTCGGCCGGGGCCTTGGTCTCTTCCTGAACTGGTTCGTCGGCGACGACGGGCGGCTCCTTCTCGGGCGCCACTTCTTCGGCGGGTGCCTCTTCGGCCGGCTCTTCAGCTGGCGTTGATGCTTCCGGAGCTGCCTCCTCGGTTGAGGGGGTGGCTTCTTCGACGACCGTGGTATCGGACGTGACGGTTGCTTCGTCCCCTTCCGCAGCGTATGCTGCGGTCGGAGCGAGGAGCGCGAGACACAGCGCAGCGGTCGAAACCACTGCCCCTATCTTCGCTTTGTTGCGTGTAGCGAACATGTAACTTCCAATCCATGTGGGTGGAGCGGGTAGGTCCTGGCGGGTGCCAGAGTGTTTCACTGAGTAGTGAGTCAGTTGTTTTAGGTACGCGCGAGCTGAACCTAAAAAAGCTGCCTCACGTGCTGTTCATATTTTATAATATAATAGCTAAAAAGTAAATGTTATGCACTGCAAATGAAACATAGTGAAATTGAGAAGGCCCCGTACGACGAATCGCACGGGGCCTTTGATACCTACGGTGTTGAGTCCTGGCTGGACTCGAAACGGTGTAGACCTTGTCTCAGTTACCAGTTCTCCTTACGGAGACTCTGGTGTTGAGTGAATTGACTCACTTGCCGATGGCGCCGAGCTTCGACTTCATGAACTGCATCGTTTCCTTGCGACGAATCACGAGGAAGACGAGGCCAGCCAGAAGCATCGACAGGAACATGTAGGCCGCGACCGGGAATGCAGCGAGGGCGGGGTTGAATCCACCATTGCTGGTTACTCCCGGGAAGCTACCGAATGCTCCTGTGTCGATACCACCGTTGTGGCACGACGCGTCGTCCTGCTTGTCCTTCACGGTGTAGTTCACAGTTGCGCGATCCGTACCGTTCTTGAACAGGTGATCCTTGAGAGAAACCACCTTGACGCTCTGGTTACCAACTTCCTGGCTGAGCACCTCGCCCTCGTCGAGCTTTGCGTTGACGAGAGTGAGCTTGACCGTTTCCGAATCAAAGCAGGTTGCGTCCTTGTCGATCGAAACCGACGCGGTAGCGTCCTGCGGGCACAGGCTGGGGTCAGCCGCAAAGATCTCGTATTCGACGGTCATCTTCTGCTCCCCATTCGGGAAGAGGAAGAACTTGTCGGCTACGGCCGTTGCGGTGTGCTTGCCGACCGTGAGGTCGAGTTCGCTTTCCCAGGTGGCGTGCGCCAGGGTGAAACCGACCGTGCTGTCCTCGTAGCAAGACTGCTGCGACTTGATGAAAGCCGACGCAGATGCTTCGTGGGGGCACAGGCTCGGGTCAGCTGCCTTGATGGTGTACGTCACACTGATGTGTGCCGTGCCATTTCCGAACAGGTGCTCCGTGCTTGCGGTTGCCGTTGCGGTGTGCGTGCCGACCGAAAGGTCGAGCGGTGCATCCCACGTGGCGAACTTCAGCGTGTCCTTCACGATCGTGCCGGAAAGGCAGGTCTCGTTCTGGTCCAGATCGACGGTTGCAACAGCGTCCTGCGGGCACAGGCTCGGGTCAGCTGCCGTGATGGTGTACGTGACGTCAAACGTCCGCACGTGGCCATCAAAGAAGTGATCCTTGTCCGACTCGAACGTGACGGTGTGGGTGCCGACGGTGGTGTCGATCACTTCGCCGTCCGCCAGGTGCGCGAACTTCAAGTCGAAGGCGACGGTGCTACTTGCGTAGCAGGTTTCCTTCTGGTCGAGCTTGACGGTCGCCGAGGCGTCCTCCGGGCACAGGCTCGGGTCAGCTGCCTTGATGGTGTATTCGACGGTGATCGTCGACTTGCCATTGTTGAACAGGTGTCCCTTGTCTGCGGTGGCGGTACGTTCGTGCGTGCCGACCGAAAGGTCAGCGGCGGTGTTCCATGATGCGAACTTCAGGTCGAAGTCCACGGTGCTTCCGTCGAGACACGTTTCCACGTGCTTGGTCTTGACGGTTGCGTCTGCGTCCTCCGGGCACAGGCTCGGGTCAGCTGCCTTGATGGTGTACTTGACGGTGATCGTCGAGGTTCCATTTCCGAACAGGTGTCCCTTGGCTGCAGTCGCGGTGCGGGTGTGATCGCCGACCGAAAGGTCAGGCGTCTTGTCGTTCCATTCGGCATTGGTGATGCCGAATGAGACCGTCGAAGCGTCCAGGCACGAAGCCTTGTCCTTGACGTCAACCGTTGCGGTTGCGTCCTTCTTCGGTCCACAGTCGAGTGTGAACTTGATACTCCCTGTTTGCGACTCTTTGTGTCCGTCTCCCCAAACAAGGGAGGCGGTTGCCGAGGCACTTGTGGCGGAAGCGGGCACGATCTGTGTCCACTTGTAGGACGTGTTACCGACCACCGTCTGTTTCACGGGATCGACCTTCGTTCCAGCCGGCAAGATACTGCCGATTGTTGCGACGGCCGTGTGGCCGGAGCCGCTCGCCGGCACGCTGGTCGTTGAACCAGTGTACGTGGCGAGCCGTGTTCCATCGTCGAGACAGGATTCTTTTACCTCGACTTTGGTGGTGTGGGCGGAAGCAGATTCGGACTGCGTGACGCCAGTCGTTTCCAGGGCAACGGAGCCGATACCGCCGAGTAGCGTGGCCGCGAGGGCCATGCTTGCGATACGCGTCCATTTGTTACGGGTGAGGTTCAAAAGAACCCCCCTTTCCAAGTGTGGGCTGTGCAAAGGGTAAGACATACCGGAGCGGGTTGCTGGTATGCGTGTGTGAGTCAATTTGTCGAGGTGCCAGCTGGGCACTTCGAAAAAGTGACCAACACAGTGGTGTATTATAGCACAAAAATGATTAAATGTAAATATGCATAAGGAGCATTATTTTATAGAAGAATGCTTGACGCTCATGCTATACACGGGTGTATACTAAGTACAGTCATATAGGTACTTCCACCGAAGTAATTTGGGATTAGAGGATTTTCACCTATAGGCTTATACAGAAGCCACCAACCGATGCTATGCACACTGTAGACAATTTCTATAAGCGCCCCTGGTACTCGATACAATTCTCCGTGATATTTAGTAAACAGGCAGACGAGTCTAAGCGGTCTCTCTCCCCTCTCTAAATCTCTCCTCCGTCTCCAATCGGAAACCAAAGCCGCTGCTGACCAAAATTAAGTTGTCAGCTTATTTGCGTTAATAACAACGCCCACTTGTACAACACAACAAAACAATCTTACTTGGAGAAACAAATTATGAACCGTATTACAATCAACGAAGAAATCGCAGTAACACGCATGGGATTCAAGAAGGACTTATCTGCATACCCACGCCGCATGGAATTCCGTGGCACCGTCTATGACTTCCTCGATGCTGGCCTTCGCTGCCTTATCCGCTCAGGTGAACACATGGCAGAAATCATCACACTGACTGACGGCCAATCTCAGTTCCGTCTTCGCAGCGACAACCATGGCGGCAACTGGACACTACTGAACATCCTTTCGTAATAGTACAGCTCCTGCAAAACAATATCCGGCACTGCGAGGCCGGATATTTTATTTGGAGTATTTCCCTAGTGTTTTATTCCATCGGGTTCTTGACGAAGCGACGACCGAAGAACTTATGAATCTCAACCACGAAGATTGGAATAAAGAACGCCATAAGACTCACGACAAACAGGTCACCGATAGCAATAGGTGTAATGTTCAACAGGCCTTGGAGCGGCCCAAACACGGCGAGGATCTGCATAATGATCGAGATCGTGAGGCCGATGTAGAACGGTTTATTAATAACCTTAAGGCGTGTGAACAGCGACTGGTAGGTGCTACGGGCGTTGAAGGCATTTGCCCATTGGATGACAACAAGGGCACAGAAGGCAACCGTGTGACCGTACGCAGCGCCGTATTTGGCGCTAAAGAATGCATACAGTGAGATTGCCAGTGCGGCCATTGTCAGTGCCAGCAAGATCATACGCGAGATCATGTACTTACTGAGTAGTGGTGCTTTTGGTGAAACAGGCTTCATCTTCATAATGTGCTTCTCGCCTGGTTCGAGACCAAGTGGGATGACCATGGCGGTATCTGTGACGAGGTTCACCCAGAGGATCTGCACGGGTGACAGTGGCATCGGCAGGCCGATAGCGATCGAGACGACGGCAGTAATAACTTCCCCGGCGTTCGTCGATAGTAGGTAGTACAGCATACGGCGAATGTTCGAGAAGATGATACGTCCCTCTTTCATCGCGCGGATGATGCCCTCGAAATTGTTATTAAGCAGGATGATATCCCCTGCATCCTTAGCAATCTGTGAGCCGCTTCCCATGGCGACACCGACGTGTGCGCTGGACAGTGCGGGTACGTCATTGACGCCATCGCCGGTCATGGCGGTCACTTCTTTAATCTTTAAAGCTTGGAGGATACGGAACTTATTCTCTGGCGTGACGCGTGAGAAGACGAATGAGTTTTCGACACGTTCTAATAGTTGTCCATCGGTGAGGTCGCTAATGAGGCGGCTGTCGAACACTTGCTCGCGGGACTCAATCAAGCCCAGTTGCTTACCGATGTGGTAGGCGGTCTCGAAGTGGTCACCGGTGATCATGCGTACGGTAACCCCGGCGCGTTGGGCAGTTAAGATTGCACGGCGGGCGGTCGGACGGAGGCTATCGGCAACACCCATGAAGCCAACGAAGGTAAAGACGGGCTTAGCAAGTTCACCGAATGCTTCGACGGGCTTGCCGACTTGACCAGTTGCTAGTGCGATGACGCGGTAGCCGCGTGCGGTGAGGGCAGAAAGTGCTTCTTCGGCTTCTATCTTAGCCGCGCCCTTTAGGTGACTCCGCTCCATGATCTGCTCGGGCGCACCCTTCACAACGAGGTCATACTTACCTTCGTGGTGCCAGATATTACCGCTCATCGAGAATGCCTGGTCAAATGGAAGCTTCGTGACCGGCTCACCCTTCAGCTCGACAAACTTCTTTGCACGTGTAAATTCGATCATTGCGATGTCGAGTGGATCGCGCGTCTTTTCACCGTGATGGTTGATGGTGCGGTGCGCAATCGCTGGAAGGTGGTGTTCACTGCCAGCTGGTTGCCAGTGTTCTTGAACAGACAGTTTGTTTTCGGTGAGCGTACCCGTTTTGTCGGTCGCAATGGTTGTAATGACACCGATAGTTTCAATTGCTTTCATCGTGCGCACAAGGGCTTTCTTTGCTGCCATGCGACGCATTCCAAGGACCAAGATAACGGAGATCGCAATCGGCAGGCTTTCTGGCACAGCAGAGACGGATAGTGCCAAGACGAAACGAATTGCTTCCGTTAGTTCAATCCCGCGTGAGATTGCCAAGATGAATGAACCAACAGCCAACCCACCGACGGCCATGATGATGTAACTGAGGAGCTTATCGATCTTGCGTTGTACGGGGCTGACGTTAGCGCCAGCTGACTTACGCGATAATGCTGCGATGCGGCCGAATTCACTGGTATTACCAGTAAACACGACGACGCCAGTTGCTTGGCCAGATGTGATGAACGAACCTTGAAAAAGCATGTTGGTCTGTTCGTAGACTTCTTTGCCCTCATCGAGTGTGTCGCTGTGCTTCTTCATTGGTTCGGACTCACCCGTCAAAACCGATTCGTCGACACGTAATGCATTAGCGATTGTGAGGCGGATGTCGGCCGGTACTTTATCACCTTCGTTCAGTTGGATGATATCACCGGGGACTAGGTCGGCATCGTCGATGTAGATAGTTTCACCACCGCGAATTACCTCGACACGTTGAGAAGTATGTTTTTGTAATGAGCGCAGGATTTTCTCGGTTGAGAAACGCTGCACGTAATAAATTATGGCGCTGGTGGCCATAATGACGAGAATGATGATCGCATCAAGAATTGCGTGATGGAACAAGCTGATGACTGCAGCCAGAAACAGCACCGCCATGAACACATTCATGAATGGTTCGGCTAGTTTGCGCCACAGCGGGTCGCCTTTAATTTTGATACTATTTGGTCCGTAAGTCTCGAGCCGCTCGTGAGCTTCACGACGAAGTAGACCATCCGGTCCAGTTCGGAGCTCTTTATAAGTGGCTTCGATTGATCGATGATAATAAAGCATTAGCTCTATTGTAGCAAACCGGCGGTATTTGGTGGGGATTTAAACACTTTTCGTCCTCTAGGACTCATCAGTATATTCCGATAAATATAGAAGTGTTATGGAAGGACGAGGAGCGCTGGATTGCGCTCACTCGCCCTTCCGTTCACACGATACGGTGGATGTCGGCTTTCAGTGATGTCAGCCGACGATGGTGGGTGTGTTAGCCGCGGTCAGCGTACATGACGACGCTGACCGACGCATCCGGCTCGACGGGCTTGTCGAGAGATGCCGGCAGGCCGTCGATGATCGCGATCTCGCCGGCGACCGGTGCCTGCAGCGACGGGCTGTCGTTGAAGTACTGCTCGAGGGACTGGCCTTCGATGTACGTCAGCGTCAGCGGCGGAGTGTCGGTGCGGTCGGCGATGGTGATCGTGCGCTCGAGTGTTGTGCTGGACATGGTAATTCCTCTCACTTGTGGACGGCCAGCTGGTGCTGGTCGCTTATTGCTTCCCGCCGCAGGTTTTCAAACATCGAAACCTTGACGGGTTGATCCTGTAGGAACAGGGTCAAGTTCATGCTGACCATCGAGGCCACCCTGTACGCCGAGTGAGGATTCTCACGCGTCGTACAAGTACGGTCGATAACCCCTTGCGGGATATCGATGAGCGAGCTGAGGTACGGATCGGTCTGTGTTGGATCACACGGATCGACCGTCAGAAGCTGTGCGAATTCGTTGATGATTCTCCCGTCCATGTAGACGGGAATAAACGCCCTGTTCTTTTGCACAGCTTGCCAAATTTCCCTTCTGCCGGGGGTGTCGTGGACCGCGCTGATAACGATTCCGAAGAGCTCGCTAGTTTTGACGTCAACGAATTCTCGGTGCGGGATGACCTCCATGTCCCAGTCCTGCCGCTCGGCGTAACGAACAGCGGCGTCGACCTTGTAGGTCCCGATGTCGATCTTACGGTACAGGGGCTGAGTCTTTAGGTTATGGGCTTCAACTTGGTCGTCGTCCCATATGTGTACGGTTTTTGCACCGAGTTCGCTGAGGATCTGTAGTACGTGTGTGCCAATCCCGCCAACGCCGATGAGATGAATCTCATCCGGCCATGCTGCTAGTGTGCTCAACGTACACCTCCCTATCTGTTTCTGATACCTGGTAAAAAGCTAATGGAATATCGGCTTTGTTGTGTTCGTTCACCGAGTTGATGACGTAAATCACCATCTGGATCGCCTGGTGATATCGGTCCGCCATAAAAAGCTTCGCGATATCATCGTTGAATCCGCCGATGCAGAAATAGCCGTTAGAATCCGTGTAATCCGGATATGAGCCTCGCCCCCAACTTTCACGAACATTGTCGTTTCGGAAGTTGGTAACAGCGAAGCTAGCTGGTTCATCGAACTTGCCGAAGGTCAGTGCCCAATCCCCTAGGTCGTACAAGGCGCCGCCAAACATATGCGTCGCCGAGAGGATCAGGGTGATTGCATCTTCTTCGTCGGTATAGGCATCGATGAGCTGCGTGCTCGCGCAGATGCGCCTGAACTCGTCAGTGCGCGCATGTATGAACTGCTCGCTTTTGGGAGCAAGCGGCGTCACTCTTCGATCGCCGATTGCAGCCATACATTCCTGACGTCGTTTACGAATAACGGTAACGTTTTGATGGATACCGAGCCGTTCGTCGAAACGAAGGTCGTTGCTATCAAGGAGTTTTCCGTGTGCGCGCAACTGCTTGTCGAGTTCGAGCTTTTCATCGGTCAACTCCTTGAGTGTTCGCTGCCTGCTGCTATCGAGTGCAATGAAGCGCTCGAGTACGTGCGGGTAGTTCTGTGCTGCAATAGTCATGTTGTTCCGTTCTTTCGCTGGAGTGAATAAATAATGTCACCTCGGATACCACGTGGTACACAAGGTGACATTATTTATGGAACTCAACAGTAAAAGCGTATCGTGTAAACTGTTAAATTGCATAAAAAACCGAAACTTTTTATGAAGATGAATTATGGTCTCATTCCAGATGAATGTCAAACATAAACACAATAGCCTCTCGGGGGTGAGAGGCTATTGTTGTCATTGTATCGGCCGATTACGAAATTTTTACAAGGCGGAACGTTGCATTGTGATGCCCAGTTCCCCATTCGACCATATCTTTCACGGTTTTACCGAGTAAGTTGCTGCCGAGTGGGCTGAGGACCGAAATGCGTCCATCGCTTGGGTTTGCTTCAATCGTATCAACCAGTGTGTAGCGGAAGATTCTGCCTTGTTGATCGATGAGGTCAACGACTGATCCCATAGCAACCTTCATGCGAGCGCGCTTCGATGGCAACAGTTTCGCTTCGAGCAGCGTACGCTGTTTGTCTGCGAGTTCTGATTCAATCGATTCGAGCTGTGCCAATCGTTCGATTCTTTCTAGGCGGTCGTCGTGGCCTGTGGTCTTATCAATATCGTGCAGACCGCGGATAGCAGCTGTACGATCGTGTTCTAATTGTGAAATTGCTTTCTTTAGTTCTTTCATACCCTTTTTACTGAGTAAGATAGTTTTTTCTGAATTGGTGATGGTGGTGTTCATAGTGTTCACTCCCTCTTATTTTTCTTGTTATAAGCGTTTTTGTGTAGCGATAATGTTGCTACTGCTTTTAGTATTGCTCGACTACCTTAACGGTTTCTTAAAACAACATACTATTTCGTTGTAATTTTGCCATCCTTTAATGTAAACGTTTTATCGGTCTTTCCGGCGATCTCTAGATCGTGTGTGACAACGATGATTGTCGTCTGTTGACTGCGTGAAAGATCATGCAAAAGGTCAAAGATTTTCTTGCCCGTCGCGCTATCGAGGTTGCCTGTCGGCTCATCCGCCAGGATGTATGCTGGCTGATTTGCAAGCGCTCGAGCGATGCTGACGCGTTGCTGCTGTCCTCCACTGAGCCGGGTTGGGCGTCGATGTTGCTGATCGTCCTCTAGTCCAACGGATGTGAGTAGCTGCGTTGCGCGGTCTAAGCGGCTACTTGCTGGGTAGCCACCAAACTCCAGCGCAAGCATGACATTTTCCAGTGCGGTGAGGTTCGGAACGAGGTTGTACTGCTGAAACACAAACCCAATCTTCTTGGCGCGGTACTGTGTTTGCTTGGCGCCACTTAGTTTGTTGATCTGTGTCTCGTCAACGATGATGCTGCCGGTCGACGGGTTGTCGAGTGCACCAAGAATGCTCAGGAGAGTGCTTTTACCGCTCCCCGACTTTCCGATGATACTGACGAACTCACCCGTTTTAACTGATAAGCTGACATCTTTCAGGGCTTGGACCTGTCCTCCAGGGGTATTGAAGGTTTTTGATACATTTTCGATTGTTAACATAGATGCTCCTATTCAGTCCTTAGTACTTCCGCTGGTCGAATGCGGGCGGTCAGCCATGCTGGGATGGCGCTTCCAAGCAGTGCGATCAAAAGTGTGATACCGACGGCTGCTGTGAAAATTTGTGGGGTAAGACTTGCAGTGACTTGAGTTAGGTTGGTATTAAGTTGTTGTGATGCGCCTTGGAATGCGCCACCAGGGCCACCCATACCGCCTCGGCCACCACGTCCTTGGGTTGCTGTTTCGGTTGTACTGGTCGAGCTACTGTTTGTCACCAGTGATGTCGTCATCGGTCCACTGACGAGGATACCGAGGACGAGTCCGATGACTGCGCCGATAACCGTGATGGTAAGGCCTTCAACGATAAATTGTCCTATGACCTTTCCGTTCGATCCGCCGATGGCTTTGATGACACCGATTTCGCGTCGTCGTTCGCGTACGACAAGGAACATCGATAGTACGATGATCAATGCACCGGCTGCGGCTGCTGCAATGACTCCGGCTGTCGTTAGGCTTGCGATACCCTGCAGTGACTCAACGCTACTGGCCGCTTGCTCTGCTTCGCTGGTGATGTCAGCATCGTCACCTAATGTGGCTTTGAGGGCTGCAACAGTTGCTGTTACATTATCCGAGCTATTAACAGTTGCTTTAACACTACTGACTGCGCCGGCTTGATCGGTCAATGTCTGCAGTGTTGCGAGTGGCATGATGATACCACTATCTTGGAATGTGTTTCCTGTTGTGTAGATACCCGATACGGTAATTGTCTCGCCGTAAGCTGTAAAAGTACTACCAACTGACAAACTATTCTTTGTTGCCAGAGTTGCCCCAACCAGGGCTACTTTATCCGAGCTGCTCCCGTCGATGGTTGCGCCGCTACTGATTGTCAGGTCACCACCGGTTGTCGAAACAGAGTTCGCGTCGGTTGTACCGGTCACCGTTGTGCGTGGTGTTGGCGCAGGACGGGTGGTTTCTTCTGTCGCGGTTGTGTCTGTTGATTCAGCATCTGTGATTGCCGGTGTTGTCGTAGCGCTACTTGAGCTGTCAAATCGTTGCTGACGTGCACCGAACGAACCAAGCTCAAGTGAGGCTGTAAGGTTTGTATCGTCAGTTCCCATTTGATCCGTCAATGATGACGTCGTCGAGCTAATGTTTGCTGTACTAGTGATGCTGGCAATTTGTTCGGTCGTCAATGGATCACCACCACCCATGCCACCCATTACTCCAGCGGGTTGAATTGTAATTGCAGTTCCAGCTGTCGCCTTCACTTCGTCAATCTTCGACAGGACGCTGCCACGTGCTACTAACATGCTCAAAATCAGCGCAATACTGATTGCGAACATCAGTACGATCGCACCTGATTTCAGCGGACTTCGAATGGCGTTTTTTACGCCCCGTGTCACAACGTTCATTATTTTTGTATCTCCTTGTTATGTTATTGCTTGTTAACAGGCGTAACTATAACGAAGGGTCTTGAATTTTGGCTGTGAGATTTCTGAGATTTGGCAGATAAAACGTAAATACCGTTTCTTTCTCTGTTGAAGATGCCTGGATGTAGCCATGGTGGATGTCTGTGATTTTTTTGGCGATCGCTAGCCCCAGCCCGTAGCCGTTCTTATTACTTTCGGTGCGAGAGTTATCGCCGCGGTAAAAACGGTCAAAAATATGCGGCAGCTTATCCTCGCTAATCGGCGCACCAGTATTACTGATTTCGAAGCCTGTCATGCTTCGACGTTCGAAAATGCGGATAGAGATGCGTGATCGTTCGGGGCTGTATTTAAGGGCATTATCTATGAGGATATTCATCAGTTCAATGACGGCCGGTTCGTTAGCAGATACGATAGCTTCTTTGCGTGTCGTGATATCAAAGCGTTTCTTGGACCTATTGAACGGTTTCATCGCTTGCGGTAATAGCTGTACGATATCGACGTTAGTTTTTTCCAGCTTGTCGTAATCTAATCTGGCCATTTTCAACAGCATCTCCGAGAGCTGAATGAGCTTATCGACTTCTTCGAGGTTACTTTCAAGGAGCTCGCGGGCTTCTTCGATAGTTAAGTTATTATCGCGGAGATATACTTCTAGTTCGGCTTTCATAGCCGCAAGGGGGGTACGAAGCTCGTGACTGGCGTCACTTGTAAACCGACTTTGTGCTTCATGGGCACGCTCGATAGGCGCAAGTGTACGCCGAGCTAAGAAGTAACTCCCGAACCCACCACCCAGTAGAATGACGGCGTTTACGTAGACAAGTGCCAAGATCATTTGCTCGGCAGCTTGTTGCGATTGGTCCATACGCAGACGGTTCTGGAAATTGTTGCGGTCGTCGTTTACGAATGTCGGTTGAACGCTTGGTGCCAAAAGCCCTCGTTGAAGGTTTTCGAGGCGCACGTTTACTTCATGAAAGTTAATCTGATAAATCGCAAAACTAAATAGTAAGCTAATCGCCATGATGATGGCGAGATACCACGCGGTCAGTTTTACGGTCGCAGATCGAAACACGTCTTATGCCTCGAGCTTGTAGCCAAAACCGCGCACAGTATGAATCAGCGGCTTTTTAAATGGCGCGTCGATCTTGTTGCGAAGGTATTTAATGTAGACCTCAACGGTATTAGGCAGGATGTCAGCATCGTAGTCCCAGACGTGACTAATAATTACCTCTTTGCTGAGTGGTCGGCCGGGGTTTCGTAGCATGTATTCGAGGAGTGCAAATTCCTTGCTGGTTAGCTGGATGTTCTTGCCTGCACGCGCAACACTGTATGTCACAGTATCAAGCGTGAGGTCCCCTGCTTCAAGGATTGCAGATTGTTGTTCAGTTGGACGTCGAAGCAGTGCTCGAACGCGCGCGAGGAGTTCTTCGAGTGCAAAAGGTTTGACAAGGTAATCATCCGCACCGGCATCGAGTCCCGCGGTTCGCTCTGAAATACTGCCTAGCGCGCTTAAAAATAGTACGGGGGTGTGTACCTTGGCATCGCGCATTGCTTTCACGATCGCGAGGCCGTCGTAGCTACCGGGTAGCATGCGGTCAATAATGGCGATATCATACGGTTCCGTTGTAGCCATAGCGTGGCCTTCATCTCCGTCATAGGCAACGTCGACAGCAAAAGTCTCTTGCTCCAGCGCTTTTTTCAAAGCTCGGGCAATCTTGTGTTCATCCTCAATAATCAATATTCTCATAGTACTATTGTACCGCTAAATAGCTGAGAAACATCTGAATTAAGGGTTTAAAAAATCTTTTAACAGAGGTGAATATTACGCGGTGACCGGCTCATAACGGTCACTCCACGCTTCCATGCTTTTGAGGATTGGCATAAGATCGTGCCCTTTTTGGGTCAAGCGGTACTCGCAGCGACTGTCAGATGTCGTCGCGTTTTTCGTGATAATACCTTCAGTTTCGAGGTGATCAAGGCGCGCAGAGAGTGTCCGTGGGTTGATACCTTCAACGAGGTCCTGGATTTGGCAGAAACGAACCGCTTCTTCGTTGATGAAGAACCTTAAGAGTTGAGGGGTCCACTTGTCGCCGAGAATCTTTGTTGCTGCTTTAACGCAGCCAATAGTGTCTGTGCTATTCATAGTACATTCACTATACATTATCTAGCGCATTTCGTCAAAGTGCACATGGTCCGGAAACGGGATGACTTTGCTCTCTTCTCGGGGCCACTCTACAGGTTACTTAAGGCAGGTTATTTTATTAAGCTGGAATCATTATTAGTACGGATATGATCCATGCTGTAATCCCACGAAGCATCAGTCTTTTTGTGAGGGTTGAAGATGTACATAGGATCGAAGATTTCTTTCGTTTGCTTGAATAGATGATAAACTTCATCACCGAAAATCGCAGGCAGCCAAGGACCGCGGACAAGGCCATCGTTGTGCTCACCAGCCATGGTTCCGCCGTACTGCAATACCAGTGGGATTACTTCACGCATGACGGGCTCCAGTTTGGCTTGCTGAGCTTTGCTTTCAATGTCCATCAACGGAATAATATGGAAGTTTCCGTCACCGAAGTGCCCAGAGAGTGTCGCGGGTAATTTGTATTTACGAATAATGCGACGCAGTTTCGGAATGAACTGCGGCAGGTGCCGTGGTGGAACGGTCATGTCGTCGATGAATGGTGAGGCGTACTTATCTTTGATGCGATTCTGTAGCAGCGACAACGAAGAGTGTCGGATCTGCCAAAATGGTGCGCTGGCTGCTTCGCTGCCTTCGATATCCATACGCAGCTTGAACTGCTTTAAATCGTCGTGGAGCTTCGAAATTTTACTCAGTACTTCCTCGCGAGTTTGGCCTTCGAATTCGATCATCAACATGATGTTTGGTAAGTATCCCTTGAAACGGGCAACAGACCCAGCCAGCCAGGCTTGTTGTTTTAACATCTCTGCCAGCCCAAGTTGTTTTCGGAACGTCGAGAAGTACTTGATACCAAGTTTGAATGTAATATCGTCGAAGCCTTCGAATGTTGCGGGATTGTGTTCCATAACGAGTGGGATAATCTTGCCGAGTTGATTAAATGATGTGACATAGGCCAGTAGTAGTCCCGAGTGCGGTGCTTTCGGAATGGTTTCGATAGTGATATCGGTGATAATGCCGAGTGTGCCTTGGCTGCCGGTCAATAAACGAGTTAAGTCAAAGATGCCGGTTTCGCGGTCCCAGACACTCCATAGGTTGTAGCCCATCGAATTCTTGTTAACGTTGGGGCGCGCATTTCTGATCACGTCGTAGTTGTTTTCAATCAGCTCGTAAACCTGGCGATACAGATGGCCTTCATACGTATTTTTTTGGATTAGCTGCGATAACTCTTTCGCATGCAGTGGCTTGACGGTATATTCTTTCCCGTCTCCGAAGACAACTTTCAGTTCACGCACCCAGCGCTCGGTGTTGCCGTAGCGCAGCGACTGCTCACCACCGGAGTTATTCCCTACCATGCCGCCAATAGTGTTAATCGCCCAGCTGGCAGGAACAGATCCGATCATCATGCCGTGACTTTGAAGCAGTGGATTGATATCGCGCATATATGCACCGGGTTGTGTGCGTAGAAGGGTGCCGTTGAGTCCTTCGATTGTATTGAAGTGCTTAGTCATACTTAAGACGAGCGAGCTGCCGATTGCCGCACCCGACATGTCTGTCCCCGCACTCCGTGGGGTAATCGCCAGTGATGGGTACGCATGCTTGTGCTCATTGACGAATGTGACGAGGTTTTGGATATCTTTACTATCCCGTGGTTCCAAAACGGCTTGCGGGACGAGCTCGTAGATACTGGCATCGTGGCTGTATTCAAGTCGTTCGGCTTTTTCCGTTAAAATAGCACCTTTGAAAAGTGCCTTTAGGCCATGTAATAGGTCTTCCATACTACCACTCACTATACTGTATGCGTAAGCACTTTGTCGAGGCGCTATCTCTGTAGAAGTAAACTGTGTATAATACCTCACATGAAGACACGTATAGATATAGAAACACAGACTTTTGTTCGATTTTGGCTCGTTGTAATTGGTTTCGGTGTTGCAATCCTGGCGCTGTATAACGCACGTGTTGCGCTGATCATTCTCGGCGTCTCATTTTTCTTGGCACTTGCACTTAATTCACCGGTATCAAAAATAAGTAAAATCCTTCCGGGAAAAAGCCGTGTCGGTGCAACTGCGATCTCGTATGTCCTGGTGGTTGTACTACTGGGTGCTATCGTAACGTTAGTGGTGCCGCCTATTGTGCAACAGACTGCTAAATTTGTGCAGACCGTTCCAACTTTGATTGATAACGCCAGTACTCAATATGGTGGTGTGAATGACTTGATCACCAAATACAACCTACAGCCACAGGTTGATCAAGCAGTGAACTCGATTAAAGCCAACACATCAAGCTGGGCCGGGAATGTCGGGCAAACAGTTGTAAGTGGCGTCGGATCGCTCTTCGCTTTCTTTACTGCACTCATCCTCGTCTTGGTACTTACCTTCTTGATGCTGATCGAAGGCCCAATGTGGATGCAACGTATCTGGCGTCTGTATGATGACAAGCGCAAGATGGCAATGCACAAACGCATTACAAGCCGTATTTACGGTGTCGTAAACGGTTACGTCACGGGACAACTGACGGTTTCTGCAATTGGCGCAACGGCAGCTGGACTGGTGGTCTGGATCCTGAGCTTTGTTTTCCCAGAAATCCCCGGCGCTCTTGCCTTCCCGGCTGCGGCAATTACCTTTGTCCTTTCACTGATCCCTATGTTTGGCGCCACTATTGGTGGTGTGATCATCGCGATCCTGCTGTTCTTTAACGCGCCATGGTCAGCACTGGTCTACGGTATCTACTTTATTGCATATCAGCAGCTTGAAAATAACTTCATTTCACCACACATTCAGGCAAAGAAGATTGAACTCTCTGCGCTGGCAGTGCTGGGTGCGGTAACCATTGGACTGTACATGTTTGGTGTTGTCGGTGGTATCATCGCGATTCCTATCGCGGGAACAATCCGGGTCCTATTGGACGAATACCTCAATCACACCACTCAAGAGCGGTTAGAAAAAGAACGCTTAACTGCTAAGCTTGCAAAAACTGCGACGAAATAACGCTTAGGCGTATTCCCAAATCGTTCCATGAGCGGTGTCACGAACAGTGATGCCGCTCTTTTCGATGTCAGTACGTAAACGATCGGATGCATCCCAGTCTTTGTTTTCACGGGCGCGTTCGCGTTCGATGATTGAACGTTTGATATCATCGGAAATATCTTTGGTGGATTCAATAAGTTTCAGCCCTAGCGTTTCGTCGATTGTTTCGAGGAAGCTCGTCAGCGCGTGTTGGTGAATTGCTTCGACGCTCCGGCTTTGCAGACGCGTGAATGCTTCATCGATGATCGCGAATGCCGTTGGCGTATCAAGGTCGTTTGATAGTGCCTCTACGACGGCATGTGAGCTCGCGTATAGTGAAACCGAGTCTTCGTCTGTCGACTTCTCATCATCGTCGCGGAGACGATCGTGTGTTTGGTGACGCAGCGCAGCGGCATTTCGCCAATTCTTTAGGCGGTTCTGTGCCGCGTCGAGATTTTCAAAAGTAAAGTTGCCCTCGTTGCGGTAATGACTTTGCAGGACAAACATGCGGAAATCAGTTGGGCTGTACCCCTTCTCTTCTAGGTCATCGAGTGTATAGCCATTATCAAGCGACTTACTAATTTTAGTCCCATTCACTTTTAGGTGGTTGTTGTGAATCCAGAATTGTGAAAATGGCACACCAGTTGCAGCCTCGGACTGCGCGATTTCATTTGTGTGGTGCACGGGGATGTGGTCGATTCCACCTGTGTGTATATCAAGCGTCTCACCCATGATGGACATGGCCATCGCTGAACATTCTAGATGCCAGCCGGGAAAGCCCTGTCGCGCTTCGCCTGTATCAGTTAAGTCGGTAGGTGTTGCCCATTCCATGTCGCGGGTTTCGCCTGCTGGTGTGAATTTCCATAACGCAAAGTCGCTGTGATTGCGTTTCTCGGGGTTAAATTCTACGCGGGCACCAGCACGTTGTGCTTCGAGGTCGAGGTCTGCGAAGTCGGCGTAGGTTGGGAATTTCGCTGTATCAAAATAAATACCATCATCAATTTGGTACGTGAATCCTTTGTTTTTCAACACACGAACGAGGGCGAGCTGCTCTTCAATGAAGTCAGTTGCTTTTGTGATGTGCGTTGGCGTAATGAGATTAAGGCGTTCGATTCCCTTCATGAAATCATCGGTGTAAAATGCAGCGACTTCCCAGGCGGTTTTACCTTCGCGGCGGGCGCCTTTTTCGAGTTTGTCTTCACCGTCATCGGCGTCGCTCACAAGGTGGCCTACATCAGTAATATTCATCACACGCGTGACGTCGAGGTTGTTCGCGCGTAACGTGCGTACCAAGATGTCCCAGTAAATATAGCCAGACCAGTTGCCGACATGCGGGTAGTTGTAGACGGTTGGTCCGCACGTGTAAAGACTCACCTTGCCGGGAACAAGTGGTGTGAAAGGTGTAACGGTTTTTGTCAGCTGGTTATGAAACTGAAGACTCATAGTCGATTAATGCCTTATCGGTTGCAGTTACTAATTCTGAGATTATTTTGTCATATTCTTCGTAAACACGGAAGCCTGAGGCGTAGGCATGTCCACCGCCACCGAAGAAGCCAGCGACTTGCTCGGCGATTGGAATGTTCGCACGCAGTTTACCTGTCAGTTTTCCGTCGGGGTAGGTTTTAACAGCAATGGCAATCTCAACACCAATCACGAGGCGCATTTCGTCCAGAACGAGCACGCTTGGGTTGTACTGGTCACTAAACTCTTGAATTTCATTCCATGGAATGTGGACCACGGCCAGCTTACCATCTAGGAAGTATTCGATACGTTCGATCAAGCGACCTTTGTATGCCAGGATCTCTGGGGCTTTTTTCATGTATTCGCGGCGACGTGCTTCGATGTCGCTTTGCTTTGCACCCAGTGCGGCTAATTTACTGACGGTGAGGTACGTGTCGGACGTCACGTTCTGCGTCGTCAGGCCAAGGCTGTCGCTCATAATAGCAACCATCATGTTCTCGGCTGCTTGGTGAGTCATCGCCCAGCCACTCTTTTCGGCTAGCTCGTAGATGATTTCGCTGGTCGCAACTGCTTCACGTTCCAGGATGGTGTGGTCAAAGCTAAGGCTGCCTTCGGATTGGATGTGGTGATCGATGACGATGACCGGGTGACTTTCTAGGTAGTGGCGGACGCCAGGGGTTTCGAGGACTTTAGTCAGCAGGACGTCGGCGGTTGTGTCGACAATAATTGCGAGGTCTGCTTTTGGATCGAAGTCGCTGACGACGCGATCCCAGCCATTGATGTAATGCATGTATTTTGGGATATCAACAGGACAATAGAGGACAACTTCTTTGCCCAGATCGGACAAGATTTCTTCCAGCGCTAAGGAGCTGCCGAGGCTGTCGCCATCGGGGTTTTCGGCCTGGATGATAATTATTTTTTTGGCCGCTTCAATAAGGGTTTTAGATTCTTCAAACATTAGGCCTTATTGTAGCAGAAAATGAAGAGGGACGCCCTTGTGTCAGAACCGAAGTTCTTCACATGGGCGTCCCTGTGTCTTTTCCTACTTGTAGCGGCGGCGTGTCCAACACGAAGGCTTACATGCCCTCGATGTTGTCGGTTGTACCGTTGCCTCCGTAGCTCGAGACGATCATGAAGGCGATGACAACGACGATCGAGCCGAGGCCAAACAGTGCGATGCCGATGAGCGCCAAGGGGGAAGTTCCTCCCGCTTGAATGCCCTGAACGCCGACGATGAAGATCGCGACGAGTCCAGAGGCGATCGACAGTAAACCGATCACGAAGAGGGTGATACCGATCTTGTTGATCCGGCGTGTCGCCTTTGATGCTACGGATGTTTTGGATGAAATGGACATAGTCTTCTCTTTCCTGTAGGTGGAGACTAACAATATTATAGCAAATAATGTCTAAAATGTCAATAGTAAGCGAAGCGGAATGGCTAAAACGAGCGCCGGCCTTCGAGGGCGTGCGTTAGTGTGATCTGATCGGCGTATTCCAGGTCAACACCAACAGGGATACCACGAGCCAAGCGGCTCATCTTTACATCGATACCAGCGTCAATAACGTGGCGCTGCAAGAATAGTGCAGTTGACTCCCCTTCAACGCTGGCGTTAGTGGCGATAATAATTTCATTTACCTCGTCGGTCTTTAGGCGTTCGAGGAGTTCGGGGATGTGGAGCTGTTCCGGGCCAATGCCGTCGATTGGGCTAATCGCCCCGCCTAGTACGTGGTAGGTACCTTTGAACTGACCGGTCCGTTCTAGTGCAACGATATCGAGCGGCTCTTCTACGACGGCGATCAATTTCTTGTCGCGATCTGGATCGCTGTACAGCGCCGAGACCTCTTCATCCGCGTCAATCAACGCGAATGTGATAGGACAGGTCTTTACAAGTGCGTGAACGTCATGGATGGCTGTAGAAAGGGACTGATTGATGTGTTGATCTGCGCGTAGCAAAAAATACGCGTAACGTTCGGCGGTACGCGAACCAACGCCCGGCAGGCGGCCGAGTTCATCAATCAGTTTTTCCAGTGCTGCAGGCAGCAAGCGAGCCATAAAGGATTACAGTCCGAGGTTGCCAAGTCCACCCATGAGTGGCTTCATTTTTTCAGCGGCAACTTCTTGAGCTTTTGCAAGTCCATCGCGAGTTGCGATTTCGATCCAGTGTTCAAGTTCTGCGATGTCATCAAGGTCAACCATCTTAGGATCGATCGTGATTTTCTTCATCTTTAGCTCACCAGTGATTTGGACGACGACCGCGCCTTCGCCTGCTTCAACTTCGATGATTTCTTTTTTCAGGTCGCTCTGCGCTTTACGTAGCTTGTTCAGCATTTTCATTTGGTCAAAAGCCATTGTATTCTCCGTCTCTTAATTACTTATTAATTATACGTTACTGAGCACTCTTTTTATAGATGTACAGTCGATCGCTGTTTTTGCTGTAGGTTGTCGTGATGATGCGATCGATCTGATACGAATCATCGACGCTTGGACGTGCTTCGCGGGTTGCGGTTAATGTCTGACCCGTGGCGGTTGTTGAAACCTCAAGGCCTGGGTGGTGCTTTCCAACGACTTGGTAGAATGCTAGTTCGTTTGGTGCAACCACAAGGTTGGTCGTTTTCTTTGGTAGCAGCGTGAGGTCGCGTGAGAAGTTGATTGCGGTGTTTGGATCGTAGTGATAGCCATAGATGTAGCGGTCCAGACCCGAACCAATTAATGTCACAACCAAGACGACGAGTGGGATCAGTCCTGCGATACGGGCATAGGGGTTCAGCGGGAATAAGCGGTACCAGTACGAGATCAGTGTCGTTAGCCCAGCTGCTAATAGCAGCACGGCTGGGACGAAGAGCACACTCGTGAAGCGTGGGTTGATCAAAATGACTGGTGTGAGACAAATAACCCAGATGATAATCAGGTAGCTGCGGGTAGTTTCGCGTGTTTTGATGACGCGATACAACCCGAGCCCGATTAGCAGCACTGATCCAAGTCCGAAGACTGGTGTCATCAGTGTGGTAGTACTTGGTTCCCAGAAGAGGAAGAACTGGCGTAACAGCGTATCGAAGTTTGCGGCAATATTTGGTGGCCAGCTGGTACCGGTCGGCAGCCCTAGTAGCGTCAGCCCAAGAACTGGCTTCAGCATAATCGCTTGGACTAGTGGTGTAATGACCGCAACTGCGACAATGACACTAGCAATAACCTTCTTGCGAGACAGTCGGCGGACGATTGCACGAAGGTGTGGGTGCAACGCAATTGCCAGTCCAATTGCAATTAACGGATAGATGCTGAGCGGCGTGTAGAGGCTGGCGGCCGCAAATGCTGCGAACAGCAGCTTCCAGAGCAAGCGGTATTTCTTGGCGCGCGTGACCTGCGTCCCTAGTAGCAGTAGATAGATTGGCCAGAAGGCGTACATAATACCGGGGTTACCGTTTTGTGCAATGAACAGGAACTGACCAGTACTTATCGCGATAAGTGACGCGAGGACGGCAATGTTTGGTTTGAACCAACGTCGCAAGAGGAATATTAACCCTACGGCGGATAGGAGCGCCAAAATCAGTGATGGTAGTTTGATCGTAAAGTCATACACACCGAAGAAATGGAACATTAGGGCCTGAAGTGAATAGTACGGTGCGTTAGAGATCGCAAATGATTTGATGTCGGTAATAGAAATCGAATCACTGATTACCGTCGCGCGCATTTCCTCTGGTGAAATACCGCCAGGTACATATAGGCCGGCGAATATAAGGAGGCCTGCCAGCAGCAGCGCAATGACACTATAGCCGAGGATGTAACGCCATCGGTATAGGAGGAAGTTGGTAAAGTCTTTCGCAATGGCCATAAGGTACTTTGATTATACCATTAAGTGTCGAAGCTTACTGGTCATGTTTCTATTCATGTTTACGATCAAGTGACATGAACCTCAGGCGTTCAGGGTGGAAGAAGAGTTCGACTTTACCAGTTGGTCCGTTACGGTGTTTCGCGATAATCAGGTCGGTAATGTTTTCGCGTTCGGTTTCTGGGTTATAGTACGCTTCGCGGTAGATGAACATCACGATGTCGGCGTCTTGCTCGATTGATCCAGATTCACGCAGGTCAGACAGCTGTGGAATTTGCGGGCTACGTGTTTCAACGGAACGAGACAACTGACTCAGGGCAATGACCGGTACGTTTAATTCACGGGCGATCAGCTTTAGTCCACGAGAGATTTCACTCACCTCTTGAACACGGTTGCCGTCGTTCTTGCCACTTCCCTGCATCAGCTGCAAGTAGTCAATGATGATCAGTCCTAATGGCTGCTCGTGGGCAGCACGACGCGCTTTTGTACGCATCTCGAGGACAGTAACACCTGGTGTGTCATCGATAAAGATAGGCGCTTCGGCCATTTCACCCATCGCGTCAGATAGTTTACCGAAATCATCATCAGACAAGTTACCTGTACGAATGTTCCAGGCATCGACACCAGATGCGTCGGCCAACATACGATCGACTAGCTGTTCTTTACTCATCTCGAGGCTAAAGAATAGGACGGATTGTTTCGCAACCGTCGCGACGTTGTAGGCGAGGTTTGTTACGAGGGTCGTCTTACCCATGGCAGGACGGGCTGCTAGGATGATAAGGTCACTGCGCTGCAGTCCAGCGGTCATGTTGTCTAAGTCGCGCCAGCCAGTGCGGACTCCACGAAGCTGACCTTTGTTACGGTGTAGCTCTTCCATGCGATCAAAGCTATCGGTCAAGATCGCTTCTATTGGAACAAGATCATTCTTGAGCGATGCATCGCTGACGGCGAATAGTTGGGCTTCCGCTTGGGCCAGCAGTTCATCAGTTGATGTTTCTTCGTCGAAACTCATCTCGGATATTTCACCGCTCGCTTTAATAAGGCGGCGACGAATGGCTTTCTGCGACACTAATTCTGCGTAGGCTTCGGCGTGTGCCGCGGTAGGCACGTAGTCAGTTAGTTCGGTCAGATACGCAGATCCACCGATAGTTTCGATGTCGTTCTTTTTCTTCAGTTCTTCTGTCAGTGTCAGAAGGTCGACTGGTTTATGTCGTTCGTACAAACGCATCATCGCTTCGTACACCAGGCCATGGCGCTTGTCATAGAAATCGTGAGGCTTGACGTGCTCCGAAATATCGGCGAGCGTTTCCTCGTCAATTAAAACAGCACCGAGCAGACTCATCTCGGCATCAAGATTTTGTGGTGGTATTTTCCCCGCAGGGATGTCTTTTGTCGCCATACTCTCACGTTTGGCGCGGTAATTATTAGACCGCGACTTCTTCTCCTCCGCCCATAATAGCAGCTACGGCCGCAGCCTGACTATCCTTCGGTGGAGATGCGGTGGGAATCGTGTTCACAACTACGTCGTATACACCGACTGCTTTCAGCGATTCATTGAGGTGCGTGCTATATTTTTGGTCATCGAGCTTTTTCTTGTAAAATGCAGATTTCGTATATAGGATCAGTTCGGCGCCATCGAATTCGTAGTCGCATTTTGATACGACGCTGAATAGGGCGACATAGTTTTTGCGGGTGTGTTCGATTAAGGCTTTCCAGTCAAATGGTTTAGCTTCGCCTCTAACTTCAGAGGATTCTGCTGCCTCGACCGCCGCGGCAACAGCTTCCGCAGGTCCTGCTTCGCTCCGGGTCTCTCTCTGTTTCAGTACCGGGATAGACTCGGGTTCCAGGGGACCTTCTGAAGCTATTGCTGCACCGGTCGGCACGGACACGGTGCTTTTAGGGGCAGAGTCATTAGCCGTAATTTCGGGCATTGCAGGTTTTGGCTTCGTTGCTTGCTTTGATAGTTCCGCGATTGTGGCGGTGACTTCGAGGACTGGTGCGGCAAGGGCGACGGACTTTGCGGGTTTTTGTTCAAGGGCGAAGCTCCCGAGGGTAGCGAGGAGTTTGAGCTGTGGCTGGCTGCTACGAGCGACGTCGAGCAGGTTATCGAGCAGTGGCAGCAAGTGCGGCTTGCTGACGATAGAGGTCCGTAGGTCGTGCGTGAGCTGCTGCGTTAAGGTAACAGAACTAATACCGTCCGCAGTGGTTTGTTCGAGCAATGTTGCGACTGCGGTCACGTCGTGTGCCTCGACGGCTGTAATAAGGTCTTTGACGATTGTGACAGGTGCCAGGCCCAGGGTCGTGCCGACAAGTGCCGCGGTGATGCCTTCTTTGTCATCTGCTAGGCTGGCCAGCTGATCCAGTAGGCTGATGCTATCGCGGAAACTGCCATCGCCACGCTGGGCGATTAGCTTCAAGGATTCGTCGTCGATTTTAATTTTCTCTTCGGTGGCAATGAAACGGAGGTGCGTCAGTGTGTCCGCTTCGTTGATAGCGCGGAAGCCAAATCGTTGGGTACGGCTAATAATCGTCGCAGGTAACTTGTCGACGTCCGTTGTCGCCAGGATGAAGACGATGTGTGCGGGTGGCTCCTCGAGGGTTTTTAGGAGCGCATTGAATGCTGCCTTTGATAGCATGTGCACCTCATCAATGATGTAGACTTTCTTTTTCGCAGAAACAGGTGCAATTTGGACTTTTTCGCGGAGGTCGCGTACGTCTTCAACACCATTGTTACTGGCGGCATCGATTTCGATAATGTCCAAGTGAGTTGAGTCGTCGCTATATGGTAGCGAATTAATTTCGTGCGCCATAATGCGTGCGACGGACGTTTTGCCCACACCGCGGGGGCCTGTTAACAGATAGGCGTGGGAAATACGATCGGCTTTAATTGCCCGCAGTAAAATATCGGTAATATGATTCTGCCCGACAATCTCGTCGAGTGATTTGCTTCGGTATTTACGGTATAACGCCTGTGACACTGTTTGTTTCCCCTATTTCTTTTTCTAGTATACGCTTTTAAACGCTGGGGAATGTTGTGTTTTACGCTCGCGGTTATGAGATCAGATCGAAGCCGTTTCGCTTGGCAATTTCTTTGCGAATAGTGCCGGTTGGCTCGAACGGATCTTTACGATTCGCATTTTGTGCTTCGCGGATCGCGTCTATTTCAAAGGCGAACGGATGAATGAGGTCGTTATTAAAATGATACTGTCTGTTTTGCGAGAACCTAAACAACGCTTTCGTTGCATTTACTTGTGTACTATATGCCTCAAGCTCATTTCGTAGTGCGCCACGTTCCGTGGTCGCTATGTCGATTTTGGTAGGTCCTACAGTTAAGGATTGCACAATGTGTGTTAATTCGTGTATGCCTACCATGGCGTCATGGGGTCGATCGGCTTTTTTTAATGGGATAGCCATAAATGGACGTGTGCGTATACTGCGGTACTGATTGCCACCGAGACTCGGTTGGTTCATAAGGACAGGTCCGTGTGGTGTGTAGACTCTCGCGGCTGTATTAGGCGGAATAGAAACTGATGCCGGTTTTATGCTTTTCGTGATAATCTCTTCAACCGTTTCTACGATAATGACGCGATGCTCTGAGGGCGAATTTTTTGGTGCGACTGCTGCAACGTACTCTAAAAGGCCTAACTTTTGACGAGCGTGCATCGAAAGAATACCCGAGGCTGCGACGGTAATTGTTTCGTCAGGAAATACTCCGAGAATAGGAATAGACTCGCTGGTCTGATGTTTTTTTGGGACTTGCGCCTCACCGTGCACGACATTAGGTACATATGCGAATGTATTGAGGATTGTATCGAAACTCTGGTAAGCATCAGGAAACGCATCCTTAAAGACGCTATCTTGGACTGCTTCGTTGGTAGACGCAAGAAACGCATCGATCGAGCGGTGCCTTTGTCGTTCTTCGGAGTTTTGAAAAGATACCATTTACGTACATTATAGCACTTATGCTATGAAATGTCAATGGATGAGAGTAACGATAACACTAGTCGCCGACGACACATCCACTGATATGTATTCGGGGACTATGCCGATTCGCGGTTAAGAGCGAATCGGCTGTCCTGTTGCAAGGGCTCACTTGATGAAGATACCCCACTCGTTCATGCGGAGCACGAGGTTGTCGGCTTCGCGAATCCCTTCGGTTGAACGCATGACGCGCGCTTTGAGTTCGCCGACGGTGACAGAGGCAGGAATGGTGTTGAGCGCCCGGAGGTGCTTGTACTTAATTTCGCCGTCTTTGATCGTCAGCGTGAAGTTCAGGATAACGACAGGTGCCTGCTCGATTGAGCCGAACATGCCGATGACCACGTCTTCGATGGACTGCGCGGGGTCGCGAAGGCTCATACCGTGCAGCCCCAGCGTCACGACGACGTAGCGTGCGATGTTGGTGCCCAGGCCGGACGACATCTCGATCATCCGCGGCGTGAACAGCAGCAGCTCGAGAAGTGTCGTGATCTTCTTGTTGTAGATGACGTTTCGCAAGCTGCGATTCTCGATGAATAGTTCATCGATTTGCGGATCTTTCAGCGCTTCCATGAGTTCCTTCTTGGTCGAGTGATGAACAGAACAACTTCGGACTAACGAATAGTCCAAAGTGACATAACTATAGCACTTTTTCGACAAAAGTCAATAATGTCAGTCCCGAGAGGACTATAGTGCAGCTTCGACAGCAGCCCAGACAGCTTCTGTGTTGTCAGCTGGAACGATGATAGTAACCTGGTCACCAACGTTAATCCGGAAGTATGTGACGCTGGCAAGCAGGATGCGGTATTCGCGGCCGTTTGCTTCAACGTAGTACGCGCCATCGTGTTGTACCAGTGTACCGATAATCTGAATGCGTTCGATCGGACCGATTTGCTTGTAGATGAAGCTACCGTCGTCAGCGATAGTAAGCTTTAGGATGTCACCTTCTACTAGTTTTGACTTGCTGGCGTAGTTAGCTGGGACTGGGTATTCTTTACCATCAGGTCCGGCCATCTTCTGTCCGTCGAAGATACCTTCAACAACTTTGCCGCCAACTTCTTCGTTGGTACCTGAACGTGGGGTGATGACGGTGCCGTCGTCGCCAATAATGCTAATTAGCAGCTCTTTGGCTGCGGCTAGGTTGGTCTCTGCCTCTTGGATTAAAGCGTGTAGTCGCTTTACTTGTTTCTCTGGTAGTTCAGACATGGGTACTCGCAATTCCTTTATCTGTGTATTTTTGAAGTTGTATACCTCACTTATACCAATCATTCGGCAATATGTCAATAAAAGAAAAGCCCGCCCCGAAGGAGCAATTGCTGAGACGAATCTCGCGGGCTCTACTTTGGGGCGGGTTGTTAGGTGGTGATCTGCTTGGTGATTGGGTGTGCCTCGTGGTGATGGTCGATCAACTCGACCAGTTCGGTGATCCACGCCTGCGGAATCAACAGTTGATACCGCTGACCGATGCGCCAGTGTGCCAGCACGATCTTCGCGCTGACAACGGACCGCATTCGCATTGTCCGTTCGGCGAACAGCAGTAGCTCTCCGTCGTCCATCGGGTCCAGACGAAGCAGGTTTAGCGTTGGTGCTTCGAAGTGCTCCGAGATAGCTTGGCGCCATCCATCCGGCTCTACGAAAGACTGTCCGGTGAATTCGCTGTAGGACTGATATCCGCCGTGTCTCGTGAATCCGATCAGTTCGATCAGTGCGTCCTTGTTTCCTTTCTGCGCCTTCTTCCAGAGCGACTTCGCGACGGTGGTGGCGAGCTCCAGTTTCAGGGAAGCGATTGATTTCAGCTCTTTGGCAGATAACGTTTGTGTAAACGTCTCCTTTCTGAGCTGCAATCTGACGAGTTGTTCGAAAGGATCCTTCTCTGACTTAATCTCGTTCAGCATTGCGCGCGTGTTTGCGACGTTTTGCTTCGCAGCCTCGTACCGAACCACCCAGTCTTCAAAGTAAGCGCCGGGGTTGTCGATTCGCACGAGCGGCGGTGGCTCTATCAGTGAAATCGCGTTGGTGGGATACTGTAGCGACGTATAGATACGGTTCACCTCCTTCGCCCAAGCGTCGTATGGTGCTCGGGCGATATGGAGCGCGACTCGTTCGTTCTGGAGGCGGATTGCTTCTTTCTTTGCACGAGCGCTAGGAATCAGGATGAAGAAAACGACCAAAACGAGTAACACTGCGATAACAGCGATGATAACAAGATCTACAATGTGCAATATTCTCACTGCCTTTCAATATAGAGGTGGGTGGTGCTGAATATATGTGCAGTATAGCGTTTTAATAAGTACTTAGCAACATATCTTCACGCATCACGCAAAAATATGTTTGGGAATTATTTTGTTGAGGTGAAGCGCGGGTCGGTACTCTTTTCGAACTTTGTATATTCGTCGAAACGAATTGGGAGATATTGCCCCATAGATACGCTTCGTGTGATAGCCCCCGACCCTATCATGAGCTCTGGTAGATCTGGGAAGAATAATACTTCTGGAGTGTTCTGATATTCCTTTGCGCCTGGCTGTCGAGGTGCTTCAGTAGATGGCGACCCAAGAAATAGTACTTCATCGTCAACTTGTTCCATTTCCATACTTCGCCTGTCGAGTGTCCTGAGAATTGTCGAGGGGTGATCAATAAACACTTGTGCCGCACCGGCTTCATTTCGCATAAATTTAATCGCGCTTGGATCAAGATCTTTGTATATACGTATCCATGCATCCGAAATGTCGTATTCGGCTTTTTGTCCAAATCCATGACAGCCTGGCTTCAAGTCAATTTCGAACCGTTTGATCACTGTGTACTTTGGGCTGTCAGCGAGTCCGTCGTAGAGAGATTGCCATAGCTTCAATGTATCGACACCTTCTTGTGTCATGTTATCGATCAACTTGGGTGTGATGTCCGTCGCAATATCAAAATCGAAGCTCGTTGTTGCGTCAAGGAGTTCTAGCGCACTGATATGTGCATCTAGTCGTTCAGTTAAGCGCGCCTTTTTATCGTCTAGAATTTCGGTTCTTTTCTGCCTGTCCATGCGGTCTCCTCGTTCATTCGTAGTGTCTTAAGCGTAGCACTATGCGCTAGAAAAGTAATCTTAAAAATTCTTATCCACAACTTTACCAGTAGTGACTGCAGAATTGTTGTATATTTTGCCTGAGGAAAACTTAACCAACTAAAATACCGCCCTACGTGAGGACGGTATAAAGGATTTCAATCTGACCGAATGGATGATTAGCTAAGCTCGACGGTTGCGCCAGCTTCTTCAAGTTGCTTTTTAGCAGCTTCAGCTTCTTCTTTTGGAGCTTTTTCTTTGATTGTTGATGGAACACCGTCAACCAAAGCTTTAGCTTCACCTAGACCAAGTCCAGTGATGTCTTTTACAGCCTTAATGACTGCAACTTTTTGTGCACCAGCATCCTTAAGGATGATGTTGAAGTCGCTCTTTGCGTCTTCAGCTGGAGCTGCATCAGCAGCAGGACCAGCAACAGCAACAGCAGCGGCAGCTGGTTCGATGTTGTATTCGTCTTTCAAGATAGTCTTGAGTTCGTTTACTTCAAGTACAGTTAAACCAACGAGGGTTTCTGCAAATTTCTTTAGATCAGCCATAATATGACTCCTTTATTCTTTATTGTTCAAAAATTATTGTGTAGTTAAAAATTAACTGGTTGCTTTGGCTTCAACGCCATCAAGAAGCGCGTGTAGGTTACCCGACAGTGCGTTCGTAATGTCATGAACCGGTGAAAGAAGCATTGCGATAACTTCGCCAATAAGTTGATTCTTACTAGGTAGGCTTGCAAGTGCGTTCACTTCGTCGGCGCTTAGTAGAAGACCTTCACCTGAAAACCCACCGGCAATAACCAGCGCAGGATGTGTTTTTGCAAACGCATGCAGGATTTTCGCTGGTGCAACTTCGTCATCAGCGCTCACAGCGTAGATAAGTTGTCCGGTAAGTGGTGTGGTGTCAGTGTTCTTGTAAGTTTCAACGTCAAGCAGCGCTACGCGAACGAGGCGGTTTTTAATCACCTTGATCACAACGCCAGCTTCGCGTGCATCAGCACGGAGCTTCTGGACGTCTTTCACAGTTAGACCATCGTATTTTGCAAATACAGTTGTCTTGGCTGATGAAAGCAGCTCGCTCATATCAGCAACCAATGTATTCTTTTTATCGCGTGAAATCGCCATAAATCAAAGTCTCCTTAGAGAGGTTACATTAGTTTTATTCGGCCAGATTGTTAATCAAATCTAGACAGGCAGATCCTGGTATCGAAATCCTTATAAAACAAAAAGTCTTTGGACCTCGCAGGACTGCCAAAGACTCATGAAATGTATGTTTATTTACAGTTCCTCGGTAGCGAATTAAGTTTTCCTTGCGGTCTACAGCTACTGTCTTTGGTTGTCTTACCCTGAAGTATACGTGATTAATGTAGATAAGTCAACGGTTTTAAAGGGTTACACCAGCACTAGCGTGCGCTTACGGAATGAGACCCTACCATTGGCGTAGGTTGAATAATGTGTTGTGATAGCTTATACTAATAGCTTACCTCTGAGCATCCGCTGAGAGGAAATCCGAGGGATTGGACATACATATGGGTACATCATCACCGACGATGACACTGGCAAAGATTGCTGCTGAAATCGGCGAGAAGATTGTGCATCGAGAGTTGCGCAGTCGTGAAGCCTTCCATCAGCTGCTGTCGGTACGCGTCAGTAGCGCTGGTCTGGAAAGCAACGCCGTGCTGCGTAAGGCAGTCGGCGACTACTTGTCAGACACCTACGACAAGCCTGAGTTGTTGGACGTTCGCACTGACGCCATGCGCGCCGTGCTGTACGACCACTAACCTCATACCTACCGGGTCGAGTGGCGGTCATCGCCGACCGCCACTCCCCGTGTCCATCCCCTACTTTGAGCCTTGACTACACCGGTCGAGGCTCTTTTCACATCTCAAGAATAATAGACTTTATGCTTAAAGTATGATATAATATATGTACTATGAGCGAACAGATGTCTCACTCTGATTCTTTTGAGCTGTCTAATGACAGTCTTTTAGAGCGAATTGAGCTTGTTTCTCAAAATGCAAAGGGTGAACCACTGACATGGGGTGCCACGCCGTTACTTTTGAGTCATGAATCCAGTATGCAACAGCTTGCGGTAAAAGGCTTCATTTCAGATTTATTCATAAAGAAAAATCGACCAAAATATATTAGTAATGATGTCGGTGAATACATTGAAACCTTAAACATGGCACGCACTATGCAGCGGGAATCTCGTAATACTGCCAGCTATCTGTATCGTGGTGTTGAGAGTTTTGAATCTTTGCCGCTGGAAGTCATCAGTGTGATTGATCGCGCCCTTCGCGGCGGTGCCTCACCCGCCGAACTGCTTTTGGTCGCAGAAATATTAGAAATCCCAACAATTGAACTCGCTAGTCTTACGCACCCGTATGGACAACGGATTGGCCTGTTAAAAGAGATGCGACCAGCGGTCAACGAAGCAATCGTCATGATGGGAGGAACGTTGTTTGATGCAAATGATGAAGCGCATCAGCCTGTGTATGAAGTGAAAGGGAGTGATAATCATTACGATACAAGCGCGATGAACGTCCTTCACATGACGCGCAAAACACCATTCGGTGTGCTTATGGATGGAACTGAAAATATTGAACGGTCGTCATTTGAATTATTACTGAAGAATATACCTTCAGGTCTAGCTGAAAAGATTCGCGAAATTCCATATGGGAGGAATTGGGGCAAACAAGTTGCGGAAATCCAAGGGCTGACTACTCAGTTTGTTCCTGCTGTGCTTCATAACGATGAATACAAAATTGCATCACCACTTTCAACAACAATTGTTGCGCGAAACCCTGAACTTGAAAAAAACTTATTATCGACTGAAGCGAAGCGCTCGAGACAGAAGGCCTTGGCTCTAAAAAGCCTGTCGGCATCATCAAACACGATCTTCTTTACTTAATCGTTCTTGTAAATGGTTCGAACAAGAAAATGCAACGCTCTTAGCTAGACGATTGTCGTTTTGTGCGTGTCGCGTGGCAGGTATTTTCCAAACACCAGCGGTTTAATTTCTTCAAACATTTCTTCAGGTGTACGTTCCCCGTCAATCATATGTACGTAAGGGAATGATTCAAGTCGTGCATAGCCTGCTTGGACATCTGTATAGAATTGTATTTCACGATCTTCCATCTTGTCCGCCGCAACTGTTTTGAACCTGCTATTAAGGCGTCGTAAGCGCTCTTCGGGACTCACCGAAAAGACCAAAAGTGCGTCAGGTGTCATATACCGTGCAGGCAACAGTTGTGTGGAAAGCGCCATCATCTGCTGTAAGGTCAATCCCCCACCAGCTTCCTGATAGACTGCAGACTCGAGTCGTCGATCAGTAACAACCAACATGTCTTTATCGAGTGCCGGCATAATGAGTGTATCGGTTGTATGAATACGGTCAGCGGTGAAAAGCGCAAATTCGGCCATTGCACTGAGCCTTAGGTTTCGATTAAATAAAAGGAACTGCCGGATTTCAACGCCCAGATCCGTCGCTCCTGGCTCATGGATAAACAGTGCGTTAATTCCTGCCTCAGCCGCAAACTGTTTTGTGAGTTCGATTTGTTTTGATTTACCAGAACCATCAATACCTTCAAAACCGACGTAGCGACCAAGTTGTTCTGTCACTACAGTGTCGCCCGACTATCTTTATACGCGCGAGGCAGCATCATTTGTGGTACCCAGTTTGCAATAAGTGCATCGAGGTCGCTGCCGGCAGCATATTTACCGCTGAGGTTGTCGTAGCTGCCGCGGACTTCGCCCGTGTGCATGAAGACGACTTGGGCAATGCGCTCACCTACGGGTAGTACGATGCTGTGGCGCTGATTAAGGTTATAAATCTCTAGTGTCCAGCGGTTTACGTAACCTGGGTCGCCCCAGCCGGCATCAAAACAAACAGCGACACCGTTACGACCCCAGGTGCTGCGAGATTGCATGCTGGTCGTCCCAGGAGGGAGAATGCCGATAAATTCAGCGGTGTGCGCCAAGATGCGTTCACCTGGTTCAAGTACGATTACGGGATGATCGAGAGGAATGTTAACGAGAGGTTCGTTGCCCGTTTCCTCACACCACTGCGAATGAAGGATGGCTTTTTGTGGCTCGCCGAAGTATTGGTCGACAGCGATTTTATCAAATGGGTTGTAGACGGTGACAGGACTTTTGCGATCAGTTCGGTAGAACCACTCGCCCAGCGTAACATCAACGCTACTGCCATTAATGTGTTCCGGACGATACGGATGAAACACGATGTGTCCATCTGTGATTGCTTCTTCAATTTCTATATTGCTATAGACTCCCATATATAACCTCTCTCCTCTTTTACCCGATTGTAGCATGCTACTATAAGAACATAATGAAAAATATTGTTGTAGCGTTTGATAGAGAGCACGCGATTGGTCGGGATAATACATTGCCATGGGCTGGAAAACTGCCTGCGGACATGCGTCGCTTCCGTGAGCTCACAACTGGCGATACCGTAATTATGGGACGTAAAACGTTCGAATCATTGCCGCCGTCGTATAGGCCGCTGCCTGATCGCCAAAACATTGTCCTCTCATTGGGTGAAGTTGCGGGCACGGGTTTTCAAGTCGCCCGCTCGCTAGCAGAGGCGTATGCACTCGCAGAGCATGACGAGGTGCATGTGATTGGTGGATCTCAAATTTATGAGCTGGCGTTACCGACAGCTGATTGCGTGTATGCGACCGAAATTGATACGGTTATTGAAGATGCCGATGCGTATCTGCGTGGCTTTAATAATGATGAATGGACGGAAACCCTACGCGCAGACTATCCTATCGATGATAGGAATGCTTATGGATACTCATTTATTACCTACTTGCGAAATCATCCAGCCGATCAGGTCTAGACAGTTTAGTAAAAAGGTTGAGTTGGCTCGATGAGCCAGCGACGAATCTACTGATTCATCAAGCCAACTCATCGAGCATTAGGTGGGGTGTCAGACCCTGCTCTTATACCGCAACCGGCGCCGAGATGAACGGATGCGGATTGTATCCCTCGAACGCGAAGTCCTCGAGCTTGTAGCCGTAGATCGAATCTGGCTTGCGCAGGATGTTGAGCTTCGGTAGTGGACGAACTTCACGCGACAGCTGGAGCGTGACTTGCTCCTGGTGATTGTTGTAGATGTGCGTGTCACCGGTTGCCCAGATGAACTCGCCGACATCCAGATCGCACTGCTGCGCGAACATGTGCAGCAGCAGCGAGTAGCTGGCGATGTTGAACGGCACACCAAGGAACATGTCCGAGCTGCGCTGCACCATCATCAGCGACAGCTTGCCGTTCGCCACGTAGAACTGGAACATCAGGTGGCACGGCGGCAGCTTGGCCGACTCGACGAACTCGACATTCCAGGCCGAGACGAGCATTCGACGTGAATCGGGTGTCGTCTTGATCTGGTCGATCACGCGGCTGATCTGGTCGACGTGACCGCCGTCAGACGTGGGCCACGAACGCCACTCTTTGCCGTAGACCTCGCCCAGTTCGCCGTACGTGTCGGCGAAACCGGGTTCGTTCCTGATGCGCGCTTCAAACGCGGCCAGCTCCGAATTCCACTCATCAGAGCTGGTGTCGATGATTGGACGGCCCTGTTCCTTTAGGTAGGCCTGCAGTGGCCATTCCGTCCAGATGTGGTTGTCGACGTCAACGAGCGGCTTGATGTTGCTGCTACCCGTCAGGAACCAGAGCAGTTCCTGCGCGACCAGTCTGAAGTTCACGCGCTTGGACGTCAGCAGTGGAAATCCCTCTGCTAGGTCGTAACGGATCATTCGTCCAAAAATACTGACCGTTCCTGTTCCGGTGCGGTCAGTCTTTTTGTTACCGATCTGTTGCACCTCCCTAAGGAGGTCTTCGTACGGTCGTGCGATTGTCATCTTGCTCCCTAAGAACGAGGCTTGAACTCGAAATGTTCTACCCACCTCCGACTATTGTACGTTAAAATTGCAAAAAGTATGTAACTATGCATTGCGCCTATGCTATACTGTTGCCAAGCGCAGTTATCACCAAAACAAAAACGCACTTATTTCGACAAAATAAAGTTCAAGGAGCCGTCAGTATGACATATGAAGCGATGCAGGAAAGTTACCCTAAACTAAAGGGTAACTCTGCGCCGCCGAATGTCCTTGTGCCTCGTGATGTCCCACTGGATGTCGCACCAGAATTAATTCGTGCACCTGAAGTCCAGGCAGCTCTCGATTTACGGGAAAGCCAAGAGGCGTCTGTATTTGCGGAAGAAAAACACTTCTTAGGTGTGCTTGCGACCGACATGATTGTTTCTATTGCGGCGGCAGAAAACGACAAATACAAACCAGCGGTTGCTAAAAACTTTATGATGAATGTTGAGCGTGCAACACCAGATATGTCAGAGGTTGCTCGAAGTGAATTTGCACTACAGCTTATAGAAAGTGCCGAAGGAAGAGTGAAGACAGAAGCTGCCGCCGCGCTAAAAGCTCAAAATCAGGTGTATCGCGAGAACTTCGCGGCCATCAAAGATATCCTTATGCGCGAAGAATCAATGGAAGTACTCCGACTGCTTGCACCATACTTGAAAACACCAACTGATATCGAGATTAACGCCTACGAATTTAGCGATGAGCTCGTGCTGCCAACCACGGACGAACTCGAAGCATCGCTCGAGAACCTGACTGACGACACGGTCAGCCCAGCACGCGGCATTACGTTCGTGAGAAAAGCCGGACAGCACCTGGTGCAGATGATGCACACAACCAAAGATCTGATCTTACCTCCGCTTGATCCACAAACGACTGTGATGCCTACGGTTGAACCGGCAGTTGATCCAGAACTTGCCAGGCGTTAAGACTCACCAAATTAAAAACTCCGCCGTTACAGCGGAGTTTTTATATTGAAGCTCTATTCGTTATTAGTTAACGAAGTTCTCAACCTTGATGCTTGGACCTTGTGAGGTACTGATGCTGATAGACTTTACAAATCCACCCTTCAGGCTCGTTGGTTTTTGGCTAATAAGGCTATCGAAGAAGCTCTTTGCATTCACAGCGAGCTTGTCTGAACCGAAGCTTACCTTACCGATAGCAAGGTGAACAATCGCTTGCTTATCGACGCGGTATTCAACTTTACCAGTCTTTGCTTCTTTTACTGCCTTGGCGACGTCAGTAGCAACTGATCCGCTCTTTGGGTTAGGCATCAGGCCGCGTGGACCTAGTAGACGTGCGTACTTACCAAGTCGTGGCATGTACTGTGGTGTTGCGATAAGGATATCGAAGTCGATTTGCTCTTTATCAAGTTGCGCGAGGAATGTTTCGTCACCAACAGTGTCAGCACCGGCAGCGGTTGCAGCGGCGTGGTCACCTTCTGGTGCAAAGACTGCAACACGGATAGTCTTACCAGTTCCGTTAGGAAGGCTAACGGTCGTACGGATGTTTTGGTCAGCTTGGCGTGGGTCAACGTTCAAACGAACGTGCACTTCAACAGATGCGTCAAATTTGCTTGGGCTTGTCTTTGATGCCAGTTCGATTGCATCAGCAAGTGCGTAAAGCTTTTCTTTTTCAACAAGCTTCGCAGCTTCTTGGTACTTCTTGCCACGGCGTTCGATGAGTGGACGTGTAACAGGCTTTGGCCCCTTCGCAACAGTCGCTTCTTCACCGTCAGCTGACGTTGTGTCACCGGCTTCTTTGCGGGCTTCTTTTTCAGCTTTCGCTTCAGCTTCTGAAAGTGCTTTGGCACTTCGCTTACCAGCTTTTGCTGTCTTTTCTTCGGTTACTTCCTCTGTAGAAACTTCTACAGGAGTTGTCGCTTCAGTCTCGGCAACGGCAGGGTTCTGCGCGTCAACGATTGCTGCTTCGATTTGTGCAACGGTGTTCTTTTCAGAAACATCGAGGCCTAGTTTTGCTGCTTCTTCAAGCAAATTAGCTTTTTTAGCCATAGGTGTTAACCCTTTCTGTGGTAGTAACGATCGTTTTCGATCTCCCAACATTGATTGTTATACCCTTATTATAGCATACTTTTCACGCTTTTACCACTGTTCATTGACAGTGTTACTGCTCTCGCTTATTCTAGTCAGTATGGATGAAATTAAAAAAGAACTTTTAGCCCGCGGATTTAGTGGTGATCTTGATGACACACCTGAAGCACTAGAATTTTACTCACACGACGCGTCAATGTTCGAACTGGTGCCACAACTTGTTATTAAGCCAAAGACGAGTGTAGACGTACAGACGGCTGTAAAGCTGGTGGCTGATCAAAAAGCTACCCACCCTGACCTTTCTTTGACCGCCCGCAGCGCAGGAACTGATATGTCGGGTGCAGCGATCAACGACTCTATTATCGTTGACTTCAACGCACACCTAAATGAAATTATATCTGTCAAAGACGATATTGCCGTTACGCAACCAGGTGCCTTCTTCCGCGACTTCGATGTTGCAACTGGCGATTACCTTCTACCTAGTTACCCTGCCAGCCGTGACCTCGCATCTGTTGGCGGCATGATCAACAATAACTCGGGTGGTGAAAAGTCATTGCAGTTCGGCAAGACCGACCAGTATGTCCCTGAACTAAAGTTTGTGTTCGCTGACGGTATCGAACGTGTCGTTAAGCCACTCACAAAAGCCGAGATTGACGTCAAAATGGCGCAGCCAGACTTTGAAGGTAAGGTGTACAAAGACCTCTTCACATTGATCGAAAATAACTATGACCGCATCATGGCCGCAAAACCAAACGTCAGCAAGAACTCTACCGGTTACAATCTTTGGCAGGTCTGGAACCGCGAAACTGGCATCTTTGATATGACCCAGATGATTATCGGTGCGCAGGGTACACTTGGCTTCGTCACAGAAGGTACATTCAAGCTTGTGCCACGACCAAAGCACTCTGGCCTCCTCGTCCTCTTCATGCACGACATTGACGGTCTTGGCGAGCTCATTACAACCGTTTTGAAGCACAACCCAGCAACCTTCGAAAGCTTCGACGATCAGACGCTCCTGCTCGTTATGAAGTTCATGCCAAGCTTCCTTAAGATGCTTGGTCCAGTGAAGTTCGTTCACTTCCTCTTTACGCTGATCCCTGACGGCTTGCAGCTGCTCCGTGGCTTCCCGAAGCTTGTCCTGATGGTCGAGTTTAACGGTGAAACCGAAGCAGAAGTTCGCAGCAAGATTCACGCACTGCACAAAGAGTTGTCGCCATTGAAGGCTCGATACGAAATCAACGGCTTTGAAGAAGACGCAACTGAGGGTGCCAGTGAAAAGTTCTGGATCATGCGTCGCAACAGCTTCCGCCTGCTACGCAGCAAGGTGAAAGACAAGCACACAGCCCCATTCATTGACGACCTGATCGTGAACCCTGAATACTTACCTGAATTCTTGCCGCAAATCCGCGACATTATCAAGAAGTACAACCTGCTTGCGACAATCGCCGGGCACATGGGTGACGGTAACTTCCACATCATCCCACTTATGAAGCTGGAAGATCCAAAAGACCGCGCCAAGCTGCTGCCTGCGATGAAAGAAGTTGACGAACTTGTCCTCAAGTACAAGGGGTCACTGTCTGGTGAGCACAACGACGGCCTCGTCCGCGGCCCATGGCTGGAACAAATGTACGGTAAGGAAATTGTTGATCTGTTCCGTGAAGCAAAGACAATCTTTGATCCACAACACATCTTCAACCCGCACAAAAAAGCGAACGCCGACTGGGACTACAGCTTCTCGCATATTCGAGATAAGTTCTAGGATTAGAATAAATAGAATAAGTACTCATCTCGGTGGGTACTTATTTGATTCCGGCTATGCTTGCTAAAGGGGTTAAATGATGCGATACTTGCCGAATGCATTACGTCGAGAAAGATTTTCTCTGTATGTACCTTGAAAACTGATCTAATTCGCCCCTGGCATGAAAATGCATAGGGATCAACCAATTAGACACTACTTCAAACGCATGGCGTAGCAAGTGCAAACCCTTGGGTGCGCGCGCTATTGAAAGAAGAATCACCATGGGAACAAACTCCCTGTATAAAGTAGTCCAGATTGTTCGAAACACCTCCTTCGTTATCGAAGAGTGCATTGAACTTGAAAGACTGTCCGAACACTATCGTACGACGCTATGTGGATGTGATCCACTTGGCAGAATCGACGGTGACGACGAATGCATTGTTGAATACCTGTTTTACGAAGTTCGTGATGATGGTTCACTCGAAGAGTGTCCTGACCCGCGTAATTACGTAGACAGTGCCGACTATCCATTCGTGGTACACGCATGCGCTGCTCACCAGCAGCATCTCATTGAGAGAAGTGGTCAAATTGACGAATATGAAGAGGAGTCGATCCTCATCTAAATCAGTTCTCAAGGATCCGTAGGTGCTGCTAGCAAAATCAGCAGCACCTACGGCGACCACCAACATTATTCAGAACGCATCCATTGGTGCGTTCTTTTTGTTGCGTGTATACTAAAAATATGACTGAACATATGACAGAGTCCCTAGACCGACGCGCCGAACGAATCCCAACATATGATAGCTTTGGTGACACTGACGAGGCCCTCGCCTGGGTAGTCGACCGATTGCGATACACGATGAGTCAAGATGCTATACATACTTGGTGGACAACGCCGCAGCACAATCTTGATGATATCAGCCCTGAGCTTTTATGGGAGAAGTATCCGAATCGAGTTATATTAGCTGCAACGCAACTTTCTTAAAAGAGAAAGACCTTATAAGTAGTTGCCTGCGAGCTCGGCTAGGTGTATTCTACCTATAAATGAGTGGGAGAAGGGTATAGATAATATGACACCAATTGATTTTTTCAACTCAAACTTTTTTATTGCACTTGTGACCATAGCCGTTGGTACTGTTGCGTTTATAATTTACAGAATTCAGAAACGTGACAGGAAAAGAGAAGCGTCTAATATTATTCTTCTCGAAATACAGAGCGCAGAGCGAAAGCTGTTGCTGATTAAAAAAAGTCTAGCTAAAGATCCAGCTACTCTTCCAAATGATCTTCGTTTACTGCCTACGGAAAACTGGAGCCAATTTAACTATCTTTTTATCAGGGACTTCGACAGGGATGAATGGGATTCACTTACTGACTTTTACAACAAGTGTAAGTTAATTGATGAAACAATTAAGTACAACAACGATGCCTTCTGGGATGATGTTCAACAAATCCGTGCAAACAAGCAACGATTACTTGCCGACTACGCTGATGATGCAACCAAGAAGCTGGAGGGAACTGTCGATAATGTTACCGAAAAAGACGCAACCACTGTGCAAACATTTAATGACTTGACGGAAAAATTCGATAAACTATATATGAGTAGGCAGGACCGATATAGCTACACTCCTAATAAGACGGTTAACGATGCAAAAATGTATGTAGGTGAAATTGATCTACGGATATCTCAATCTAATATCGGTACGAAATTGAAGAAATTCGCAAAGATTAAAGCAAGATTATAGCTATAAAAAGAAGCTCACAATCGTGAGCTTCTTTATATTTATGAAAGGTCTTACCCTTCGATTTCAACACCCATAGAGCGGGCTGTTCCGGCGATAACCTTTACGCGACCTTCGAGGTCAATTGCGTTCAGGAAGTCCTTCTTTGTTTCAGCGATTTCTTCAAGCTGCGCACGAGTGATCTTACCGACCTTTTCGCTGTGTGGCTTGGCGCTTCCCTTTTTGATACCAACTGCTTCGCGGATCAGGTCGTCAACTGGTTGACCCAGTGAGTTCCATGTAAAGCTGCGGTCTTCGTAGACTTGGATGTGAACGATCACGTCCTTACCCATAAGGTCTTTTGTGCCTTCGTTGAACGGGTTGATGAAGTCCATCATGTTCAGACCCCATTGACCGAGTGTTGAACCAACAGGAGGACCTGCAGTTGCACGACCAGCTGGGATACGTAGTTTTAGATTACCGATAATTTTCTTTGCCATAACTTTTCTTTCTTGTCCACCGCGGTGAACTTGTACTAAATAATTTTGAAGCTTATCTAGTGCGTAACTACAGTATTATAACAGATTTGGAGACCATTTAATAGCCTTATCGCCTCGAATCTTGTGCATGAAGGCGCGTCGGATAAACACGGCATCTTCAGGCTTTAGGTACGTCGCGTCTTCTCTGACGTGGTTGACGACTTCTTTCAAGTTAAATGCGAACACATTATTACGCTCTAGTTCATCGCGGATTTCATCAAGCCCTGTTTCGATCGCTGGCTGAACCGCAAACCCAATTGTCGTACCGTAGTGACCTAGGTAGCGCACAACTGATAGCACTGGAATGCCATAGCCTTTACGTTGATCAATCATGCGAGCGCGCGCGTCGTCCGGCAATCCGTCACCTTGTTTAGGCAAGTTACGAAAGAGTGTCGGACGATAACTCGTCGGACTTAAAAAGACGCCATCCTTTGGAAGAAGCACTAGTGAGCGTATCTCACTGCTATAAGAATCATTTGGATACCGTTTTTGCATACTTCTCAATATAAAAGAAGACTGTCAATTTGTACAGTCTTCTTTTTTATGTTGTAACTATTAAACTTTGGTAACTTGCAGTGCGTCGAGCTCGACTGAGGTGTCGCGACCGAACATACTGACCATAACTTTAACTTTACCTTTTTGGTTGTCGATTTCGCTGATTGCGCCGTCGAAGCCCTTGAATGGACCGTCGGTAATGCTGACCACTTCGCCTTCTGAAAAGTCGATTTGGTGCTTTGGATCTTCAACGCCCATGCGCTTTTTGATCTTGCTGATCTCTTGTTCGGATACAGGTGTTGGCTGTGTGCTGGTTCCTACGAAGCCAGTAACACCGGGGGTGTTGCGAACAATGTACCATGTTTCATCAGTCAATTTCATTTCAACGAGGGCGTAGCCTTGGAAGATTTTCGCTTCGATAACCTTACGCTTACCGTTCTTGATCTGAATTTGCTTTTCTTTTGGTACCATGACGTCAAAGATCTTGTCAGCCATATCGACTGCGTTGATGCGTTGGCGAATGCTGTCAGCTACTTTTTCTTCGTAGCCGCTATAGGTGTGAATGGCGTACCATTGTCGTGATGAGTCATATCGATTTGTTGACATAGGGTGGATTCCTTACTTAGAATTTATTACTTAATTATTACTTTAAGATCAGTTCGAATAAAAATTTAAACAGCGCGTCGAGTAGCAAAATCACTACAACGAAGAATGCACTAAAGGCGATGACAGCAAATGTCAGACCCCAAGTTGCACCGCGGGTTGGCCAACGTACCATACGAAGCTCAGCCCAGGCACCTTTGAAGTACCCGCCGATGGCAAATAAAGTTTTGATGAAAGGATTCGTAGGAGCTGTGCGCTCTTTCTTCACCACCTTAGTTTTTGTTGTCTTTTTAGGGACTTTCGATGGTGCAGATGACGATGCTTTGATGCGCGTCACTTTGGGTGCAGTAGCCACGATTGCTTTCCTCTTTCTTTTTTTGCCAAATAAAATAGCCTGCTCTGCAGACTGTCAAGACTAGTGTAGCTTTTTATTCCCCTGTCGTCAAGGGAGGTGGTATCATAGAGAAAGATGCTTGAGGCTATATTGTTTGTACTATATGCAGTGCTGCTGGGGATGGTGTGTGTCGGGGCGATAAAGCTTCGCTACGCTATGACTCACTTCAAGATGAACGCCTTATTAACCACGGTTCGGAGCAAAGATGCACTCCCAAGCGTTACTGTCTGTATCCCGGCACGTAACGAAACCCATGCGATGACCGATTCACTGCAGCGTATTATTGCCAGTACGTATCCGAAACTAGAGATTATCGTGTTGGATGATCTGTCGGGCGATAATACATCGGCGCTTATCAAAGCCTTTGCCCACGAGGGTGTGCGCTTCGTTGAAGGGACAAAGCTGTCTGACGGCTGGCTGGGTAAGAATCACGCATTGCAGAGGCTTCTGCAACAAGCAAGCGGCACGTATGTGCTGTTCATGGACGTAGATACGCGCCTTAGTCCCGATTCGATCGAGCAGCTGGTTGCCTACGCACTGCAAGAGCAAGCGCTAATGGTGTCTGTACTGCCACGCCGCGAGGATAACCCCAGGGCTAGCGTGTTCTTCTCGCCGCTACGCTACTTCTGGGAGATTATGTTTCATCGCACCGCCGCGCCCGCAACGGCCAGTGGTGCTTGGATGATCCATCGCCAGACCTTGTTGGATCGCTGGCAGGGATTTACGCAGTATAAAGATGCCGTGCAGCCTGAATCGCGCTTCGCGGCCGACCTTATGGCGACGGGGCACTATCGCTTCTTGATGGGATCGGGGCTGTTAGGGATCTCGTACGAAAAGAAGTGGCGCTCGCAAATCGGCACGAGTATTCGTTTACTGTTCCCGCTACTGGGTGGCAAGGTGTTGCACGTTATTGTTGCGGCTGCTGATTTACTGATCGCATCCGTGCCCCTATTTGTCATCTTGGCGGGTTTTGTCTTCGGTTGGGGTGTGCACCAGATTATTGCTGGCGCACTATATCTCATGTTCGCGGCGCTGTACGCCGTTTACTTCCGTTGTGTATGGAATAAGGGCTGGGTCGTTGGAGGCCTCCTGTGGGGCTATCTAACGCTGCAAGAGGCAGTATTAGTTATCCAGAGTGCAGTTGCGTACTCACGAAAAACTGTGACCTGGAAAGGCCGCTTAGTTAAGACGCCAAAATTATAACTCGTTTCTTCATACTCATACTATAAGTACGCAGAAACGAGGACAGAGGGGCACACCCTTGACCTCGTTACGCTGCAACCCACCGCTTGGTAGGGTTACATGTTACGCGAGACTAACGAAGCTGATGTAGCTCCCGCCACCCTTGCCCTGTACTAGCTCGAGGCCGATGTTGGCTTCGTTCATCGCGACGAGATCTGCACCGAGTAGCGCGATGATGCTGTTGTTGTCGGGATCTTCTTCGTTCCACTCGACACCGAGGTGGTTCTTCAGGAAGAAGAGTTCGTTGACGTCCAAGTACGGCTCGGGCCATGCACCGGGTTCTTGTTCACCCAGCTTGTCGTAGGTGGTTGCACCCAGGATCAGACCAAGCTTGTACAGCAGGAACCGTCGAGCGGTCTCTTCGGCGGTGGGATATGAAGTAGACATAGTAATGCCCTCTCTATCGATTGCTGTTCACAGAAGTGTTACTGAGCTGGAATATTTATACCACCACGGCACTACATCGTCAACGAAGCTTGGCTACTTCCTGTCTGATTGAGGCAGCTCGAAGCTAAAGGTCGAGCCATGATTCAAGCGGCTGGTCAGATCGATCTGTGTCCCCAGTTTGTGCGCGAGTTTTGCGGATACGTACAGCCCGAGACCGGTACCGTTCGTCTCGCGGATGCGGTAGTCTTCACTGCGGTAGAACTTATTGAAAATCTTTTGTTGGTCGCCGCGGCTGATGCCGATGCCGCTATCGGTGACGGCGAAGTTGACCTTACCCTTTTTCTGGGTCACGTTAATCGTGATGCTGCCTTCGTTGGTATATTTGATCGCATTTGTAATAAAGTTTTGCAGTAACTCTTCCAGGTACAGACGGCTGACATTGACCGATCCTAGTTTTGTCCCGAGGTCGAGATTCAGGTGAAGCTTGCGCGCAGCAGCGTCTTTTTGGTACTGATTATGTAGCTTGTGCATCAGCTCTTCGACGTTGATGTCTTCACCTGCATCCGCGACACCCCGTTCTGCCCGTGACAGCGTACTGAGGTCATTCACCATCTTAGCGAGGTACAAGACTTGATCGTGGGCGGTATCGATTGAACCGGCAAGAACTTTTGGCTCGGTTGCCGCTGGACGGCCCATCATCAGTTGTAGGTTCGAAAGCGTCCCCTCTACGATTGTAATTGGGGTTCGGAGTTCATGGCTGACAACGCTAATGAATTCATCGCGCTCTTCTTCCAGACTCTTTTGCTTGGTGACGTCACGAACGATCAGTACGAACCCAGCTTGGGCTTGGACTTTGCGCTTGTTGCGGCTGAAGGCGCTTTTGATCGGTGCATAGGTCATTTCAAGGCGGATCTCTTCACCGTCGACGTAGGTGTGGCGAATGTCGTCGCGACGTGTTGTCTTTTGTGATTCGCTCAAGATATCAAATAGCTTCACGCTATTATTGTCTGGATCGGTCAGGTTGAACAGATCGTTGATGTTCTTGCCGCGCAAACTATCGTTTGTATCGAGAAGGTTAAGGCAGGCGGCGTTATACATAACAACTTGACCTTTGTCATCGGTGCTGAGGGTTGCGTCAGATAAATTGTTGATGATCGTTAGGATGCGGTCATACTGCAGGCGTTCTTTTGACTGGCTCTGGACCAATGCTTGGCGACGCGTCTCTTGCGCAATAATGACGCCGACCATTGCAATACCCAGCACAAGGATGCCTGCGAGTCCCAAAAGGTTTGCCGCAACAATCGAATGGTCACCCGGGTAGCGAATGACTGCATCAAGCACCGCTGCTGCAATAACTGCAGTGACGCTCATCGCAAGCGCTTTACGTCCGAAGTAAATATTAGCTGCCAAGAATAATAATGCAATTGATGACGCGAATGGTTCGAGGAACCCGGTAATAAACAAGATGGTCGCCAGTGCTAGTGCGTGGTATAGCACCAAGCGCCACATCATATCGAAACGTGAACGGATAGGCGCAAAGAAGTGATACACCCCGGCAGCCAGCCATAGACCAGAGATGAGAAGGCAGGCGAAGTCACCCGTGTAATTACTGCTATGCGCAACGCCAAACATCACGAGCAGGTTGTATCCGACAAAAACGGGCGTCCCTAATAAGGCAATATACCGCACTGCTTTGTCGGAATCTCTGTTAAAGCTAATACCACCCTCGAACATGTGCTGTCATTATAGCGCAGGCATAACCGTTTTGTATATGCGGCAATTAGATAGTTGGTTGTTCGCGCTTGAGGTCACGGCGATGTGCCTTGTATTCGGGGTCTGTCTGACTGACGATCGCCCAAAACTCAGGGCTGTGATTCATTTGCTTGGTGTGCGCTAGTTCATGCAGTAGTACGTAGTCGATTTGCTCGAATGGTAGTTTCATCAGTGCAATGTTTAAACTGATCGTTCCTTCGGACGTACAACTCCCCCATCGCCCACTGGCGTGCGAGAACCGAACCTTCTGGTAACTAAAGCCAAATTTTTGCGCCAGGAATGCCAAGCGTTTTGGTAAATAGCTTTTTGCCTCAACGCGTAGCGCCAAAATAATAAGGTCGCGGACTGCGCGTATAACGGTCGGTTCATTCAGTGATATACCCTCGGGGAGACTGACGATCAGCTGTTGACCACGACGGTTGGTCTGCAGTGTGCCGTTTGTAGGGCGGACGATCAGTGTGTGGCTCTTCCCTATCCGCATGCCATCGGTGTACGTCGTCGTTGGTTGAGACTGGATGATCATTTCACGAAGTTCGTCCCGTGATGATTTTATCAGGCGCTTTACAAGGAATGTAGGCGCATACAGCGGGAGCGAAGCTCGAAGCGTACCATCTGGCGCGACGCGCAGTCGAACTTGCGATGCACGGGCACTTCGTCTGATGGTAATTTTGCCAAACTCTTCATCTTGAATGATCGGCATACGTACTTACCGAATCGTTATATTCCGGCCTGGGTAGACCCTTGGTTGAGCTGTTGCGGGCGGTGTCGCCGTCGTTGTTGCTGCTGTGGCTGGACGTGCGACTGACAAACGTTTTAGGACAGCGCGGAGCTGTGTGACGTACGTGTGCTTGCCGCTAATGACGACCGGCTTCTCGGCAGCGATAGGCCCAGAGAATGCGGTATAGATGTGGTCGAATACTTCGGATGAGATTCGATCGATTTTTTGTTTGCTGAGTGCACGGCGTTTTGCCTCGAGTGGCTCAGTCTGGACCCATACCAGCAGATGTTTGTAGCCAGCCTTCGCGACGTACTTAGCGAGCGCGAGGCGTTCTTCTTTGCTGCCAGTTGGACCTTCGTAGACAAAGGTTCGACCTGTTTTTAAAAGCTCTTCGAACAAGAGTTCGGTGATTTTAATCGCAGCCTCAGAAGAGATGCCTGCTTTTGTTTGCAGTGCAGCGGTGTTGATATACGGAGCGTGAAAAGTTTTGGCGAAGTGTTCGGCAAATGTGGTCTTTCCTGCACCTGGGATACCCACCAGAATAATGACGTGGGGCGTCGTGGGAGTCAACGGTTTCATATATGACAGTATAGCAAAGATATGGCGCTACATGCTAACCGTAATCTGTAGGACGAGTTCTTTATGCGGTAGTCTGCACGACGTAGTATATTCCGGCAGCGGCGGCGACCGCGACGATGATTAGTATTGCCAACAGTGCTGGTTGGATGTGTCGTTTCTGAGTGATAAAAAAGTGAAACGTTTGTACTTTCGTCGGCGCATTCGCCAGTTCAGCTGCCATCTTCGACGCAGGATCCGAGAGCGTTGGTTGAACAACCGGTGCAGGCGTAGGAGTAATGATGGGTTGAGGTTGCGGCGTAGGCGCTACAGGTTGAGGTTGAACTGGCGCAGGTGGTGCGGGCGCGATACCCACTTCGGGTATGACAGTACTTTCATCGGGTATTAGTGGTTTTGGGTTAGGATCCACGGATTGTGCTTCGAGAGCTTCAATTGCTTGAAGTGCTACATCGTCTTCGAGACTCATAGACGGGTCGAATTGTACCGGGGGTTTCATTGAAGTTATATCGAAGTACTACCTTGATGCTTATGTTTATACATAGTATAGCAAAATCTGCGCCACAACGTTAGTGGCAGCAGGGCTGCGCCGGTAAGATGCTAAATAATACCGCGAATTTCACCCCTGAGGGCGCGTTCTTGAGATTCGAGTTTTTCGGCTTGGAGCCTGGCTGCTTCCATGAGGCCGTCGCGTTCTTGACGAAGTTTGTCGGCTTGCGCGGCATATGTCGCGGCCTCTTGGTCGTATTTTGTAGCTTGATCTTCGTGCGAGTTGGCCTGATCTTCGTACGCTTGGGCTTGTTGTTGTGCACTGGCTGCGGTATCAGGATCATTACTGTTCATTTGTGCACGGTCACGCTCGCGTTGTGCACGGGTGTGCAGGTCAGCTGCTTTCTCGCGTTCTTTTTCGGCTGATTGGTTCAGGCTTAATATAGATGTCATCGGTGTCCTCCAACTTCTATTAAGTGCCATTTATCATCGGCACCTTTTTCATATTTACCCTTTACGGCGTTCCACGCAACTTTGTGGGCGACTTCTTCGCGGCCCTCGTCACCATGGCGCTTACTCGCGCTGGCATACTCGTCATAGGCGCTATTAAAGGCCTCTTTATAGATGTCCTGTGCGTGTTCGGGCAAAACGTTCAGAACAGAGTCGGGTAATTCGTTTGTAGTGCTATAGGGCATAACAGTTCTCCTTACGTATCTACTCTAGTATATACCCAGTTTACTGAAGTTTTGCTTGTTTTTTGGCAACGCGTTCCTGGAAGCGTTCGTGAATAAGTTTGAATTGATCTTGCATGACGTTCAATTCGCTATCCGTCAGATCTTCAATGTCTACAAATTCGGTACGTGCGCCGTGGCTACTTTTAATCAGTTCATTCAGCTTTAATTGCATCGCTTTTGAGTCGCGGTTTTGAGTATTTTGAATCGCGAATACCATGAGGAATGTAATAATTGTCGTACCGGTATTAATAACAAGTTGCCATGTATCCGAAAAGCCAAAAACAGGGCCAGTCAGCAGCCAGACGATGACGAGAAGCACGGCGAGTAAGAAAGCCATTGGTGACCCGAGTCGGTTAGATACTCCTTGAGAAATCTTATGGAATGAGTCGTGCTTTACGGGCAATGGTTCGATAGGTTCGGGAACAACGTGGCGGACAATTTTGACATGAGGGTGTTTTGGTTGTATATCAGGCGTATTCATAAAAATAGTATAGCACTAACGCTAAAAAAGTTGTGCAATACAGCGCGCGGCCTGATCTTGCTTATGCTGCATGGGACGGTTACACTATATACATGCAGAAAAAAGCTCTTATTATCGTCGGAAGTATCGTTGCAGTTGTATTGATTGCCGGCGGCGTAACGGGCGTCCTCTTGCTGGCAAAAGTCTCGCGTCCAACAGCGTTAGAGCCAGAAAAGACAATTGTGACCACACCGTCTAATGATGAAACGCCTGTGACAGATCCGTCCAAACAGAGCACCAATGTAAAGCCTGATCTATCGGTTGACCTCGGTGCCTGTACAGCTGTGACCCAGGCTGATGTCAAGGCCGCTGTCGGAAATGCAATAACAGTGAACGCAGCTGATAACCGCGGCTATAGCAAGGAAGTGAATGGTAACGGCGTGCAACTCTGCGTCTATGCATTTACAAACGACGGTTCGCTTAACAACCGCTATACAACCCAAGTCACAAACTTTGCAAGCGACACATTTAAAAATGGTACCAAAGACGGCATCAGTAGCGAAGCAGCAGTGATTGCAGGTATCAGTGATGCCGCATATTTCAGTACGATAGCTAAGCCGGCTGATTCAAGAACAGCAGCGCGTACGACGTACTCACTGTATGTATTTAAGGGGCTTAAACTTTACGCATTTGAGATAGCCCAGCCAGGTGATAACGACCGCTTCACTTCTGCATCTGCGCAGACGGCATTGACTACCATCGCGAAGTCAGCGAAGTTTTAATAATTTAATAAGTAGAGCATCAGGGCGAGCGCTGCGCTTACGCGTTTTTGCTAGCAGTGATGCGTGTCATCAATCGAAGATTCGATAGATAGTGTTCGACGTTTAATGTCGTGTGTTGACTCAAGTATTCCATGTGCTTGTCGACGAAAAGGACTTCGCCACCAGCAGCTGGTGAGTACATTGAACGTGTATTAAACGCAGGATCAGTCATCATTTCACGAAGTGTGTCGCGAATAAGTTCTGCCTCTTTTGAATCAAGGAATCGTTGTGCGCTTAAAGATTTTGCCATTACAGTATTACCTTCGGTCCTTTGACCTGCTTAGGCTTCTTTGGCTCTTTTCCTCGTTTATCCTGGGATTTGGCCATAGTGAGCCTCTCATTTAGTTGACACGGAATTATATCTTGTCTCCATTATGCGCCCAAAAACGCAAAAAACCTAATCCGTGTATTAGTCACCTCTGTTATCTATTCAACAACTTCAAAGTAGAACGCGACGACTCCATATTCATCTTCATCAGCTTCTGTGAACATTTCACGATATTTCACAAGTGCTTCGTCGACTGTTTTTGCTGAGGGGACGAGTCCTTTGTGGTCGACTGCGTTGAGCATTTCAAGCAATGTTTCGAAGTAGAGAATCTCGGTTACCTTCACGCGTAGAGCGTCCGGGATCGAATCGACGATTTCGCCATCGAGGTACAGGTCCTCGCGAATACTGACGATGTCGTCTTCGTGAATCTTTAGTAACCGAGGCGTGCCTAAGCTCGCTTCGATATATTTGTTGCCTTTGCGAATTTCTTCGACGAGCTGTGCATCAATACCAATTTCTTCCATATACTTCTTATTATACCAAACCACCGATCGCACGGGGTTGGTGTTAGCAAACTACGTCGAAAATCAATTCTATTAATGCGTTGATCGGATTGCTATAGTTGAAGGATATGAAGTTGACTATGCCTTCCCTCCCCCCAAAGCTCGATGTGCCTGATGATGTCCACGAATTATTTGCTGAAGAAGATAACATCACTGGCGTACGCATTGAAAGCGTGACGTTGACCAGTGATGACCTGAAGAACATCAATATAACTGAATCTTTTTTCAACAAAGTTGATCTAGAGCACTCTGATATTCAGAGATTCGACGTGCTGGACTCGATTTTTCGTGGCTGTAATTTCACAGCAACAAAGTTCCCAGAGTCTAGTTGGCGTCGTGTTTCGATTGATGCCGGGCGATGCATAGGCATGCAGATGTCCAACAGTACGCTAAAAGATATTGATTTCAAGAATTCAAAACTAGATATGGTGAATTTTCGTTTCTCACACCTAGAGAACGTTGGATTTGAAGGCTGTACATTGAACGACGTCGATTTCTACGATGCCCGTCTGAAGAACGTTGAATTCATAAATTGTACGATTAACGGCATCACTTTTGCGAGTGCCCGAATGAGCAGCGTCGACATATCAAAGTCGACTGTCGATGGTATCAAGGGAATCAATAGCTTGCGCGGTGTCACGATTAGCTACGACCAACTGATGCAACTTGCTCCGGCCTTTGCGGCCGAAGCTGGCATCAAGATCAAATAATCTATTATTCTGAAATTGTATCTGTGAGGCCGTTCAGATATTCCATGTCCTCCGCATCAATTTCGAAATTGAGGTCAGCGTTCTGTAGGATATACTCTTCGTGAGTCGACTTTGGAAGCGTGACTGTACCACGCTGGATTGTGTAACGAATTGATATTTGAGCAACCGTCTTGCCGTATTTGTCGGCAATCTCTTTGACCTGTGGATTATTGAGTATCTGACCGGTTGCGAGTGGTGAGTAGGCTTCAACAAGGATTCCTTGAGCCTCGCAGAATGCGGTCACGTCCTCTTGGGTTGAGCCAATGAAGAAACGAATTTGATTGACTGCAGGAACGACTGTCCCGCTTTCGAGGATAGCCTCGAGGTCTTTGACCGCAAAGTTAGAAACGCCAACAGCTTTCGCGCGACCGCTCTTGTAGATCTCTTCCATTGCTTTCCAAGCTTCGATGTTACCCTCTGTATAATCGCCACCACGATCAGACCATGGCCACGGTGCGTGAATAAGATATAAGTCAACGTAGTCAACACCGAGGGATTCGATTGATTCTTCGAACTTCGCAAGCGCACCTTCGTATGTTTTTACATCGGCAGGAAGTTTAGTGGTCAAGAAGATTTCTTCACGCGGAATTCCACTTTCGACGATTGCTTTACCCACGCTGGTTTCATTGCCATAGACGTAGGCTGTATCAACATGGCGGTAGCCGCTTTTTAGTGCAAAGGCAGTCGAGTCGTAGGCTTCGGCGCCGTTAGGGATTTGCCACGTGCCAAATCCAATTTTAGGAATGAGTGCACCGGTGTTGAGTGTGTAGGTTTCTTGGAGGATATTCATATATTAAGTATAGCAGTGCTATCTTAGGATATTCTTAAACGTTGCCTAAATTAAGGGTTTAGGCGGTTAATGTCACGAGGGAAAAGTGTTGCTTCTTTAATGTTTGCAAGTCCAAGTGTTTTCTGAACAACACGGTCAATACCCATACCTGCACCACCATGAGGTGGAAGACCGTATTTGAACGCTTGTAGATAATGTTTAAAGCCTTCGTGAGTGACGTCCATGCCCGCACGCTCCATTTGTGCCAACATCTTTTCATAGCTGTGCTCACGCAGTGGGACAGTTGCGATTTCAAGACCGCGGTACAGAAGGTCGGCCCATGCGACAGTACCTTCTTCGACTTTGAACTTGTGATAGAACTTACCTGCAACTGCCGGGAAGTCTGTGGCATACACGAGGTCGCTGCCGAAGTTCTTGATCGCATAGTCGGCAATCCAGCGTTCTTCGTCTGGGATAAGGTCTTTCTCGTCAGTTGTGTCGACGTTATTAGCTTTGCTGTATAGTTCATGAATTTCAGCCACGGTAAAGCGAGGGATCTTTCCTTCTTCAGGCAGGCGTAGTTGTGGTGCGTTCAAACTTTTAAGGTCATCGGCGTGCTCACTGTAAACGCGTGACAAGACACTCTGGATCATGTCACCAACCGTATTCATGACTTCGTCGTGGTCTTTGACGAATCCCATTTCAATATCTAGCATCGTCAGCTCAGTCAAGTGACGAGTCGTTGCGCTTGGTTCTGCACGGTAGCTGTGGCCAATTTCAAATACGCGTTCGAATGCTCCAACCATGATTTGCTTGTAGAACTGAGGACTTTGCGCCAGTGTTGCAGTTTTACCGAAGTAATCGAGTTGGAAGACTTCTGCACCGCCTTCGGTTGCTTCAGCGAGCAGTTTTGGCGTATCAATTTCTGTAAAGTCGTTCAAATACAGGTATTCGCGTATGTAACGCGTGATGCTTGCGCGAATCTTGAATATCTTCTGCTCTTGGAGGTTTCGGATGTTTAGTACGCGGTATTCAAAGAGTGTATCCAGGTTTTCTGATTTGTGGCTAATCGGCTTGTCAATTTCAATAGGCGGTTCATCAGTAACGGGCACCATGACAGTGACCGTTACGTCGTGTAATTCGGCGCCGCCAGGTGCGCGTTCGTCGGCAGTCACAACACCGGTAAGCGCAAGGACGGTACCGATTTGTAAGCCGCGAAGTTTCTCTAGTTCATCTTTGTCATTAATAAGATTTTGAGTAATACCGCTCCGGTCACGAAGGGTAATAAAATTCATGCCACCCATGAGGCGTTTTTTGTGAAGCCATCCTTCAATTGTGATGGTTTCTCCGATGTGTGCTGCGACGTTCTTGGTAAGTGTTCGTGTCATTACGTCCTAATATAGCATTTTGACCTCTATAAGAACAGCCCCTGTGTATTTGTGGTGATGATTGACTTTTGCTGTAAAACTTATATAATAATGAACGATTCAAATCGGATCACGTGTACAGACTGGAGAGTCATGAGTACTGCAACGCTTTCATCGAAGAAGACGCACCTCGCAGACGTTTGGGCCGACCCCGAACTGATCCTCGGATTGCTGCGCCAGCAGTTCCGCTGGGGTGAACTGAGAACGGCCCATCCTGACGCTGACATGAGCAGCTTGATCGGCCTGGAAAGCGCAGACACGAAGTGCAAGATCGTCGTCAACTCGGTGATCTATCACGACTGCGAGCTCGAGGGCTTCGGCTCGGGACCGAACGGCTTCGTGCTGTTTCTGTCCTACGACGTTGACGTCGATGGTGATGGTGCACCGCGCAAGCTGACGTGGGCAAACCTGTCCATCGAGACCGGGTTCCCCGAGATCGTGTTCGGCAACAAGGCGATCGACATCGTCGATGGCGGCTGGGACTTCACGTCAACCATGCTGGCTTTTTTCAGCTAGCAGGCTCTCTTCGCGGGTTGAGGATCCCTATCCTCCCCGCTCTGTGCATATGTGTCAGTAACTGTAGGTTATTCTGATGAGTTCAAAAGAACGAAACACATAAAACATAACGATTATTTAATCTTCCTCACCTATACTAAAAGTAATATAAACCTGAAGCTTGAGGAAAATATGCCGAATACTCCGCATCGATGTGCCTGGTCAGAAACGAACGAACTATTTATTCCTTACCACGACGAAGAGTGGGGTGTTGAGACGCATGATGATCGTCTCCTTTTTGAAATGATCAATCTAGAGGGTGCACAGGCTGGGTTAAGTTGGCTAACGGTTCTTCGTAAACGCGAATCGTACCGTGCGGCATTTGATAACTTTAACGCGCAGAAGATCGCTTTGTATGATGAGGTGAAACGGGCCGAATTAATGGCGAATGCAGGTATTGTTCGCAATCGGTTAAAGATTAACGCGACGATTGAGAATGCCAAGGCCTATATGGCGATTCAGAAGGAGTATGGCAGTTTCGATGCCTATATATGGCAGTTCGTGAACAATAAACCATACATGCACAATCAGCAAAAGGAAGCGCTTGCACTGAGCGAAGTGATGAGTAAAGAGATGAAAAAGCATGGCTTTCGTTTCGTTGGCCCGACTATTTGCTACGCATTCATGCAGGCAACGGGCATGATTAATGATCATGAGCCGTACTGCTTTAGATCTATATAACCTGTTTGACATAAATGCAATATAAATCTATCATATGATCATCCACCAGGAAGAACCTACGATTGGACAAAGATGCGCCACATATTCAATACCGATTCACTGAGCTGGAGGTATTTCTCACCAAGCGAGACAGCGGCGACGCTAAACGAGTACCGGCTGAATGTGATGCGAATTCGGGATATCATTCCCTATATTCTGCAAACGATTCCGATGCTTCAGAACTCATCTCATACAAATTCCCGTACGTGTTCCGATAACATAACCCGCGAATTTTACAGGTTTGCAATACCGTCAGTAATTGGGCAGAAAGCACCTCGTTATGCAGAGCGAGTTGAGTTCAGTATGATTGGCATTACGCCACGCGGTGGGATCATTATCATCGAAAACCATAAGAAGCATGCGGCGCTTGAGCACAATTTCAGTTTCACATTCACGCAGTTCCCTCTTTCGTTGAGCGAACTGAGCGACAGAAATTGGGAACTGGCTCGTAAAGCATCAGCCGTCGTGTTGGTGCTTGAGTTGCTTGTGTCGCGTGGTGCACTCGTCAGCTTGCAAGCAACAGCGAACAAGCGGTGTTGGTTTAGGGACGACTTAAGCCAGCGAAAGCTAAATAAGGTCGTCGCATTATGGAATGTGTCACCGCTACTTCACGCTATTGATGCCGTGATTAACTAATCCGCTTCCAGACGGCTTCTGGTGGACATCCTGCAGTTGTGCAGAAGAACCCCCGCAAGGGGGTTTTCCATTATGTACATAATTTAAACATTTGTAAATCATTCAAAGGGTATACTAAATAAATGAAACATGTGAAGCGTAGTCCCGCCTTTCCTCTCATTCCGGATAAATCCGAGTACTGTTTGGTTGGTTCGAAAAAGAAGCGTAAATATCCTACGCAGCTTGATGCCGAACTCTCATCGCCGTCGAAAGAGCTACAGCAATATATTTGTGAGTTCTGTGGCACATGGCACAATGGCGCAAGCAGTTTAAAAACTCGTGACGGTGTATAATCGTCCTATGTTAACTATCAAACGAGTGAAAAAAATCTTCGAAGCTGCAAAACTTGTCCTTGCTGACGAAACAAAAACATTTGCGCGCACCCCGCGCAAATTCGCCGCAAAAGACTGGAAAGTAGCATTAAAAGAAACAAAAACGGCAATCAAATCAAAACGCATTGGCATTCTCGCTGCGGGCGTTGCGTACTTTGCGACGCTAGCTGTTTTCCCGGCTATCGCCGCGATTGTTGCAATCCTTAGTTTTGCGCTTGATGCGACGCAAGTACAGGCGGTATTTGTCGGTATTGAAACGTACCTACCTTCCGATATAGCGCAGCTTATCACGACGCAACTCGAGACTGCGCTAAACGATCCTTCATCTGGTGTGTTTATTATCATCGTCGGTATATTGGTATCTCTCTTTAGCTTGTCTGGCGCAGTTAGTAATATTATTAGTGCAACGAACGCAATCTACGAAACGACAGAGGATCGCAAGTTTGTCGAATTACGATTTACAAGCCTCATACTGATAATCGCTGGTGGCATTATTGCTGCAGCGGTTCTGGGGCTGCTGGTGTTGAACAACTCGTTCCTTGAATCAATCGGTATTCCGAGCTTTGTCGCAATGGGAATAATTGTTATCCGCTGGGTATTTATTGCTGCATTGGTTGCCGTCGCGCTTGCGGCCTTTTATCGCTACGCACCTGATCGCAAGAACCCTCATTGGCAATGGGTTACATGGGGATCTTGTATCGCAACAGTTATCTGGCTCCTCGGTACAACGCTCTTCTTCATCTACGCACGATACTTTGCGCACTTCACGGATTCGTACAGCGTCTTCGCGGGTATCATTGTGTTGATGACTTGGTTAAATCTGACAGCATTTGCGATTCTGATTGGTGCCGAGATCAACTTCCGACTCGAAAACCAGACCCGTGCCCGCACGACTGCCTAAACGGTATATAGTAGAGGGAACATGTTTTCACACATATCAGCAGCGGCAATAATCACGTACTCTATAGGCTTTCTATTAAGTATTGCGGCATTGTTGATCGTTCCACGTAATCGTAAGCCAAGCGCCGGCATGGCCTGGCTATTAATCATTTTCTTGCTTCCCTACGTAGGATGGATCCTTTTCTTTATTCTAGGTACAAACAAATTACCAAAGAAACGTCGCAATTCGCAAGACGCGTTAGATCAGATTATTGACAAGCGTGTCACCGAACTGCGCGACTCGATGAACGAAGCTGTGCCAGTGAAATATCAGTCTGTTGCACGGCTCGTGACCGCGCTCGGTCATCTTCCGCCACTGCCTGGATATGTCAGCGAATATGTAACGGACTATCAAAAAGCAATCGATGATATCGTCGACGACCTTAACAATGCACACGCCAATATATATCTCGAATACTTCATTCTGACGCTTGATAAAACTACTCAGCCTGTTTTTGACGCATTGAAAAACGCAGTCGATCGTGGTGTCGAAGTGCGCGTCCTGTACGATTGGTGGGGATCACGCAAATATAGAAGTTATCGCTCAATGAAGAAATTCCTACGTACCAACAAGATCTCTGCACAGCCAATGCTACCGCTGCAGTTTTCAATCAAAGACTATCTGCGCCTTGACCTACGTAATCACCGTAAACTGATCGTCATCGACCAACAAATCGGCTACGTAGGCTCCCAAAACTTGATTCGTCGTAATTATGGACGCAGAGACGCGATTGTCTACGACGAGCTCGTTGTGCGCATCACGGGTGCCGTTGTGCAGGAGCTTAGTGCATTGTTTGCATACGACTGGTCGGTTGAAACGGATGAGCCGCTGTCGCACGTCATCAATACCGAACTGCTGGAAGTACCCGAAACAAATGCATCACTGTTGCAAGTTCTGCCTAGCGGGCCGAGTTACAACGACGAGAACAACCTGAAGGTATTCACGTTGGCGGTCAGTCGTGCTGAACATGATATTTTTATTGCTAACCCGTACTTTGTACCATCAGAACCACTGCTGTCGGCAATCGTTACGGCTGCGAAGCGTGGTGTGCGCGTCCGCATGATCAATTCACAAGCGATCGATCAGTGGATGGTGGGACACGCACAGCGGTCGTATTATGAAGAATTGCTACTGGCGGGCGTAGAGGTATATCTGTATAAAAAACCGACCCTCCTGCACTCGAAGTTCATACTGATAGACGACGAACTGGGTATTGTCGGGTCTTCAAACCTTGATATACGATCATTCGAACTGGATCAAGAAATATCACTCCTCATTTACAGTGAACACGATGCCAAGCGCCTTGCAACCGTCCGTGATGAATACCTGCGAAAGAGCTACCCGATTCGACTTGAAAAGTGGCGCCAGCGACGCATTGTTTCGCAATTATTAGACAGCATTGCACGCTTAACGTCGAATATTCAATAATGCGTCTACTTGATAATCTCCTCCACAAATATCTCCGGATACCCTATCGTCTGCACGTCCACGTTGATCAACGACCCAAAAAATCACGGGCGACTATCGTTCTGCTGCATGGCATGGGAAACTCTGGTGCGACTTGGGATGCGGTGGTCAAGAAACTCCCTGATGACCTGCGCGTCATTTCAATTGACCTCTTGGGTTTCGGTGAATCGCCAAGTCCTCGTTGGTTAAAATATAGCACTGATATCCAAGCAAAAGCCGTCATGTCGACACTGCTTCGTCTAGGGTTCAAGCGTCAACTCATCATCGTCGGACATTCAATGGGAAGTTTGGTCGCTGTTGAAATTGCCAAGCGCTATCCGATGTTTGTAAAGTCGCTCGTCCTCTGTAGTCCACCGCTGTATAACGAGTCGCAGAAAAAGACACTCCTGCCCGATCCAAACCTGGTACTAAAGAATTTTTATCGACTGGTACAAAAATACCCAAAGAACATCGTGGACATTGCACCGCTTGCAACTAAACTTAAGATTGTCGGCAAGGCATTTAACGTGACGGCCGAAAATGTCGATATCTATATGGGCGCATTAGAAGCGAGTATCGTGAGCCAAACCGGGTTCAAGGACGTGAAACGTATCCAGAAGCCAGTTCAGCTACTTCATGGCGCATTTGACCCGGTTGTCGTCAAAAAGAACCTAGATGCCATCGTTGAAGCAAACCCTCGGGTGACGCTACAAGTCGTACTCGCAGGTCACGAGTTACTCGGCGCCTACATTCCTGCAGTGGTGAAGGCGGTTCAGCGCGCTGCTGACACCGTAAAACGCACGTGATATTATGCTAAGTATGAATAAAGACAATATCGAATCCGCTCAAGAACGGGCAGCACTCCCGAAAGGCATGATTATTGCCGGTGCATGGTCATGGCGCCTGTTGGCAATTTTTGGTGTGCTTGCTGTAGTAATCTATGCAGCATCTAAAATAACCGAAGTAATAATCCCTTTCCTGATTGCGATTCTTTTCGCCGCATTGTTGGTGCCGATCGTCAATAAGCTACGCGCAAAAGGTTGGCCGAAAGCGCTTGCAGTCGTCACGAGTTTGCTCGGAACACTCATTATCGTGTCTGGGCTATTTGTACTGATTGCAACTCAAATTCGTCGTTCACTGCCCGACCTTGAAACTCGAGGAAAAGCTGCGTACGAGTCGCTGAAAAGTTTCCTGGTTTCACCTACTGTCGGGTTCAGCCAGCAAGACATCGATAACGCGATTGGCAGCATTGGAAAGTACGCGCAAGAGAACTCACAAGTCCTGACTAGCGGCCTGACATCAGCGGGGACGACATTTGGTCACATCCTGGTTGGACTACTGCTGGCGCTCTTCTCATTGATCTTCATCCTGATAGATGGAAAGAACATCTGGAATTTCTTCGTTCGCCTATTCCCTACCAAAGCTCGTCCTGCGATTGCAGGCTCCGGTGAAGTCAGCTGGACAGCACTGAAAAGCTTTGTGCGATCACAAGTAATTGTTGCAGCGGTAAACGGTGTCGGTATTGGCCTTGGCGCGTTCTTCATTGGATTGCCACTGGCGATACCGATTGCAATCATGGTCTTCCTGGGGTCATTCATCCCAGTTGTAGGTGCGATTCTCACAGGTGCAGTTGCGATGGTTATCGCACTGATCTTTAACGGCCCAATTGCGGCTCTAGTGATGCTCGGTGTCGTTATCTTGGTGCAACAAGCCGAAGGTCACATCCTGCAACCATTCTTGATTGGTAAAGCGGTACATATTCACCCACTTGCTATCGTATTATCAGTTGCGATTGGAACAATCCTCGGTGGTATTCCAGGTGCACTCTTCGCCGTTCCTGTCGCCGCGGTACTCAGTAAATCGATTAGCTATATTTCGAACCGAACTTGGGAAAAGGAAGCGAAGGTAGTATCTGTTACAAAAGCGAAGAAAACCGCCTAAAGGTCGGCGATTACAATCTTCTTCATCTGAAGTAAATGCGCGTATGCCTGTGGTCGTTGCATTAATACTTCCATGTTCTTTGGAACAATCTGCCAACTGACGCCGTACTTGTCTCTTGCCCAGCCGCATTGCTCGTATTCGTAGCCGGTTGATAATTTTGACCAATAATAGTCGATCTCTTCTTGATCTTCGCAGTATATTTCAAATGACACCGCTTCGCTAAAAGTAAACTCGGGCCCTGCGTTGATTGCCGCAAAGTCATTGCCGTTCAAATTAAATTGAATTGTTAGTTCTTTGCCGGCGAATGTTTTTTGAAAATCCGGGAGATCTTCAGTTGGGTAGTACGATGTTGACGTAATGCTACTATTCGGAAATACCGACACATAGTATTCGACCGCTTCTTTTGCTATTTCGTTGAACCATAAGTTTGGAATTATCTTTTGCATATACCTCCTTGTTAGTACCTCTTATTATAGTCCTTTGTTACAATAGATACATGACTACATTCAATCCACTCAAGGGAACACTTCTTGAAAATTTCACACCAATCGGTACAAAGAACAAAATTGCTGAGCTAGAGATCATCGATCTCGTTGAAGGTGACGGCGACATCGTCCCTGAAAACGCGACAATTACAGCCCACTATACGGGCGCACTGGTAGCTGACGGCACCATCTTTGAAAGTAGCAAAGACTCTGGTCGCCCAGCTACGTTTGGCCTGCACCAAGTTATCGATGGTTGGACAAAGGGTGTCCCCGGCATGAAGGTTGGCGGTACACGTCGCCTTGTGATCCCTTCAGACCTCGCCTACGGTCAACGACGCGCCTCTGCGCAAATTGGCCCTAACAGCGACCTCGTGTTCGATATCGAGCTTATTGCCGTCGAATAGACCAATTAGTACCTGACACAAAACGTCACCGTTATGGTGACGTTTTTGTTAGCTTATTGTATCTTCGAAAGCTTGTGCGACGCTGGGGCTATTTGCTGTCAGTCGCTTGATAGATAAGTCGGCTGCTTTGTTGTTTGCCAGTCGTAGATTATTGTCAGACTTCAAGAGGTTATCCTTCACTTTGTTGAGATGATCGATCGTCTTGTCGATTTCATCAATGGCCTTGGTGAACTGATCAGACGCTAAGTTGTAGTTGCGACCAAATGCTTCTTTGAACGCATTCATGTTGTTCTCGAAGTTCGAGACATCGATGTTCTGGTTGTTCAGTGTGTGAATCTCGCGGCGTAGCTCTTGTGACTTCATATTGCCTTGGCGTAGGAATCCGATGGTCGTAATAAAGTGCTGCGGACGAATCGAGTACATGTTTGGGTACTCGTGAACGGTCACGATATCGTCATAGTATTCATTGTTTTTCTCAAGTAGGCTCACAAGCACTGCATATTCACAGCCCTTTTCTTTACGGTCTTTCTCGAGCTCCTTAAAGAAATCCTTGTTCTTATGTTTGGTTGCCGTATTGTCGTCTTCGTTCTTCATCTCGAACATGATCGACAAGATTTCATTGCCGTTCTCATCGTTCTCGCGGTAGATGTAGTCGCCCTTCGAGCCTGTACCCGATATCTTGTTGTCTTTCTCGAACTGTGCGTTCGGGAACGCAAACGCACGAATACGATTGAACTCGTTCTCACAGTGTAGTTCCAACGACTCGCCTATCATTTTGGTGCTCATCTTCGAACGCATTTCTTTGAGCGAAATCAGTGCAGTCTCGCCCGATTTGACTTGTTCTTTTAGCTTTTCTTCGCTGAGTTCTTTTTGGTGTTTAATCTCTGCAATCTCGGCTTCTTTGTCAGTCAACTGTTGACGGAATGCCTCTTCGATCTTTTGTTTCTCTTCCAGTGACTGCAGCTTTACTTCGGATTCTGTTTGCTTTGCGATTGTCTCGAGTTTGGAGCTAAGCGCGGCAATCTCTTGCTCTTTCTTTGATATCGCCTCTTTTGAACGATCGATAATCTCTTGTTCTTTCAATTTTGCTTGGTATTCTTTTTCGCGCGTAATTGTTTCAGTTTCTTTTCGAAGTTGTGCGTTAAACTCTTCCATTTTTATGGACTTCACGATGCTCGTAATCGTCGACTTGTCGATGTCGGTTTCATGAATTGATTTTAGGTCTACAACATCACCTTTTTGGGCGTCTTCTTGTAGGATGAGGGTGTTTTCGTCTTGGATGGATACTTTGATGGTTTTCATAGGAGCCTCACTTTATGTATCTAGTATAAGCTATTGGCTGCTGTCATCCGAATATAGCTTTTTTAGAGAAAAGTGATATAATATTACAACAATGTCTCAAGAAATAAGTTCCGAAAATCCTATCGTCACACTGCGTTCTGGTCACATTCTTGTTGATGGTCAGATGCTTTCAAGTGACGCGTTGGCTATTCCTGGTTCTAGCCACCGATCAGTTTCAGCTGAAGAGCTCCAGGCGCTCCTTCTTCCCAACAGACGACCACTCCAGAGTTCTATCAAAGAGATGCCGGGTGACGAATTTAAAATTTCGCTATGGACGACGCAGCTTGGTAATACCGACCAAACCGATGGTCGGGATACACAAGTATTTAGTCGCTTTGGGTATGAAAACAACGGCTTGATAACGACTCGCTACGAACTCGCAGAGGCGTTCCATGGTCACTGGGATGCGGTATACAATGTTGGGTTTGTGCCCGAAGTACGACGCGACTCGACGCACTCTGAAAATGGTGGCGCATGGCTGACACTACACAAGCCTACGTTGGCTGAAGTTGCATTCCACTGGTTAGATTGGGCCGAAGACCCTGTTACGAAAGTATTACAGCGCTACGTGAAAGACCGCCCAGACGCCTACAAAGACTATGTGAAGAGATATCGCGTCTTGGCCGAAGGCAAGATCGATCGACGAGGCAAAATCGAAGGTGACGCCGTTCGACCGCGCTGGCAACTAGCGGTTGATTTGGGTGTTGCGGCGCTTAAGCTGAATGCTGGAGATGTCGAGGCGTATGAACGTGACATCGATGATGCTTTCGACAAGGCGGATTCAGATGAGCATATTACTGTGGAGACAATACGTGCAATCGAAAATAGTACGTTCTAACTATCTAGAACGGTAACAATTCGCCATTATTTTGGCGAAGATCACGATAATTCCACTGTGTCTCGATAGATTCTTTTAACCAACTGCGTAATGTTTCGATCTGAATATCATTGATGCTTGCGTACTTAATGCCTGCTGCCTTGAATTTGCCGGCTGCAGACAAGCCCGGCGTAGTAAAGTCTTGTCCGCTCCAAAACAACACATTTACATGGTCGTCAGCGACATCGTACCCAACGATTGGGTTGTCATTTAAGAACCATACAGGGTTTGCATGGAACAATTTCGAAGAAGCATCGATCAATGTGGCGTCGATTTCCGCTGCGAGGAGCTCGCAAATAGCTTTCGAGGATTCAGATTGATGAGCGTTGTATTCTGCGATTGGAGTAGTAGCCATAAGCCTACTATAGCAGACTTACTTTTCCTGTAGTAACTCGGCAATTTTCTTGCCGTTGACCGGTGTTATTTCATGTGGACCAAGTGCAGAGTCATAGCTAACGAAACGCTTATTGCGGCGTGCAACTGACTGAAGGTTCTTTTTGATAACAAATAGGTCGAGGATGCCGTACAGCAATGTCGTAGGCGTTTGAATAGCAACCAAATCTTTGTATGTCTTTGTTTGGATGATAGTGTTTCGGAGACTCTTTTTGAAAGCCGGCCAGGTTTCTTCGGTAACCTCCATCCCTTTTATTAATGGCAAGAACTGCACGACGCCGTTCGCTGCGGCTAAAGTCATGTCCTTTTGTGAAGATATGAGCTTAAAAAGCTTGGAGTATAGGTCTTCTTTTTTCCAGAATCGAACATGATCAAATTTGCCAGGAAGTTTCTTGAATATCGGACTCCCTAGCAGAATGAGTTTTGACACCATTTCGGGTCGTTGGTGCGCCACTTCGGTTGCGACCAAGCAGCCCATTGAGTGTCCTGCAATGAGCGCATGTGTAATACCAAGAGAGTCGAGTGTCCTAATGACCGCATTTGCGTGATCATTGGTTGTATAGTCACAGTCATCCGGCTTTTCTGCTTCGCCAAATCCTAATAAATCCATGGCGATGAGACGGTTTTTTGTATAGTCAAAGTTCTCGATGACGTACGTCCAACTTTTGTAATTATTACCCAGACCATGAATCAAAACGACCGGATCGCCGGTGCCTTTATCAAGTTGAACGGGAAGGGTTATTTGCATGCAGATTCAATAATATCATAATGCAGAATAGTCGTAGTAATTAATTGCCTATTGATGTGAATTATGATATAAATACATAAGCTCATATGAGCGCTCTTGTCCAAAAATGAGAAGGTGCAATCATGGCCCAGGTACAGAATGCTTCATCAAGCCTCAATGCCCAGCAGGCATCGATCGCGTCCGAGCTCGAAATCAAACTCGCAAGCTGCGCGGATCAGTTACAAAGAAGGGACTTCAACGGCGCGCGATTGGATATCAATTCAGTCGAGCACTATTTGGCACAATTACTACGCCTGAAGCGGATACGACGCGGGCATCCCCGCGACCGTCTAATTCAAGAGATTCACTACTACACGTCGTGGCAGAATGCTCTCGCTGGTCGCCTGCAGCTCATGAAGACCAACTACGCCAGCGATGCAGGGCACACGCTGTTTGGACGTGGACTGGTCTTGGCGTGTGGACTGAGCAGTCGTTTTCCTGAGGTGAAACGGTACGCTGACCTCGTGACGCTCATCGAGACATGGCGCGACGAAACACTGCGCCACATGCGCTGATGAGAGCTCTGGCTCCACGATATCCACGAAGGAAAAAGACTTCGCAGTGATACCGCGGAGCCTTTTTCCTTTCTTTAAATAAAAAAAGACCTTATCTAAAAGGTCTGAGTGTTTAATGTGATCGCCCGGGGGCACCAATTGAGACGGGTATCTCTTTCGGTGCCCCACACGGGCTGCGCACGATCATCGACGATAGGCGGGAATTGCCTGTGGTGATGGCTTTTGGCTGTTGGCTTTGTGGCGGATCATCACGATCCGTACGGCAGCGTATAGTGCCCCAGGCCACAGTAGATCATCACCCAGTGCAACGAGGTTTAGGCCTGGAATCACCGCCAGCCACTCGTCGAAGATCGTGACGGGGAGTGTCGCGAGGCCGAAGAAAGAGACAATCTTCAAGAAAATGACTCCCTCCGTTTTGTTACTGACGAACAGCTTCGCTGCTTGGCGATAGCTCATTTTTCCTGATCGAAAAGACATAGTACTCACCTGTTTCGTTGTTAGATCGAATATTAAAGGTCGTGCGTACAGAGAATTTTAGTCTTAATATTTTAAAAGTCAACAATATTTACAAATAGTAAACTTTGTTCTGGGGTAGCAATATTGCAAAAAATAAAAATAGTACTATCATACACATATGCCTACATCCGTGGGTTGCACATATCGGTTTGAGTAGGAAGAAGTAACGCATGTCACGCTTTCGACAGCGCCTCCAATACCTTGCGCTTGGCGGACTCCTAGCGTACAGCTGGGCGCTTTACTCGATGAGAGTGTTCTTTTCGAGCTTCACGAACGTCCTCTGGTTCATCGTCTCGGTCGTTCTGGTCGTAGCGTTGATCCTTATGGCAATTTGGGTACTGCTCAAGTTGCTCGTAAACAGCAAAGGCAAGTTCGTTCACTTGCCGACGCTGGTGCTACTAGTGGGAATTGTGATAGTTCTCGTCGTCATCGCGGCCATCGTCACCGATTGGGCTTTCGGACCAGCATTGCGGTCGGTCACGCACCTCGATGCGCTATTACCATCCGGCAATCTGCTACTATCGGGCGGTCGGGCTGGCTGGACATACTTGTTGCTCTACGTGGTGTTCATCACTATGTTGCTTTACGACAGGTTGGTCAGACTCTGGGCGAAGCTCAAGCCGTCAGGCTCAAAACCTGCACGACCTGAGCGCAAATCACCCACCTCGGACGTCAGGCACGAGACAATTACGCCATCGCACTAAAGGGCGCATTTGCTACTGGTGGTGTGGTATATTTATCAGGCCACACCACCAGTAGCGATGTCTTCATTATTCAAACCGATATACTTTTTTTACGACCTCCACCGGGGAGGTTTATTTTTTTGTTATAAATTATTGTTGACAACTTGGCATTAGGAGTATATATATAAACACAAGTTTAGTATTTGGATCTACGCAGCGTAGGCGATCGTGTCTCTCACCGTGTGTGTGACGTACAATTTTCTATCAGCAGACCTTACAAACGCTAACCCCATGAGGGAGCCGGACAACGGTTCTTGTAGTTATTCGAAAATCTACCTATAAATGAGGATTTATATGAGAAAAGACATGGAACACATCGTATCTGCAGAAGAATTCTTTGGGAGCGTCCCGACGCAGCAATATGATTCTCAACCGTATGAACCGGACGTACGTGCATCCGCTTCCACACCAGAGCGAAAACTATCACCTCGATTGCGAAAAGCGAGGCGTATCGCAATTGCATCAGTAGCTATCGGATCGGTGGTTGCAGCTGGTGCCAAATACACTGTTGATTACATGGGATTCTTAGCACCACATGTTACTTCTGAGGGTGAAGTACTTGCTCCGGGCAAGGGATCGGTTCAATCAGTCAGCTTTGATATGCCCAACGTGACCCTAACAACGGCCGAAACAAAAGTGAATGGGGTTAAAATGGGCTTCCATCAAAACGTGAATGCGCTTGGTGGTATTATCGATGTTGACTTCAACCAAACCTCACTGACCCGCGATGCTTTATTTGAAACACACATACAACTAGATCCTGGTATGGCAGAACTCTCTTACGATGCGTTGAAGGAAGATTTGACAGTTACTATACCAGATGGAGCTGTATCGACCGAAGTCTTTATTCCACCCGGAAAAGCGTCGACCGTTGATACGAGTGGAAGTATTACTGCGCTTCCCGGAGAGATGTTGAGTGCGCTTTCGAACGCGGTCGCAGGACAATTTGGTGCAAATGCATCGGAAGTGCCACTGCTTGGTGGTGTAGCAAAAGGTACATTAAGTGTCGAGGATGCGCTAACAAAATTAGCAGATCTTTACATTGTGACTGAGGGCGACAAGCAGTGTACGCCATTGATTGCAGAGATTCCCAGTTTCGATAAAGAGCTCGATAAAAATATTCGAACGGTTGTTGGTGGCGTACTTATGGATCCAAAAACGGATGATGAACAACTAGCATCTAACGAACTTTCACTGCTAATGGACAAGCCCGCAAGTGAAGTGCGCGATATCGTCGCACACGCATCAATCGAAATGCCTGATGACTACAAGATCGGACCGGATAAAGACAACATAAAAGAATTAAAGAAATATCAAAAATCTGGTTTCTTTACAACCGAAGCGCCAAACGGCAAGTCAATCGACTGTGCTGTCAGCAAAGACGTAACATTAACTCTGGTGGATGAGGACTAGCGACATGTCTGATCGTTTGAACGAACACTTCGAGACGCAGACGCCGCCTGTTCAGGAGGCGTACGTGCCAATACTAGGTGAACCCATGTTCCATGAAGATATACAGCAATGGATTGCGGAAGATCAATATAAAAATGCACACATTGTGCATCCACCTCTAAACTCGCAGATCCCGCAACAGATGGGTATCCCAGGTGTGGGTGACGCACAAGTTGAAATGAAGATTAGCTGGAGTGCGCCGTACCGTGATGTCATACGATTCACGAACCAGCCAGACCAATACGCCTCGCAGGCACCAGCGCCCACCTACTATTCCCCAGAAGCGTATCCGGTTCAAGATCCACCGTATTATGAACAGCCCGATCAACCAGTTGTAACTGAGTACACTGACACACAAGCGCAGGCGGTGCCCATCATTACCTCTGAATTACCATTTATACAAGCCGAGCAGCAAGCCCAAACGCTAACGGAAGTGATGCAAGAACATGCCGTCACGCCACCTGAGGCAGTGGATGACAATAAGAACAAGAAGGGACTGACGTTCAGAAAGGTTCGTAACATCGGAGCTGTCGCACTCGTTGTTATTGCGAGCGGCCCATTGTATCAAGCTGCGAGTGCTGGCCCGAGCGCTGCTGCAGTGTGCGCAGAAAATGGACTTGCATCCGTGTGGGCCGACCCGCTCTGCCCTATTACAAGCTTCTTTGGTGAACTGATTAATCCTGGTAACATCCTTAACTATGTCGTGGAGAAACCATAATGGTAGAGCGCATGCCACCAATACCACCTTCAGAAGGACGGGCATCTATTCCAACGAATATGACCCTTGAGCAATATAAGGCACATCGTTTAGCTCAAATAGCTGCTGCGCAAGGTGCGCAAATGAGACCACCAAATCCGTCGCAGCGCGTTCCTGGACAGCCATATTCTCGGCCACATCAACCATTTCCAGTACCTCAACCAAGTTCACAGCCGCCCCAACAACCAATGATGCGTCCACCCGAAGCCATGACTTCAAAACCAGAAGTATTAACACCTCGAAAAAAATTATCAGAAACACAGCGAAAAGTCCTCGTGCGATCCGCCGTTGCGCTGACTGCGGTTTCACTTCTCGGCGGTAGTGCGTATGCGGGTAACATATTAAATATTCAAGAGATTTTTCCAATTGGTGGTGAAGATCATGTAGCTTCAAACGGTCTCGAACAAGTACCGCTCGAAACATTAGGTGCAAAAAGTTTGGCGTCTCCTCAGTGCGAAGACCCGAACGCAGTATTGCTCGTCGCTACTGTAGAAGGTCGTATGCCACTCGTTCCTCTTGTCAGCATCGGCGAAAAGAAAGGCTCAACGAAAGTCGAACCGTATATGACCGAAGCAAACAAAACTGCACTCCCCGCTGATCAACAGGCCGCATTTGAGTCCTTCACTACAGATAGCGGTTACCCCGAATCAACTTTAGAGAACCTACCGCTTGCACTCAATGTTTGTGAAATGCCTGGTATAAGCGCGGTAACCGAAAGCAACGGAGCATTAACGATAAATCGATCAGCATTCCAGGTGAAATTTAGAGATCCAAATGGATTGTTCCAAACGGGAATTGGCATCGCATATCAAACCGAGAGTGCAGATAACGTGTCGGTTGATGCAAAGAAAGCGCAATATCTCACACTGCCCGACCCGCGCAATAAACTATTCTTGGGGCAAAATAGCGATGAAGCGTATAACAAATCAGTTACGAAGCTTACCGATGCAATGCTGACACCAGGCCAGCTTCAAAGCATCCTCTACACAATGGAAAGTAAGGCTGTTCAGGAACTCGATAACGTCGTCACAAAACCTGAAAATATCGTGTATCCGGGCAATGATATAGATACATTACAACGTGCAATCGATGTTGCACTGGTGCAGCGTATCGCTGGGGATGACTCAATGCCTATCACGTATATCGGCAATTATGATGTAGAAATGGACGTACCCGTTGACCCCAAGACAAAGCTTCCCGTTCCTCTTGTGAGACTTGATGCAACTCAACAGTTTCAGGTTGAGCATATCGATGTTACCTTCGGAAGCGTTAAAGAACCTGACCCGGTAGCCCCCGTAAATCCCATTCCGACACCGACACCTACTAATAATCAGATTACATCACGATAAACTCCACAGAAAGGACACATCATGGCAGAACAAACAGAACAACTCCAGCAAACTATACACGTCGACAATATCTCGATACCTATTATTATCGAGCCCTCGGATGAAGTAATTATTGACGAAGGCCCACGTGCACGACAGGTTGATGTACTTGCACCGATTTCTGAAACGGCAATAGAAGCACACCGTAAGCACGATGCCGATATTCGTACGAGTCATGTCGAATCTCAAACATTTTTAGTTGCCGTTTCCGAACGAGCAACTGAGCTCCATGAGGGATTTATTGATGCGGTTGAAGCAGAAGTAGAGGATGCCGAAAAGACACTCGAGACACGAACGCAACTTATTGAAGCGAATCGCGCCATTGCACTTGCATCGATCAACCAAATGGCAGATCGAGAACTAGAAAGTGAAGCAATCAAGCGAAACGGACGTCTTGTCGTCGCGAAAAACGCGAAAGAGCAAGCTGATCGATTCCTTACACGTGCCCAAAAGGCAGCCCAAAATCTTGGTGGCGACATTGCGGCGGTTGCCGAAGACCAAACTCGATATGAAGTATCTCGGGATAAGGAGATTTCTCAAATCAACTCATTATTCCAGCGCCAAGCGCAACTCATAAGTGAACTTGCTGATGCTCGACAAAAACACACGCTATTTAGTGAGAAGTTCAAAGAAAGTAATCAGGATGAGCAGCTGCTCTTAGAAAAACGTCGAACACTTCGTCTACTTGAAATCGCTGAACGCAACATGTTATCAGAACAAGAAGTACAGCGCTTAAGTACTGAACTTCCTCCTATTGATGGCATAGAATCTGATGCGCTAATTGAAGCAAAGCGAAATGTATATGCAGGTGTTTCTTCATTTGAATTGCTTGAAATTACGAAAAAACTGAGCATTTGGGAGCGCGAATGGGATGATCACCAAGAAAATGCAAAGAGCATTTCGGATCTTATTGATCAATACGAGCTTGCAATTGAAACAATAACCGCAGAGTTAGAAAAGATCCCATCACTACTTGCCGAAGCTCAATTTACATTAGATATCGAAGAAACAAAAAATGCTCGTGGAATTGAGGTCTTTACAGTCCAAATGCACCGCGTGAGTAACACTTACTTTAAACTCCTGACCGGTGATGTCACAAAAGTGCTTCAGGATAGCGCACCAGATGAACTGCGCTTCGTCGTTGAAGAATTTGGAAATTCAATCGCTGCTCAACAACAAATTGATGAGAACAAAACAGCAGACGCTTGGAATCCGCCAGCCTTTGATATCCCAGTACCCTACCCGCTCCGTCAGAAAACTCGTAATGACGAAGAGGATGATAGTGAGCCACAAACATTTGCAGCCGATCAGCAGCGCATCAAAACAATGCAACAGTTTGATAACGATATTCCAGTGAATATTTTGAATGAGATGAAACGACCAATGGCATTCGTAGGGCGCATAGGCAGGAGCGTTCTAAAACCTGGCGTAAATATTGAATATAATCGCGACAAACAATAAGACACTAGAAAGGCAGCGGTGGTGATGAGACAGGGTGAACTGATACCAGAAGGAAAGCAGAAGGTAAACGACGTATTCGCACGTCTTGGATATGAACGCACGCCGAGTGTTGAAGGTATCGCTTTGTCGTACATGCGGTTGCCTAAAAACGAAGTAACACCCCAGCACGACTTGCATCACGCTGCGCTCGGTAGTTTATTATACGGTGCCCTTTCGTCATACGCAGCGGGCCTCAATGATGTCTTTAGCGCACCACGCGTCAATGAATACCGATTCGATAAGCTCACGCAAAATTATCAACGTGTTACTGAAAGTGCTAAAAAACTTACATTTCCAGATGAGGTACTTGAGCCACTTAGTAAAGAATTTATTGATTTCTCGGTATTGAACCCAAACAATGTGCTGCCGCTTGTTCGGTATGCAGCAGCAGATATGGGCATGGCACTTGGTAACGATTCACTGTACGATTCAAAACTAAAGCATGTTGCACAACATCACGTAAACGCGATGAATGGATTGCGTAAAACAGCTGCAGCCGAGGAAGATGAATTCCGTGCAGATTTAGCACAGCGCATGCTCCAGAGTCTACAGGTTCGAATTGATATCACAAACACCCCCTCTATTGTTGATACCGTGACTCAATACACGAAAGAACACGCGAAAAGCGTGACTACGACAGGAATCGTCGCTTTGGTGGCGGCATCGGTCTTGTCGCCAAGTGTGGCAGCGCAAGCGAGTGAAGCTAAACCTTCCGCGCAAGTTATTCCAGGTGCAAATGCTAGTGTTGGCATGAACGTGCTCCCTGTCATGTTTGCTGGCAATGACACCCCGTTAGCGCCTGAGATTACAACAATCTCAACGGCCCCTAATGAGGCCGCGGCCTCACTGGATGCCGTCGTTGCAATGCCCGACCCTTCGTTAGGACTTCAGCTACCAGAGTTGGATGCACCAACCAATGTAACAGCACCCCAGGTTAACACTAACGTCATTAGCGTGAGCCCTTCTATGGAACGTGATCTAACGTCCGAGACAAATTCCATTACACCCGTCACTGAAGTATTCACCGAACCAGCCCCAGTAGCTGAGGTTATCGCTACGGTCACACCCGTTGAGCCCACCCCAGCTGACAGCGAGGATAGCAATGAACCAGTACTCGAACCAGCGCCCGAAGTTATAACTGTAGATCCAGCCCCCACACCCGAGGTAGCGCCAGACACAAACCAGGCACCTCTGACACTCGAGCAGCAAGTTGCGCAAACGGTAAAAGAGACGCTTAACAATTCTGGAGACATTATGACGGCGGCTTCGTTACTGCGTATGACGTTCCATGGTGAAGGCCAGGATGCGTCAATCGTGACGAACGATGCGCTTGTCGCGAAAGTACGCGATCTTCAGGTTAAATACCAAGCCGTGATGAATGCCGGCGGACACAGCGACGCAGAGTACGTGAATACCGGGTTGATGGCGCTCGCCGTGCTCGACGCTGCCGCAAATGATCAAACAATCTTACAGTCGGCTGACGTACAAGGATTACTGGGCCCCGTTGTTCGTCCAAAAGATGAATACCAAGGCAAGTTGTTTGATCAGTACTTAGGGCTGACAAAAATGTCCCTACAAGAAAATGACAGCGCGCTCCTTGCTGGCATTGATGAACAAAGCCGTGTTCAAATTGAAACTCTGTACACCTATGCACTCATGGCGTCATATGCCGACAGCGATCTCGCAACGCAAATACAAGGTATCAAAGACGAAGAAGCAAGGGTAGCCGCCGAGAAAGCTGCTGAAAAGGAAGATCGTAAGCACAGCGATCACCTCAGTGAGGATGAAGCGAGCGCAATTGATCACCTTATCAAAACATCACCAAAGGGTGTAAAAAAGCGTATGTACATTGCACTCCGATTCTTCCTCGAGAAAGGTTTAACTACCAATCAAGCTGCAGGTGTCCTTGGGAATCTGTATCGTGAATCCGCAGGTACCTTCGATCCTAGCATTAAACAATTTGGCGGTGGACCTGGCCGTGGTATTGCGCAGTGGGAAGCAGGGCGCTTTGATGCCCTGCAAGCATACGCGGAAGCAAGAGGCCACAAATGGGATAATTTCCTTATACAACTCTCTTTCCTGTGGGACGAACTGGATGGTGGTGCGCGAGGCTGGGCGTATGAACCTTTAAAGAACGCCGATAATCTTCACGATGCAACATACGCGTTCTTGAAGCATTTTGAAACGCCAGCGGTTATCCTTCATGGCACCGAGTCGCAAATTAGGGCCGAAACGAAGGCACGTGCTGGTTTTGCTGAACCTGTAATGAAAGCATATAAAAAACAACTAGAGCACGAAAAGAGCAAAGAAAGAAAGCTCGATCGCGCAATTGATGAACTCGTCGATAGTAATGGCTGGATTTCGCGATCATTTAGAGTAGCGGGATATGCGCCGGGTAACTGTACGCTATGGGCGTATGCGGTTCGTAAAGAGATGGGGGATCCTATCCCTACCACCTGGGGAAATGCGAATACATGGGATGACAGAGCTCGTCAGGAAAATTATAAAGTAGATCGTAAACCAGAAGTCGGAGCAGTGTGGCAAACAGACACCTTAACTTCAGCGGGTAATATATATGGGCACGTTGGTATCGTTACCGACGTTTACTCAGATGGCAGCTGGAAGATTAAAGAAATGAACCGCCCTACTACTTTCAGAGCAACATCTCGTATACTTCACCCCGATTCATTGAGTGGATCACATTTCATCCACGGCCGAAAATAATTTAAGCGTGCGGCTGTAATATATCGTGCAACGCGGTCGACGCTAAACGTATCCCAAGCGGGACTGTTTCATCTGTCGCGATAAACTCAAGGCTGCTCATGATATCATTACGATACTTTTCGGTTTGTTGCCCATCAAAATCAACGCTAAAGCCTTTTTGTAGCTGCGAGTGGTTATCGCGATCGTGCTTATGTATATATGCCAAAAGTAGTGCCTGGGCATCAGGATTAACACCGGTATAAGCCAATGCGTTTTGGGCGATATCAATTTGAATTCTGCCTTCAAAATGGAGCTCGTTGAGCTGGGGTTCATTCATAGAATGATATTATATCATAAAATTTTTAAAAATAAACCCATAAGCTTACTGTGTATTATGAAGACATCTAATCAACTGGCTGCCAAATATAGTAGTTTGATTTGTCACTTTGATGCTCTACATATCCTTCAGGTTTAAAATCGGATTCATGAATAACGGCGACATACTTGTGAATCGCATAGGTACTTTGAATACCGGGATAGGTACCAGAGACATACGTCTCTTCCTCGTCATCGATATGCTCCACTTTTTCGAGACTTTGAATGCCCAGCTCTTCTTGTGCTGCGCGATAAACTGTGGTATTCGCGTCTTCTGTGGCCTTAAGTTTTTCCCCTAAGGATGACTGCAACACTCTTTTTCGTGTCCGACCGTCCTTAAACTCTTGCCGATCTTCCTTTAGGCGATATGTCTGCCCATTTGAAAGTGTACATAGAACGTCGATCCATACGACGCGGAGCGTTCTATGTACAGTACCTTTGCTGTCGACCGAGATAATCGATTCTTCCTCGTGGATCTCGTTCAAAAGATGCTCGACTGTTTTCGCGGCGCCAGTTCCATATTCGTCTATCGGTATATTCCCCTCGTGTAAGACATATATAAGTTGATCGAAGGATGTATCGATTGATAATTGGGTGCGTTCATTCGTAGGTGTTCTTTCCGGGTTTTTCATTAGTACCAGCATATCAAATGCAGTATTGAATAAGAGGTGATTTCTAGATACATCTAACGTTTGACTGATTTAGCGTAAAACAGTATAATAAGTATTAATTTAGTTATTAGAACCATCCGGTAATAAGGCTTAATTGATATACGACGTAGAAGGATGTGATGTACATGGTTAAGGCCGATATTCAGGTCGAATCAGGTAACGTTCCTGATGCACCCTTGCCTGATGATTCGGGCATGGTACGCTTGCGAGTCAACATTAACCACGAGTGTGCTGAAATTCTGGATGATTAGAAAGCACGCAAGGGTCAGTCCGCAACTGAAACGATGCGACAGGCGATCAGTATGCTGTATACACTTGAAAAAGAGTTGCAGCAAGGTCGTCGCATTTTCATCACCGAGGGTGATGGACGTCCCGTTGAAGAGATCGTGAGTCTTCACTAGTCACCAAGCCCGTTCCAAAAGTTGAGCCCCGGGATTTCCCGTATAAATGCTCCTTGTGGAGCGGGCTTTAACTTTTCATGAAAAGCACCCTCCGAAGAGGGGCTTTTGCCGCGCTTGTCGAAGGGTGTAATGCGATGTGGATCCTTATGGATACGAGAGGCGGCCCGAGATCGGTTCCTCGCCGATGGTTGAGCTGAATCCGCCGGTTGCGGGTTCGTCCGACTCTCCCGTAGTGTTGCGAAAGCCGGCTTGACGCTCTGCTTTCACCCACGTTTCTTTTGTTACCTCTTTCTCGGGCTGGTCGCCCAGCGTCAGAAAATATTTCATCATAAACTCCAATGGTTGGTGAAATCAGGTAGAAGTATATTATATTATGTAATCAAACATTCAACAAGTAATGTTCGGGCTAGATTGTGTCACTCTGCTTTTCGGTGTGCTTAGGGAGTGCAATAAAGGCAATAATCGAACATGCGAAGATGATTGCGGCAGCGGTCAGTGATGCAGTCGACAGCGCACCCATCCATGCATCCTTGGCGGCCGTAGCAACTGTTCCTGCAGCCGGACCTAGTTTATCCGCAACGGCCAGCGCTGAAGCCAATGAACCCTCAAGCGCATCCTTAGCCGTGCCAGTAAATTTCGCGGCGGTATCGGCAATATTCTTTTCGTATACAGAGCTCAATACGGCACCCAGGACGGCGACACCCAGTGCACCACCGAGTTCACGAGTCGTATCGTTCATTGCCGAACCCATGCCCGATCGGTTGCGTGGCACGGATGACATAAGAATGTTTGTACCTGGTGTCATAGCAGCCGAGATACCCAGCATCATGATCACCATGGCGACAAGAAGGTGCCAGTATGTTATGTCTGCAGTCCAGGTCGACATAATGACAAAAGCAATTGCCGTTACGAGCAGGCCGGCACCGATTGTAATACGTGCACCAAGCTTCTTTACAATGTTCGGAACTAGCGGAGAGAACAAGAGCATCGGGATCATCAACGGAATCATAGAGAGCGAAGCGTCCAGTGGTGACATACCAAGAATCAGTTGCTGTAGTTGACTCATCGAGAAGAATACGCCGGTCATCGCCAAGAACGTTAACGTTAGTGTGAGGCTTGAGACCGAGAAAGCTCGGTTCTTGAAAAGTTTCATATCTAGCATTGGTGACTTTGCACGCAACTCCCAGAAGATAAAGGCGGCAATTGCGGCAATCCCGCCTATTAATGCAACGAGGACGATTGGATCACCTAAACCTGCTGATGGTGCTTCTGTGACGCCGTATACAATGCCAAAGATACCAATGGCAGATAGCGCACCACCGGCCCAGTCGAGCGGTGAGCTTTCTTCATCTTTCGACTCGTGTGCCAGTATGTGATTCGAGATGAGGCCAATCACTGCAATGATCGCACTGAATAAGAAGAGTGAGTGCCAGGTGAAGTGTTCCAGCAGTACGCCACTGATCACTGAGCCGAACATCATTCCTATACCAGCGATACCGCTCCAGATGGCGACTGCGCGTGCGCGCTCCCCTTTCGGGAATGTATTATTAATAATCGAGAGTGTCGTCGGCATGACAAGTGCACCACCGATACCCATGATAGCGCGAGCGATGATTAACTCGGTGCTGGTCTGTGCCAAGAAGCCGGCGTACAGTGACCCTCCAATGAAGATAGCGAGACCAACTTGCATCGCAAGCTTACGACCATAGCGGTCGCCGAATGCACCAGCGATGAACAGCAGGCTGGCGAAGATAAGTGTATAGATATTCACAATCCACGTCATGTCGAGCTGTGTCAGCGTAAGGTCTACGGCCATTTCTGGTAATGCAATGTTCAGGCTACTATTTGCGAGCATGACACCAAGAAGCGTCAAACATAGTGTCGCTAAGGTAAACCAGCGTCGTTTATAGACGCCCGGATCAATACCGTCTAGATCGTGTAATACCGGTTTTGCATCGGCAGCAGCCATGCGCTTTTTCACAAATTTGAACATGTCTGCTCGTTTCTTCTTATCTATTATCGATCATAGTGTAGACGGTTATCAAAAATATTGCAACCATTGCAATATTACTATCAATGTATTATTATACGCACATGTCTGATTCTTTAAGGATTCGTAAAAAAGCCGAAACGAAACTTGCGATCGCTACGGTTGCAGAAGCTTTGTTTATTAAGAATGGGTATCAACACACGACCCTATCCGAAATTGCCGATGCGGCGAATGTATCTCAACGCACGATTTTTTCATACTTCCCTTCTAAAGAATCTATTATCTTTCATGAGTATGAGGACAAGATCGACGAGATCATAGCTTTTATTCAAACTAATGAGGCTAGTGATGTCTTGACCTCATTGACGCAATTTAGGAATGCAGATGCATCTAACACGGCTCCATCCACTGAGGTTGAGACTGCACGCCGTAAGCTCGTCAGGGATAATCGTGAGCTACACGACTACTTCTCATCCCTTCTTATGAATCTTGAAACGCGCTTCGTTGAACTATTGGCAAACGAACGCGGCATTTCACCCAACTCTATTCAGGCGCATATGGTGGCCGCGGTGCTGCGATCAGCGTTCAATTATGCCGAAGAACACGATGACGTGGATCACGAGGCAACACAGCAGGCTATTCTGCGTTTTATCGATGCAGGACTGAATGCATCAGTGTCTAAAATAAAATAACCCCGCGACTGACCACAGGGTTATTTTTATTGACCATAGATTAATCTCCAAGCTGCGACAGCTTCAAATCGCGTGCTTTCAGGAATGCCTGCATTCGTAGTCGCAACACCGTGTCGAGTTTTACAGGTTTACCTGTGTAGCGAGTGATCTCTACGTATTCGTTCCATCGTTTTGTTCGTTCAAGATTTGTCATTATATGTACTCCAATAAGATAATAAAAAACAACTAATACTAAAGTGTTTAGCTGTAACGGATTTTATTGTATGGAGCTTACCGGTGGCACTTGCAGACCGTTTATCTGGCTGTACGCGACGGGAAACTAAGATTGCTTATAAAGCCTGTCGGTGGAAACGCGATGCGAGTACTAACATGACTATCCTGATTATATACCTATTTCCGCATACTGTGAACATAAACAAAAAGCCTCCACAGTGGGAGACTATCTTGGATACCGTTGCTCAACCCTTCATGTAAACATGTTGGTTCTTATGGCCGGGCTGATACCTACATACATCTAGATGTCAGCCTGACCATAGTTTTATGAGCAACCAGGCATTACTATTATATAACCTTTAGGATATTATGAAACAATCTTGCGAACGATGTCTGCAATCTTTGCTTCACTAGCGGCATCGAGGTTGGTAAGATACCATGCAGCCTCAACCATTCCTTGCGCAACGTCGCCGAGCTCTGTCAAATTTGTGCCTTCGGTAATACCAAAGCTGATATATTTATCTTCCCGAAAGAAGATGACAACCGGGCCGCTTCCTGTCAGGGCGTAGCCAGGCATGCCATACCACAGTCGCGGGTGCAAGCTTGGCGCTGTTGATGTAATCAACCTATGAAGCTGCAGTCCTACCGCGCGGTAGGTATCGCTAAATGTTTGTATTTTTGTCAGCACATCCTGTGCACCAGTAATGTTCTTGTCTTCCATGAAAGACTCCTTTGTGGGTTAAGAATTATTGGTGATCAGGTTGAAGTGTCTTCAGAGTAATCAGTACCTGCTAGTATACCAATTATTACTGCCAGATAGAAAGAATGCTACCGTTAACGATTACGACAATTAAGAAAAAGCTGGCATTGAGCCACCAAAACTTCCAGCTTTGACGCTGGTATAGTGTGTTGCCCACTGTCGTCAATGCAGTAAAGCCAAACCATAGAATCAAAGAAGCAATCAATCCTTCACCAATAGTGCTGACCTGAAGGCTATTCAATATCAGCGCTAATACGAGCGCCTGGATAAGGCTACTGATAGCAACGAATATAATTGCCCGTGACGTTTCTTCTTTCGGCGTTTGCATCATGTTTACACCACTTAATCGTGACCATAGCTTCCCAAATCCGGCCGGAGAATACCAGAACGAACCCAAAATGACGCTAAATAACCATGCAACTGCAACTGCGCCGTAATTAAGACCACTAAAATCAATCATTGATTAACTCCTATTTATGGTTTGAGTATATCATTCGTAGCTTAAAAGATTAAGTTCGTCATCTTTCAATATGATCATACGTTCCACATCGGCAATCACTGCATTCAGGGTCGCCTCATTGGCATGATTTACAACTGCTTGTAACAATACGTTATCAATCGTGATCTTATTGTCATTAATTTGCATCATCTCTTGCAACTGCTCGAGTCTAATAATTAATTCATCGACGAGTACTGTCTTTTCCATGCCCCTATTATAGCGTATCTTGTAAGACAGTCTTTCTCCCTAAGTATTGATTTAGCACCATCTTCGCTAGAGATCATGTTTGTGGCGATTCATGATGCCGTCGAGTCGTAGTTCGTTCGAATCATCACTGTGAGTTCCGCCAGAATTGACATGTTTATCATCAATTTTTGTACCATTCTTCAGTACATATACCAAAGCCATGGCGTGCCCTCTACCAAGCTGGAAATCTTCAGCAAGCCATGTAATGACATCACCAGCTTTTGTATCTTTCGTATCAAAGCCTTTTGTTTTGGCGATCTCAATAAGTTCTGCGGGTGTCTTACCTGTTTTTGCTTCGATGGTATCTAAGTATGCTTGGAACGACATGGGTATAGTATATCACCGCAAAACGGGCGGAACTCTAGTTAAACAAGGGTTAACTTATAATCATAAGGAAGTCGGGGCGTATAATAAAGACGTAACCATGAGGAGGAATCTATGCAATCTAAACTTAATCCTTACATTAGTTTCGAAGGAAAAACCCGTGAAGCTATGGAATTCTATAAAGATGTTTTCGGGGGAGAGTTGACGCTTTCAACCTTTAGTGAGGCTGGTGTAAGCGGCCCTGAAGTAAACCCGGATGAAATTATGCACGCAATGCTTGTTGCCAGTAACGGCATCACTCTTATGGCGGCAGATACAGCTACTGGAATGCGTGAATATGTTGCGGGTACGAACATAAGTATCTCTTTGAGCGGGGACAATAAAGAGGAGCTGACTGGCTATTACAACAAGCTCGTTGAGGGCGGTACAGTTGAAGAACCACTCACAGAGGCACCATGGGGTGACGTATTTGGTATGTGCATTGATAAGTTTGGTATTTTTTGGATGGTAAACATCCAGGCCTCACCCACAAGCACAAACTAGGCTAACTTCTTATATATCCGAACAGCGAAGATGTACGCGATGAAACCGATGCCAACACACCAGGCGAGGGCAATCCATATGTCGTTTGTTACGGGATTCGATGCTAATAGTGATCGAATGGCATTCACTATGGATGTCACTGGCTGATTTTCAGCGAATATACGCACGGCAGTGGGCATCGTGTCGGTTGGTACAAAAGCTGAACTAATGAATGGGAGAAAAATCAATGGGTACGAGAACGCGCTCGCGCCATCAATTGATTTTGCTTTCAGTCCCGGAATCACCGCGAGCCACGTAAGGGCCAGCATGAACAACAGTAGTATACCAATCACCGCGAGCCATTCGAGCACCCCTGCACTAGTACGAAAGCCCATGATGAGCGCGACGCCAAAGATGACGACAAGTGAAATGGCATTAGAGACTATCGAAGTCAGCACGTGACTCCAAAGCACCGAAGCTCTACTGATGGGCATTGAATTGAATCTGGAAAGAATCCCCTTCTGCATATCCATGAACAAGCGGAAGGCTGTGTACGATACACCTGTAGCGATTGCAATCAACAGAATGCCTGGCAGTAAGTAATTCACGTAGTTATCCGTCCCGGTATTAATCGCGCCACCAAAGACATAGACGAATAGCAGCATCATCGCAATTGGCATCACCGCAACCGTCACGATCGTGTCTGGGCTGCGAAGAACATGCTTCAAGCTTCGCCCAAGGAGGATAAGGGTGTCTTTAAATGCATTCATTACTTTGTCTCCTCATTACCTGTTATTGAAAAGAATATTTCTTCGAGGCTGGGTTGTTTCTCGATGTACTCTTTTTTCACCGGTGGAAGTAACTTCTTCAGTTCAGACAGTGTCCCGTTGGCAATTATCTTACCGGTATGAAGAATTGCGATGTTGTCCGCCAGCTCCTCGGCTTCGTTGAGGTACTGCGTCGTCAAGAGGATCGTTGTGCCACCTTTAGCTAGTTCTTTGACTGTCTTCCATACTTCTAGACGTCCTTCTGGGTCGAGGCCGGTCGTTGGTTCATCAAGGAAGATGACTGCCGGGTTGCCAATAAGGCTCATTGCAATATCGAGGCGACGCGTCATACCACCCGAGTAGGTTGAAGTACGGCGATCCGCGGCATCTTCAAGTCCAAAGCGCTGCAATAATGCACGCGCCGTCTGCTTCGGTGACGCATCCTCGCGAAGCTTCGCAATTAGCTCAAGATTCTCGCGCCCCGTCAGCATACCGTCAACTGCGGCGAACTGACCAGTTAAACTAATACTTCGTCGGACTTTATCGGGTGATAATGTAACATTGTAGCCATTAATAGTCACCTTACCGTCATCTGCTTTTATTAAGGTTGATAAGATATGTACAATTGTTGTTTTGCCGGCTCCATTTGAACCAAGCAGTGCAAAGATGGTACCTTGCTGAATCTCGAAATCAACACCTTGTAGGACGTTATTGTCTTTGAATGCCTTGCGGAGATTCACTACCTTAATGATTGATTTCGACATGTTATTTTCCGCCCATGTTCTTGTTAAGCTTGTCACGCTGCTGATCCTGGTATGACTTCGTACCGCGAACCAGCTCGTCTGCGAATGCTGCAACATCAGGGCCTGTAATGTCCTTCACGTTTCTCTCCGCTGCTGCCGCTTCCTCGAACATGTCAACCAGCACCTGTAGTGGCTCCATCGTCAATATGCCCGAAGTGTTAAAGATATACTGTTTGATGTTCTTGTACGCTTCAGCGTATTCAGTCGGGAGTGCTTTCGCACGTTTCTCGTTTTGGTGATATGCTTTTTTCTCGTCCATGTCGCCAATGATTGTATTTAGTATCTTACCCATTACTTACTCCTTAATTCATTAATTTTTGTTGAAACAAAATCCCACTTCGCCCAGAACGTTTGCAGTTCTTCGAGGCCAAGGTCGGTGAGCATATAGAATTTACGGGGCGGACCAACTTCAGATGGTTTCTTTTCGGTTGTAACGAGTCCGCTTCGTTCGAGCCGTACAAGAATGGTATATACCGTCCCCTCGACGACATCTTCAAAACCAAGTGTTCGCAGTTGCTGCGTGATGTCATAGCCGTAGGTTGTGCTTCGGCTAAGAATCTCAAGGATTGAACCTTCGAGGACACCTTTGAGCATTTCAGTAATATTATTCAATTGATCTTTCCTTACTACTTAGTAACACTTATTACCACTACATAGTAGCACTAGGTAGATAGTTCGTCAAGAAAAAAGATATGGATATGCTGATCTCTAATTTTTTAGGAGATTCTTTCTGAGACTTATATCTGTTTCACAGCACCTTTTCTATATATCCAGAATAGCAAAAGATCAGATACGGACGTTACTGCCCAAAATCAAATTCAGCAATCTTTTTGATACATGTGCCATTTTCACCCATTTCAAATACCCCGATTTTTGTAAACGTTGCTTTGAATGTCGATACATCGGGTAAGGTCGTGAGATCAATGTCCTTTCTGTCGGCAAATCGTGTAATCGTAATGTGAGGCGCAAACTTTTCGCCCACACTTCGGTATCCATAATTCAGAATGTTCTCTCGCTCTAACCCTTTTGCATCTGGAAGACGATCAATGTCTTTTTGGCGCAGTCCATCTCTGATCGGGTTTGTTGCGTGCACAACATCCATTTGGAGTGTGTCGCTCTGCAACTCCCGCTCATACTCGATGTCTACATAGCCCCAATCTTGATGAAATTCTTTTGGAGTAAGGGTGATTTTAGCAGTATTCGCCGCAACTATGGAGAGGTGCTCCTTGATTTCATCAATTTGATCCATATTAAGCTGCGCCATGTAGAGCGATGCGTGTGGGTAGTACTCGCCATCTTTAAGGGTGAAGTAAGTTTTATTTTCAGCAAGCTGCTCGCTTAACGCGATAGCGTTGTTTGTTGTGGCCTCATCGGGAATCATGACAATGTCGCAAGGTATTGAATTCATAGTATCACTATACCAAAAACCATAAAATATGGAGGTTACTAACGCTTTGTCACTAGCGGGGCACCTGGTTGAGGCTATAGAGTGGCTAGGAAATTCTTCAAGCCTTCAGAGTCTCGAAGTTTGTTGTAAGTCTCGATGTCTTCTTTTGATGAAAGTTCTGCTCTCGTCAGTCCTCTGTACCCTTCTGGTTCAAAAATTTGATCCCAGCCGTATCCACCATCGCCTCTTGGGTGTTCTGCGATTTTACCATTCATACCACCTTCAATAAACGTTAGTTGGGTTCCATTGTAGTATCCATAAATGACTGTTGCATGGGCAGAACGATCGGTAAATCCGTCAAGGATCCGGCAGAGATTCTCTAGTCCATTTTCAGCATCTACAAAAAATTTAATGAATGGCCCCGGAAGACCACCGATTGAGGTGAATCCTAATGAAGTGTCTTCAACCAATACCGGCTGCTTTATTAGACTATAGGCTTGCTTAACTTTATGTTCGATAACCACCTTGGGGTCGGCGGATTGAATTTCGTCCAATTCCAGTTTTAAATGTTTAAGTTGAATACCTACTGTTTTAGACAGGTAATCCGCTTTGTTTTGATTTCCTGTAATAAAGATTGGGAGCATACCTTAATGATAACAAAAAGCCTCCAAAACGGAGACTTATCTATACTGCTTAAGCTTGGCAGCCGCAAGTGGACGAGCTTCGAACATTCTAGTATCTATCCGCAACGAATGAAAGCTACGTAGCGCCAACCATCGCTTTGTTTTTGTAGTAAAAAGTTATAACTCCCATACTGGTTTGAATATGCTAGAGACCCACCAATAGTACTGCTTGGCTCGTCATAGCTAGCAACACTTACATCTACGTTCGTACCCGCAGGCACGTCATAAATTTCTCCAGTATATATTCCGCTATCTTCTCCTAAACCTGGTAAACTTTCGACAGTAGTTTTCGTTTGTGTATTGTTAGCTAGGCAAGTTGAGGTGTGGTGAAGGGCACGCGCTTGTTGAATGCTCATAGCTGAAATGGGTGTGCCCTGGTTTGAATTTGCTTTACTTCCATGTTGGGAGATAAAAAACCACACTAGCAGCGCAGCACTAAGTAATACAATTAAAGCTATGACGATAAGCGTAAGTTTTTTATTCATAACTTCATCATAACAAAAAGCCTCCAAAACGGAGACTTTCTTCATTATACTTATGCTTGGCAGCCCCTAGTGGATGAGCTTAGAACTCTTACCTAAACTATTTTGACCATTCTTCCGCTAAATGTAAGACTTATGCGACCTAATGCTGTGCGGATATCGCTCCCTGAAGTTTCTAGTTTGTCGGATAATGTATCGATAATTGTAACTCCATCTAATTCGCCTGCTTCATCCATATATTGTTCGATTCGGACAGCTAGCGCTTGAATAGCTGGTTCAGCTACAACTGGGTTTTGTTCTGACAATGATTTTGTTTCCATATAGACACTATAACAAATAGCCTCCAAAACGGAGGCTTAATGATACTTATGCTCGGGATGGGCACGTGGAATATCTAAAGATAGCAGCATCGTCACACGAAAATATGTAAACACATTTTCGTTGTTCCTCGTGCTTGAACCCGATCTTACTCGCTGTGCTCGTAGATCGTGGCCCCATTGCGCGTATCTCGTAATAGAAATAAGACCAGCAAATGTTGATCTTATTTCTATGGCAGGGCATCGTGAATGAAGTAATACCTATTTAGTTCATTGCAACCGTTATCTTACGTGTCCGAACGATCGCCCACCCTATCAAACCTGATGCAACAATCGCTAGTATCATGCATGAAATGAATACTGCGCTATGAAACTGCGCCGCCTGATCATTGTTCCAATTCCCTTTTGAAAGTGTACCTACGAAGATTGAGGCAAGTACTGTTCCGGCAACAGCAACTCCAATTGCGGATGCAACCTCATCAGCCGTATCAACCATGGCTGAACCCATTGTTCTACGGTTCATAGGAACACCATTTAGCACATTCACGCCAGCAACAACACCTACAACACGTAGTCCTGCTGAACTGATGATAAGCGCTATGGCAATACCGATATACATACTTTGGCCCAAGGTACCAAAGACGACTAAACCTGCAACAACTCCGATTGCTCCAATGAGAATAGCTTTATGTGTACCTATCTTTTTAACGAACTTGCCGATGAATGGACCTGTAGCTAGGAGTGTGATGACTTGCGGAAGCATGCCTATCGCTGCCTGCGCTGGTGACCATCCCCAGGCTAGCTGTAATTGTAGTGACGTGAAGTAACCAAGTGCAGCAAGCGATATGCCCGTAGCTGCTTTATATGCAAGTCCACTGGCAACCAACGGCTGGCCTACAAGAGCAATATCAATGAGGGGGTACTTTGCTGTCTTTTCACGAATGATAAAGAGTGTCGCAAAAATAACTGTTGCTATCGATACGAGCCAAGGCAATATTGATTCAACCCCATTTTCAACAAACAGAGTTGGTGAGATTAAGAATAAAATGATGGTGAGCGTACCCAATGCTGCGCCAGCTATATCGAGAGGGGTGTCATGCAGATCTTCTGTTTTATCTGCAGCTATGCCAAAGTGCACACTAATAAAAGCCAAGACTGCTATAGGGACATTAACTAACAAGAGGGCTTGCCAAGGGGCAACTGCGAGCAGAAAACCTCCTGTAGTAGGCCCGACAGCAAGACCTACCAACCCGACAGTCGATATCAACGATATAGCTCGTATTCTTAAACTGTCGTCTTGAAAAAGACGGAATGCAAGCGAGAAGGATAAAGGCGTGGTCATTGCAGCTGCAATACCTATCAATATACGTACAGCAATAAGCTCACCCGGTGTGTGCACGAAGAGTGTTAGGAAACTCGACGTTGCGAGCATTGCAAGGCCAATCAGCATAAATCGACGAGGGCCAAACTTATCCGCAAGTGACCCAAAGAGTATCAAGAGACCTCCAAATACAACCGCATACGAGCTAGTTATCCATTGAAGCGAAGTTACCGATGCGTTTAGTTCACGACCAATAGTTGGCAGTGCAACATTTAAGATGGAATTATCGAGCATCTCAAAGAGAAACACAGTAGATAGTCCTGTTAATGCTATCCAAGCATCTTTCAATGATGCAATGGGTTTATTGAGAATGGTTTTCATACACTTGTCCTTCGTTTTATGAAGTGGCAGAACATTTCTGCGTGTATGTGTAAGTCTTGCTTACCTTTTTACCTCTGATAAATAAATAATATCATGAGCAAGATATGTTGTCAATGTCAGCAGATTGAAGTCCCAGTTTATACGTCGCCTAACAAAAAATCAGAACCGATTAACAGTTCTGATTTTATCATTTCCGGCTTGGCAGCCCCTAGTGGACGAGCTTAGAACTTTTAATTGTGGCTTAAACGAATCAAATCAAGCTCTTTGTCTTGGTCAGACCAAGCCTTCAAGAATACATCAATAGCAATTTTTCGGTCAGCCAATGCAGGCAATCCTGGGTCATGCAAAATTATAAAGTCATCATCATATCCCGTGATAACAACCGCATGACCTTCGTATCCAGTTTCGTTATCAAGAGCGTAGGCGTTTATAGTCACCCTTGGTAGATATCCTTCGTTGAGGCCGTTTTTAATATCTTCAATAACAGGTTCTCTACTCTCAACTATGTTCGCATCGAGTAAAGCTATCATTCGTTCTATTTCTTTTGGAACATTAGTATGTTCATACCCCCAGTTTCCAGCTTCTTGACCATGAATCTGAATCATATATTCTCTAGGGCTTTTGATAAACTCTTTAAAATCAAATGTTTCATAGTGCTTCACATCGTAACCGTGCTCACTAAACCAAATTAACCCAGCGTTAGCCCATGTGCCCAGACCCTCTTCATAACCTGTAAGCCTAGACCAATTTTTCATTGGATAATCAAAGCTTGGGTCAAAATACTTTGCAATGCTCATATACGCAGCCTGAAGACAGTGTGTATCATCAGGTGTATTTGAAATGAATGGAACATTATCGATTATCATCTTTTAATAATATCAAAAATAGACCACTTCACAGCAGTCTATTTAATCATAAGCTTCTTGGCAGCACTTAGTGGACGAGCTTAGAACTATAGCCCTGTTAGAAAATCCCCAAGCATCTGAATGATGGGCATTTTTGGTTTGAATATTTTCACCAACATAAAAAAACTAATCACTGCTAGTAAAAATGTAAGGACAACAGCAACTACGTCTATAAAACCCTTACCAGAAGTGAATTCATAAAGTAATGTCGAGGCGTAGGTAAATCCAACAAAAATAACAAATAATGTTACGTATTTTAGTCGAATGTTCATAAAAAACAAAATACCATATTTCGATGTATTTGTAAATAATTTATGCTTGGCAGGGGTACGTGGAATATCTAAAGATAGCCCATCGTCACACGAAAATATGTAAACACATTTTCGTTGCTCCTCGTGCTCGAGCCACGATCTTACTCGCTACGCTCGCAGATCCTAATTCAAATCCGCATAACCCAATCAAGAAAAAGAAGCCATCTTGCGATGACTTCATTTTCTTGGCAGGGGCACGTGGAATCGAACCACGATCTCAGGTTTTGGAGACCCACGTACTAACCGTTGTACTATGCCCCTTTGATCTATATAGATATATCTATAGCTTTCACATTGTAACAGATGTAATACATTGCTTAAAGTGCTTTGATGAATGATCGCAATCTGCTACCATAAGCGTAAATAGTAGTGCGTAGGGTTGTGGGGAAGATAATATGAACGTTGTGGTAGTTGGTGGTGGATTTGCTGGGGTGAAAGCCGCCTTGGAACTGGCGAAGCGACAAGTCGGTAAGATCACACTTATTTCCGATGAGCCATACTTCTTACACCATGCCACGCTGTATGCGACCGCAACGGGCAAGAATACAGCTGAATCCGTCATTTCACTAAAGGACATTTTTGCAGAGTACCCCCACGTGACGGTCGTTGACGATAAGATTACTTCAATCGATCCCGCACGCAGACTCATCATCAGCACCAAGAAACAGTATAAGTACGATGAGGCGATCCTGGCGCTTGGCTCTGTCACTACCTACTTTGGCATCAAAGGTATGCAGCAGCACGCCTACGGCATTAAATCACTGTCCGAGATACATGCCTTTAAAGAACATATCCATTCTGAACTGGTGCACAAGAAGCTTGATAAAGAGTACTTTGTCATTGGTGCCGGCCCAACTGGCGTTGAGCTGGCCGCTGCGCTACAAGAATATCTGCAGTACCTCATTACCGCCTATCGCCTGCCCGCACGCCGCGTGAAGATTACGCTCGTCGAAGCAGCGCCTCGTATCTTACCCCACCTATCAGAAACGGCTGCAAAAAAAGTAGCAACACACCTCGATAAACTGGGTATTCGCGTCCTGGTTAATCACCGGGTGATGGCACTCAGCAAAGACGCGATTACTATCGAAGGCCAGAAGATTCACACCAAGACTGCTATCTGGACATCTGGCGTTGCTAACAACCCATTCTTTGATGCACATCAGGACGTTTTTCATCTGGCAAAAGATGGACGCGTGAACGTCAGTACACACCTAGAAGCTGCGCCACACGTCTATGTTATCGGCGACAATAGCACCGCACCTTTTAGCGGGACTGCGTGGCAGGCTTTAGCGCAGGCAAAGTACGTCGCAAAAGACCTCGCCCGCATTCATACGAAGCAACCTCGTGTAGCCTATCACCCCCGTCGATCGATGGTGGGTGTGCCAGTTGGACAAGACTGGGGCTACGTCGAAGCAATGAACCTGTATGTCGCCGGACGAACGGGTGCATTCGCACGACGATTGATGGAATTACATAGCTATACGCAGCTCATTAAATATCGAAAAGCAGTTGCACTATGGCGTGCGCACGACATTCCACACGTAGACGCGTAAGTTCGTGCAAAAAAGCAGGTAAAACTGTTGTAAAAGCATAAGCTTACATCTATACTTGTGACAGAAAAACGGGTCAAAAATAAAAGGGAGTGGTCAACGAAAATTGTTTTCGTTATGACAGCGGTATGAACATATTAATGCTTGGTTGGGAGTTACCACCACATAACAGTGGCGGACTAGGTGTTGCGTGCTACCATCTTTCAAAGGCTCTCGCTATTCAAGGTGCTGATATTGACTTCGTTGTCCCCTACTCTGCGACCCACGAAAACATCGACTATATGCGTATCCACAACGCAACAAAACTTTCACCACTCGACCGTTACGGTATGGGTGCCTACGACAGCGACTTTGCCGTCGAAACACTACCCGGATCTGAAGTAAAAGATGTGAAAGATATTCGTGGTGTGCAACGTCACTACACAAAGTACGTCGAACGTTTAGTTGGTAAAAAAGACTTCGATGCGATTCACGCCCACGACTGGCTGACGATGGAAGCAGGCATCCGTGCCAAACAACTGACAGATGC
>Ga0247807_10000068_pt1 | contig 107000 bp, 94 predicted proteins | sample UWRJL074202C1_FD_179931 | JGI IMG/M metagenome (GOLD analysis project Ga0247807, IMG submission 179931) | Plant litter microbial communities from Arlington Agricultural Research Station in Wisconsin, United States - UWRJ-L074-202C-1 | ecosystem: Environmental > Terrestrial > Plant litter >...
TCTTCCCATTCCGAACAGAGAAGTTAAGCCCGCCAGAGCCGATGGTACTGCAGTAACATGTGGGAGAGTAGGTCGGTGCCAAATCTTAAAAGAGGCCCCGTAACGAAAGTTGCGGGGCTTTCTTGTTTACGGCTGTTTTTTCCCAACCTGTTCCCGTACATCTTCCCCGGATGATGGCAGGTATGCATCAAGATAAATGGGTTCCGCCATCAGATGCACATTGGTTTGGATCTGGAACTGTGGGGAATGGAACCCCCAATGGCAGCACAGCCCCAGGTTAACCAGACCCGATTGCAGTAGGTACCGTGCTGGGCAAGAGCGGATGGCCGTACTACGAAAAGCGGGACGGGCATTGATAGCTGCAGTACAATTGCTCTTCTAAATCTAATTAATTATCATTTATTTATATTTCTGCGAGCAGACAATTAATGCCAATTCACAAGTGCAAATACCTTTAGTACTGCATAATTTACAAATAATGCCACCAATAACCACCTATATTGCGTATCTTTGTGCCTTAATTATAAGAAAATGAATATCAATTTTGGATCAAGAAGGGAAGTATTAGCACATATTGAGAAATATATGCTTGAGATGATGCCTACCTATTTGAAGCCTATAGATACCAATTGGCAGCCATCGGATTTTTTGCCAGATTCTACTAAGGATTCTTTTTACCAGGATATTAAAATTTTAAGAGAGAATGCTAAAGATCTATCTTACGACTTAGTTGCTGTTTTAATTGGTGATACCATTACTGAAGAAGCATTGCCAACTTACGAATCGTGGTTGATGATGATGGATGATATTTCTCGGGATGAAGAGGGTGGATGGATGAAATGGAACAGGTTATGGACTGCTGAAGAAAATCGCCATGGTGATCTTTTAAATAAGTATTTGTATTTATCTGGTCGTGTGGACATGCGCCAAATGGAAATTTCTACACAATATCTTATTGCTGATGGTTTTGATATAGGTACTGGGCATGATCCTTATAGAAACTTTGTTTATACCAGTTTCCAAGAGTTAGCTACTAATATTTCGCATAGAAGAGTTGCATCTTTAGCTAAAAAAGATGGGGATACCCTGTTGTCAAAGATGTGCGGTGTTATTGCATCTGATGAAGCTCGTCATGCGAAGGCTTATAAAGATTTCATGTCGAAAATTTTTGAAGTTGATCCTAATGAGGCAATGATTGCATTTGAAGATATGATGCGTAAAAAGATTGTAATGCCTGCTCACTTTTTACGTGAAATGGGTATGAAAATTGGCCAAACTTTTGGCCACTTTACTGATGCAGCACAGCGTTTGGGAGTTTACACTGCGGTTGATTATGTTGAAATTATGCAACAGTTAATTGAGGAATGGAAAATTGACAGTTTAAATGAATTAAATGATGCTGGCGAGAAAGCTAGAGATTATGTAATGAACTTACCAGCTAGATTGTTGCGTATTGCAGAAAGAATGAAAAATCCGACAATGGATTATAAATTTAGTTGGATAGCTTCTTAAGCTAGATTGAATTATAAAAAGAAAAGCTCCAATATTGGAGCTTTTTCTTTTTAATAGCTTATTACATATTTCTACGGTACTGCCCACCAACTTCGTAAAGGGCATTGCTGATTTGACCCAAAGAACAAATTTTGCACACTTCCATTAGGTGTTCGAATATATTATCTCCAGCAATTGCTGATTTTTGAAGATTTTTTAATGAAATTTCTGTTTTATCTGCATTTCTATCTTGAAAAGCTTTTAAAGAATTGATCTGAAATTCTTTTTCTTCTTCTGTTGCTCTAATTACTTCTCCAGGAACAATTGTAGGTGAGCCATTTTTATTTAAAAAAGTATTAACTCCAACAATTGGATATTCTCCGGTATGTTTTAAAGTTTCGTAATATAAACTTTCTTCTTGTATTTTGCCACGTTGATACATGGTTTCCATTGCGCCTAAAACACCACCGCGATCATTAATTCGCTTAAATTCAGCTAAAACTGCATCTTCTACTAAATCTGTTAAATCTTCAATAATGAATGCCCCTTGTAATGGGTTTTCATTTTTTGCTAAACCTAATTCTCTATTAATAATTAGCTGAATTGCCATCGCCCTACGTACAGATTCTTCTGTAGGGGTAGTAATTGCTTCATCATAGGCATTGGTATGCAAAGAATTACAGTTATCATATATTGCATACAATGCTTGTAAAGTAGTTCTGATATCATTAAAATCAATTTCTTGGGCGTGTAAAGAGCGACCAGAAGTTTGGATATGGTATTTTAGTTTTTGTGAGCGATCGTTTCCTTTGTATTTGTTTTTAATCGCTTTTGCCCAAATTCTACGAGCCACACGACCAATTACAGAATATTCTGGATCGATGCCATTACTAAAGAAGAATGAAAGGTTAGGCGCAAAATCATCGATATTCATTCCCCTGCTTAAATAATATTCTACAAAAGTAAAACCATTACTTAAAGTGAATGCCAATTGTGAAATTGGATTTGCACCAGCTTCGGCGATATGATAACCAGAAATAGAAACAGAATAGAAATTCCTTACTTTTTCGTCGATGAAATATTTTTGAATATCACCCATCATCCGCAATGCGAATTCAGTTGAGAAAATACAAGTATTTTGAGCCTGATCTTCTTTTAATATATCTGCTTGAACTGTACCACGTACCGAACTGATGGCATAAGCTCTTATTTTGGCATAAATTTCCGCTGGTAAAACTTCGTCTCCTGTTACACCCAGCAACATTAAACCCAAGCCACTATTTCCTACTGGTAATTCGCCTTGATAACTTGGCTTTTCAATTCCTTTTGCTTTATAGATTTGCGTTATTTTTTCTTCTACTTCTTTTTCTAATCCATTCTCAATAATATATTTTTCACATTGCTGATCTATAGCAGCATTCATGAAAAAGCCTAGTAACATGGGTGCTGGACCATTGATTGTCATTGAAACCGAAGTTGAAGCTGCACAAAGTTCAAAACCTGAGTACAGTTTTTTAGCATCATCTAGTGTTGCAATACTTACTCCAGAGTTGCCAATTTTGCCATAAATATCGGGGCGAATGTGTGGGTCTTCGCCATAAAGTGTTACAGAATCGAAAGCTGTAGACAAACGATGTGCAGGTTGACCTAATGAAACATAATGAAACCGTTTATTGGTTCTTTCTGGACCACCCTCGCCCGCAAACATACGTGTAGGATCTTCGCCATCACGTTTTAATGGGAAAACTCCTGCCGCATAAGGAAATTCTCCAGGTACATTTTCGGTTAGTAGCCAGCGTAAAATGTCTCCCCAATCTTCATAACGCGGTAGTGAAACTTTAGGAATTTGTAGTTTTGATAATGATTCGTAGAACAATGGTTGTTTAATTTCTTTATCACGAACTTTATAGATAAAGAACTCTTCTTTGTATTTTTGCTTAGTTTCTGGCCATTGGCGAAGTAAGCGTTTACAGTCGCCATCTAATTGTTCTTCTAAATAGTTATAGGCATCTTGCAAACCCTCGCCAAATCCTGAAAAATCATTAGAGAAATCTATTACTCCTTTAAGCTGATAAAGTTTTCTGGCAATTTTACATTGTTTATCTACCCATTCATTATAAGTTTCGCTGGCTTCAGCAATTTCTGATAGGTAACGTATACGATCTGGAGGAATGATGTAAATTTTTTCGGATTGACTTGCGGTCATTTCCATTAAGGAAATAAAATCGACACCAGTTTTTTCTTTGATACCATTTACCAATGCAACGAACAAATTGTTCATACCAGGGTCGTTAAACTGAGAAGCCATTGTCCCGTAAACTGGAATATCCTCATCTTTTGCGTCGAAAAGATTATGGTTGCGTTTATATTGTTTACGAACATCGCGAAGCGCATCTAGAGCACCACGTTTATCAAACTTATTGATAGCGACAAGATCAGCGAAATCTAGCATATCGATTTTCTCTAATTGTGTTGCCGCACCAAATTCAGGTGTCATAACATATAATGAGATATCGCAATGTTCGGTAATTTCTGTATCTGATTGACCAATACCTGAAGTTTCTACGATAATTAGATCGTAACCTGCTGCTTTACAAATATCTATGCTTTCTTGAACATTTTTTGATAGAGCTAAATTGGCTTGACGAGTTGCCAATGATCGCATATAAACCCTAGGGTTGTTGATGGCATTCATGCGAATTCTATCTCCTAATAAGGCGCCACCAGTTTTACGTTTGGATGGATCTACAGATATGATGGCAATGGTTTTATCCTTAACTTCTACTAAAAACCGACGAACTAATTCATCTACCAAAGAAGATTTTCCAGAACCTCCTGTACCTGTAATACCTAGAACAGGAGCTTGATTTTTGATGGTCAACTTTTTTAGTTCATCAACAAATTTTTGTGCACCTTCTGGATCATTTTCGGCCACTGTAATGGCAGAAGCAATGCTTTTAATTTCTTTATTTGGGATATTTTCGAGCTCGTTTGTGATTGCTTTTGTGGTGATAAAATCTGTTTGCTCTAACATATTATTGATCATGCCTTGCAAACCCATTTTGCGACCATCATCTGGCGAATAAATTCTTGTAATGCCGTGAGCTTGTAATTCTTCTATTTCTGATGGAAGAATTACGCCACCGCCACCGCCAAATATTTTGATATGTGTTGCGCCCTTTTCTTGCAACAAATCATACATATACTTAAAATATTCGATATGGCCGCCTTGATAAGAAGTCATAGCGATACCTTGAACGTCTTCTTGTATGGCACAATTTACAACTTCCTCAACAGAACGGTTGTGTCCCAAATGGATTACCTCTGCGCCTGATGATTGCAGAATTCGGCGCATGATGTTGATTGTAGCATCATGACCATCGAATAGAGCAGCAGCGGTAACAAAACGAATTTTATTTTTGGGTTTGTATACTTGAATTTGTTCCATGTAGGTTTTTGTATTTGGTAATGCAAAGTTAGCAAAAACTAAGGATTGACAATGTTAATCAATAATAGACACAGAATATTTACGAACGGCTTTTATTTTTTAAGAAAATCAGTAACAGTAGCTTTTATTAATGTTAGTCGGGCTAATCGTTTCAATCTTTTACCCCTAAACCCCCTAAAGGGGAATGGTAAAAGGATTTACACTTATATCCCGTTTATAAAAGTTTTGTTTTGCTACTATTTAAAGTTGCAGAACGCCTAAAGTCCTAAGATTGTAATAGTGGTAGAAAATGAGGCATTGCTATTTGCGTTTTGCAACTGAAGTTTATTGTATTGTTTTAAGTTTTTTAAGCCTGATTGAAATGATAGACCGGAATGGAGCCGCCTTTGGCGGAGAAATGAGGACTATAAATGGAAAGCAGGGCTTACGAAAATCGTAGCCCTGCTTTTGCCTTTCTAAAATAAGAATTGCTTAAGGATTTGTTAGTTCCGTAATTGGGTTCCCAATGCTGCCGTTGGGCATTTGAATTTGAAGCATTGCAGCCAATGTTGCTGCAATATCTGTCATGTAATAGGTTTTGTTGGTTTTGCCAGATTTAACCCCCCAACCCATAAATACCAATGGAATATGTGCATCATAATTATACCAACCGCCGTGGCCAATACCTGTAGATGAGCTAGAATTGTACCAGCCTGCATTGGCAATAATTTGAATATCTCCACTTAATTTGGGATTGTAACCATTAGCTAATCTTGTTTTTAATAGTTCTGGCAATGTTGTATTCTGTAAATTTGTTAGATCAACTGCATTGCTAACACTTTTTTGCTTTTTAAGATAATTAATTGCAGCAGTTTTAACTGCTATAAAATCTACATTGCTATTTTCTATTACAGAACGATCAAAAACAACCTGATCATTCATGATATTTATGATTGATTTTTTAAGCTGAAATTTTTGGGTTAATACAGAATCTAAACCCTTATACATTGCTCTAGTGGTATATCTCTCTGCAGGAATGTTATTTTTACTCAAAAATTCGGGTGCATGAGCCACACCATGATCTGCAGAAATGAAAAACAAATAGTTGCCCTTACCAACGGTTTTATCTAAATAATTGAATAGACCTTCTAAATCTTTATCTAATCTTAAATAAGTATCTTCAATTTCTATAGAATTTGGGCCAAATTGATGACCTACATAATCTGTTGCCGAACAACTTAATGCCAAGAAATCTGTAATTTCATCTTTACCTAATTCTTCTTTTTCAACAGCTAATTTTCCAAAATCAATAGTCATAGTATTACCGTATGGTAAACTTTTAATCATTTCGTAGTTTTTACCGATGTACTGTTTGGTCACGTGGGGAAAAGATGATGCTGTTTCTCCTTTAAATCTTCCTTCATAAGGATCATCATCTGCATCGCTATTGATGTAGGTATTGATTGGATACAATGTATTCCAATCTTGGTTAAAATAATTATCCGATATTTTAAGTGCATTGTACTCGCTTACCCATTTTGGTAGTTTTTCCATGTAGTGGGTGCTTGTTATCCAGTTACCACTTAAACCATCGTGCCAATATGCTGCATTAGCAGCATGGCCACCAGGTAAAATCGACCCACGATCTTTTAGTGAAATACTTACTACCTTGCCTTGAAAGTTAGTTGCTAGGCGAAGTTCGTCGGTAATGGTGTTTACCTGTAAGTTTTTTGGAGACATTTGTCCAGCATTTGATGTGCTGCCCACTGTTTTTTGGTCTTTATCTTCGGTACAATACATGTCTCTACCAATTGTAGGGTCGTACCAAGAGTTCGCTATAATGCCATTTAAAGCAGGTACAGAACCGGTATAAATTGAAGAGTGACCACATGCAGTTTGTGTAGGTAGGTATGGAATAAATGTATTTTCTACAGAAAAACCATCGTTGATTAATCTTTTGAAACCACCTTTAGAATAGCGATCGTAAAAACGGTATAAATAATCCCAACGCATTTGATCAACCACAAATCCAACTACTAATTTGGGACGTTTTACTTTTGCTGGATAAACTGGGGTTTGTGGTTTGCTCCATTTTTGGGAGAATGTTTGAGTTCCTAAACTGACGAATAGGACTAAAAGTAACAGTTTAAATTTCATTATTTTGGTTTTGTACAGCTGTAAAAATACTATTCTGGTTGTGAAGTAAGGATGAATATTTATAATATTTCTGATACTACAAACGTACTTCCACCTATAAAAATGAGATCGTTTTCGTTTGCATTTTCCTTTGCTTTATTTAGGGCTTCTTGCGGAGTTATGAATGTTAAGCCATTCAAACCTATTTTAAAGGCTTGTTCTGACAATTCTGAAGCTGATAATGCTCTTTCTAAATTTGGTTGGCAAAAGTAGTAGGCTGCATCTTTAGGTAAAAGCGTTAATACATTAGAAATGTCTTTGTCTTTTACCATACCGATTACCATATGTAAATTTTGGTATTTGGTAGCTGCTATGTTCTGAATTACTTCAGTAATCCCAGCAGCATTATGACCGGTATCACAGATAATAAATGGATTTGTGCTTAAGGTTTGCCACCTGCCTTGCAAACCTGTAAGTTGTTTCACATTTTTAAGTGCCTTATAAATTGCTTCGTCTGGAATGATAAAACCAATTTCTTTAAGTTGTAATATAGCTTGTATTACAGCAATGATGTTTTTTAATTGATGTCCTCCAGTTAAATCTAGCGAAAGATTTGGATATAGCAATTGATCTTGTTTATAAACATCTACTATTAAATACTCATTGTTGGTATGTATGTTTTGGAGATGAAGAATATTGTCGGCAAAGCTGATATTTGCATTTTCTGCAACAGCTTTCTTTACAAAAACCAGTTCTGATTCTACTTGTTTTTCTCCGATAACTACTGGTTTATTTTTTTTAATGATACCTGCTTTTTCAAAAGCGATTTGTTGTATCGTGTTTCCAAGTATATTGGTATGATCTAAGCTTATATTGGTTATAACTGATAATTCGGGGTTGATAACGTTCGTAGAATCTAATCTACCCCCTAAACCTACTTCTATAACTGCAATATCTACCTTTTCTTTTGCAAAATAATCAAATGCCATGGCTACCGTAACCTCAAAAAAAGATGGCTCAATTTCTTGAATATTTTGTAGCTGATTTTCTACAAAATCCTTTACAAAATGTTTAGGAACCATTTCTCCGTTGATGCGAATTCGTTCTCTAAAATCTTTTAGGTGAGGGGAGGTGTAAAGACCAGTTTTGTAGCCAGCTTGATGTAATATGGCCGCCAACATGTGCGAAGTTGAACCTTTGCCATTTGTACCACCAATATGTATACTTTTAAATTTGTGCTGTGGATTATCTAATGCAGTACAAAGCGCCAAGGTATTATGTAAATCTTTCTTTAAGGCCACAGCACCAACACGTGTAAACATGGGAAGTTTGCTGTAGAGAAAATCAAGGGTTTGCTCGTAATTCATTTGTGCTATTTAAGCTACAAAAGTAGAGATAAGTTTATTTAACTTTAAAATTAAACAAAACAATAAAGGTTCTATTTTCATAGCCTGCACCAACTTTATCTAAACTTGCGCCCATAACCGCATCTTCGCATTTGCGGAAAAGAACTGCATCAGAAAATGTTGTTCCTCTGGCACCTGCAACTGCAGAAATAACCTTTCCATCGGTATTTACACGAACTTTTACTGCAATTTTTCCAGTTTGTTGACCATTGTCGTCAATTGCCTTAAGGTTTCTGAATTTGCTTAGCGGAACTGGAGTATCTCCATTTCCAGAACCACCTTCTCCATAGTTAGGCGCTAATGGATCTCCATTAATACTACCTTGGTTTCCCGGTGTATTTCCTGTTCCATCTCCTTGACCAGCGCCGTTGTTCCTTTTACCCTTGTAAAGTGCATTTTGGTTTACTGTTGGTTGGGCAGGTTTATCGTCTTTTGCACTAGTTGGTGCAACATTGCTTTTTTTATCCTTGGTATTTACACTAACCGCGTCTTCATTATCTTGAGTGGTAATGCTTTTATCACTAATTTGAGAAGAAGTTGTAGGTGTAACCTGCTGGTCTGGTACAATCTTATCAGGCATTTTATTGTTGGCATTTTCGTCCATTGATGGTTCTTCGATGCTCGTGTAATCTGTACCCATACCTGTAACTGAGGTGCCATAATTAACTACCATGCCACCCATACCCACATCTTCAGGTGGTTGGAATGCACCAATTACCCAAAAAAAGCTTAAAACAATAAACAAGCCCATTATTCCCGTTGAGATTGCTAGTGCTTTAGGATAGTTATTGTCTTCTTGTGCTATTGCCATTATTTCTTCTGTTCTACTGCTAAAACAACCTTTAATTTTAATTTGTTTGCTACATCAAATACTTGCATCGTATTTTCTATAGATACACCACGGGCTACCCATAGTACAATGGTTAAATCGCTATTTGCAATTTGTAGCGGCTGTATCTTACTTTCCAATTCTTCTAAAGTAACTTTTTGTTTGTCAACAAAGTAGTTTAAATTTTCGTCTATAGTAACTGTAACGGTTTTTTGTGATGTAGATTGTTGCCCAGATTCCGATCTTGGCAATAAAAGTTTTACTACCTGCGGATTTACTACTGCCGAAGCCAATAGAAAAAACAACATTAAGAAAAACATAATATCATTCAGCGCAGCTGTATGTACTTCAACGTTGCCTTTTTTTCTTTTCCTTAAATTCATTATTTACCTGGTTCTTCTAATAAATCAATAAATTCAACTGCATCAGTTTCCATTTTAAGGATGATTTTTTCAACCATCATATTTAAGATATGGTATAAGATGTAGGCCATAATACCCACAATTAATCCTGTTGCAGATGTAATCATTTTGGTATATAAACCGCCAGAAATGGTTCCAATTTCAATTGCTCCTTTAATGGATACATCATGGAAGATGGTAATTACCCCAATAATTGTACCTACGAAACCAAGCATTGGTGCAATACCAGCAATGATACCCAAAATACCAATGTTCTTCTCTAATTTTGAAACTTCTAATTTTCCAGTATTCTCGATAGCCCCTTCGATATCTTTAATAGGTCTGCCAATTCTTTTTAAGCCTTTTTCTAACATTCTGGCCAATGGAGATTTGGTATTTTTACATACTGCAATTGCACTGTCTAGTCTTCCATCATGGATGTTTTGTCTAATTTGAAACAATAGGTTCGATTCATCTTTTGATACCTTGCGTATAGTTAGGTAACGTTCTACAAATATAACCAAACCTAAAAACGCTAATAAAGCCAAAGGGATCATTACCCATCCGCCTTTAAATAATAAATCTATAAAATGTAACTCAGTAGCTGCAGGATTTACCGGTGTTTGAACTGAATTTGTAGAATCTAAAACTTGTTTTGCTGTGTCTGCAGCTGCCATTAGCAATGTTATCATATTAATGTGTTGGTTTGATGGATTGTATATAAATCTGCGGATTTTTTAATTTTATTCTTAAGCTATCTTGGTATTCTTTTGCCAAGTCATAATTTGTGAAGCTACCTAAGCTTATTTTTATCAATTTGCCTGGTACATTTTTTAGTGCTTTAGCATCTATACCTCTTTTTTTCATGTAACTAATTACATAATCAATTCTTTTTTGATTTCTCTCTGCACTGCCTATAACCTCATAGATAATGGTTTTAGTACTGTCTATTTTAGGTGTTTCTTTAACTGCGCTAATAGCATTTTTGCTTTTTTCGAGGCTATCTGCTAAATTAATAGAGTCTAAGTTTAAAACAGGACTGTCTATTGGCGCAACTGGGATTGTGGTTAGTGGTTTGTTATCTGGTGTATTTTCTTTTTTCTGTTCCAACAAGTCGGGGAAAAAGAAATAAACAATTGCGCTACCTAAGGCAATAATAATAAGAACTATACATATTTTTAACCAAATTTTCCCAGGTCTATTTGGTTTTTCATCATCTTCATAATCATAATTAGGCGTATAGGTATTGGGAATGATTGGAGCAGGCTCTTCTTCTTTTTTAAATTCGTTGATAGCCGGTTTTTCAACTACAGGAACTGATTGGATTTCAGAAATTTCCTCATAAGCAGATTGATCATCAACCTTTAATTCATTATTTATAGTATCATCTGTAGTTTCTTGCCCAGGATTTTCTTCAGCTAGCTTGTTTTGCTCCATAACTTCTTCTGTTTGTATTTCAGAAGCAATCGTTTCTGGAGCTGGGGTTTCAATTTCTTTGGCAACTTCGTCAACTGGTGTTATGTCTTTTTTGGTTAGTTCATTAAGTGTAGGCAGCCCATAAAATTCAAAACTAAAATTGCTGTTTTGTTCAGCAATTAAGATAATTTCACCATTAACTAACTGTAATTTGCCTAATGGTTCCAAATCAGCTTGTTGTTGCTCAGCTAATTGAGCTTGTATCTTATCTGCAAATTCACTAATGTAATAATTAGCAGATTCCGCAGTAATATTTCTTTTTTCGCTGATAAAATTAGCTAATTCTTCTTGCTCTTTAAGCTCTGTTGTAAAAGCTAAAGCATATGTTGGTGGTACAAAAGCATGCTTTTCAGTATCATATTTACCAGGAGATTTCTTTTTATACAGCGTGCCAAGCCCAACAATACCTATGGTTTTGCGGCTTTGTAATAGCTCTGTTATGTATAATAATATGTCCATTCTGGTAAAAATAAATTATAATTCGATACCAACCAATAATTAATTTTAAGCTTGTTAAAACGAGTAACTTAAACCTCCAAAAATACTAATACCATTTACTTGATAATATAAGTATTTGCTGTAATTTGTATTTAGCAAGTTGTTAACTTTTGCGAAAGCAGAAAATTTATTATTGATTTTGTAAGTAGCACCAATGCCCAAATCTACAAAACCTTTTAGATTAACTACTTTTTCTATAGTATAGTCTGGAATAGCAGGGTATGTAGTAGAACCGACTGCAATCGGATTAGCTAGATAAATTTTGGCTTTACTATCATCCTGCACCGCAACATCTGCATTGAAAGCTAATTTTTTATTAATGTTTAATAAGAAATTGGAGCTTACTCTAAGTTGAGGTTTGAAATAACTTTTTTGTTCTACAGACGGCTTATAATCCTCTATGTTTAGCTTTCCTGTCCATTTTAAGTTATCACTAACCTGTACAGAAATTTCACCTTCAAGGCCCAGTAACTTCATTTCTCCATAATCATAAACTACATCGAATTTATTAAAGTTGTTGAAATTATTTACAAATAAAGGCATATCTGTGATTTCTTTACTGTAAAACCTTGCTTTGTAACCGAAGCCTGGTCCGCCATTTCCTTTAACACCAGCACTAATGCTTAATTTCTCTATACTGTTTCTGATTTCGATATTGCTATTTAAGAAAGGATTTTCGTCTGTTAGGGTTTTTAAAGTTGTTCTATTTACGTCGCCTTTAACCTCACCAAATACCTGCAGAAAATCGGGGATCAATGTGAAATCTGCTGTTACAGCTGGGAAGAAACGGGTGCTAGAAAAATCTCCAAATTCTTGTACAAAATTCAATCCGGCAGTAATGTTAACTCCGCTTGCCTGTAATTTAATGTAGGGATTTAAGCGTAATAAATTATTTGAGAATTTTGTATTTAAATCTTTAGTGTTACCTATTTCCGTACTTGCGGCCAAACCTAAATTAAATTTGCTAATTCGCTTATTTAAGTATCCTGTTAAGGTTATTGTTTGTTCTTTAGCATCAAACTTATCAGTAAACATATATGCATTTACTTTTGCAGCGTAGCTTAATGCATTTTCATCACCTGTAAATTTGTTTACCGCTTCGCCTTCAAGCTCAAAAAAGTTTAATACTTGTCTTTGCGGGTCAAGGTTAAAAGTAGGTCTTGTTTCATCAATGCCATAGAAAAACAAACCATGTCTTTCGTAATTTAAACGACCACTTAAGGTTGCTTTATCTCCAATACTACGCCCAAATACGCTTAACTGTTGGGTGTTTTCATTCTGTTTATTGAGTTTTCCTTCTTGACTAAAATGTCTGAAAAATGTACCCGCTTGTAAAGCTTCGTCTCTGCCGATATTGGCATAACCTTCTGCTAAGATTGTAGAAAGTGAACCAACGCCACCTTTTACGTAATTATCGATCAATTCGGCAGTACGTTCTTCTGCCAATTGTTGAGCTTGCAATTTTTGTATATCAGAATTTAACTCCAATTTACGATCTGTTAATGCATAATTAAATTTAGCTCTGTAAGTTTTAAGGTTATCTAAATCAGGACTACGCCTTAACTTAAAAGCTTCTGCTAATATGGGCTTGTAAGGTCTTATGACTTCAATTTCCTCACTTATTGTTTTTTCTGGTGGTTTAACTTCTTGTGCCTTTAAGGATGTAAATCCAGCTGACAAAAATAATATTGTAGTATATATGGTTTTATTTAATCTCATTTTCAGTAGGATGCTAGTTTATTTTTGCTAATTTTTCTTTGGCAGTTTGAACGATTTCATCCTTGCCTTCGTAGTTATCAATAATACTTAATAAAGTACTTTTAGCATTAAGTTTATCTTTTAGCGCCAAGTAGTTATCTGATAATAAAATCACCGCTTTTGCTACCCAATAATCATACGATGTCATGTTGTTCATCAAATCAAAACAAGTTTTTTGGGAACCCTTATAATCACCTTTAGCAAATTGTAATGCTGCTAAATTGTATTTCGCTTCTGCAGCTGCAACAGTTTTAGTTTTTGCAACTACATTGTTGAAAGATTTAATAGCCTGCACAGTATCTGCTTTAATCAAAAAGGCTTTGCCAGAATATAAATCAGAGCTATTTTTTTCTTCTTCAGATGCTTTGTCAGAGTTTCTGATGATATCAGCATATTTAATCATATCATCGGCCATGCCCAAAGCGTTGTAGGCTTTAATTAAATTGTTAATGGCATAACTGTAGTGAGAGGCGTAATCAGCCGTAGTTTCTAGTCTTTTTAAATATACAATGGCTTCGTTGTATTTTTTTTCCTGCATTAATACTTTCGAAACGCTAATTAAAGATCGCTCTGTATAATCACTAGTCCAATCGTTCAAGATGTAATCATAATCTGCAATAGCTTCTGATGAACGACCTAATTTAACCAATGATTCTGCTCTAATAAATTTCGCTTCTTTATCATGTATGGCTTTAGGAAACTTATCAAAATAAGCATTTACCGCTTCGTAGGCACCTTTGGCATCGCCACGTAAATAAATATTATTAGCTGCTTGGAATACAATATTATCTTGCTCACTTAATGAATAGTTACCAAGAGGAGTTGTTGCGGCATAACTTATAAATCCATTTGCATCGCCTCTATCAACATAGATATTTTTAATAGATTCTAATGCTTGCTTAGCTTCTGGTAGGCTTGCGTAATCTCTAATCACTTTTTTAAATGATTCTAAAGCTGCATCATCTTGATCTTGGTTAAATTGTACTAGACCGATAGTTACCAAAGCACGAGGAACATAACTGCTACGAGGATATTTGGCTACTAAATCAACAAGGTCAGATTTAGATTTGTCAAAATCGCCTTTGTTAAAATAGGTATAAGCGGTTTCAAAACCAGCATCATCCGCATAATTAGATAAAGGGAATTTATTTAACAAACTCTGCATAGTTGCAATTTTCGCATCGTTCTGATCTTGCAAACCTTGAATCATGCCACGTTGAAATAATGCATAATCATCTCCAGTTAATCTACCATTTATAATCTTGTTATAATTGGTCATAGCTTCGCTGTAACTTTTGTTTACGAAATAAGAGTCGGCCAAACGCATGGTGGCATCGTTTACGGTTTTACTGTCTTTATCATTTCCTCTTAAAAAACGTTCAAAATAGTTAGCTGCTTTAGCATATTTTTCATCTTCAAAAGCTGCATAACCTAAACCATAATTAGCAAAGTTGTATACGTCTGTTTGGTCGGCTCCTGGCATGGTCAAGAACTTTTCGAATGTCTTAACGGCTTCTCCGTATTTACGTAATTCATACATCGCCTCTGCCATCCAATACACACTTAGTGCATGGATCTCTTTATCTTCTATGTAGTTTCCAGAACGTATAAACATCGATAAAGCATTAGGAAATGCTCTTTCGTTATAAAACTGCAAACCTCTAAAATAGGTAGCTTTTTGATAGGCTTCTTTTGCTTCTGGAGTTTTATTCTGGATAGGTTCTAAAATATCTATCGCCGTTTGGTAGTTTTTGCTCGTTAATAAAATCTCACCTAACAAGGTTTTAGCCTCATTTATTTTTCTTGAATTAGGAAACTGCTTTAAAAAACTTTGTGTAGATTCTAATGCCTGTTGGTTAAATTCTAGCTCATAGCTAAGTTTTGCATAATTTAACCAAGCTTCTTCTTGAATAATTTTATCGAGGTCTAATCTCGAAGCCCTAAAAAATGCACTTCGAGCTTTTTCTTTATTTTTTAGTTCTAATGAAGCTTTACCAAGGGTGTACATTCCATTTTGTAGGTAAACATCATCAGCATTTAATTTTTCTAATACTGTAACGGCTTCTTTATATTTTGTATTTTTAAACAAAGCATAACCATATTGGTAAATGAATAAGTTGTTTTTAGTCTGATTTTTATCCTTTGTATAAAATTCGGCGAAGTATTTTTCTGCATTTTTAAAATCAGATTTTGCGAAATATGATGCTGCTACCAAGCTCAACATTTCTGGCTCAAACTGTTGTTTAGTTTTAGCAATTGCAGCTAGGGCATAATCGATCACATCATCATAACGCTCATCTAAGTAATACATTGAGGTAATGTAATAAGGATAACTTGCTTCATAAGTAGGGGAGCCCTTTAGCTTTTCAAAATTAGATAAAGCCGTTTTATATTCCTTATTTAAGTAATTGATGTAGGCAAAATAATAGGTTGCGCTTTCCTGAAAAGGTGATTCGTCTTTTTTAACGATTTCAAAAAGAGGTTCAGCTTTTTCGTAATCTTTTAATTCGAAGTAAGCATATCCTTGTTTAAATTGATATTCAATTCTTTGTTTTTGAGAAAGTGTACTTGGATCTGTTTTTTCGAACCACTCTAATGCTTTTGTATAGTTTTTTTGACCAAAATAAGATTTACCTACGTGGAAGTAAGCGAGTACTGTATTTGGATTTAAAGGATATTCTCTAATAAACTCTTGAAATAAAGATTCTGCGTCTGAATTTCCTAATTCTAAGGCGCAAACAGCTGCATAAAATTTAGCATTTTCTTTTAGTAAAGAAAGTTCTGCATTGCTTTCTTTTTGGGTTGCGCTCTTAATTCTAGACGTTTCTACCAACCTAAATTGCTGTGCAGCGGCAACATATTTCTCATTTTGTAGTAATTCTAATCCTGTTTGGTAATTTTTATTTAAGGTTACTAAAGGGCTTAATTGGGCGTAACTAGCTCCAATTCCGCCAATTACAAATAGGGGGATTAAAAGGTATTTCTTCTGCATAGGTTTCAAATATGGTTGGTACTAAAATAGCGCATCTTATTGTACATATCAACATAAGTAATTAACATCTGTTGATAACACTACTAAACGGAAAGTTGTGGGAACTATTATGTAATAGGGAAAATGTAATATGGAAAAAGGATATAAATGACCGTTACAACTAAGATGTACATTTTACATCTATCATTTAACCCTTTTATATCAGTTTAGTCGTTCTGACTAGCCAATAAATAGAGTACCGCCATTCTAACTGCTACTCCGTTTTCTACCTGCTCTAAAATTATAGATTGTTTGCTGTCGGCCACGTCACTTGTAATCTCAACACCTCTGTTAATTGGTCCAGGATGCATTACAATTATTTCCTTATCTAAATTGTCAAGAATTTGTTTATTTAATCCATACATCATAGCATATTCGCGTTGCGATGGGAAGTATTTGATATCTTGTCTTTCTAATTGGATACGGAGCATATTTGCCACATCGCACCAATTTAAAGCTTTGCGCAAATCGTGTTCAACTTTTACGCCTAATGCTGCAATGTGTCTTGGAATTAAAGTTGTTGGTCCGCAAACCATAACCTCTGCACCCAATTTTTGTAGGCACAAGATGTTAGATAGGGCAACTCTAGAGTGTAGGATATCCCCAACAATCACCACTTTTTTACCAGCAACATCACCTAGTTTTTGGCGAATAGAAAAAGCATCTAATAAAGCTTGCGTAGGGTGTTCGTGAGCGCCATCTCCAGCATTTACAATCTGCGCCTTAATGTGTCTGCTTAAAAACTGCCCGGCACCAGCATAAGGATGCCGCATTACCACCATATCAACTTTCATCGCTAAAATGTTGTTAACGGTATCAATTAAAGTTTCTCCTTTACTAACTGAAGAAGAAGAAGCGGCAAAGTTTACTACATCTGCAGAAAGTCTTTTTTCAGCCAGTTCAAAAGAAAGTTTGGTTCGTGTAGAGTTTTCGAAGAATATATTCGCAATAGTAATATCTCTTAAAGAAGGAACCTTTTTAATAGGCCTGTTTATTACATCTTTAAAATTATCAGCAGTTTCCAAAATCAATTCAATATCATTCAGGTTAATATCTTTAATGCCTAAAAGATGTCTTGTTGATAGTTTTTCTGCTGCCATTTTTTGTTATTGTTTATCTGATAATAAAATCACCTTGTCTTCACCTTCTTGCTCTTTCCAGCTTACTTTAACTTTTTGAGAATCTACACAGTCTACCTGCTGACCAATATAGTTCGGTTCAATGGGTAAATGTCTGCTAAATCTACGGTCAATTAAAACCATCAATTCTACTTTTTCTGGTCTGCCATAAGCCAATAATGCATCCATGGCTGAGCGTATGGTACGTCCTGTCCATAAAACATCATCAATTAAGATTACTTGTTTACCTTCAATAATAAAATCTATAGTATTGCTGCTGGCGGTAACCAAACCATCTTTTCTTCTAAAATCGTCCCTAAAAAAAGTAATGTCTAAATGACCTTTTTGAATCGCTTTAGTTTTTAAAATTTCAATAAGTTCTTGGTGTACACGATCTGCGAAATAAATTCCTCTGGGTTGGATACCAATTAATACCGTATTGCTAAAATCGGTATGATTCTCAATTAACTGATGACAAAGTCGCTTAATTGTGATTTGAAATTTTTGACCGCTTAGTAGAGTTCTCTTTTGCATTGCACAAGGATTGGGCAAATATAGATAAATGTTTTAATGTTGGAAAGTTGAAATGTTGGAAAGTTGAAAAAAGGTGTTGAATGGTTTGATTGCTAAATTGTTATGATTTGGATTTGAAAAGCAGGTTTCTATTTACATTGGAGAAGACAATCCTGCTTTTCGCTTTACTCTCTACGTTCGTGCTCGCTACAATCAGGTTTAAATTACACAAGCCTGTGTTTTATAGCAAATTAAAATCCCCTCAAAGCTTTATATTTGTATATGCAGCCAGTAATACTTTTTGATGGACTTTGTAACCTATGTAATGGAGCAGTGCAATTTACAATTGAGAGAGATAAGCAAAATCTTTTCCGCTTTGCGTCCTTACAAAGCGATTATGCTGCTGAAAAAATTACCCCTTTTAATATTGCTCCAGAAAATTTAGAGAGCTTTATCCTTTTAGAAGATGGTAAAGTGTATTTACGCTCTACTGCTGCTTTAAGGGTAGCTAGAGAACTAAACGGGCTTTGGCCACTGCTTTATGCTTTTATGATTGTACCACGTTTTATTAGAGATGCGGTTTACAATTATATTGCTAAAAACCGCTACAAATGGTTTGGTAAACAAGAGAGCTGTTGGGTGCCAACGCCAGAATTAAAAAGTAAGTTTTTGACCTAGATACTTGTTTATTTTTAGGATAATAATAAATTTACAAAACCAAACTTACTTTAACTCTATGAAAAACATTTCGAGAGATTTAACGAGCAATGAGTTTAAAAATGCTGCTCGTAAGGCTATTTATGCTATTGTATTTTTTATTTTCTCTTATCTACTACTATTGCTGTTAGCCATTGCATTTGCTGTATTGTGTGGTGCATTGGGTATTGGTATAATTACTTTAAAGGTTCACTGGCTCACCCTAGTTTTAGGTGCAGGATTAGTAGGCATGGGGTTAATTGTAGTGTTTTTCTTAATCAAATTTGTTTTCAAAAAGCATAAGATAGATCGATCACATTTAATAGAATTGAGGGAGGAAGATGCGCCCATCTTGTATCAAGATATTAAAGATATTGTAACCAAGTTAGGCACAAACTTTCCTAAAAGAATTTATATTTCTCATGAAGTTAATGCCTGTGTATTTTACGATTCTACATTTTTGAGTATGATTTTTCCAGTTAAAAAGAATTTACAAATTGGGATGGCATTGGTAAATACTGTATCTAGAGCAGAGCTAAAAGCTATTTTAGCGCATGAATTTGGACATTTTTCTCAACGCTCAATGAAGGTTGGCAGCTATGTTTACACTGTAAATCAGATTATTTACAATATGCTTTATGATAATGAAGGTTATGGAAAAGTTATTCAGAAATTCGCAGGTGTAAGTGGTTATTTTGCCTTTTTCGCCGCGATAGGCATTAAAGTTATAGAAGGTATTCAATGGGTATTAAAAAAACTCTACAATTTGGTTAACATTAATCACTTAAAATTATCTCGGGAAATGGAATTTCATGCAGATGCAATTGCGGTTAATATAATCGGGAGTAAGCCTTTTATTTCTTCAATGATGAGACTTGATTTATCTAATAATGCTTTTGATAGAACTTTAGGTTATTACGAACAGAAAATTTCAAAAAATATAAAGCCCACAAATATATATCCACAACATCAGCTAGTGATGAAAACCTTGGCCCAAGATACCGGAGTGGAATTTGTTAATGGATTGCCAAATGTAACCAAAGAGTATCTTAACCGATATAATAAATCTAAATTGGTAATAAATAATCAATGGGCAAGTCATCCAAGTACTGAAGATAGAATTGAATCTATAACTGGTGGTAGCTATCCAGAAGGCGAAGATAATGGAGAGCCGGCAAGTATGATGTTTGCAGCTATTAATGATTTGCAAACTGATGTGACTAACAAACTGTTTCAAAACGTGGAGTATAGTGGAAACACAAGCCATGATAATTTTAATAGTTTTGAAACCGAGTACCTCCATGATTTTTCAAAAAAAAGTTTTCCCGCATTATTTAATGGTTATTATGATAATTATAACCCAACTAAGGTAGATTTAGAACAATCAACGGTTAGTGAAGTGACCATAACATTTGATCAACTTTATGCTAATGATAAGATAGATTCGCTTTACAGTGCATTTTCTCTAGAAGCCGATATCAATACATTAAAACAAATACAAAATGATGAAACGGATATCAAATCATTTGAATATGATGGGGAGAAATATCAGAGATCGGATACATTCGATTTAATACCAAAATTAGAAAATGAATTAACTGGCATTAAAACATCAATGTCGATAAATGATCTAGTTATTCATGAGTATTTTAAGAATAAGGCAATTGATAATCACTCATTACCTAATTATATCTTAAAATATGAAGAATTTTTAGCATTTGATAAAGCATATGATAATGCGATTAATCTCTATTCAAAAATCATAGAGCAAACCTCCTTTATTCAGGATGTTACCCCATACGATGATATAGAAAGAAATTTTATAAATTTTTCTCAAACAGAAGTCGATTTTAAACAACAAATCCGAAGTTTATTAAGACTGCCAATAATAGACAATGTTGACATTGATATTAAAGATAAATTAGAAGGTTATCTATCGAAAGAAACACTCATCTACTTTGCAGGCAGCTCTTATAATGATGCAAAATTAGATATACTCTTTAATGCCATCAATGCATTTATCAACACATTAAATATTGTTTATTTTGAGCTTAAAATGGATTATCTAAAAGAGATGGAAAGGTTGCAGTTAAATAGTAAAAAGATTTTAGTTTAATCAATCAGCTATTCACAATTTTGGATGTGCGTTATTTCCAACCTCTTTATTGTAGCCTTTGCTGTTGTTTTTCAAAAATGCACCGTAGATAATAATTAGCACAACGATTAACACACCTAACAATAAAAGTGTATAACCGCTTTTTATTAATTCATCAATACTAACAATATAAATTCCCCATATTCTAAGTATAAGAATGCCAATAAATGCTATGCTGAATAAGATGATAAATGTTCCAATTAATTTTTTCATAATCTAGAATTTAAAATTTACTTAACCATTCTTTTTTCTTGTCGTCAAACTCTTCTTGCGTAATTATTCCTTCATCTAACAACAATTTAAGTTGTTGCAATTTGGTAACAGCATCTACTGCTGGTGCATTTAACTGTTCTTCTTTGGCAACATCAAAAGTTTTTCCAATTTCCATACCAACACCAAGCTGTAAACCTGCACCTGCAAGCCCACCTTCATTACGAGCAGCATCTCTCAAAGCTCTTAATTTTTCGAGTTCTACGTAAGTCAATCCACCTTCTTTTGCAGCCATATTTTCTGCAGTAATGTTAGCCACTTTGCCAATTCTTTCTTTGGTGTCGGCATCAAAGATGGTTCCGTTTACTTTAAAATCTGTAAGTTCCAAACCAACATTCGCTGCTTCAGCATTCAAATATTCTTTGATGCTGTTCGCTAAATTAGGCAATTCAGAATCTATTTCTTGGTAAGAAAATGAACTTTTTGCCAACACTACAGCAATACTTTGAGGAAATCGGCTTTGCAGTAATTGCTTTGCTTCATCAACAGTGTAAGTATCTTTAGAACCAATTATATCATTAAATAGGCGTAGAGAATCTGCTATTTTAAAAGAGAAACTTCCATTAGCGCCAAGTTCTACAGGAATTTTATAAACAGGATCCATATACTTTATGGCTTGCGATGTGCCCCAATGCAAGTTTACGTTATCAGCAGTTCTATAAAAGTAAATTCTAAGTTTATGTTCACTTTCAAAATTGGTACGCAATTTTAATAATGTAGTTATAAATGGATGATTATCAGAACTGATATCATAAATGCCATTAACCGTTATATGGTCTGCTATTTTACCTTCGTATACTAGTATTGCTCCTTGTCCGGGACCAACAATCAGCTTACTTGCATTTTTTATCTCATCATTACCTGATGGAAATTTGTATACCAATAAACCAGTACTCTGATCTTTCCACTCAATTACCTGCGATAATTGTCTTTTAAAAAAATCTCCTAATCCCATGTTAATCTAATTTATAATTACTTGTAAAATTTCCTTTGGCATCTAATAGTATGAGTTCATCGTTGCTATTCACACCTGCAAAACCATCTTTATATTTTATAAGAGTTTCTATTTTTTTGTCATCGGGAATATTAGCTGTCCATTCTACCGCTCCATTTTGTCTATTTAATTTTTGCAGTTTAAAGGCGCTTTTAGTATTGGCATCTGCTCTAAATTGAATGATAAGGCTTGTTCCGTCATCAAGTTTAACAGAAGGTGCGAAATAAAGTCTATCTGGTGTTAAATCTTTCCAATTAATAACTCTGCCTCTTTCTTTTTGATAACTTCCTACTAAAACTTTACGGTAAGGTTCTCCACCTGTAAAAATTCCAGAGCGACCATAATCTTTCCACCACCTCAAATGGTCAGTAATATCTTTTGGTCCTGCGCCATTGTCTTTATAAGTAATTTGTATCAATTGGAGCTTCTCATCCGGATATTCAGAACTCTCAGAGGTAAAAGTATAGATTGTTTTATCCTTAGCATTGGGTAATAAACTATCAAACCCATTGTTAGCTTTGTAATATTCTTTCTCGGTATACAATTTCTGAATAAGTGGATAATAATATCTCTTTTTACCATCGTTGGTTAATAAAATTAAACCATCTCCATTGCTTTCATAAACAAATTCTACCGTGGCTACACCTATTTGTAATTCTGGATTTGCTTCGAAAAATTTTTTGCCTACATCTTCAATTTTGAATTTTTCTTTATCTAATTTGAGAAAAGATGTCTTGTTATTTACGACGTAAATATTTCCATCAGAAAATTCTCTAAATTTAAAATCAGATGAGGATAAAGATTCGTTGCTTACCTTTTCTTCAGCTAACAATTCTTTTTTGATTGGATTATAGAAAGCAATGTACGATCCATTTTTTCCATCTTGACTGTGTGAATTATACCTTCTACTTTCTAACATTACAACTATTGGCTGTTGATTGCTAGGTTGTAAAAATGCCAGTTCTGAGTATCTGCTAGCAGAATAACTATTATCTATCTCTTCTTTTGGGGATACTGTAGGGCTTGAATACACATAATTACTGCTTTTTTTGCTGCTACTAAAAATGCCAATTAATATTGACAGCAAAACGAAAAAACCAATTACACAACCAATAACTATGGCAACAATTTTTATAGTCTTGCTATGATCTGTAAATTGGTTATTATTATTAAAATTATGATTGTAGTTAATGTTAACATCATTGTCATCCAAAAAATATTCTGTTTGGCAACTGGTACACTTGTAAAAACTTGGCTTTAATTCTATTTTATTTACACTACCACAATTTGGACACTTTATTGCTTTAATTTCTTTTGCCATTAGCTAATTTGTAAAAACAATTCTAAAAATATTATTTTTTGAAAGTTATTTAGCCATTGCAAAATTCATGCTAGATTTATAGGGTAGTGCTTATATTTTAGGTTTGTTAGAGGGCAATTTTATAAGCGTGGTGTTTTATATTAAATTCGTATGATTTAATTAATTATTTGATTGATAATTAAAAAGATTAAAAATTAAATCAGAAAGTAAAATTGCTGAGTGAATTACACTAAAGTAATCACTAACCATAATTTTGCAAACAATTGATCCATCTATTTTTTAGTAACGACCACATAAAAAAGTCTTTCAACTTCATCTCCTGCTTTACTTTTAACAATTTCTGTATAAGAATTTATGTTAATGATACTAAAACCTGCTGTTTCTGAAAGCTTACGAACCTGTTCTTTATTGTACAAATTAAAACCATAAGCAGTAAAAGGCAAGGTTTCCATAAAATTTTTATCTGCAAAGCTAATTGCGAAACAACCGCCAGGTTTTAAAACGCGATAAATTTCTTTTATTAAAGCTATAGGATTTTTCCAAAAATAAATGGTATTGACGGTTAATATTTTGTTGAACGTATTATCGTCAAATGGAATTTTATTTCCGTCGTATAAATGAAATGAAACTTTATTTTCTAGTATAGCAGTAGTATTGTTTTCTACTGCTTGTTTTTGCATCAGATCAGAAATTTCTAAACCAACGTAGGTTAGGTGCTCTGCTCTAGCTAAAATTGACGAAATATGTTTTCCATTCCCGTGACCCAATTCTAAGACCTGATCATTATTGATAATATTTAAAGCTTCAATAGCGCTAGAAGTCATACCTATATTGGTGTCATGCATCATGTTAGCCACATTTATGCCCTGTTCACCATGTGGGTTGCTCAATTGTTGGGCAAAATCTTTAAGTTCCTTTTCTGTAAAACCCATATTTACTGATTTTCAATTTTATTGCTCCTTGGTCTCCACAACCATAACGACAAAACTGCAAGCGGAAGCGTAATGCTAAGTGCAATAATTATTAAGATAGGTCTTTGAGCTACGATCTCTGCATCCTTACTGGTGAAAATAACGAAGGTTTCTTTAAGTGCGTAAGCAGTTATTAAGGTGCAAAGGATGGCTAGTATTTTTCTCATTAGTTTAATTTCTCATCAAAGATTAGATTTATTTAGAACTTATTTTCCGAAAGTTCTAAAATTTTGCTTTCCAATTCTTTTATGGGTGCTTTAAAAATGCTGTCATTCATTTTCTGGGCAATAAATATAAAAGGCACGCCGATTAACGTACATAATACCAATTGCCAGCTTAAGTTTGGTAAGCCAATAACAGTTTCTAAATTTTGGTGGGCATACAATTTATAGGCAATCCAGCCAATAGGGCCGCTTAAAGGCAGAAATATGTAGCCGAAAACATTCTCCATCCTTAAAATACTTTTGATAGCTTTAAGGTTGTCTTCCAATACTTGTTTAGTATTCGAATTAAAATCGATAGCTGTCTTAATATTTTTAAGTTCATTAATGCCCAGAATTCGGCATACTTCGTAGGTAATAAAAAAAGCTATCAATAAATACCTTAAATCAGTTTGTATAAAAAATGCAGCAATGAGCATGGGTAAACTAATCATTCTAATCCATCTCATTTTCCAATTTAATTTAAACATAATGTCGCCAATTAAGCTATGAGATCGCGTATCAAATTTGAATGTGGCAATTGCAGGGGTTTCATCTTTTGCTGCAAATTCATTATTCATGTTATGCCATTCCTGTTGTAAGTCCATGTTATTTTCTGTTTAAGACTGATGTTAATTGTTGTTTTATTCGGTGTAGTTTCACGTTGGTATTTGTTTTCGAAAGTCCCATCATTTCGCTTATTTCGGTATTGTCGAAACCATCGAGGTGCAGCATAATGATACTTCGATCTATTTCTGCCAATTGTTTAATGGCTCGATATAAAAAATCTGCACGGTCAGAAAGTTCTGTAGGTTCAAAAGAAGTTTCAAGGTTAGCATTTTCTTTGATCGCCATTACTTTTTTACGCTTGTTTAAAAAAGTAAGGGCAACATTTAGGCTAATTCTGTATAACCACGTAGAAAATTTAGAATTACCTTCAAATCGCTCATAAGCACTCCAGCTTTGAAAAACAATTTCTTGATATAAATCCTTTCTGTCTTCCAAATCATCGGCATAGAGGTTTACCACTTTAAGGATAATGCCTTTATGTTCTTCAATTTTTTGGAGATAAGCTTTCTCTGTCATTATTTATTAAGCTTTATTTTTTTTTGCCTGTGCTATTTGTTTGGCAGCATCTTTAGCAAAGCCAAACAACATATAAAGTAATGACGCTACTGATATAACTAGCGCTGTATATTTTACATAAGATGGAACATCATTGGTGCCAATTAGCAAGAATGCCATTCCGATAACCATTAAAATACTATTTTTACTTTGGGTCAATTGTGAATTCCTATTTTCCATTTTGCTGATTTTTAAACTGTTTATTTTGTACAGTTAGTAAGCAATGAAGCTGAAAAATTACAGCGATAGTAAAATAATTAAAAATTCACACTATTGGCTAGCGATTATCAATGCAAACTGAGACTGAGGCATCTTTATTTACCGCATAGGCAGATAGAAAACATAGTGCTGAAAATTTTGTGAAATGTGACGATGTGTTTAATTTTTTTAATGCTCCGATCACATTTAACATCATTTCTTGTATAAGTTTTTTATGGGTTTGGGTTTAGGTACCTCTTACTATAAGTTATACCCATTAAATCATAGCGTTTAAATTGAGTTTTTAAACGTTTCAGAAAATCTGGATATTTTTTTTGCTCTTTAGGACTCCAAAGAATTTCACTTAAAGCATCCATTCTAGGGAATAACATATATTCTATTTTTGCTGGATTAGCAATATACTCTGACCACAAATTACCTTGAGCACCCCAAATGTATTTGGCTTCATCTGCATTCAGTTCTGCTGGTATAGGTTCGTAATTGTAAACTGTTTCAAGAGGTAGAAACTTGTTAGCAGCCAAGCTATCGTCTTTCATAAACTGTTTATGGTTTAAGTATAGTTTTTCTTCTGGTGTCATAATTACCTTTTGTTTTACTTTTGCAGCTGCGATACCACCTTTTTCACCACGCCAACTCATTACAACAGCATTTGGGGCAAGGCCACCATCTAAAATCTCATCCCAACCGATAATGGTTTTGCCTTTGCTGTTTACAAATTTCTCAATACGATGGATGAAATAACTTTGTAGCGCACTTTCATCTTTTAAGTTATTGGCCTTCATCATTTGTTGAGTAGCTGCGTCTTTTCTCCACCAAATTTTAGAAGCTTCATCGCCACCAATGTGGATGTATTGCGATGGAAATAAATCCATTACTTCAGTTAAAACATCTTCTAAAAATTTGAATGTTTTTTCGGTTGGGGCTAAAACATTATTGTATTTGTTCATCATGCCCCAAGTTTCTGCTACTTTGTAACCACTTGTTGGATCAGTTCCAAACTCGGGATAAGCTGCCAATGCCGCCATACTATGTGCTGGCATTTCAATCTCAGGAATTATGGTAATGTATCTTTTAGCAGCGTAGTCAATTACATCTTTTATTTCTTCTTGGGTGTAAAAACCGCCATGTTTTACATTGTCAGTTTTAATTGCAGCATTGGTAGGCGTAATTTTTACATCATTTGGTAAAACCTGATATTTAATATTTTCATTTCCTTTACCCGGCCACAAACCAACAATACTGCCATTTCGCCAAGCACCAACTTCTGTTAATTTTGGATATTTCTTGATTTCAATTCTCCAACCATGGTCATCTGTTAAATGCCAGTGGAAATAATTCATTTTATGGAGCGCAAGGTAGTCGATGTATTTTTTTACGGTAGCTACATCAAAAAAATGGCGACTAACGTCTAAATGCATACCACGGTACTCGAAACGAGGGTAATCTATAATTGCAACTGAAGGGATTTTAAGTGTGGTTGATTTTGTAGTAGGTAGAAGCTGAATTAATGATTGTACTCCATAAAAAACACCAGCGCTAGAATTTCCATTAATGACAATCTTGTTTTCTTGCATGGCCAGATTATAATTGTCCTTATAAGCTTGAAAAGTAGTTTGTGAAATCAGGTGAATTGCATTTTTTGATGGTTGGGCGTTAGTGATCTTTAGTTGTAGATTGTAATGTTCTTGAAGATATGTTACAAAAAACTGAGCGGCATTTTGCAAAGAGTCGTTTTCGACATAAACTTGAGTATTGGCGTTGATAGTAAAATCGAATTTCGGATTTCCTTGTTGTGAAACTACTGGCTTTGGTATAATATTAATGCCTGCAATATTGGACATCACTCTTAATTGTGCGGAAAGCGTTAAAGAGAAAGTTAAAAGCAGAAAGCAAAAAACAAGTTTTTTCATTTGATAAAGTTTGATTTATAAAAGTAGGAAAAATTAACCTCACCCTGTTAAACCTTACCCAGCTAAAGCTATTGGTTAAACACAGTTCCTTCGTTTCGCTCTCCTTGAGGAGAGGAATTGAACAGGCAGTAGTCAAACCACAAACCGTTGATAGGGAGAGGTTGCCAAGCACCACTTCCGCTAAATTATAAACCCGATTGCATGGAAAGCCCCAATTCTTCATTGGGCTTGTAAGGAAAGCGGGGCAGGAGTAAGCAATGAGCAGTAACATTCGTTTTCTAATAACCTCACCCTGTTAAAGTGAGCGGTTAAACGCAGTTCCTTTGTTTCCCTCTCCTTGAGGAGGGGACTACACAGGCAGTATTCAAACCACAAACCATTGATAGGGGTTAGGTCAAAAAAAATCCCGATAAGCAATGCTTACCGGGATTAAATTTATGAGCTAGTTAAAAAGCTTATTTTTTGTTTTTGCTTTCTTCGCCTTCCATTTGCTCTTTTAACTGAGCAAGAACGCTAAGATCACCTAATGTAGATTTCTCTACAGAATCTTTCACTTTTTTAACTGCACTTACAGAAGCTTTAGCTTCTTTCTTTTTAGTAGCTCTTTCTTCAGCAGCAACTTCAGCTTTAGCCTCTTCCCAAATACGGGCGTGAGATACAACGATACGTTTAGCATCTTTGTTAAACTCGATGATTTTGAAATCATTAGTTTCTTCAGCTTTGATTACAGAACCATCTTCTTTAGCCATGTGTTTAGTTGGTACGAAACCTTCTACACCGTATGGTAAAGCAATAACAGCACCTTTATCAGTTACTTTAACTACTGTACCTGTATGAACTGAATCAAGGGTAAAGATAGTTTCGAAAGTATCCCAAGGATTTTCTTCTAATTGTTTGTGACCTAAAGATAATTTGCGGTTTTCAACATCAAGTTCTAAAACAACAACATCTAATGTATCACCAACTTTAGTGAATTCGTTAGGGTGGTTAACTTTTTTGCTCCAAGACAAGTCAGAAATGTGGATTAATCCGTCAATTCCTTCTTCAATTTCAACAAATACACCGAAGTTAGTCATGTTTTTAACAACAGCTTTGTGTTTGCTTCCAATTGGATATCTCTCAGCAACATTACCCCAAGGATCTTGAGTTAATTGTTTAATACCTAAGCTCATTTTGCGCTCATCTCTATCTAAAGTTAAAACTTCAGCTTCGATTTCATCGCCAACTTTCAAGAATTCTTGAGGTGAACGTAAGTTTTGTGACCAGCTCATTTCTGAAACGTGGATCAAACCTTCAACACCTGGAATGATTTCTAAGAAAGCACCATAATCAGCAACAGTAACAATTTTACCTTTAACTTTAGAACCAACAGCTAAGTTAGCATCTAAATTTTCCCAAGGATGTGGAGTTAATTGTTTTAAACCTAAAGCGATACGTTTTTTCTCATCATCAAAGTCTAAAACAACAACGTTGATTTTTTCATCTAATGATAATACTTCTTTTGGATGCTCTATGCGGCCCCAAGAAATATCAGTAATGTGAAGTAAACCGTCAACACCACCTAAATCGATGAACACACCGAAATCAGTAATGTTTTTAACAGTACCTTCTAATACTTGACCTTTTTCTAATTTAGAAACGATTTCAACTTTTTGGCTTTCTAAATCGTCTTCAATTAAGATTTTGTGAGATACTACAACGTTTTTAAATTCGTGGTTGATTTTCACAACTTTGAATTCCATTGTTTTACCAACGTAAACATCGTAATCACGGATAGGTTTAATGTCGATTTGTGATCCTGGTAAGAATGCTTCTACACCCATGATATCAACAATTAAACCACCTTTAGTACGGCTTTTCACGAAACCATTGATAATGGTATCATTGTCAAGCGCAGCGTTGATGGTTTCCCAAGAACGTTGTGTTTTTGCTCTCTTGCGAGATAAAATCAACTGACCATTCGCATCTTCTGGAGCTTCTACGAAAACATCCACTGAATCGCCAATTTTCAAATCAGGTGTATCTCTAAACTCTGAAGTAGAAACTAAACCGTCAGATTTGAAACCTACGTTTAATACTACGTCTTTGTTGTTGATTGATACAACGATACCACTAATGATTTCGCCTTGAGTGATTTGGTTGAAAGTATCTGTGTACATATCTTCAAACTTTTTACGGTCTGCGTCACTGTAGTTACCAAATACTTTATCATCTGCATCCCAATCAAAATCTTGATCTGGTGTTGCTAAAGATGATTTGATTTGTTCGATAGAAACCGAATCAGCTTCTGACTCAATTGTTTCTTTCTCGGTTAGACGAGCGTCTGCACCTTGTAGTTCGGCATTTGTTGCCTCTAGTTCTTTTTCTGCTACTTGTTTTTTAGCCATTAATTAATAATCTCCTTTGTTCCCTATTTAGGGACTGCAAAGGTAGAAATTTCTTTTTTAAAAGAAAAGATTTTTTTAATAAATGTTGCTGATAATTAAGGGTATAGTTAAAATAGTTTAGCGAATTGCGGATTGCGAATAGGTAGCAAGTCAAAACCGCTTTATGCTTTTAGCTTTTGTCTTTGTGCTTTTTTAATGAGAAAAGCAGTAAAAGTAGCTCATTTTAACGTTAGTTCCGTCTTCCGCTTTACTCGCTTCGTTCCTCAGCTTCGTGCTCGCTACAACCGGGTTTATAAACAAAATACAGTGCTAGGAAATAAAAACCTTTCTAGTAATAATACTAATTCTTGTTATAAACACCTTTAGTAAATCCTTCGCCAATTAAGGTTTGATTGTCTAAAATCATTAAAAGAATAATATTCTCTTGTTGTTTTAGCTTAATCATATCTCCGTCAATCGTATAATGAGCAGTAAATAGCGAATCAACATAGGTATCTTGTATCACTACAGAATCCTTAGATTTAAAATCGAAAGACAGATATTGTGTATCGCTATTACTCGTAAACTTTCCACTTACGGTTTTTTGAACTAAAAACATGGTAAAACACAAATAACCGATACCCAGTACAATTAAAGCAGAAAAAACCATCAATACCTTATTATGCATTAAAAATTTAAAAATCAAGAATAACATGGATAACAAAACAACAGCAACTATACTGATGAAAATAATATTTGAATCTTCTTTAATTATTTTAGGCTGTACCAATGGTGTTTTAACTTGTGTTTTTTGAACAGGAGCGGGAGATATCCTGGTTAAATAATCTTTACTTACCCAACCTTCTCCATTAGTAACTTTTATCTTAAAGTATTTGGCATCAGTAGAATCTAAAACCATTACATTTTCATTTTGAGGTACAAAACCTATCTTCTTGCTTGTTGGGTCTTTCGTTTCTCGCACATTTAATTTATCTGCCGTAACCTTATACATATCTTGGGCATTTAAATTCAGTGAAAAGGAAATTAGGGCTACGAGGGATAAGGTAAGTCTGTAGGTCATAGTATTTAGTTTAGCCCAATGTATTTTTTGAGCCTTGTACATGAAATTATAAAGATTTGAAGCCTCAAAAGTAGGAAACCCTTTTGGTAATGTCTTTAATCAATTTAAATTTAACACAAAATATAACTGAAAGGTTTTGTTATTTAGTTACTGTTTTATTCTTGCAAAAGTAAAAAAATGAATGCAAACTAAAGGTTACAGTTTTACCAACGTCCGCCAGCACCGCCGCCACTGCTACTGCCACCACCAAAACTACCACTGCTAGATGAAGATGATGAACCGCCACCACTTGAGGATGAACTGCTCGACGATTTAGATTCGGTAAGCATAGGCAGCACAATCCATTTAATGAATTCTACATGTTTGCAGAAACTACATTCATTAACAAGTTTTGCTTTCCCATCATGACTATAGGTTGCCGCCACAATGGTTTCTCTTTTATTTAGTTTATATGTTCTAAAATTGCAGGCAGGACATTCTTTAAAATCATTATATTCTTCTGCAGGCCAAACTTTAATCACATGTTCTTTTTTATCTTCACTTTCCCATATATCGTAATCGTAAGCTTTTACCACTTCTTCTTTTCTTTGGCCTAAACTTAAATATGGTTTGCCTTCGATATTGATATCTCTATCTAAACGAACCATTGGCTTGTTTTGGCTATCTAAAATGGGTGTAAATCTTTTAATAGCTCTGTAGCTTCTAATAGTTTGGCTAATAAGCACAAATAAAATGATAGGAGAGAAAATAATTAACCACCAATTTTTTGCATGGAAACTATTAACTGCTTTTAAAAAGTTTTGATCATCGTTATGAAGTTTTCGCAATGTGCTAATATGCGAAATGTACCTAAAGAATAGTGCTACTGCCAAAATAACATAAAGTATAATTGGCATGTCGCTAAAACTTAAATACTTGAAAATATCAAAGCTTTCTGTAAATAAAATGATGAAAACACTAATAAAACAGATGAAGAACAAGATGGCGCAGCCCGTAGCAAAAGTTTTTTCGAAATCATTTACGCCTTTATTCTTAATCAGCTTAGGGTCGGGAGCCAACTTTTTAAAGTATTTAAAAAGAAAAACAAATATTGCTATAATTCCAGCTGCACTTGCCAAAGCAATTAACCAATTGGTTTGTTTTTGTTTGGTTTGTGTGGCAAACTGCTGTACCTCTGTAATATTTTTTGGGTCAAGTAAACGTTTGTGGATAGTATAAATCAAACTATACATTCCTTCATCATAAAGCTGTTCTTTAAATGCAGGCAGTAATATTCGTTCTCCGTATTGTTTCAAAACAATGTCTGGTAGTAAGCCTTCTACGCCAGATCCGCTAATAAATCGATAAGCTCTTCTATCTGTTGCAATTACCAATAATAAGCCATTATCTGCTCCAGCCTTACCAATTCCCCATTCATCGAACAATGCTTTGGCAAATTCGAAATCTTCTTGGTTTTGATTAAAATCCTTAACAGCAACTATGGCAAACTCTACTTTGGTTTCCTTTTCCAATCTAGCCAACATTCGGTTTAAAGAATCAACATTGCTTAAAATACCATCAGGATTGCTTACAAAATAATCTTGGCCAGCTATTTTTGGGTTTGGAATTTCATTAACAGTATAATATTTCTGGGCAAACAGAAATGAGTTTATTGTTAAAAACAGAAGTAGCAGTAAGACTTTCTTCATCTAGAAAAAATAAGGATATTTAATAAATAATTTTTAGGGAAGATTGTTTGCGAAAAATTCTGTCAAAAATGAATAAGAATAATTGGTGTTAACTTCTGCCAATTTCTTTTTCCAATCTATTTTGTTTTTAATGTCATTGGCTACTTTTTTTTTAGATTCTACATCAAAATCAGAAACAAACTCTACATTACTTACGGTTTTATCTTTGTCAATTGTTAATTTGATAATATATGATTTTCCATAAAAATTAATTGGATAATCTTTAAAAATTTTTGATGAGATGTGGGTTAAGTATGTACTAGAGAAGGGCGCATTTGATGTGTAATTATTAGCTTTCGCTTTCAAAAAATCAAGTTTAACAATATATTCTAACATGTTGTGTGTTATGCTTGAACAATAGTTGATATAAATTTTACCATCAGTCTTTGATCCAAATATCAATACTTCAGTATTTACTGGCAGTGAAAAATCACACGAAGTAATAAGTTTTGGAGGAACACCATTGTATCCATTTATATATACTGAGGATGGTGTATTTCCTTTGAACAATAATAATGTCTGTATGTCAACTTTATAGATAGAAGTATCAGATGGCTCATTTACATGGTTTTTTAAAACTCTAATTTTTGCCACAAAATCTGCTTTTTGATATAAATTAATAATGTTAAAATCACAATCGCAAGCGAAACTATTTAATGCACTAAAAAATAAGACGAATAATAATAATTTTTTCATGATTCCTCTATCGTGTGTAGTAACGTTTATTGCAATTTATTCGTCTTTTAGTTTTGCCAATACTTTATCCAATTTCTTTTTATCGTTGGCATAAGGCGCTAAATCGAAAAGGGCTACTTTTCTAAACTCTATAGGGTGACTTTCACTTTGTAATGAAATATAGCCGCCAGTTAATGCTTTGCCATCTTGCTTAACTTTTGGATCGAAGTTAGACACGTTGCCACCTCCAATTTTCGGTTTTGTATATACTAGAACAGTATCTTTGTTAATAATGTGTTTGATAATAGAATCGCCCAGCACTAAAAATTCTGCTGTAACCCATTGTTCGCCATGATAGGTTTTTGATTTAGAATCTAAACAATGTGTAGTGAACAATTTATCGTCTATTTCTATAGTTGTACCTGGTGTACAAACATTGCCTGTGTGTCTTTCGGCTTTTCCATCGCCACCTAACAATTGAGCTTCAATGGAAATTGGAAAATCTTGGTCTTTTAACATTGTTTTTGGGTCTTGCCCATGTAACATTGCGCCGCTGTTTCTAGTTGCCCAACCTTCACCGCCTTTTACCTGATCGCCAACAAAGCGATATTCTACCTTCAATAAATAATAGGAGTACGGTGTTTTATAAAAAATATGTCCGTATTGTTTGTCAAAATCTTGGTAGCCATCATAACTTACCTTCATCATCCCGTTTTCTACACGAAAGGTATTGGCGTAATTATCACCAACCTCATGTTTAGAGATTTTAACGGTCCAGTCTTTTAAATCTTTACCATTAAATAAGTTTGTCCAGCCTTTTTGGGCTTGAGCTGTAGCGCTAAAAAATAAAGCAGCAGCTAAAACTGCTATTTTTAAAGGGATTGATTTCATAGTTTCAATATTCGAACCCTAAAATACAATTAATTTGATAGCTATAAAGAAATGTATGCTATTTGCTTAGCAAAAATGGTTTTACCTTCTTTAAAGCAAAGTTAAGTTGCTCCTCCTCAGTAATTGCTGTATTATCTAGGATAATAGCATCTTCGGCTCTTGTTAGTGGGCTTTCTGCTCTTGTTGTATCAGCATAATCACGATGGGCCAAGTTTTCGAAAACTTCTTCTAAAGTTGTGGTGGTATCGCCTTTGGCCATCATTTCCTTATGTCTACGTTCTGCCCTAATTTTCGGATCAGCAGTCATAAAAAATTTCACTTGGGCATCTTCAAATACAGCAGTGCCAATATCCCTACCATCCATTACAATGTTTTTAGATTTGCCCATGCGCTGCTGCTGTTTTACCATATCATGGCGAACTTGCTTATTGGCAGAAACTTCACTTACATTTTCAGAAACGGGCATTTGTCTAATTTCATCAGAAACCTCTTCGCCATTTAAAAGGATATGAGATTCGTAATCTCTGGCATGGAAATTTAATTCGATATGTTGCAATGCATCTTTTACGGCATCTGGATTTGAAATATCAACCTTGTTGCGTAAAAAAAATAAGGTTACCGCTCGGTACATTGCACCGCTATCTATATAAATAAAACCTAATTTTTTAGCTAAAGCTTTAGCTAAAGTGCTTTTTCCGCAAGAAGAATAGCCGTCTATTGCTACAACCAGATTTTTTCTCATGTAGTACAAAGGTAATACTTTGAATTAGTTTTTAATTGTATGGATAAGGATTTTTATGTGGATAACAGCTATAGATTTTTTAAAATAATTACTTTTACAATATGATACCTGCTAAAGAAGAATTGATTAAGGAAGTAATATTTAAAACATCGCGAAGCGGAGGTAAGGGTGGACAAAATGTAAATAAAGTCTCTAGTAAGGTAGAACTTGTTTTTAATATAGAAAATTCATCTATTTTGTCTGATGAACAGAAATGCTTATTACAGGAAAGATTAGGCAATCGATTAGATACGGAAGGTAACTTGCATATTGTATCACAAGAGGATAGGAGCCAACTTTTAAATAAACAACGTACGGTAATTAAGTTGGTAGACCTGCTAACAAAATGCCTACACGTTCAGAAAAAACGTAAGCCTACAAAAATTCCGAAGGCTGTTATTGAGAAAAGACTAACTAATAAATTGTTAACTTCTCAAAAGAAAAAAGATAGAAAACGTTTTGATGTAGACTAATAACCAGTTTGCGGATAGCGGTTTTCAATTATCTATAACTTTGGTCTTTAGCTCTTAATTAAATCTATAATACATCGCAATAGTTCCGTACTGATGTGCTTTTGCAGTACTTTTAATCTCCTTCGTCTTAAATAGTACACTATAATCAATAGTGAACCTAGGTGTACTATAATTAAAACCAACTTGTTGGGCAAAAACAATTGGTTTAGTATCAAAAGTTACTTCACTATCGTTATTGAACATGCTCCCTTTTATAGTGGCATCATAAACTACAAGGTTGAGTTGGGGTTTGGCATAAAAGAAAAATTCGTTCTTTACCAATTTCGCAGTTGTGCTATTGTTACTTATGGAAGAGTTTGTAGATACCGAGTTGAATAATTGATTAATTCTTCCTGTTCTAAATAAAATTCCAGCTCCAGCGCCACTAAAAGTTGTACCAATATTGGCGTACCCATCAACAGCTAAATCTACTTTATTACTTTTAGAACGAGTTAACAATTTGGTGTATTGGGCTGTTAGATTTGCAGCAAGCTCATTTTTGATTTGATACTGCCAACCATTAATCTCATAGAAGCCCACAATTTTATGCAATAATTTTTGTGCATCTTCTCCCAACGCATCAGGGCCTACTGTTCCCAATTCTAAACCAAATTTTAATATCTTCTCTTTTTTAGAAAATAGGCTAACATGGCTTCCGGCATATAAATAGCCTGCAAATGGCCTATCGTGACGAGCTTTATTTGCTAAGCTCCCAGTAATAGGATTGTACATTTTTTGCCCAGCAGTAAACTCCCATATTACTTTCTCTAAGGTAGGTCCTAGTTTTCTTTGGTCTGATGCATGCCTGAAATTAATGAACAGTCCGTTGGTATAATAACGATCTTGCCCATAAAACAAGTAAGCATCATTATCGCTTTTAAAGCCGAACTCATTTTTGTAGTTTTGGGCTATATCACCATAACCTTGGGCAAAACTCCCTAAACCGATAGCAATTAGGACAATAGTAATTAGGGATTTCAACCTCATCTACTTATGGATTTAAAACAGGTTTTTTAATGCTTAGATCTTGCGCATTTTTTACTTTATCTTTCATCAATGCAAGGTCAATAACTTCTTTCATTTCAGTAACGTAATGAAACTTCAAATCTTTTATGTAATCCTCTTTAATTTCTAATATATCTTTTCTATTTGATCTGCAAAGAATGATCTCTTTAATATTGGCTCTTTTAGCAGCTAATATTTTTTCTTTAATACCGCCAACAGGTAATACTTTTCCACGTAGGGTAATTTCTCCTGTCATTGCTAAATTAGATTTCACTTTACGTTGTGTAAAGGCAGAAACTAATGCAGTTAACATGGTAATACCTGCAGAAGGTCCATCTTTTGGTGTAGCACCTGCCGGAACATGCACATGGATATCAAACTGATCAAACAAGGCATTATCAATACCAAATAAATTGGCATGTGCTCTTATGTACGCTAAAGCTATAACAGCAGATTCTTTCATCACATCGCCTAAGTTACCTGTTAAGGTTAGTTTTCCTTTACCAGGACTTAAGCTTGCTTCGATAAATAGAATGTCGCCACCTACCGATGTCCATGCTAGGCCAGTTACAACACCAGCAACTTCATTACCTTCGTAAGCATCTTTATCGTAAATAGGTGCACCCAAAATCCGCTCAACATCTGCCATTTGCAGGGTAGGTTCATATGCTTCTTCCATCGCAATTTTAGTTGCTATACCACGAACCAACGATCCTATTTTCTTTTCTAAACCACGTACGCCACTCTCGCGAGTATAATCTTCAATTACTTTTTCAATTAAAGCAGTTTTTAGGTTGATATCTTTATTTTGCAAACCATGTTGCTCTTTTTGTTTTGGCAACAGGTATTTTTTTGCAATCTCTATTTTTTCTTCTATAGTATAACCATTTACCTCAATAATCTCCATACGATCTAACAAAGCAGGTTGTATGGTGCTTAAAGAGTTTGCTGTAGCAATGAACAATACGTTAGATAAATCATAATCAGCCTCTACGTAATGATCGTTAAAAGCATTATTTTGTTCGGGGTCTAAAACCTCAAGCAAAGCCGATGATGGGTCGCCTCTATGATCAGAGCCTACTTTATCAATTTCATCCAAAACAAAAACAGGGTTTGCTGCGCCAGCTTTTTTAATAGATTGGATAATTCTACCTGGCATGGCGCCAATGTATGTTTTTCTGTGGCCACGAATTTCGGCTTCGTCTCTAACACCACCTAAAGCAATACGTACATATTTACGATTAATTGCTTTTGCTATAGATTTACCTAAAGAGGTTTTACCAACTCCGGGAGGGCCAACCAGGCACAAAATAGGTGCTTTCATATCTCGTTTCAGCTTTAGTACCGCTAAATATTCGATAATCCGTTGTTTAACTTTTTCTAAACCGAAGTGATCTTTATCTAAAATGCGCTGTGCACGTTTTAAATCGAAATTATCTTTGGTGAAATCGTTCCAAGGTAAATCCAATAATAGTTCCAAATAATTCATTTGTATAGAATAATCTGGAGCCTGAGGGTTCATTCTACCTAGCTTTTCTAATTCTTTATTAAAATGATCTGAAACTCCTTTTGCCCATTTTTTCTTTCTGGCTCGTAGTTGTAAAGCTTCGTATTCCAAATCAGAAGAATTTCCTCCCAATTCTTCCTGAATGGTCTTTAACTGGGCATTTAAAAAATAATCTCGCTGTTGTTTGTCTAAATCTGTACGAACTTTAGATTGAATTTGGTTTTTTAACTCTAACATCTGTAGTTCAGTTGTTAAAAGATCCATTACCATTTCGGCACGTTTCCGCAAATTATCCATTTCTAGCATTTTTTGCTTATCTGCTACATCTGCATTCATGTTAGATGAGATGAAGTTGATTAGAAAAGAAGTACTTTCTATATTTTTTAAAGCAATGCCTGCTTCGCTCGGGATATTTGGAGACAGCTGTATAATTTGCGATGACATCTCTTTGATAGAGGCTACTAGCGCTTTAAATTCTTTATCCGCTTTGTGTTTTGCTTCGTTAAATTTCGCAATAATAACTTTAATGTAAGGCTCTGATTGAACTTCCTCTACCAATTGAAAACGCTGTTTGCCTTGGATAATAACAGTAGTGTTGCCATCTGGCATTTGCAGCATTTTAATAATTTGTGCTACCGTACCAACACTATTTAATTGCTCAAAAGTTGGATCTTCGATAGAAACATCACGCTGGGAAACAACACCTATAATTTTATCGCCTTTATAGGCTTCTTTTATTAATTTGATTGATTTATCTCTACCTACCGTAATTGGTATTACCACTCCTGGAAATAAAACGGTGTTTCTTAACGGAAGTATAGCTAATATTTCTGGCGTTTCTTCACTGTTCATTTCATCTTCGTCTTGTTGAGACATTAAAGGAAAGAACTCGGTATCTTCATTTATCATTGGTAGTGCGTGACTAAAATCAAACTGATCTTGTTTACTCATTAATTGGGCCTTTTTTAATTATATATAAACGACAAACTGACAGCCTTGCCGTAATAAAAATGTAAATCTTGTAATAGAGGATATATTTTCAACTCTTGTGCCAAAAGCGAAATGCCTCTTTTTTTATGTTAAAAAGTCAGGTATTAAAAAATATCAAGCACAATATATCAATATTAATTAAATTAGCGTTTACCATTAGTATTTGCAAATGGAAGGATTTTGTATATTAGTGCCAACATCTAATGCCTTGCAGAAGATTAACTAAATTAAAAATAAAACGCTGAATGAATTATCTGAGAAATACTTTTTTATTACTATTTGTAATTTCTACCTCTACAGTAACTTATGCTCAAAGCAATTTCGAAAGAATGGGTATGCAAGCTTGGATGAAGGGAGATTATAAAACAGCTGTTGGGCAATTAGAGAAAGCAGACAATGCCGATGCTAACAATGCCAATGTTTTAAAAATGTTAGGCTATTCTTATTTTCAGTGTCAAGATTTTGAAAAATCTATTTCAGCTTATAGTCGATTAATTGCATTAAAACCAACAGATTACTCCGCTTATTATTATAGAGGCAAAGCAAGGTTAAATATCGCTAATGCGCCTAAAGAAGCTTTAAATCAGATGAGGGAAAGTTTTTACACTTCTGCTATTAAAGATTTTAGCAAAGCAATAGAAATCAATGGAGAAGAAGATATTCAAATTTTACAGAATAGAGGTTTGGCTTATAAAGATTATGCCATCTTTAAATCTTATAAAATTAAAAAAGCACCAGAAAAAGTAGCATGTGTTACCATGTTTAACAATTCTATAGCAGATTTTCAGAAAGTATTAACAGTACAACCACTCAGAAAAGATATTATTGATCTGGTAGGTTATGTAAAAGCACAGGTAGCGAGTTTGAAATAAGACTTTATCATAGTGCTAATAATTTGTCATCCTGAACGAAGTGAAGGATCTGATAAAATACAACCCCCACACAACCTTGACACGGTTAATTACTAATTTGTCACCCTGAGCGCCTACCTGCGGTAGGCAGGTAGGCGAAAGATCTATTAGTTCATCGTCTTTGCGAGGAGGAACGACGAGGCAATCTCTGTTAAGGAAGCCTATCACATTTCCCTGCCCGCAAACCTTGCCCCGCTCTTTCCCGCGGGGGCAACCCAATTTTTCCTTGATGAAAAAGTGGGGAAAAAATCAAGAAAGAACGATGCTTCCCGCATAAGCCTTACGCATGGCCCGCCGTTCTTTCGTGCCACCGCTCTCGTACAGTACTGAAGGTTAGTGTTAATGAAGTTGGTTAGGCATGTGGGTGTAACCCAGTTGCCAGCATTATTGCACAGGTTTTGCTGAATCACTGCCATTGGAGAACTAGGACTGGCTTAGCATATTACCGTAGGAGAAAGCAACAAACAGCTTTGCACTTACTTTAATAATTGTACAAGCAAGTAAGAAAGCAGCGTGTGTGTAGGGGAGAGCGTTGGATAACGCCTTTTTCTTACGCAATAATAGCTGTTGTTAGCTTTATGCAAGGGGATTATGCAAGCCTTGATTTTTGCGGTACTTTGGATCAAGCCAAAGTGCCTAGGGTTTCGCCGCCAATTAGGCGAGCCAAGGATGTGGGTAGGACACAATGACAATACTAATTAGTAAACAGAAACGTGACTAGTATTTCAAATCGTTTCCTGACTGAACAGCTGATCGTATTTATCGTTGTACTTTTTCCTCAAGCGTTGCTTGGCTTTTTTAACCCCATCAAGCGTTAGGCCTAATATTCTGGCAACTTCTGCATTGCTCATTTCTAATTTAGAGAGAAATACAATTCTAAGATGAGACTCGGTAAGTGCAGGAAAATCTTGTACTAAAATTTGATAATAGTCGGGGTAGGTTTCGGTAAACAATTTTTTAAAGTTTTTCCACGATTCGTTATCCATTAAGTGGGAGCTTAACAAATCTTCCATTTGAGCAGAATAGCTTGTTAAGTGTGCTGCGGAGGAGCGCTTAATTTTGGCGATCTCCATTTCTAGTTCCGATATTTGTATATTTTTGTCGGCAAGATAAGTTTTATAAGCAGCTAAGGTTTGATGATTGTTATTTAATTTCTGTTCAGAATTCACTTTATCTAACATGATCTTCAAGATCTTTTGATCATAGGCTGCTTTTTCATTTTTGATCTGTTGCTGATAGTAACGAATTACAAAAACGATTAATAAAGCTAAGAAAAGACAGCCTACCAAAGTAATGATTTTAATGAGCCTTTCTTTCTCGCGTTCAGCTTTTTCTCGCTGTATGCTTAACTCTAATTTTTTCTTCTCCATTTCCCAACTCACTTTAGTAATTGCTTCTTTACCGTCTAAATGGATGAGCGCATCTTTAAGTTCTTCTAAATTTCTTCGAGCAGTAAGTTCTGCTTGATGATCGCCTGTTTGTTTGGCAATCTGTAAAATCAGCGAATTAATCTCGTAGGCAGAACTTTTAAGGTAAGACTTGGTTGCTGCAAAATCTTCTGCAAACTCTAGCTGTTGTTTAGCTTCTTTTAAATTTCCTTTTCCCAGATAAACTTTGCCTAATAATACCAATGCATAAATCGTATTTTGGGTATTCTGCAATTTTTTAGAAATCGTAATGTCTTGGTTCAGCAACACAATAGCGGTATCGTACTTTTGCTGCTTAAATTTAATCTCTGCAATATTTCCTAAAGTTTTTCCATAGCGTAAGGTATCTTTACTGGCTTCGGCAATTACTAATGCTTCTTTAAAGTATTTCTCAGCCTTTACTAAATTGTTTTGATTGGTGCTATTTAAACCTAAATTATCGGTAATACTAGCCAGCTCTCGACTATTTGGCTCAGCATATTTTTTGGCCAGCAATAAGTATTCATTTGCCTTTTTATAATCGCCAACGGTCATTAAAAAAAAAGCTATTTTTTTGTAGGTTTCGCATACTTGTATCACTTGCTCATCTGCTGTTTCGTCTAAAGATTTGATAACATACATAAATAACGGAAAGGAAACCTCATATTTTCTGTAAGTGTATAGATAATAACCATATTGTACCGTAACCCACAATTCTAAATCTTTTCGATTGATTTGTTTTGTAGTTAGTAATGCTTTTTTAAATAGCGCAGTGCTCACAGGGTTAAGCGCATCTAATAAATTAGCGTTTTTATTGGCGGTAAATACGGTAGCAATAACTTCGTGCGATTTACTCTTTTTACCATCTAATACTTTTAATTCTTGAGCTAATAATTGCTGAAGTTGGGCATTGCTTTTAACTAGTGGATATTGCTTATTAATGTTTGCGATAATGCGCTGGTCTATTTTATGATCGCTATCTAAAGAGAAAGCAAAAATAGAAAAGGGTATTAATATGAAAACTAAAGAAAGCAAAAGCTTCTTTGCAAACAGCTCGGCGTTCATAAGGCAAGGTGCGGTGTTTATTGCCACAAAGTAATCAAAACTTGAAAAAAAGCAGTTGAAAAACGTAAAAAAACATTAATAAGTTACGTTCGTAATGCTTTAAATGATAATTTTTTAACCATAGGTTGGCTTTCAAGAGGAGTGAACTTTGTAAGTAATTTGTAATCAGTGTTTTGCATTTGCCCACCCTGTAAATGCAAAAATAATGTATCATGCACCTTAATTTTGACTTTAAAGTCAAATCAGTAAAACATTGATTTGAGGTAAGCTTCAAAAAAGGCTTGGCAAATTGTAAAACGCTTGGAATAGTTTCTGGACAGGGTAGTAGCTTATTAACCATTCGTCCAGAAAAGAGTGGAACTTATAGGGTAAGGGTAACTAATGCCAACGGCTGCAGCAGCGAACAGACCTTTGTTTTAACGGTAAAAGAAGATTTTGCAGCGCTAAAAGCGACCAATATCATGAGCCCTAATGGCGATGGAATCAACGATGTTTGGCTAGTAGAAAATATAGACATGTATCCGAACAATAAAGTGATAATTTTTGATAGCGCGAATAGGATATTGTACAGCAAAACAGGCTACAACAATAGCTGGAACGGAATGCTAAACGGCAACCCATTAGCAGAAGGATCTTATTACTATATCATCGATTTTGGAGATTGTAAACCTAAACAGAAAGGGTTTATCACGCTCCTTAGATAAAGTAAAAAGTAAAAAGGAACAAGGAGTAAAGAATAAGGAACAAGTTTTCAGTTCTCAGTTATGAATTATGAGAAAGCTGAAAAAGGTTGAAGATTGCATTATCGTTGCTAAGCACGAAATATGTCCAAGCATATCATTTTTAACCATAGGATGATTTATAAGGATAGGTAGCGCTGTAAGTAGTTTTTAAGTAGTTTTTTGCATTTGTCCACCCATTTGTCCACCCCTATAAAAGGACGAATACGATACGGAAGTGTTATTTTTGGCCTTAAAATTAAATCAATAACACCTTAATTTATTTAAGCCCGAAAGAAGGTTTGACAAATGCTAAAACGCTTTACAAAATTTACCTTATATGAAGAAACTTTCCCTATCTATAAATTCTAACGAGAATTTAAATCAATCTATCATTTTCTATCTCCCTCAAGTGTTAAGCTTATGCCTACTTAGATTATTTAGGCTTTTGTATTTATTTTTAAATGACGTTACTCAAAAATCAGGAAATGTTTTATTGCCTCAAGTGAAGAAGCGCTCACTTTTTTTACTGTTTATTTTTATAGGTTTTAATGCTTTTGCACAAACGAGTAATGAACAGTTTGAAACAGAATCAGATGGCTCAACTTCTTTTACAGATAATGGTGTTATTTTTAATATTTCTCCTACAGCTGCTATTAAATTCAATATAGGTAAGGGTTGGAACGGGACAGCAAATGATAATAGATATATAGATAATGCTGGTTTTACTAGCTCAGGTGCTTCTTTTAGTATCAAAACAACTTCCAATTTATTTAAAACAAACAAATTTTGGGTATTTGTAAGCGACCAAGATTTTAATCAAAATGTTGCGGGCACACTTACCGTTACCGGTAAATTAAATGGGGTTACAAAATTTACCCAAGCCAAGACAGCTGACTTTGAAACCTCTTTAGGTAGTAATAATGGCTACACATTGATTGATATGACCAATTTAAGCGGTCAAAATTACAGCAATATTATAGTAGACGAGCTGGTACTCGCCATAGGCGGAGCTTACCAATATATGCGCTTCGATGCCTTTACTTGGGTAAAAGACAGCAACATTGTTTTGCCGAACGGGCCAACGGTAACTACAGCAACAGCAAGTAGTATCACAACAAACAGCGCAAGTTTGGGAGGTAATGTAACTTCGCAAGGTGGTTCGGCTGTAACAGATAGAGGAGTGGTTTGGGCCTCAACTACCGCAAGCCCAACAATAACAAACAATAAAGTATCGATGGGTAGTGGTACTGGTAATTTTACCGGCTCAGTAACGGGTTTGCCAGCAAATAGCACTATTTATTATCGGGCTTACGCCACCAATAGCGACGGTACTGCTTATGGGAATGTCTTAAATTTTACCAATGCTTCCACAATAGCTGCTATTTCGCCCTCATCCGGTACCACTGCAGGTGGTACGGTTGTTACTATTACCGGAACTAATTTTACAGGTGCAACAGCGGTAACCTTTGACGGTGTATTGGGTACGGGTCTTACAATTAACAGTTCAACATCAATCACTGTAACCACACCCGCTGGTACAGCTGGTCTTAGAAATGTGGTGGTAACCACACCAGTAGCATCGGCAATATCCATTAATGGATTTACTTATTTGGCTCCTCCTACCATAACTTCCATATCTCCTTTATCAGGCAGTACCGCAGGTGGTACGGTTGTTACTATTACTGGAATTAATTTTACAGGTGCAACAGCGGTGACCTTTGACGGTGTATTGGGTACGGGTCTTACAATTAACAGTTCAACATTAATCACTGTAACCACGCCTGCTGGTTCAGTTGGTGTAAAAGATGTGGTGGTAACCACACCATTAGGATCAGTAACTGCTACTGGTATGTTTTATTACGCAGCTTATCCCGCGGTAGCTGGTCTCTCACCCGCATCAGGCAGCACCGCAGGTGGTACGGTTGTTACTATTACCGGAACTAATTTTACCGGCGCAACAGCGGTGAGGTTTGGCGGTGTATTAGGTACGGGTCTTACAATTAACAGTTCAACAACAATCACTGTAACCACACCCACTGGTACAGCTGGTCTTAGAGATGTGGTGGTAACCACACCAGTAGCATCGGCAACATCCATTAATGGATTTACTTATTTGGCTCCTCCTACCATAACTTCGCTATCGCCTTCATCTGGCAGCGTAGCAGGCGGAACGCTCGTTGTGATTAATGGAACAAATTTTGCATCTCCAGCAGTGGTTACATTTGATGGTATCGTTTGCCCAGTCAATTCACTTTTTTCTACCACCATTACCGTAACCACACCTGCTCATACAGCTGGCACTAAAGATGTGGTAGTAACAACACCATTAGGATCAGCGACTGCTATTGGTGGATTTACTTATTGGGCTCCTCCTACTATAACTTCGCTATCGCCTTCATCTGGCAGCGCCGCAGGTGGTACGGTTGTTACTATTACCGGAACTAATTTTACAGGTGCAACAGCTGTTACTATTGGGGGAGCAAACGCTATGGGTCTTACGGTTAATAGTCCTACGTCCATTACAGTAACCACACCTGCTGGTACAGCTGGTGTTAAAAATGTAATAGTCACAACCCCCGGTGGATTAGCAGGTATTACTAGTGCTTATACTTACGTCGCCATGCCTTTTCCTATTTTTGATGAAGCGCCAGCTGTGAGCAATGTACAGTCCTCTAAATTGAATTTATCTGCAAGTATTGATAAAGCAGGGAGGTTTTACTATGTAATACTTCTCGATGGTGCAGCTGCGCCTACTTCTGCTCAGGTAAAAAGTGGCCAAAATGCTAGTGGAGGAACAGCTGTATATTCTGGTAGTGCTGTAATTTCTTCATCACCTTTCAGTAATTCGTTCACAATTTCCAACTTGGCGCCAAGCACAGCTTACGATATTTATGTAGTTGCAGAAGATAATGCTTCTCCTGCTAATTTAATGGTGGCTCCTGTGAAATTGGATGTTACGACATTATCTAACAACGCACCGGTCATTTCTAACCTTAGCGGCGACAATGTGGCTTGGGCGGGTGAGGGCAATACAGTAACATTAGATGCTGGTGGGAATGCGACTGTTACTGATGCCGATTTCGATGCCAGCAACTGGAACGGCGCCAGTCTAACTGTACAGCGTGTAAATACCCCGCTTGTTGCGGATATATTCGGTTTTAACGCATCAGGCTATAGCGTTAGTGGCGGTAACCTGCAAACGGGTGGCTCAACTACCTTTGCCACTTTCACTAATGCCAACGGTGTACTTACTATAAATTTTAATGCCAATGCCACCAATACTTTGGTACGTGATGTTGTACGAGGTATCCATTACCGCAATGATACACCTGCTGGTGATGCTACCATCCGTTTCACATTAAGCGACGGCAACTCGAATGTCACTGCCGACGTGAACGTGACCACCGATTTCATTTACGTGACCACCGCTACCGATACACAAATCATCAACCTTGTTGATGGTGTGAGTTTTAGCGAAGCCATAGCGATTGCAGCAGCAGACCTCACCGGTAGCCAGACTATTGTGATCGCTCCCAGTTTGGCAAATCAGACGGTATCGACCTTTGTTGCCAACTCGCTGAACGAGAATCTGACCCTGAACCTTAATTCCGCCAGCGGCGTGACCTTGAGTGGTGGATCACTGGCTATCGCGCCGGGCGTTGCCTTGACTGTCACCAATGGTGCGACTGATACGACAACTTTTACGACCGTTCTGACTGGCCCGGGGTCGTTCACCAAACAAGGAGCAGGCACCTTGATACTAAACGGTACCAGCACCACATACACGGGTTTGGTTACTGTTGGTCAGGGCGTATTGATCGTAGCTCATAACAATGCCTTGGGCACCACTGCCAATGGCGTAACAGTGGCTAGTGGTGCTAGTTTGCGTATAGCTAATGGCATTACTATTGCCGATGCAATGAACCTGAGTGGCGCTGGTGACAATGCGTCCGGAGCGCTCCAACTTGCCTCCGGTACAGCCACAGTGAGCGGCAATATTAATTTGTTGACAACCGTTGTCAGCATCAATTCGGCAGGGGCACTTAGCCTGTCGGGGGTCATCGGTGGTACCAATTTAGTCTCAACCGGCACTGGAAGCCTGATTCTGTCTGGCACTAACTCCTATGGGAATACCATTGTATCCGCAGGTACGCTGTCTATCGCCAGTGATAATCATCTTGGTTTTAATCCGATTACGCTAGCCGGTGGTACTACGCTGGCGGTGACGGGTGCAACCACTATCGATAACGGCATTACGCTGACGGGTGCAGCGACCATCAGCAACACGGCCAATGTCACCATCGACGGCGTTATCAGCGGTGCGCATAACCTTACCAAGACTGGAGCTGCCACATTAACCTTAGCAGCAAACAATACTTATAGCGGTAATACTATCGTATCAGCAGGTGGATTGACCTTAACCGGCGGCTCATCTATTGGCGACGCCAGTGCCGTATCAGTAGCCAGCGGAGCCACCTTAACCTTGGGCGGTGGTAGCGAAACTATAGGTTCACTTTTAGGCGATGGAAATGTAGTACTGGGCTACAACCTTACAACGGGTGGTAATAACGCCAGTACAACTTTCTCTGGTGTCATTTCAGGTACCGGCAATGGCATTACCAAAATTGGGAGTGGTACATTCACATTATCTGGCAGCAATACCTATACGGGTAGTACCACTGTTAGTGCCGGTACTTTAGCACTCAGTGGTGGAAATGCAATTAGTGATGTCAGTGCAGTTATCGTTTCAAGTGGTGCTACACTCTCTTTAAACGCAAGCGAGACTTTGGGCTCATTAGCCGGCGCAGGAAATGTTTTTTTAAATAACTTCACGCTTTCATCTGGCGGTAACAACACCAGTACCACCTTATCTGGACAACTCAACGGTAGTGGTGGCTTTACTAAAACAGGCAGCGGGACTTTAACGCTGTCGGGTAGCAACAGCGGTAGCTTTAATGGTGGCACTACCGTTTCTGGCGGCGGTACCTTAAGTGTGGCTAACGATAATAATTTGGGATCGGGAATACTCGGTATCAACAACAGTACGTTTGGCATCACCGGTGCCACCACTATTGATAACAGCATCGCTCTCACCAATGGCGCTACTATCAGTAACACTGCAGCGGCAACCTTATCGGGTGCGATCAGCGGTAGCGGTAGTCTTACTAAAGCTGGCAATGGGCAGCTTTCTTTAACTGGAATGAGCAATTTCGGCGGTAGTACCACTGTTTCGGCTGGTACTTTAGCTGTAAACGGTGCATTAAACGGTACTTCGGCTGTATCTGTCAGCTCTGGTGCTACGCTTAGGGGTTCAGGCAGTGTAACCAATCTTGTTATTAGCAGTGGCGGAACATTATCACCTGGTAATGCTACGGGGGTGTTTACCGTGAATGGCAATTTACAAATGAACTCTGGCAGTACCCTAGCTGTGGAAATTAATGGAGCAACCGCTGGTACAGGATATGATCAAGTTGTTGTTAACGGCATAGTGAGCCTTGCGGGCACCTTAGTAGTAAATCATGGTTACACAGCGGGACAGGGCGATAGTTATACGATTATTACCAACGATATGGCTGATGCAATTATGGGTACCTTTAGTGGTTTACCTGAAGGAGCAACCCTCACTGCTGGTGGAAATGGTACGGTATTAACTGCCAGTTATATTGGCGGCACAGGCAATGATTTTACACTAACAGCACCTCTTAACGCTGCTCCTGTAATTACTAACCTAAATGGTGATAGCGTTTCATTTTTAGAAGATGCAACTCATACATTACTGGATGCAGGGTTTAACGCAACGGTTACCGACGGAGATTCTATGGATTTTGATGGGGGCAATGTTACGGTGTCTATTGTAAACAACCGGGTTAATACCGAGGATGTACTCTCTATCAGAAATCAAGGTACGGCTGCTGGGCAAATCGGTACTTCAGGACTGAATATTACTTATGGCGGAACTTTAATTGGTACACGTACGGCTACCGGTGGTACTGGTACAAATGATTTGATAATTACTCTAAATAGCGCTGCAACTCCGGCAATCGTTCAAGCCCTAATTCGTAATCTAATTTATATCAATACCAATACAACGGAACCTACTACTACGACTCGTACAATAAGGGTAACCGTTAACGATGGAGATGGTGGCAATAGTACCAGTGCTGCAGCTAATATTTCTGTAGTTGTGATCGCTGTAAATGATGCACCTACATTAACTGCCACAGGGGCAACCCCAACTTTTACAGAAGGTGGGTCTGCGGTTGCACTGTTTAGTGGAAGTAATATTAGTACAGTAGAAAGTGGACAGTTAATTAATTCACTAGTATTTACGGTTACGAACTTAGGCAATGGCAATAGTGAGCAAATGACGATTGATGGTACAGTTGTGGCTCTAGTGAATGGAATATCAACAACGGTAACTAATGCATTGTCGGTTAATGTAGCAATAGTTGGCACTACGGCTACTGTTACCATTAGCAAGGCTGGAGGAATTGCTGTAGCAACCGCTCAAACCATAATTAATGGTTTCAAGTACGCCAACACGAGTTTAAGTCCTAGTATTGCTAATCGTGTTGTTACGCTAACTTCGATCCAAGATAATGGCGGTACGGCAAACGGTGGTGTTGATACCAGTGTTTTGAGTATATCAGCTACTGTTACTATTTTGGCAGTTAATGATGCGCCAGTAATTAGCGGCACTCCAGCAACCAGCGTCAATCAAGATGCAGCCTATAGTTTTACCCCAACAGCATCTGATATTGATGTAAATGACGTACTGACTTTTAGCATTAGCAACAAACCAAGCTGGGCTAGTTTTAATACTACAACTGGTGCATTAACTGGTACACCAACTCGTGCTGATGTGGGTACCACAAATGGTATTGTAATCAGTGTAAGTGATGGTAGCTTGAGTGCATCATTATCAGCATTTAACCTCATTGTAGAGTCTGTAAACTATCCACCTACGATAACAGGATCTCCTGTTACTACAGTTAAACCTGGAGAGATGTATAGCTTCCAGCCTTCAGCTGGGGATATCGACGGAGATCAATTGACTTTCAGTATTGCCAATAAGCCAGCTTGGGCCAACTTTAATCCGGCAACTGGAGCATTAACTGGAGCACCACTTCGTAATCATGAAGGATTATATAGCAATATTGTAATTTCGGTTAGCGATGGTACTGCATCTGTTTCACTTCCAGCCTTTACACTAAGGGTTGAAGCTGCTCCAACGATTACAGGGGTTACTTTTGAGAGTGCTAGCTTTGTTTACGATGGTACAGCAAAATCATTATCAATTATAGGTACACTGCCAGCGGGAGTAACGGTTAGCTATGCTGGAAATGCCAAAACTGATGCAGGCGTTTATAACGTTATTGCGAACATTAGTGGCGGTACTAATTACCAAGACCAAACGCTAACAGCTCAATTAACCATTAGCAAAGCAGCAATTGCAGGTGTCAATTTTACAGCAAACAACTTTGTTTACGATGGTACTGCAAGATCATTGGAGATAAGTGGTACACTTCCAGCAGGAGTAACAGTTAGCTATACTGGAAATGGGCAGATAGGTGCAGGTAATTACAATATAACGGCGAATATTAATGGTGGTAACAACTATCAGGATCTACGCCTTACGGCCATATTGGAGATACAACAGGCGCAGCTTACCATTACGGCCAACAATGCCTCGATGTGCCAGGGTAGCAATCTTCCTACTTTTACACTTAGCTATAGCGGCTTTAAAAATGGGGATACCGAAAATAGTTTATCTACCAGGGCAACGATTACTACAACCGCCAGTAGTTCTTCGCCTGCAGGCAACTATTTGATCATTACATCTGGAGCAGTTTCAGGTAACTATCAGATTAGCTATCTTACGGGCAGTCTTACCATCAATGCACTGCCAACGGTAAGTATTGCTAGTAACAAAGGCAACAGCATCAGTAAGGGGGAGACAATCCAACTAACAGCAAGTGGGGGTAGTAGCTATATATGGAGCGGAGCGGGCATAGTTTCTGGACAAAACAGTGCGGTACTTACAGTACGTCCCAATCAAGGCGGAAGTTATATAGTACGGGTAACCAATGCCAACGGCTGCAGTAGCGAACAGCAATTTGTAATCGCAGTGAGAGATGACTTTGCGGCGATTAAGGCCGCTAATATCTTAACGCCAAACGGCGATGGAATCAACGATGTTTGGATGGTAGAGAATATAGATATGTACCCAAACAACGAGGTTAAGATCTTTGATCGAGGGGGCAGAGTACTCTACAGTAAGCGTGGCTATGATAACAGTTGGAATGGGACAGTGAACGGATCTCCATTGGCAGAGAACACCTATTATTACATTATCGATTTTGGAACGGATAAACTGAAACAGAAAGGGTTTATTACTTTGGTGAGGGAATAGGGCACTGAGGATTAAAAGAATAAGGAAAAATCAATATAAAATCAAAAAGATGAAAAATACAATATATACGCTATTATTTTTATTGTTGAGTAGCAGTTGGGTCTATGGGCAACTTAACCCTTTGTCTACCCAGTACTTTAACAACCGTTACCTTGGCAATGCTGCCTATGCAGGTGCTGGCGAAGGGCTGAACATCAATATGAACTATCGCCGGCAATGGAGCAATGTTCCAGGTTCCCCAGAACTTCAGAACTTGGCACTTGACTATGGACTAAAGAAGGCTGGTCTTGGTCTGAACATAAATATAGACAAAGCGGGCCTACAGCGCCTGACTAGGGTTGTTGGTAGTTACGCCTACCACCTGCAGTTAAATAAGGGTGGCCAGGAACTTAGCTTTGGGGTTTCACTTGGTTATATGGACCAGCGTTTGTCGAGCTCGGATATTTTAGGTAACCCCAACGACCCCCTAGCAGCACGCTACAATGATAGAGAGGGGTATTTGGATGGCGATTTTGGGATTGCTTATACTACCGGTAGGTTAAATATGGAGGCCTCTTTGCCCAACCTGAACTTTCTGTTCAAACGTTCTGTTATCCGTACCTCTGATATCCCAACTTTCTATACAGCCGTAAGCTATAAGCTGATGGTGGCTGGTGGACTGGATGATATGGCTATTGAACCGCGAGTTGCCTTTAGGGGGGTAAAGGGTTTCGATAACATACTTGATGTTGGGGCGAATGTTAGCTTTGCCAATGAGCAAGTGATGTTGATGGGGATGTACCACAGTAGCAAGAGCGCTAGTTTTGGTGTTGGTGTAGATTTTAAGAAACGCTACCTGTTAAGCGGGTCCTATACCACGCAGACTTCCGAGCTCAGTAGCTACACCAATGGTAGTTTTGAGATCAGTCTCCAGTTGAAGGTAGGGAAGTAGCAATGGAGAGGATAAGGATTAAGAGGGAGAACTAATTAGAGTTTCAGTGCTAATGAGAAGCAGTAGATATGTGTAGTTGGTTCAGTATAAGTGAAGTAGAGTAAAGAGTAGAAGGTTGGATTTTTGTTGATATAGGTAGCTGATATGTTCTCCACACATCCTTAACAATAGCTAAGAGCCAGCTAAGTACAAGAACGACACATGAATAATACAAGAAACACACATGAATGGTAGATGGTTCACACACAAATGACACATAACTCGTACAATAACACAAGCGAAGTTTTTTTTGCACGATATGGATTTATTTTGCTAAGAACCAGTGGTTTTGTGTGCTAAACCTTATTGGAGTGAACACGTAGCGTAGCGCAGTAAAACGAAAAGAAGGGCTGAATTGGCAAAGCGGAACTAATATTGCTTTTCAAAGCCTCAATCACCATAGTTTACCAATAATAAGATATGGTATTTAAACGCAATCTTGGCTATAAAACTCACTTAAAGTGCTTTATGTTACTTAAATCTTCCAGTAATAATATACTTTTTCTTATCCATTAACCTGATATGTTGTGTTTTGTTAATTTGATATAAACTATCTGGATAATAGGCTAAGCTATCTTTAGAATTGTATAAGTTATTGTTGTTGTTGATGAATACCATGATAGCTTTTATTTTATCATTTTGATAAAAAATTTGAAGCTTTTTTACAGGTATTTTATCGCTCGAAGAGGTATATATTTCCTCGCCTTCTGTTTTAGTTAATTTAAATGAGCCACGCCATGAAGCTTTATTAATATCTGATGAGATAAAAGTTTCAAACTCTTTTTCCCAATCAGAAATTTTAACTTTCTTTTCTTCTTTACTGCCGTTTACTACCACAGCTTTGATAAAGGTAAAATCTAATTTGTTTAAACGGGCAGCTTCCTTTTTAAAGTAGGCTGCCAGATCAAAATATACTGTAGCATTAGATTTATCTTGTTCTTTTAGATTACAAGAACTTGCAAAAAGCAGCAAACAGCAAAGTAATTTCCTCATTATACTAAAACATCTCCTGTCATGATTTCTGGAATTGCTATGCCCATTATCCTTAGAACGGTAGGTGCAACATCTCCCAATTTGCCGTCAGCAATAGTTTTATAATCGTCGTCTATTAAAATACAGGGTACGAGGTTAGTGGTATGTGCTGTATTAACAGATCCGTCGTTATTTACCATAAATTCTGAGTTGCCATGGTCTGCTAGGATAATAAACGAGTAACCATTAGCTATACCACTTCTTACTACCTGCTCCGCACAAGCATCGGCAGTTTCAACTGCTTTTACCACTGCATCGAAAACACCGGTATGCCCAACCATATCTGGATTGGCAAAATTTAGACAAACAAAATCAGGCCATCCACTTTCTAACTCTTTGGTAATAGCTTCGGTTATTCCTGCAGCACTCATTTCTGGTTGCAAATCATAAGTGGCAACTTTTGGCGAAGGAACTAAAATTCTCTTTTCATTCTCAAATTCTTTTTCTCTACCACCAGAGAAAAAGAAGGTTACATGAGGATATTTCTCTGTTTCGGCAATACGGATTTGATTTTTATGATTAGCTTCTAGTACCTCGCCTAAAGTATTCGATAAATCATCCTTTGTAAACACCACATTTACATTCTCGAAATTCTCATCGTAGGTAGTCATAGTTACATAATACAAAGGCAATTTTTGCATGCCAAAATCAGGATAATCCTTTTGGCTTAAAACGGAAGTAATTTCTCTACCTCTATCTGTTCTGTAATTGAAACAGATTACTACATCTCCAGCCTTTATGGTGGCAGTTGGGCTGCCATTTGTATTTGTAATTACTATAGGTTTGGTAAATTCGTCTGTTATTCCCGCTTCGTACGATTTCTTAATGGCATCTTCTGCATTGTTAGCAGTTTCGCCAATTCCATTTACCATTACATCATAAGCTCGTTTTACTCTTTCCCATCTGCTATCTCTATCCATGGCATAATAACGCCCAACTAAGCTTGCAATTTTTCCGGTAGATGTTTTTAAATGTTCATCTAAACTACTTATAAATCCTAAACCAGAATTAGGATCTGTGTCTCTACCATCTAAAAATGCATGTATGAATACATCTTTCAAACCATTTTCATTTGCAGCATCACATAATGCTTTAAGGTGGTTAACATGTGCATGAACACCCCCATCAGATACCAAACCTATCAAATGAACAGCTTTGTTGTTTTCTTTGGCATAATTAAAAGCGTTAACTAGTATGTCATTGCTGTGCAAAGTTCTATCAGTAATGGCCTTGTTTATTCTACCTAATTCTTGATAAACCACTCTTCCTGCACCCAAATTCATATGCCCAACTTCCGAGTTTCCCATTTGTCCTTCTGGTAATCCTACTGCTTCTCCCGATGCTTCTAACTTAGAGTTCGGATAATTTAAGAGCATAGAGTCGAAAAAAGGAGTGTTGGCTGCATACGCTGCGTCAGAATTGTCTTTCTTTCCATAGCCCCAGCCATCAAGAATAAGTAATACTAGTTTTTTAGCTTTCATTAATTTTTATAATTTAGGCAACAAAATTTTTAAGGTGCCATTAATGTTTGTACGATTAGATATTACAAATATAAGCCTATTAACAATTAATGGAAAGCTTTTGCTGATTATGATTTGTAAGTGGCATAATTTTGGCTTGAATAGTATTGTTTAAACACACACATGATAAAACCATTGTTCGCTTTTTTGCTGTTATTGATGCATTTTCCGCTTAGCAATGCATCACAGGCAGATATTGTAGATGATTTAGCCCTACATTTTAAGACTGGAAATTCGAAAGAAATTGCCAAATATTTTTCGCCGTCTGTAGAATTGATCATCATAGACCAAGAAGATGTATACAGTAAAGCACAGGCAGAACAGATCCTTAAAGATTTTTTTATTAAAAATCCACCAAGTAAAGTAGCAATTGTTCATCGTATAAGTAAGGTGGCTAATTTTCGTTTGGATGTACTATCGCTCACTACTAAAACAGGAAAATTTCGGGTTAGCATTTCGATGAGTTTGAAAAAGCCATCTAACACTTTCTTAATCACCGAATTAAGGATTGAGCCAGAGAAGGAATAGTATTTTAAGCAGTAAATTCATATTTTTGTAATAAATATACTGCCTTGGACAAGAAATTAGTTGACCTGTTTATAAAAAATGCCATTGCCGAAGATGTTGGTGATGGTGATCATACCTCATTATCTACAATTCCTGCTGGTACCCAAGGTAAAGCAAAATTGATTGTTAAAGAAGATGGAATTCTTGCAGGCGTTGAATTAGCCTTAGAGATCTTCAATCAAATAGATTCATCCTTAATTGTTGATGTTATTATAAACGATGGAGCAGCTGTAAAGTACGGAGAAATTGCACTTACAGTTGCTGGTTCTACACATTCTATTTTATTGGCCGAAAGATTGGTATTAAACTGTATGCAACGTATGAGTGGTATTGCTACTAAAACCAATCGTATCGTTCAATTGTTAAAACCTTATCAAACCAAAGTATTAGATACACGTAAAACTACACCAGGGTTACGTTACCTAGAGAAATGGGCTGTAGTAATTGGAGGTGGGGTTAACCATCGAATTGGTTTGTATGATATGATCTTGATTAAAGATAATCATGTAGATTATGCTGGCGGAATTGCAAATGCAATTATTGCAGCAAATAACTACTTAAAAGCAAACAATAAAAAATTGGCTGTAGAAATTGAAGTAAGAAATTTAACAGAACTACAGCAGGTGCTTGAGCAAGGTAATGTTGATCGGATTATGTTAGATAATTTCGAGCTCCCAATATTAAAAGAGGCTGTAAGTTTAATTAATGGAAGATTTGTTACAGAAGCTTCTGGCGGTATTGTAGAAGAAAATGTAACTCAATATGCAGAGTGTGGTGTAGATTTCATATCTATGGGCGCATTAACACATTCTGTTAAAAGTTTAGATTTAAGTTTAAAAGCATTCTAATCAAAATTCTCGCATCTTGAATCTTAATTTTTTAGTATAATTGTAGGGTAATGATATCGATTTATTCCATTTCGGCGCTAATATTTGCATATCTTCTTGGTTCTATACCTACAGCAGTTTGGCTTGGTCAGGCTTTTTATGGCATTGATGTGCGTGAATACGGCAGCGGAAACGCAGGAGCAACAAATACCTTCAGGGTTTTAGGCAAAAAGGCTGGTATTGCAGTAATGCTTATCGATATTTTTAAAGGTTACACAGCTACACAGTTAGCTTATTTTATTGGTTTATCTGTTACAGGCCCACATAATTCAACACAGTTTGTAAATTATCAATTGGCATTGGGTGTAATTGCCGTAATGGGGCATTTATTTCCAATTTTTGCAGGTTTTAGAGGCGGTAAAGGAGTAGCAACACTTTTTGGAATGATTTTAGCAGTGAGAGTAGAGGCAGCTATGCTTTGCGTTCTTGTTTTTGTAGTCGTTCTGTTAACCACTAAATATGTTTCCTTAAGCTCAATTTGCGCTGGCTTTACATTTCCTATAGGGATTGTGTTTGTTATTCAATCGTCGGTTAAATCGGAAGTGTTATATGGGATATGTGTATGTGTACTGATATTGGTTACGCATCAAAAAAATCTAGAAAGACTCCTTAAAGGCAAAGAAAGTAAAGTGTATTTGTTTAAAAAGAAACAAAATTAAAAACTTATTTTCCAAACCATAAGTCTAACTAATTGTTAATCGATTAGTAAAAACTTAAAATTTTTTACGCTCAAAATATTATGAAAAAATTAATGATTATTGGTCTTGCCTCTGGACTTTTGGCAATATCCTCATGTACTACCTCTGTTGTGCCATTAACAGGACGTAAGGTTACCACATTCGGTGTAAGTGCTGCTGAGCTAGAGCAGCAAGCCGCTATCGGATATCAGCAATTATTAAGCGACCCAAGTACTAAAGTAGTATCTACAAACTCTGCAAATACACAAATGGTAAAAAGAGTGGGAGCGAAAATTTCGGCTGCAGTAACTCAATATATGAACCAAAATGGTTATGGCGAGCAGATAAAAAATTACAAATGGGAATTTAATCTAATAGAAAGCAAAGAAATTAATGCTTGGTGTATGCCAGGCGGTAAAGTTGCAATTTATACAGGTATTTTGCCAGTTACTAAAGATGAAGCTGGATTAGCGACGGTAATGGGGCATGAAATTGCGCATGCAATAGCTCAACATTCAGTAGAAAGAGCTTCAAACATGATGAAAGCACAAATTGGTGGAGCAGTAGTTGGTGCTGCTGTAGGCAATAAATCAGAAACAACTCAAGCCGTTGTAGGTCAGTTGTACGGAATTGGTGCTCAGGCAGGTTATGTATTGCCAAATTCGAGAAGCCAGGAATTAGAAGCTGATAAGATGGGTTTATCGTTTATGGCAATGGCCGGTTATAATCCATCAACCGCAGTTAGTTTTTGGCAAAGAATGGCACAAGCAAGTGCAGGTTCAGAAAAACCTCCATTGTTTTTAAGTACTCACCCATCTGATGATCAACGTATCGCTCAAATTCAGAGAGATTTGCCAGCAGCGATGAAATACTATAAAAAATAAGTTGAAAGTATAAGGTTTAAAGGTGGATGGTCTTACTATCCACCTTTTTTTATGAGTTATTACTTAAAATTAAAACAACCGATATTTATTTCTATTTACCCTACACCCTACACCCTACACCCTAAACCCTAAACCCTAAACTTGCCCTAAAACCTTCATTATAGCTGATGCTTTTAGTAAACATTCTTCATATTCATCTTCAGCATTTGCAGCATAAGTTATTGCACCACCAACCTGAAATGATAAATATTTGTTGGTAGCATTATATAAGATGGTTCTTATCACAACATTGAAGTCGAAATCTCCGGTAGGACTAATGCAACCAAAAGACCCAGAGAAAACACCTCTTTTGCTTTTTTCGTAACTATCTATCAATTCCATAGCTTTGATTTTTGGTGCACCTGTCATCGATCCCATTGGAAAAGTATTTTTGATAGCTTCTATAAAATGAATATTCGGATCCAATTGGCAACTAATGGTAGAAATCATTTGGTGTACCTGCGGGAAAGTATAGATGCCAAAGAGTTCGTCAACTTTAACCGAGCCAGGTACAGCGCTTTTAGTTAAATCATTGCGTACCAAATCTACAATCATTACATTTTCTGCCTTTTCTTTAATGCTGTTTTTAAGATTTAACTTTATCTCTTCATCAATTGCAAAGTTTTTGCTTCTTTTTGCAGTTCCTTTTATAGGTTGAGAAATTAAAATGTTAGCACGTTTACATAAAAAACGTTCGGGAGTAGCAGATAGAATATATTTATCGTAAATTTTGAAATAGCCTGCAAATGGAGTAGGCGATACCGCATTTAATGCTTGATATACAGAAAGTGGATCTATATCTGCATGTTCTGCAAAAAATTCTTGACAAAAATTAACCTCATAAATATCTCCTCTTTTGATATGTGATTGTAGTTTTTCTACCGTCTCTATATATGTTTTTCGATCAAAACGATGTTGAATGTTTAATTTAGGTAGAACAGGAAATGATAAATCAATCTCATTAATCTTTTCTATAATTTTAAGATCACCTTTTATTACGGTTAAATCGTTTCCTTTTAATGCAATTATAAACTGAGGGATGAAAAAATACAGATCAGGAAAGTCAAGTTCATCTTTATGGATAGATTTTATTGCTTCTATTTCGTTTTTTAACTCATAACTCAATAGACCAAATAACCAATCTTTACGTTCTTCATAAAATGATTTAAGCCTAGTAAAAGCATTGCCAGCGTTCTCTTTAACTTCGTGTTCTATGCCGAAGGCAATTAAACAATCATATTGCGAATATGGGTCGCTGTAATGATTTGAGTCTAGGCAGCAGCAAACATCAAAGTTATTTGCATATTGCAAGGCTTTTTGCTTAAAAAGATGAAGAGCGGTGTTGTTCATTTTCGTTTGTAAAGGTAAAAATTGAATTTTAGAAAAATGACGTAATTGATTATATTAGTATTACAATGATGAAATATCTTTTTTTAATTGCATTTTTTGCAACCCTACATTTGTCTTCAACTGCGCAGACCAAATCTTTAAAAGATGCTTATATGGATTTTAAAATCTATAGAACTACCGATGAAGATAAGCCAAAACAGATTGAAGAAACTTTAGCATTACTCAAATTTGGAGACCAGCTTACCCCTAAACAAATTACCAATATCAATTATTATTTAGGTAAAATGTATGAGGATACGGAAGATTATGACAACTCAGCCTTGTATTACGAAAAATCATTAGTTGGCGAACCTAATTATGAAGTTACCCACAGAGCATTAGGGTTTATTTATTTCTCAAAAAGCAATGAATTCTCTAACCAGATGAGTTTGGCAGGTGGTGCAAATGATAAGGTGGCATACGAAAAGGCACTTGCGGAATATAAAATCGTGGCTAAAAAGGCCATTAAACATTTAGAAAAATATCAAGCTTGTGACCCTGATGAGGATACGTTAAACATGATTACTACCTTATACAAAAATTTAAAAGATACACAGTCTGTGGCTACTTTACCCGCTAGACTAAAAGAGTTGGGCAAAACTTGTGTAACCTTATTGGATGAGGATTGAGTAAAAGCATAATAAGTTGTGTCCTACTTAATATCTCGATTAAATTACACAACAGGTATTTTTCCATAACCAAACTCTATATCCTCTACAAACAATGGGCAGCCGATACCGCTAAGTTCCTCTCTTAATTTTACAGCAATTTCTTTTTCTTGATTAATATCGCCATAAAATTTTTCCAAACCTATAACTCGATCGCAGTGATACAGGTAATAAGGGATAACACCTAAATGATAAATTCGTTTAAATAAAGCATAAATTGTATCGAAATCATCATTAATGTCTTTTAAAAAAACAGTTTGGGATAATAAGGTAATGTTATAGAATTTAAGTTGATGTATAACTTTTTCGGTCTCTTCGGTAAGCTCGCTAGGATGTTCGATGTGCAATAAAACATAAAACGGCTTTTTTGCCGCAACTTTAGCTACAGCATCAAGTAAATTTAATATTGATTTGGTTTGAAAAGAACTCGGAGAATGAAATGGCAATCTTGTGCCAATTCTAACCACTTTAACTGAATCAATTTTATTTAATTCTGTTAATATTAAGTTGGTGATTTGTGGTGTGTAAAATGGATCTCCACCAGATAAAATTACATCATCTATTTCTGGATGCTGATTTAAGTAGCTAACTATATCTGTAATATTTTGTTGATTGAGTGTGCCTTTAATGTCTCCAATTTGCCTTATCCTAGTGCAAAATCTGCAATGTGCAGCACATAAATAGCTTACTTTAATCAGTGCCCTGTTTTTATATTTATGCACTAGGCCCTTTACCACCTCGTGTCCATCTTCTACCAATGGATCGTTGTACAACCAATCTTCCGCCTCATCTTCCGCATAATATTGCCTATAAATAGCTGGGTTATTTTGTGAAAGATTTTTAAGAAATGGGGTTAACTTTTCTTTCATACTAATGAGATCAAATCAGAATTTAAATAATTGAAAAGTGGATGAGATTTAGTGTTTTGATAAAAATTATTGGATTCGATCAAATGAATATCCGATTTTATTGGTCCAAATGATGGGTAAAATTCATCAACTTCTCCTATCTTAATGCCAGATAAAGCATGGATAAATGGGAGTGCAGCCAAATTTTTAACAGGTTTATTCACAGTAGTTGTAAATAGGGCATTTGTACTATTATCAAAAACCCATTTGGCTAAATTATAAGCTAACTTTAGTGCCAACCTCCGGTTTCCCTTCAAAAAAGCGAGTTGCTCTATATAGCCAATTGTTTTATTTTCATAATTACTAATGTCTATATCCCAGTTCACTTCATCTTTTCTTTGCCACAAGTCAGATTTACGCAGCAATGTATCTCCCAAAATTATCCCAAAGCCTATAACCTTATGGTTAATCTCCGCAACTAAGCAGTAGCCATTGGCGATGTAAAATTCGTAGGTAGCCAAATCTGTGCCTAGTAAAAAACCACCAGTGCTATTATTGCCATTTGTGGTTTCAAAAGTTAAATGGTTTTTAATTTCGATAAAATGCTTAGCATCATCTCTTCTAGCAATTCTTATACAACTATTCATACACAATTTTTGGACCTTTTAATTGATTGACTATTGCGCTGAAAAAATTCCAGGTATTTTGGTTCTTTTTGTTGAATTTTTCTGGTAATGCCATGCTTTTTTTAGGAAGTTCGTGCCAAGGAATATTAGGATATTGATGGTGTGTAGCATGTTCGTGAAAATTCATTAATATCCATGAAAATACAGGAATTCTTTTTACTGAACGAACATTATAGCGTACCTCATCGCCCATGGTAGTGTCATAATGAAAAATATATACGATTAAGGAGAAAACCCAAGCAAAAGAAAGCATCGGATAACCCAGCGTATAGAGATAGATTTTTTTGCCCAGTGAAAAATAAATGAGCAGATGAAATCCTAACCCAACCAAAAATAAAAGAATAGATTTTAGCTGATTATTTACTGTCCACCCTTTAAAGGCAGGAGATATTTTAACAGCAACAGAAGGAGGTATAAAAAGAAAAAGAATAACAGAAATAAGGGAATGAAGAAAAAATCCGCCAAAAAACACACTTAAATACCAAACAAAATAAATATATATCTTTTTAAGCTGTTTGTTATTTCCTTTGATTATATAGGTGTCTAATACCGACGTGTGCTCATCTTTTCTATTAAACCCGTGATGAAAGTAGTGTATTTTACGATAAATTAGAATAGGAACCATTAAAGGTGCTAAAATGATGCTTCCCCAGATGTCATTTTTAGCGAGGTTATTTGGGAATAGTTTTTTATGTGAAGCTTCATGACCTACAATGTAAAAACGATAAAACCAAAGCCCTTGAAATAAAAGCAATGGCACATACAAAAACCACTTTAAAATTTTGTCATCTACATAATTTTGAATAAAAATAGCAGCCAAGCTATTCATAACAAAAACCAGAATCGTTTCTATAATTAATCTCTCATTTCTAGTATCATTCATAATGTCCAGATTTGGTGTTTTCAATTATTAAATGTATAAATATTTCTATTTACATACTCCCATAATTAGCCAACAACCTTTACAAATGAGTAAAATATCTCATTTGTTTAGTGTGAAGAAAATTGATCAAAAAAAAATCTCTATAAATTTAATTATAGAGATTTTAAAAATATGTTTTACAATTAAAGGGCCAGGGTCTGTTTTCTGTCTGGACCAACAGAAAGGTATTTAATTGGCACGTCTAGTTCTTTTTCTAAGAAAGCGATATAATCAGTTAACTGACTTGGAACCTGTTCAATAGATGTAATCTGAGTTAAGTCAGTTTTCCATCCTTCAATTGCCTTTAAAACAGGTTTAGGTTGGATAGAAATGATATCGTAAGGCATATAATCAATAGTTTCGCCGTTGTGTTCGTAATGCGTACAAGCATAAATTGTATCGAAACTATCTAAAACGTCAGCCTTCATCATAATCAATTCAGTTACGCCATTTAGCATAATAGCATATTTTAATGCAGGTAGATCAATCCATCCACAACGGCGAGCTCTACCTGTTGTAGCACCAAACTCATGACCAATTTGACGAAGGTTTTCGCCAACTTCATTATCAAGTTCTGTAGGGAATGGGCCACCACCCACACGTGTACAGTATGCTTTAAAAATGCCGAAAACATCACCCACTTTATTAGGTGCAATACCTAAACCAGTACATGCGCCTGCTGTAGTAGTATTAGATGAGGTAACAAAAGGGTAAGAACCAAAATCAATATCTAATAATGTTCCTTGTGCGCCTTCTGCTAATACTTTTTTGCCTTCTTTTAAGTAACTGTTTACAAAATGTTCGCTATCTACATGAGGGATGTTTTTAATGAATTCTATTGCTTCAAAAAACGCAGCTTCCTTCTCTGCTAAATCATACTCAAAATTGTAATGAGATAACATTTCTTTATGTTTCTCTACTAATTTTGTGTAGCGAGCTTTAAAATCCGGTAAGGTAGTATCACCAACACGTAACCCGTTACGTCCAGTTTTATCCATATAAGTTGGGCCTATACCTTTTAAAGTAGATCCAATCTTACCAGCGCCCATTCTCTGCTCATTTGCGGCATCTAATAATTGGTGCGTAGGTAAAATTAAATGTGCTTTACGAGCAATTACTAATTTACCAGCAGCTACAGGATCGTGACCAGCTTTTTTAAGGTTATCTAATTCTCTTTTTAAAATAATTGGATCAATTACTACACCGTTACCAATAAGGTTCATGATACCATCGTTGAAAATTCCAGAAGGAATTGTATTCAATACGAATTTTTTACCATCGAACTCTAAAGTATGTCCAGCGTTTGGTCCGCCTTGAAAACGGGCAATCATGTCATATTGTGGACTTAAAACGTCAACAATTTTACCCTTACCCTCATCGCCCCATTGCAGGCCTAGTAGTACATCTACTTGCGTCATTATATTTAATTAAGAATAGAAAGATTATATATTAGAAAATTAGTTTGTCACATTTTGTTTCTGCGTAGCTACAGATTTAATTGTTGCTGCTGCACTACAATCAAAGCATATACCATACATATTTAGAGAGTGGTGTTTGATGTCGAATTTCAATAAATCGCCAACCATGCTCTGAATTTGATGGATACGAGGGTCGCAGAATTCTACAACTTTACCACAATCGATACAAATTACGTGATCATGTTGGTGGTAACCATAAGATTTTTCGAATTGCGCCATGTTTTTACCAAATTGGTGTTTGGTAACCAAATCACAAGAAACCAATAACTCTAAGGTATTGTAAACCGTAGCCCTACTTACGCGGTACTTTTGGTTTTTCATGTGTATGTAAAGCGTTTCTACATCGAAATGGTCATTTCTAGAATAAATTTCTTCTAAAATGGCAAAACGCTCAGGGGTTTTTCTTAAGTTTTTGTTTTCGAGATAGGCTTCGAATATTTTTCTAACCAACTCACTAGTATTCTGTTCAGACATAGTTTTAAACTCCACACCAAAGGTATATAAATGATTACACAGATTAAAGTGATATCAAAGATTAATAATTAACAAAATGTAAAGATGTTGATTACTTTTAAATTACTAACTGTTCTATTGTTAGGTTGTTCTATTGCTCAATTGTTTTAGACCAAGCTTTAAACTTAAAAATAGTAACTAAAAATCAAATTAAGCATCAAACCTGGTTACTCCTGTAACCCCTTTAACTTCCAATAAATTTTTAATCAAATTATCCAAGTGGTCTTTATCGTTTACAAATATTTTTATAGACCCATCGAAAATTCCATCATTGGTATCAACAGTAATCGATCTCATATTTACCTTAAAATCATTAGAGATAACTTTGGTAATGTTGTTGATCAAGCCCACATCATCGATGCCAATAATGTGAAGACCGGTTAAGAAGGTAAGTTCTTTCTGGCCGTTCCATTTTGCTTTTACAATTCGATAACCATAATTAGCCATCAGCTGAGCCGCATTTGGGCAATTGGTTCGGTGGATTTTTATACCTTCATTAACGGTTACAAAACCAAAAACATCATCGCCAGGGATGGGATTACAACAAGCAGCTAAAGTATAATCTATCTTTTGTAAATCTTCGCCAATCAATAAAATATCAGATTCTGGACCTTTAACTTTATTTAATAATGCCTCGATGTTTTTGCCATCATTTTTATAGTCATTACCACGGTTCTCGATCTCTTTTTCACTGTTTAAATAATCTTTAAGATCTTTTAGCTCAATTTTTCCGTTAGCAACTGCTATAAAAAGATCTTGTGTTGATTGTAGCTTGAAAAAGTAGGTTAACTTATTTAAATTGTCAGTATTATAGGTGATTTTTAATGATTTAAGCTTTCTTTCTAATGTTTCTTTACCTGTTTCTGCAACTTTTCGTTTCTCTTCTTTTAAAGAAGATTTAATTTTCGATTTTGCTTTTGCAGTAACTACAATGTTTAACCAATCTTCTTTAGGTACTTGTTTGCCAGAGGTGATAATTTCTACCTGATCTCCATTTTGAAGTTTATGTGATAGGGGTACCAATTTATGGTTGACCTTAGCGCCTATACATCTTGCACCAACATCTGTATGGATTTCGAAGGCAAAATCTAATGCAGTTGCTCCCAATGGAAGTTGAAGCAGGGCGCCTTTAGGCGTAAAAATGAAAATTTCATCAGAGAAAAGGTTCATTTTAAAATCATCAAGGAAATCAAAAGCATTAGCTTCTGGGTTGCTCAACATTTCCCTAACTTTTTGGATCCATTGATCCAAACCGTTATCGTTACTAGATTCTTTATATTTCCAGTGCGCCGCAAATCCTTTTTCGGCAATTTCGTTCATGCGTTGTGTACGGATCTGTACTTCCACCCATTGCCCTTTTGGTCCCATTACGGTAGTGTGTAACGATTCGTAACCATTCCCTTTTGGAGAAGAAACCCAATCTCTCAAACGATCTGGATTGGGGCGATATAAATCGGTAACGATGGAATATGCTTTCCAACAATCTGCTTTTTCGTGTTCTGGAGCGCTATCTAAAATAATTCTAATGGCAAAAAGATCGTATACCTCATCAAAAGGAATGTTCTTCTTTTTCATTTTGTTCCATATCGAATGGATAGATTTTGGGCGACCATATAAATTAGCAACTAGTCCTTGTTCTGCTAGAATTTCATTAATTGGCTCAACAAATGTTTTGATAAATAGGTTGCGTTCTGCTTTTTTCTCGTTTAATTGAGTGGCGATGTATTTATAGGTATCAGGTTCTAGATACTTCATCGAAAGATCTTCTAACTCTGATTTAATAGCATATAAACCCAAACGATGTGCTAGAGGAGCATATAGATAAATCGTTTCGGATGCAATTTTAAGCTGCTTTTGCCTAGGCATAAAATCCATGGTTCGCATGTTATGCAAGCGGTCGGCAAGTTTAATAAGGATTACCCTAACATCATCAGCAAGGGTTAATAGCATTTTCCTGAAATTTTCTGCCTGTAGTGAGCTATTATAATCGAAAACTCCAGATATCTTAGTTAAACCATCTATAATTTTAGCAGTCTTTTTACCAAATTCTCTTTCAATATCTTCTAAAGTGATATCTGTATCTTCAACCACATCGTGCAAAAGTGCACAAACAATGGAAGTAGTTCCCAACCCAATTTCTTCGGCGGCAATTTGTGCAACAGCAATAGGATGATAAATGTAAGGCTCACCAGATTTACGGCGCATATCTTTATGGCTTTCTAATGCCATTTCGAAAGCTTTACGGATTTCTTTTTTATCGCCTTTCTGCAAAGTAGATTTGGATGCCCGTAAAAGTGCCCTATATCTTTTTAAGATTTCCTGTTTCTCGGCCTCTATATCAATCACTAAAGTATTCTTCATTTGTTTTTTCTAGGTAAAAATTGTCGTTTTTTATTCAATAAAAGATTATATTCGAATGTAGATAAAACGAATATATAAAAATAGCGTTAACTTTGTATCAGGCATAAATTTATGAAATTTTATAATCTCTTTATTCTGTTTATTGTCATGATTGCTTCTACAGCTGTAAAAGCGCAGGAAACTGCCGCTCCTATACAACCTGTTTTAGGCAAAAATGATACAGTTAGAGTGCTAGCCATTAACGATAATGGATACATGATTCCTTTCTTTATTTTAAAAGAAGTGGTATGTTATGGTACCCGAACTTTTAAATCTGTAGCAGACCAGGCCGCTTTTAATCGATTAAAATATAATGTTTTAAAGGTGATGCCTTATGCGGTTTTTGCAAAAAGAAGGTACGAAAAACTGGAACGTGATTTAGCGCTAACAACCGATAAAAAGCTTCAAAAGAAACTGGTTAAGGATTGTGATGCCGAGATCAAGAACATGTTCAATACCGAGATTAAAGAATTGACCATAACCCAAGGAAAGATATTAACCAAATTAATTGATAGAGAAGTTGGAAGAACAACTTTTGATATTGTTAAGCAAACAAAAGGTGGTTTTGCAGCCTTTTCTTACCAGTTGGTAGCAAGAGTTGTAGGGCATAATCTAAAAACTGGCTACAGTGCTACAGAAGATAGAGACATCGAAGCTATCATTGTCAACTCTGGTTATTACCAATAAAACATGAACGTTAAACATACCATTTATCCATTTAAAGTTAAATTATTAAATGGCAAGGAAAAGACTTTGTCTGATTATAAGGGTAAAGTGCTCTTAGTAGTAAATACGGCATCTGGATGTGGCTTTACACCGCAATTAAAAGAACTACAGGCTTTAAGGGAAGAATACTTAGACAAAGGATTTGAAGTACTTGGCTTTCCATCAAATGATTTTGGTAGGCAAGAACCTTTGGATGGCTCTGCAATTAACGAATTTTGCGAAGTAAATTTTGGAGTTCAATTTCCGATGTTCGAAAAAATAATGGTAAGAGGCAGTGAAGCACATCCTTTGTATAAATTTTTGAGCGAAAAGAAATTAAATGGTAACGTTAGTTCTACTCCTAGATGGAATTTCCATAAATATTTAATCAACAAAGAGGGAGAGGTTGTAGATTATTTCTTTTCATTTACAAAGCCAAGTTCTTCAAAAGTTAAAAAGAAAATTCAACGCCTGCTGGATAAATAGGATTGAATTATAGAAGTTTAAAATTATAGGATGAGTGCAGGTTATATTAATAGCCTAATTTGCCTTCCAAAATCAATCATTAGCTCTTCAAAATAAAAATACATGAAATTAGATATACTCGTTTTTGCGGTACACCCTGATGATGCTGAACTAGGTTGCTCGGGAACCATTTTGAAACACCTTGCAATGGGTAAAAAAGTGGGGATTGTAGATTTTACAAGAGGTGAGTTGGGTACACGTGGATCTGCAGAAATTCGTGATAAAGAAGCAGCTGATTCTGCAAAAATAATGGGTTTGCATGCCAGAGAAAATCTCAGCTTCAAAGATGGTTTTTTCAAAAATGACGAAGAACACCAGTTGCAAGTGATTAAAATGGTACGTAAATATCAGCCAGAAATTATTTTAACCAATGCCTTGCACGATAGGCATCCTGATCATGGTAGAGCTGGCGATTTAGCTAACGACGCTATATTCCTTTCGGGATTACGTAGAATAGAAACCGAAAATGATGGTGTTGCGCAAAAAGAATGGCGACCTAGATTGGTATTGCAGTACATACAAGATAGGTATATTGAACCAGATATCATTATTGATATTACCGAGTTTTCTGATCAAAAAATAGCAGCTATCCGAGCTTTTAAAACCCAGTTTGATAGCCCAGATCAAAGCGAGCCTCAAACTTATATTTCTTCACCAGAGTTTTTAGAATCGGTTATAGCAAGAGCAAGAGAATTTGGTAAACAAATAGGAGCACAGTACGGAGAAGGTTTTACTTCGAGAAAATTATTGGGGGTTGATAATTTGTTTGAGTTGAGATAGAGCGACTTTTTCATGGCTGTACACATTATAGTTGTAAACAAAATTGTTGTTTTTGTGTTATACTGTAAACACATTTATGCCAAATATATTCACCTCTATCAAAAATGCCTATCAACTTTTCAAGCACATCGACCTCAAACAATTAGATGCTTTATCAAAAAAAGTTGACTTACCTAAAATGGTTGAAACCATTTCATCTTTAGACGAGAAGCAACTGCAAGGTATGATGAAAATGATGGGTGGTGGTAGTAAAAAGAAAGAACTGCCTCCTATTGAAGGAGATTTTTACCATCTAGGAGATGAGGCCTTGAATGATGAAGATAGGGCATTACAGTTAAAAGTTAGGGCTTTTCTAGAGAAAGAGGTAAAGCCAATCGTAAATCATTACTGGAATAAAGCAGAATTTCCGTTTGAGATAATCCCCAAACTAGCAGAGTTGAACATATGTGGTTTAACCTACAAAGGCTACGGCTGTCCGGGTAAATCTAATTTAATGGAAGGGATTTTGGCGATGGAGATGGCAAGGATTGATACTTCCATATCTACCTTTTTTGGTGTGCAAAGTGGTTTAGCAATGGGCTCTATTTATTTATGTGGATCTGAAGAGCAAAAGCAAAAATGGCTGCCGTCTATGCAACAATTTAAAACCATTGGTGCCTTTGGGTTAACCGAACCTGAAGTAGGTTCTGCAGCAGCTGGTGGCTTAACCACAACCTGTAAAAAAGTTGGTGATAAATGGGTTTTAAACGGCCAGAAGAAGTGGATAGGCAATGCCACATTTGCAGATATATTAATTATTTGGGCAAGAAATGTAGGAGATGGAGAAGTTAAGGGCTTTATTATAAAAAAGGATAATCCTGGATTTGCTGTAGAAAAAATGCAAGATAAAATGGCATTGAGAATAGTGCAAAACGGCATTATTACCTTAACCGATTGCGAAGTGGAAGAAAGCGATCGATTACAAAATGCAAATTCTTTTAAAGATACTGCTAAAGTATTACAAATGACACGAGCCGGAGTAGCTTGGCAAGCCGTGGGCTGTGCCCGAGGTGCCTATGAAAATGCATTGGATTATACCAGAACACGTAAACAGTTTGGAAAGCCTATTGCCTCATTTCAATTGATCCAAAATCATTTGGTAGAAATGTTATCTAATTTAACTGCCATGCAAACTTTGTGTTTCCGGTTGTCGCAATTACAAGATCAAGGGTTGCTAAAAGACGAACATGCTTCACTAGCTAAAGTGTTTTGTTCACTACGTACTCGCGATGTAGTGAGTAAAGCCCGTGAAGTGATGGGAGGCAATGGAATTTTATTGGAATATAATGTTGCACGTTTTGTAGCAGATGCCGAGGCTATTTATTCTTATGAAGGCACAAAAGAGATTAATACACTGATAGTTGGACGAGCAATAACTGGTTTTTCTGCTTTTGTTTAGTTATTTTAGCGTATGAATTTACGTTGTCGTTTCCTGTTTTGTTTGTTGTTAATAGCTTTATCTGGCTTTGCTCAGCAAAATTTAGTTCAAATTGTACCTGCAAATCCACAAATTGGTGATCAGGTAACCATAAGCTTTAATCAAAAAGACCAACAACTCAACCAAAATCCAACTTTGGTGTTTAGTTATAGTAACTTCTTTGAAATGCCCAATACTTTACCATTGACTAAAAATGGAGGTATTTGGCAGACTAGTTTTGTGGTACCTAGGTACGCTAAATATGCATCATTCTATATTAAACAAGGAGATAGCATTTATAAGCCTAGTGCAAAAAATCATTATGAAATTATTTTTTATAAGGAACATAAACCAGTTTTTGATACTTACTTATATAAGTCTTATAGTTTGGCGGCCCAAATGGGAAGATCTGATTCATTAAAGATTAAAACAAATGAATTAATTAATAAAGAACTAGAGTTATATCCGAATAATTATGCTGCCAGATTGAAATTATTGTCTAATAAAATGGCTGAAGATAAGCCAAATGCGCAGAGGTATTTGAAAGAAGGTTTGGAATTAGTAGAGAAAAAGCTAAATGAAAATCCAACCCAAATGGGCAATATTAACCAAGTTACTATGGGTTATTTGATATTGGGAGAGAATAAAAGGATTGATACCTTAAAAACGATGCTTTTAAAAAAATATCCGAAATCTGAAGTGGCATATGAATACCTATATGAAGATGCTTACAAAACAAAAGATGATTTGGAAAGAGTTAAGAAACTAGAGAAGTTACTTGCGTACCGAACTGAGGCAGAGAGTTCTAGTCAATCTGGAATACATCAAAACCTTTTCGAATATTATGCCAAGCAAAAAGACGAAAAGAAAGCTTTAGCTCATGCCCGTGTAGTAGCTTCTGTAAAAAATCCTTGGTTGCCTAAAGAAATAAAAGAATTGGCATCAACTTTGGCAGAACAAAACCTTGCTTTAGATACTGCAAAAATGTATGCAGAGAAAGCATTAGCAATGGTAAATGATTATCCATTTGGGGTGGTTAGGTACTTTCCAGAGTATGGTTATATACCAGGTTATGTTGCTAACAAATCGGCATTAATTGAAGAGCAGAAAGGAGAAATACTATCAATTATAGGCAAGATATATGTTGCTCAAAAAAAGTATAATCTTGCTGAAGAAACGTTGAAGAAGGCGATGTTATTGTCAAAAAATTTAGCTGTTTACCATAACTTGGCATATTTGTATGAGCAGACAAAGCAACCTAAACTTGCTTTTGATGCCTACCGAAAAATTTTATTGCAAATGCCAGTAGATTCAGCCATGCTAGCCAACTTAAAAAAAAGTTATATATCCTATAATGGAAAAGTTGATGGCTTTGACAAAGAATTGGTTTTAATACAACAAGACTGGGAAAAGCAAACTTTGCCTAAGTTACAAGCTTCGAAATTGAATGCGCCAACACCAGCATTTAACGAAGTTTACGATATGAATGGTAAATTGGTAAATCCTGAGTTATTAAAAGGCAAGATTGTGATAGTAGATTTTTGGGCTACTTGGTGTGTGCCTTGTATTGAAGGATTCCCTTACATGCAAAAGGTATATAATCATTACAAAGATAATAAAGATGTAGTTTTCATGATCATGAACTCTGGATCTAAAAACTCTTTACAAGATGCAATAGCATGGGTAAACCAAAATAAGTTTACTTTTCCTTTTTATTATAATGATAGAAAACTGGCGGAAGCTTTTAATATCACTACCATTCCATCAACATTTATTATTGATAGAGCCGGAAATGTAAGGTATAAATCAGTAGGCTTTGAGGGACCAATTATGGAACCAAAGTTGATGCTAGAAATAAAGGATTTATTAAATAATTAATAGGTAGGGTTAGCTAAATTGCTATTTTTGATTAAGCCAAAATTACCCATCGCACCTTTTTCATAAACAGCATAATACAAGGTGTTGTATTGATTATCAAAATTTTGATTGCCAGGAAATAATTTTGAAGGAAAAGAGTTTCCTTCTTTAAAAAAATAGACTTTAGTATTTCCGTATTTAGAATGAGGCATTAAATTGCCATATTCAATTAAATTTGCTGCGGCAGTATCTTTAACCGTAACTACATAAATTCTTTGTATAGGCCCAGTATTATTTTCGTTTCTGTATTTAGCTCGTTCTACAAAACCACCTTTTAAATCTTCAATTCCTGATTGATTGAATGTATCTTTTAGGAACCAGCCTATAAGTGCAAGAATCAAGATAGTGAAAATTATTTTGGAAGTTTTTTTAGTTGTTATTTTTGTGGCCATTGTTATTAAAACGTTGTGATACAAACCTTATTGCAGCGAACATGAGCGAAAAGAAGGGCTGCAGCTGCCAAAACTGTTAACCCTACTTTTACTGATTTTATAGATTAGGCAATACTTTTTCCATTACTGCCAATCCTTCATCGATATGTTTCTTCTCTATGCACAAAGCTGGGCGGAAGCGGATGGTTTGATTGCCACAGCCCAGAAACATCACATTATTTTCTATTCCTTTTTGTATAAAGTTATTGCGCATTTCTTTATTTGGGAAATCGAATGCACAAAGTAAGCCACGGCCACGAACATTGCTCATTTTGCTATATTTTAGAGCTAATTGGCTAAGGTTTTCTTTTAAATAAAGACCAACATCTGTTGCATTTTGGCAAAGCTGATCTTCGTGCAAAATATTTAAGATTTGGGTAGAACGAACCATATCTACCAAATTACCTCCCCAAGTTGAGTTGATACGTGAAGGTACATTGAATACATTAGTTTCAATTTCTTCTACTTTTTTACCCACTAAAATACCGCAAACCTGCATTTTTTTTCCAAAAGCAACAATATCTGGTCGAGCTTGTTCGCTAAAATGCTCATGGCACCAAAATTTGCCAGTTAAACCAACGCCAGTTTGTACTTCATCAAAAATTAAGAATGCTTCATTTTCATCTGCCAACTGGCGAAGTTGAATTAAGAACTCTTCACGTAAGTGATTATCTCCACCTTCAGATTGGATAGGTTCTATGATGATGGCACAAATTTCGTCTTTATTATTGGCGAATGCTTGTTTAATTTGAGCGATTGAATTTTCCTCAGTTTCGATTGCTGTAGCCAAATTGCCATCAGTTAAAGGAAATTTAACTTGCGGAACTGCAACCCTAGGCCAATCGAATTTGGCAAACCATTTGGTTTTATCTGGTAAGGTGTTGGTTAAACTTAAGGTGTAACCCGAGCGGCCATGAAAAGCTTTTTCGAAGTGTAGTACTTTAAAACCTTTCTCTTCTTTATACCCTTTGGCAAAGTTTTTTTGTACTTTCCAGTCCATGGCTACCTTAATGGCATTTTCTACTGCAAGAGAACCGCCAGCGATAAAAAAAGCATGAGGTAGGTAAGAAGGAATGCCCACTTTTGAAAACGTGGCTACAAATTCTGCATATTGTTGGGTATAAACATCAGAATTTGAAGGATTGGCCATTGCAGCCAAAAGTAAATTGTGTTTAAAAGCTTCGTCATTGACCATTTTTGGATGGTTATAGCCTAAGGGAACAGAAGCAAAACAAGTAAAGAAATCTAGTAACCTGCGATTGTATTTAGAATCGAAAATATAAGCGCCGTTACTTTTTTCCATATCATAAGTAAGGTCGAAACCATCTGCTAAGATATGCTGCTGTAAGGTCTGGTTTACCTGATCTGGCGCTACACTAAGTTTATACATAATTTTATATTTTGGTATGTTCCAAATCTAGTTAAATGTGCCAAATTATCAAATTTAAGCACTATTTCTGGTTTTGGTTCAAAAACTAGGTTTAAACGATTTAAAGTTATATTTTACCTAAAGCTTGTTCGGTAATTCATAATTGTGGAAAAATAATACAACATTTTTCTTCCAAATTCTGCTTAAAAAATGAAAAAATAGGCAAACAGTATTCCTTAATATATAATGACTACCTTACCCTACATTAAAAAATGAAGTTATGAGATATGGAGTGGTAATTAGTTTTAATTCTATAAAAGGAATTGGAAATATCAAAGATAACAGTACAAATATTGAGTATGGTTTTACCAAAGCAGAATGCCCCCATGAGGTGGAGATTTTAGATGAAGTAGGTTTTGAAGTGGAAACCGAAAAGCATAAAATGAGGGCAACAAAAGTGAAGTTAGTTTAAACTGCGTTTAATTTATCTTTCATGCCCAAAATCCCCAGCAACCCACCAGTGTGTATTGCTAGGATTTTTTCTTCTTTTTTAAAATAATTTTGACCTTTTAGCTCGTTAATTGCATAAAACATTTTTGCTGTATAAACTGGATCTATCAACATTCCGGTTTGGGCAGTAAAGTTTTTAATAAAAGTTAATAATTCAGGTTTAGTCTTGGCATATCCACCAAAGTGATAATTGGTATGAACACACAAATTACTCAAATCTGGTTCGTATTTGGCAATTTCATCTCTGATGAAATCTCCACCTTTTAGCACAGGTATAACATGAAGCTTTGTAGTTAATTGTTGCTGGTTAATGCCTCTCAATAATCCAGCAGCAGTAGTTCCGGTGCCGGCAGCACAAAAAATATGATCGTAATTTGTTGTTAGCTCGCTGATGATTTCTGTGCAGCCCTGTACAGCTTCTTCACTGGCACCACCTTCGTCAATAAAATAAGCATTTGTATTGTTGCCAAAATGTGCTTTAAATAAGTTAGGCTTATTTTTATAGCTTTCTCTGTCGGTAAAAATCAATTGCATACCAAACAAACTGCAGATGAGTAGCATTTCATTTGTAACTTCATCTCCACGTACAAAGGCTGTTGCTTTTAAACCATTTTTAGCTGCTGCTGCTGCGGTTGCTACTAAGTGATTAGAATAAGCGCCACCAAATGTTACTAGATGACTTTTCCCTCTTTTTTGTGCATCCTGTAATATATATTTCAGTTTTCGCCATTTATTGCCAGAAATATAAGGGTCTATTAAATCGTCCCTTTTTACCCATATTGAGTTTAATGATTGATAAGTTAACTGATGTATTGGGCTATAGATTTGCATATAAAAAAAGGCTGCTACAAAGAGAAGCTTTTTATACAATTATTAAAATATTATTTACCAAAAGCAAAACCTATACCTGCATTTGCATAACTATACTTAGATTGGGTATAAGATCCGAAGAGTTTAAAAAATGAAAGCTGTAGTTGGAAACCAAGTGTTGCTTTTATCCCTTCCACATCAGTTTGTTTCATGTTTACGGGATTTATGTAAGTATCTTTGTTATTAGGATCTGCCATGGTTGGAGCTTCAAATTCGAAACTACCTAAAGCTTTTAAATAGGATTTAGAACTATTAAAACCAATGCTAGCGAATGGTGTAAAAGCGGCAATCTTTTTAGAAACTATGGCTTCTGCACTAAAGCCATCCATCTCTATTTCCAGTATTTGATTTGAAACTGGTTGATCGTTAATGTTAAGTGGGATATCATAAGCTAGCTTAGTAAAGCCAAATGCAACTGCAATATCTATTGGTGCAGCTTTGTACTTTTTACCCATTAACATAGGCAGTAATTCTACTTTAGCTCCAATCCCAAATAACCTCAAATTTCCAGCATCATCACCCAATTTAACCTTAGGAACCCATCGCAAGGAAACATCCATGTTTTTTAATAAGCCCACAGTTAATTGCACTTGTGGCGAAGGAACGAAATTTAATCCGGAACCTTTTGGAAGCCTAAAATTTCCGCCGGAGTAACCATTGCTATAAAATTCCATTTCTGCACCTTCTTGGTCATTTCCAAAAGCTGTAGGCCCGGTTGATTGAAATTTGTCAACTGCTCGCATGCTTTCTAGACCTAACTTATTTACATCAAAAGATCTATCTGATCTAGGAACAAAGGCAGCAGTAGCGGTTATTCTTAAATCAAACCTTAAGGGTTTCTTAGCAATTGCCGTGTTTGTCCAACCAGAATTTAAACCAAAACCCAAACCTTTAAACAATGGATTGGCATATGCGCTCACTAATTTTGTAGCATCTGCCGGACCCGATTTAAATAATTCTCCAATATCGTTTTGAGCCAATAAGGATAAGGGTAACATTAAAATACTCCAGATCAGTATCGATTTTATTTTAAGGGAATTGATAATCATCTATTTATTGGTTTGAATGTAGTTAACGAAAATAAATGTTTCTTGCTAGATTAAAAGAAAAACGATAAAAAAATTGTTGTAGCATGAGTTTACAGTCTATATTAAAATTAGTGCTCATGTTTTTTTAAGAATATCAAATTGTTAATCCTATTTTTGCACTATGGAAAACCATAGTATCGAGCAGGAAGAGGAGCAGGATTTATTTGAACATTTTAATATAGTTGTAGATAAAGGACAGTCTCTGTTGCGTATCGATAAATTTTTGATGCATCGTTTAGTAAATGCATCCCGTAATAGAATACAAAATGCTATAGATGCAGGAAATGTTTTAGTAAACAAACTAACAGTAAAATCGAGTTACAAGGTAAAGCCAAATGATGAGATTTCTATCGTGTTTGCTCATCCACCACGTGATACTGAAGTTTACCCTGAAGATATTCCAATAGATATTGTTTATGAAGATGCAGATCTATTAGTAGTGAACAAACCTGCTGGTATGGTGGTGCATCCTGGTTTCAATAATTATACAGGTACTTTGGTTAATGCTTTAGCTTATCATTTTGAGCAATTGCCAACTTTGCCAGGAAATGATGGAAGACCAGGCTTGGTACACCGAATTGATAAAGATACCTCTGGACTTTTGTTGATTAGTAAAAACGAAATTACCATGACCAAATTGGCTAAACAGTTTTTTGATCATACAATTACACGCAAATATGTGGCATTGGCTTGGGGCGATATTGAAAATGGTGGTAGAATTGAAGGATATATCGGTCGTAGTTTAAAAAACCGCATTATTATGGATATGTATGATGATGAGGAAAAAGGTAAATGGTCTGTAACCAATTACTCAGTTTTAGAGCGTTTGGGCTATGTTACTTTGGTTACCTGCCAACTAGAAACAGGTAGAACGCATCAAATTAGAGCACACATGAAACATATTGGTCATCCATTATTTAGTGATGCTAATTACGGTGGCGATAAAATACTAAAAGGCACCACATTTACTAAATACAAACAATTTGTAAGTAATTGCTTTGAGTTGATGCCTCGCCAAGCCTTACACGCACAAACGTTAGGTTTTACTCATCCTACCACTAATAAATACATGGAGTTCGAAGCTCCGTTGCCAGCAGATTTTGATGCTGTTCTAAATAAATGGAGAAACTATTCATCATTGCCTCAATAATTTATGCCAAAATATATTTTATTTAATGATGAGTTTATAGGTGCTGAACAATCAGTAATTAAGGCTAGCAATCGTGCTTTTAAATTTGGAGATGGTTTGTTCGAGTCAATGCGGATGTGTAATGGGAAACTACAGTTTGCAGAACAGCATGCAGATCGTTTAAGAGCAGGAATGAAAGCGCTCAAAATGGAAGGTTATGCCCTGCTTGATGAGTATTTTTTAAGACAGAAAACCACAGAACTTTTAAAAAAGAACAGGTTTAATGGCAATGTACGCTTCAGGTTAACAGTATATAGAGATGGAGAAGGATTGTATACCCCACAAAGTAATAAAGTTGGCTATTTGTTAGAAGGAATTGAATTAGAACAAGCATCTTACGAGTTAAATCAGAAAGGATTAATCATTGATGTTTATGATGAACTTACAAAGCCGATCAATAAACTTTCAAATTATAAGACTAGCAATGCCTTATTATATGTAATGGCAGGTTTGTATCAAAAGCAACACCGTTTAGATGAAGCTATCCTTTTAAATCAGCAAGGTTTTTTATGCGAAAGTACCAGCTCTAATTTATTTGTGGTATACCAGAAACAAATTTATACACCTGCACTTTCTGAAGGTTGCGTTGCCGGTGTAATGCGAAGTGTTGTTTTGCAACTGGCCAAAACACACAATTTTCCTTTAATTGAAGCTCAAATTAATCCAGAGATATTAAACGAAGCGGAAGAGGTATTTGTAACTAATGCAAGCAGTGGTATACGATGGGTTATGGGGTATGGTAGGAAACGTTATTTCAATGAAGTTGCTAAAATGTTAAGTGCAAAATTGAATGCATTGTAAATCATCTTTTGCTTAAGAGGGTTTCGGCATAGGGTCTCCAGCTCTTTATCTCAATGTATTTTATTGTTTACAAAAGATTTTTAGGCTGAAGTTTTTGTATTATTGATTACACACAAATGTAAATCGATATGAAAAAAATACTCATGCTCGTTATGGCTTGCTATGGCCTAAACGCTCGTTCACAAGAGAACGTATCAAAAAATTTTATTCGCCTTTATTCAGACTCAATCATTCATGCACAAAAGATCAGGCTACGGCCAGATATTGGTGGTAATTTGGTGCTTAGAGCCGATTCTAAACGCATACCCATCGGACAGGTTCAGTTTTTTAACAATGAAGATGGTTTTTACGCCAATACTAAAAAATTGAACATCTTTAATCAAGTGTCGTTTGCAGAAAGGATTATTGATGGAAAAATCAATCTCTATCAGGAAGTAGTTTATGATGCTGTTCCTGTAGAGGTAGATTATTACAGGTTTAGAAATAGAAGAAGTCAGTCTGTTGGTACAAGATTGTATTTTAACAAAGGACTTTCTGATGTTAATAAGGTAAACTATTCTAATCTAACTTTAGCTATGGCAGATAATGCGAGAAGTTTAGACCTGTTAAAAAGTTATAGAAACAGCATGAGGACAGGCACTGCAATGTACGTTACGGCTGGCGCTGCCTTAATAGCTAGTGCAGTAACTTTTCTTTCTGGCAGTGGCTTTAAACATAATGGGAATATGTTTGGAAACAGGCCAAGTTTTGAGGATAAAAATTACACTGGTAGTTTCTTATTAATGGGGCTTGGTGCGGGTTTAGGTATAGGAGGATATTTTGTTCAAGCCTCTGGAGCTAGAAACATAGAGAGGGCTGTTGAAGTTTATAATCAGAAATAGTGAAATAAACATGCAGAACTTTAGGAGTTCTGCATGTTTTATAATTATCATAAACGCATTCCGCGTAAAAGCTCATCTATTAGCATTCGCTTTTTTCCTTCTAATTGTACATCTAATACCTTTATAAAGCCATCTTTAGTAGCAAATTTTAAATAAGTTTTACCGTCGGTTAAGAAAGCACCAGTAGAAATGCCAGGTTCTTTATCTTCTAATTCTGCTTTAAAAACTTTCAAAGTTTTATCATTTAATGTGGTAAAAGCAGTTGGGTATGGACTTAATCCCCTAATATGATTATAAACTGTTTGGTTATTTTGGTTCCAATCTATTTTACAGAAATCTTTAAATATTTTGGGCGCATGTTTTAACTCATCGCTTTGTGGTTGTGGTACTTCATTATAATTGTTTTCAGCTATAGCTTTAACGGTTTTTACTAAAAGATCAGCACCCACATTCATCAGTTTATCGTGTAAATCTCCTGCGGTTTCATCATCTCCAATTTCAACAGCTGATGAAAAAATAACATCACCAGTATCAATTTCTTGCTTTAAAAAGAAGGTAGTTACACCACTTGCTTTCTCTCCATTAATTATGGCGTGATTTATAGGTGCGGCACCGCGATATTGAGGTAAAAGAGAGGCGTGCAGATTGATAGTTCCTTTGGTGGGCATTTGCCAAACAATTTCTGGCAGCATTCTAAAAGCAACTACTACAAATAAATCGGCCTCTAAACTTTTCAGCTCTTCAATAAATGCCGGATCTTTAAGTTTTAGGGGTTGTAGAATAGGTAAGCCATTTGCAACTGCATATTTTTTCACCGCACTTTCACTTAGTTTTTGCCCACGTCCAGCAGGTTTGTCTGCTGCGGTTACTACGCCAACAATTACTAAACCTGCTTGCTGTAAAGCACTTAAAGAAGCCACTGCAAAATCGGGCGTACCCATAAAAACTATTTTCATTGATCGTTGTTTAATGGTTGTTTTACAGCACAAAATAACTAAAAATTTCATTCATATTTTTCTTAATCTGTATGGTTCCAGCATCTGAAGTTATTAATTCGAGTAGTTTAGTTTACGTTCACCCAACTATGCCTGGAATTTATAGAAAGGGTAAACCAGGGCATTTTTATTATGTAGATAAAAATGGAGAGCGTATTAAAAACGAAAATGATATTGCTCGAATTAAGGCAATGGTGCTTCCACCAGCATGGACAGATGTATGGATATCTCCACGTAAGAATGGATATCTGCAAGCAATTGGCTCAGACGTTGCGGGCAGAAAACAATACCGTTATCATCCAGATTGGACTTCAAGAAGATCGGATCATAAATATTTCAGGTTATTGGAATTTGGTAAAGCTTTGCCTAACGCCCGTAAATGCATTGCCAAAGATTTAAGGCGTAAAGAATTTGATGAAAGAAAGGTACTAGCGATTTGCAGTCAGGTAATGCAAAAAACATTGATTAGAATTGGTAATGAGAGTTATAAGAAAACCTATGGGAGTTATGGATTAAGTACTTTAAAAGATCAGCATTTTAAAGAAAAAGGAAATCAGTCTACCTTGTGCTTTATTGGTAAAAAAGGAGTAAAACAAGAGGTTAAGCTTACCGATAAAAGTTTAGCCAAATTGGTTAAAAAGTGCAAAGATATTCCAGGGCAAGAGTTATTTCAGTTTTATACTAAAGGTAAGGAACATAAAGCTGTAGATTCTGGAATGATCAATAATTATATTAGAGAGATTACCGCTTGCGATTTTACAGCAAAAGATTTTCGAACATGGGGAGGTACGCTAGAAGCATTGAGGCAATTGGCTTGTTTTACAGAGAAGTATCCAGATATGTCTAAAAAGAAGATTATAGTAGAAGTTTTAGATACTGTTGCCAGTAAATTGGGTAACACCAGAGCTGTTTGTAAAAGTTCGTATGTGTATCCTTTATTATTGCAAGTTTTTGAAGAAGGTAGGCTAGATAAATACCTAAAAAAGGTAGATACTAAAAAGCCAGAAAGTGTAACTGCAATGCAAAACGATGAAAAGGTTTTATTGCAATTTTTAAAACAAGTAAAACCTAAAACCAAAAAATAAATTATCTGGCTAAAAGTGCCAAATATGCCTTATTAAACAAGGGCGTTTTTAGGTGTAGTTTTTCTGCCTTTCTAACTACATATCCTGTTAAAGAACTTAATTCTGTATGTGGTTTATGATTTAGGTAATCTCTATGCATGGAAGATGTGGCATCTGCTGGTAAAGCTGTATAGTGTTCAATTGCTTTATCTTTAATTGCACTATCCACTTTAATTCCCTTTTTTAGGGCAATAGCAATAACCTCATTTAATAATTCGGTAAGTGTGCTTAAATGCTCTTTTAACAATTTTCCAATTGTTTTATCAAAGTATGATGTTGCAGTTGCTATACAAGATAAGAAGATGAATTTCTCCCATATAACTTTAGCAATTTCTTGCGATAGGGTAGCCTCAATGCCTGCAGTTTTAAAAATATCTTCTAATTTGGTTAGCCTTTTATCAGTTTTTCCCTCCAACCCAAAGTGAATTTCTTGTCTATTGCCCATGTTCTCCACCACTCCAGGTTCTTTAATAGCAGAAACAATATAAGCACAACCTGCAGGAACCAAATTGTTGGGGAATGATGATCTTATTTTTTGAACTGCTTCTACACCATTTAATAAAGGTAAAATAGTGGTATTACCAGCAATGCATGGCTTAAGCTGATTAATAATATCTTCTAAGTCGTAATTTTTAGTGCTAATGATAACATAATCTACAGTTCCAATTTCATTAGTGTTAGCGGTAGCTAAAAATGGTCTAACCGTAAAATCAACTTCACCCTTAATTACTTTGAGACCATTATTCCTTATTTTTTCAAGATGTGCCCCACGAGCTAAAAAGTAAATCTCCAAATTTTCAACTCCGGCATATGCCTTTGCCAAAAGTCCACCAAAGTAACCTCCTACGCCACCAATACCCGCAATCAATATTTTTATTTTATCAGACATTATACAAGGTGAAGTTCAAAAATTTGTTCCTAAAGTTAATGTTAATTAGCTAGTAAGGTTAGAACAGATTAATTACTTTTTACAGAATGTACAGGTTGCTCGCTATTTTCTTTTTGTTTCGCAGGGTTTTTTGCTTTAGCGGTGGCAGGCTCTTCAGTATATACTTTATCTTCAGGCTTTTTAACAGCCTTTTCGCCTTGGTCTACTTTTCCTTTTGGTTGTGGTTCTAAAAAGTTACTAGATGCTTTTTCACTTTTCTTTTTTACTTCTTTGTTCATAACAATCGGTTTTATGGATAAAGTAGGTACTTTTTACGCATTTGCTTGTACTTGCTTAATCCTGGTTCCCAGCTTGCTCTAATTTCTTTTTCAGATTTCCCATCAATAATTTGCTGTCTAAAATCTGCGACGCCAACTAATCTCTCAATTGGCATAGTTTGGTTACTAAGTTTGCTGTTAAAGAAATCTTCCTTTTTTGGAGAAGCTTTATATAACTCAATAACCCAAGCAAGGTTAATTTGTTTAGTTTTTCTGAAAATAGAAGTGTCGTAATTTCTTAAATCTAAGCCATAACAAACCTGATCTTTAAATATTGGAGTTTCGGCCATTCCTTTAATTCCTGTTGGTTTGTAAGAAAATTTGTAAATACCTTTTAAATACGGGGCACCTAAAACAGCAAATGGAAATTGGGTGCCACGACCATGATTTAGATAAATTCCTTCGAATAAACAGGTACTTGGATATAACAAAATGGATTGTTGTGTATTTAAGTTTGGAGAGGGCTTTACAGGCAACACATAAGGCATGTCATGTGTATAATTGGCATTTTTTATAACCGTTATTTTACACTTCAATTTACCCTTTAACCAACCTTCGCCATTTAGCATTTGTGCATATTCACCAAGTGTTAAGCCATGTACAATTGGAATGGGTTGTACACCAATACCCGATTTAAATTTCGGATCTAAAATTGGCCCATCAATATAAAAAGCATTCGGATTAGGTCTATCTAATATTATTACCTCTTTGTTGTAAAGTGCCGCTGCTTCCATTACGTATTGCAAGGTATTCATGTAAGTGTAAAAGCGTACACCCACATCTTGTATATCAAATATCAAAATATCAACATCTGCCAAATCTTCTTTTGTAGGAGTACTGTGTTTACCATATAATGAAATTGCTTTGATACCTGTTTTTGCATCAACAGCATCATCTACATGTACGCCTGCACTTGCTGCCCCCCTAAAACCATGCTCTGGACCAAATATTTTCACAATATTTACTCCTCTTTTCAATAAACTATCAACAACGGTTTGTTTACCAATAATAGAAGTTGGATTAACCACCATGCCAATCCTTTTACCTTTTAGTAGCGGAAGATATTTGTCTGTTTGCTCAGCACCCGTAAGAATTTTAGCTTCAATTGGTATTGTTCTTTGAGAAGTATTGGGCATAGTCGGTTTAACTTTTGTTCCTTGCCCGCATGCATTAAATGCAAAAACAAATAATAATGATTTTAAAGCAACAAAATATTTGGTCATGATAAGGTTTTTTAAAGTATTATACAGTAATTCGAAATCGAATCAGCACTTTTGCTAAGTTACAACATATTGCAAAAAATTTGAATATAGAATATTTCATCGCGGGGCGGATAGCAAGAAAATCTGAGCGGACCTTTTCTAAGCTCATTGTGCGCATTGCCATAGCTGGCGTAATGCTAAGCTTGGCTGTAATGATACTTTCTATTGCTATTATTAAAGGGTTTAAAACTGAAATACAAGATAAGGTAAGAGGTTTTGTTGGTGATATTCAGGTATACCGTTATGATTTAAACGGTTCATTTGAAAAATCACCTTTCGTGCCAAATGATACCACAATAAAAAGTTTAAAGGAAAATCCATTTATCGAATCATTTTATCCTTTTGCAGCTAAACCAGCCATTATTTCGGCAAATGGCGAGGTAGAGGGTATTAATTTTAAGGGGATAGATCGTACTTATGATTGGCGTTTTATTAAAAAACATTTAATAAGTGGGGGTATCATCAATTTCGCAGATAGCTTAAAGCCTAACAAGCCCATCATGATATCTGAATATACCTCAAAGCGCTTGAAACTTAAAGTAGGCGATACTTTTATCATGCACTTTATTCAAAACCCACCTAAAAAAAGGGTAATGGAAGTAGTTGGTATATATAATGTGGGCATAGATCAGTTTGATAAGATGTTTGTGCTTGGAGATATTGGTGTGATTAGGAAACTGAATAACTGGAAACCAAACCAAATGGGTGGGATAGAAGTTAGGGTAAAAGATTTTGCGAATTTAAGACCAATTGCGGATGGCGTGTATGCCAATTTAGAGCTTAAATTGCGCTCTAGGTCGGTTATTGAAAGTACACCAGAAATATTTACTTGGTTATCCTTGTTAGATGTAAATACAAGGGTATTATTAATTTTGATGATGATTGTAGGTGTAATTAATATGATTACCGCCCTATTAATCATGATTTTGGAGCGCACTTCTATGATTGGCTTATTAAAAGCCATGGGCATTACCAATTGGAGCGTAATGAAGATTTTCCTTTACAATGCCATCTATTTAGTAGGGATAGGATTAGTTTTGGGAAATATTTTAGGTTTAGGATTAGGCTATTTGCAGCAATATAGTCAGGTTTTTAAATTAGATCAGACTAATTATTATTTGTCTTATGTGCCTATTGAAATACACTTTATAGATGTATTATTACTTAATGTAGCCACTGTAGTAATTTGCTTTTTGGTATTGATTATTCCTTCTTTATTGGTAAGCAGAATTAGTCCTTTAAAAGCGATAAGGTTTAAGTAATACCCCGGCCCTAGGGCCACCCCTAAAGGGGGATTTAAACTTCAATCCAATCCAATTGTTGCAAACCAGAAAATTCAGTTCTAAGGGGTAGGTTTAAATAAGGATAAGTTACTTTAGATAAATATAATCCGGTAGGGTGCGCAATTTCTAACATGCCAGGGGTTTCTAATGAAATCAGCAGATGCTCAAATTCATCTACACTCATATGTCCAGTGCCAATTTTTAATAGTTTACCGGTAATTATTCTAATCATTTTACCTAAAAACCGATTAGAGGCAATATGGAAACGCAAATGATCGCCATTTGCTGTAGTAAATAGCTTGGCATCCATTACATTGCAAATGGTATGTTCGTTTTTATCTGGAGCGGTGCAAAATGCCCTATAATCTTTGTATTGAGGTAATAGCGCTACAGCTCTTTTCATTTCTATTAAATTCAAATTATCATAGTCATAATAAGAACTTAATTGGTTTAAAAATGGGTTTTTATAGGTATGGATGTAATAATCGTATTTACGCTGCACGGCATCAAACCTAGCGTGTGGCTTGCCTGCTAAAGGGATAATGTCAAAAATGGCAATGTTGTGCGGAAGAACTTTGTTTAACCTAAATTTTAAATCAAAATCCCATTCTTGCTCAATATCTGCATGGAAAAAGAACTGACTTGCATGAACTCCAGAATCGGTACGCCCACAACCATTAATGGTTAAAGGTGTTTTAAAAATCTGGCTTAATTTGCTTTCTATTACCTCTTGTACACTGTTTACTTTAGGCTGGCGTTGCCAGCCACTATAGGTATGTCCGTTGTAAGCAATGTGGAAGAAGTATCTCAATTTAGATTATTTATGCAACAAAGATATCAGTTAAAGCGGAAATATGGGGCTGTTTATTGAGTATTTAGCAATGCCAATCTTTTTAACCCCAAAGTACAGCCATAATGTAAACCATCATGAGAAACAATAAAGGCTACTGCATCTTTAACGTTTTTTAATTCTAAACCTTGGTAAGTAGAGATGGTGTAAGGCGTAAAGTTTTCAAATAGGCCATTCGCTACATCAATTTCCAACTGATCAATGGTACTTAACAAATAACCTTTCATTTGGGCAATTTCTGCATCGCTAAACGGTCTTTCTGGTTTAGAACCATTTTTATACAAGTCGATTAAATGCTCTTCTATGATGAATTTTTGTCCAGATAATTTATAGCACAAAATCTGTTGGCTAACTACAATATGCCCCAATTGCCAAGCTAGGTTATTGTTAAAGCCTGCTGGGATAAAATTTAATTGTTCGGTAGTTAATTCTTCGATAGTGCTTAACCATTTAGAACGGCATGCTTTGATTACTTTAATTGCTTTCTTCATTATGAGTGATTTTGTTATTGTTTGGTATTCCCATGCCAGTAATCCGTTTGTAGTTATAAAAGAATTAAAATAAATAATCCATTTTGGATGGCGGTAGGCAAGGGTTTAATGGTTGTAAATGTAGTTAATTATTGCTTTTGTCCGTTAAGTTTTTGTGCATTGATTCTAAGCTATAAGCATAATCTTTGCCTTCTAAACCCAATTGTATGAAAATACTTTTGCTACCTTTTGTAGCAAAAGATTGTAAGGAAAGTGGGGCTGAATTTTAAGATGGTTCACTACACTTGCTTTTCAAATAAATTTTTTAAAAAAACATCCGATGAATAATTAAATCCATCGGATATTTTTATGAGATATGTCTCAAATCTCACATCTCAATACTCATATCTATTTAGCATTTTTTACATAGGTATCTAACCAAGTATTGATCTCCCATAATTGGTGTAATATATTTTCTTTGGCCCTGTAACCATGTGCTTCGTAGGGTAAGTACACAAAACGGGTGGTGCCGCCATTACCCTTAATTGCATTAAATAAACGCTCGCTATTAATTGGGAAAGTACCTTGGTTATCGTCCATTTCGCCATGGATTAACAAGATTGGCGTTTTAATTTTATCTGCGTAACTGAATGGGCTCATCTCATAATACAATTGAGGAGCTTGCCAATACGTACGATCTTCGTTTTGGAAACCAAATGGCGTTAATGTTCTGTTGTAAGCACCGCTACGGGCAATACCTGCTTTAAACAAATTGGTATGTGCCAATAAATTAGCCGTCATAAATGCACCATAGCTATGGCCACCAACAGCAACGCGGTTTCTATCGCCAATGCCCATATCACTTAATTTGTTGATAGCGGCTTCTGCATTTAATTTCAATTGCTCTACAAATGTATCATTTGGTTTTTTACCCTCTTTGGCAACAATTGGCATTTCTGCATTGTCTAACACAGCATAACCTTGTGTTACAAAAAACAATGGTCCGCCAGAGCTAATAGTGGTAAATTTATCTTGAGAACCTCTAATTTGAGCCGCATCTGCTGCAGAGTTAAATTCACGTGGATAAGCCCATATCAATACTGGAAGTGGGCCATCTTTAGCTTTATCATATCCTTTTGGTAAATATAAATCGCCAGTTAAGTCAATTCCATCTGCTCTTTTATAAGAGATTTTCTCTTTTTTAACACCTTCTAATTGGGTATAAGGATTGGTGAAGTTCGTAATCTGTACATCAGCAACTCTTAACATCAAGTTTTTAATGAAATAGTTTGGTGCATCTTTCTGACTTTCTTTACGTGTAAGTAAAACTAGTTTCTGAGGATCTAAAACATCAGTAACCATTTCGAAACTGCCCGGTTGGCTACGCCATAAAATTTCAGATTTTTTGGTAGCCAAGTCGAATTTAGCTAAGAAAGGTAAATCGCCTTTGGCAGATGCACCAGTGGTATTGTTTAACAACAATTTAGTGCCACCATCGGTTGTCAAAATTACTTGTTTACCAAATTTGTTCTTTTCGGTAATTGGCGATCCTGGATTGTTGTAGGCATCAGTGGTATTTAATTCGTACAAAAGTTCGGTTGCACCAGTTGTTGGATTAAAACGGCTTAATCTAGAAGTTTGGTTGATTCTAGAGCTTTCTCTGAATAAGGCAAAAGTTGGATTGCCCCAGCTAAATCCGCCAAAGCGCATCTTAGTTTTTAAAATTTCTTTTGGCGCTGATGTAAATGGAGCAGCCAATTGTAAAACGGCATCATGGTATTCCACATTTTTTTTGATCAATCCACTGTCCAGAGGCACAGTCCATACTATCGTTGCTGCTTCATCATCACGCCAATCAAAACCTCTAGGTACATTTTGCACATTGTCATAACCCGATGGTCTAACTTCTGTTGAAGGCAAATCGGCCAATGTTTTGATAACTTTTCCTGTTCTATCTGTAATGTTTAATACAGAAGGGAAACCACCTGCAGAAACTAAGTAAGAGAATGGTTTTTTAATGGTGCGTACCATCATATATTTTTTATCTGGAGATAAAGAAACACTACTATAGATGGCAGGTTTGCCAATTGGAGTTTCTATACCGCCTTTATTTTCTACCAATTGAGAAGTAGCAAAAAACTCAAACAATTGTTCATCGTATGGAGATTTAATTAAATCTTGCAGCGTAGCACTTGGTGCTGCCTTACCTAAACTTTGTTGAATAGTTGGTCCTTTTGGTGCTAATGGGCGAGCAGGAGCTAGGTTGGCCGCTTTTGTAGCCACACGGTAAAGCAAAGTATTGTCATCAACCCAAGTTGCACCACCGCCCATAATTGCATTTAATGGTTGTTTGTTAATTTTGGTAGCTTTTCCTGTTGCAACATCAATTACATATAAATCTACTCTGTTTTGTGTGGTTTGCGTAAATGCAATTTTGGTTTCGCTAGGGTTCCAGTTTCCACCACTTGCATATAATGGAGCTGGCAAACCTGTAACGGCCAAAACCTTACCTGTTTTAATGTTTTTTAGGCTAAAATTGTTAACAAAAGTTTGTCTGCTTGGCGAGTAATTGTTTGGGTTAATACGCATCCCCGCAATGCGATATTCTGGCATCGCCAATTCCTCTACTGAAGGGTAGGAATTACGCTCGCTAAATAACATCCATTCGGCCTTGCTATCAATGCTTACGCCTGGAGTGGGTTTGGCCAATAACAGATCAGTAATGGCCTTTGGGGGCGTTTGATAATTTACTGCATCTTGGGCAAAAGCAGTACTGCCTAATGCAACAATAAAGAGATTTAGTATAAGTTTTTTCATTTTTGAAGTATAAGTTTGCTGATAGGTTAAACTTACACATAGTTTAAATGAAATTGTAAAGTGTATCAAAAATTTGATAGACTATTTTTTCTTTATAATTAATGTAGCCTTCGAATTATCGGGTTTATCGCCAAGATTTGGGTATGGGGTCAGATCTGATAGCTCAACAGTATAATCGATATTTTTAATGGTAATTTCTTGCGTTTTAGGTTTGCTAACTAAATCACAAGCACCTAGGCAAAGTTCTATCGTTTGCTCTTTCGCATCGTCTTTAAAGCTAATTTTTGCAGTAGCTACTCCAGCCCATACGCAATCAACATTAATTGGGCAGCGGCTATCTGTAAATTCTTTAGCCTCAATCCATATTTTGTTGCCTTCAGCAATAGTTTCTTTTGCTTTGTTTTTTTCGAGCATATGTGTGCCAACAAAGTCGGTTTCTGAGGTTTTGTCGCAAGCTTGAAAAAATAAGAGTACTGTAAGCATAAGAACAATGCTTAACAATACAGTTTTTGTAGTTTGTATTTTCATGATATTTATTTAATTTTTTTTAAACGGTATTGGTAGTAGTTGTATTCGATGAGTTCTAAAGGTCCGCCAGGTTTTAAATTCTTGGTTAAAATTAAACTATCTCCTTTTATTAGATAGGTGTAGTTGCCTGATAAAATTAAATTCCAGCTATACTCCCCAGATCTTGGAATTTCATCTTGAAACATTACCTGATTATTTGAGCCTGTATGGTAAGAACCACTACCTATTTTACTGCCTTTAGTAACATTAAACTGATCTCCAGTTAAAGAAACATCAAAATCTGTCATCACTAATTTGCCTTGCACTAATGTTCTAAAAGTACCTGTATAATCGCCACTTAATTGTGCGTTATTTTTATCTTTTTTACAGGCAAAAATAACTGAGCTCAGTAAAACTAAAAAGTAGATTTTTTTCATAGATAATGGTTTGTTGGTGATAATACGTAGTTGAAGATTAAAACGTTACAAGCTTGTATAAATAATATTTCTAACACTAATGTGGATGTATTTAACGTTTCCTTGATATTTTCCGTAAATTTGCAAGATTATCAATTTAGCAAGCGAAAAGTGTCTTTAGAACAATTAAAATTAAGTAAGCCATTAATATCAGCAATGACGGCGGCTGGTTACCTCACCCCAAAAGAAATTCAGGCAAGAACAATGTCTCGTATTTTAGGCGGACAAGATATCATAGCTGTTGGTCCGGATGGAAGTGGAAAAACAACGACCTACATTTTAGGAGTATTGATGCGCTTAAAATATGGTTTTGAAGAAGCGCCAAGAGCTTTAATTTTAGTACCTACTAAAGAACGGGTGTTAGAAGTTATTGAACAATTTAACCTGTTGAATAGAAATGATACTATCCGTATTGTGGGTATACACGCCGATGGTAGCATGGAAGCTCAGATTAATGAGTTAACAGATGGGGTTGATATTGTTGTAGCGGTACCTTCAAGAGCTAGGGCTGTATATTTGAAATTAGGTTTAAATACCAACAAAATTCAAATGCTGGTAGTTGATGACGCTGCTGAAATGGTTAAACTAGGTATGCAATTGCCTATTAACGAATTGGCTAACAGTATCCAGAAATGTCAACACCTTATTTTTACAGATGTGTTACATGATCGCTTATCTTTAATGATTGATCCTTTTATGAAATTACCTACGCTAATAGAGGTAGAAGATTTGGGCGATGAGCAAACTGAAACACATAGCCAACTTTTGTATCACCTTCCAAATTTCAGAACAAAATTAAATTTACTGAATTTGTTGCTTAAGGATGCCGAAGTATTTGATAAAGTTGTAGTTTTTGTAAATACCAGACTTACTGCGCAAACTTTGTCTAAAGATTTGTTTGATGGCAAAGCCGATGATATTTTTGTGTACAAACCCTTGTTTTTTGATGAAGCAGGTTTTGATGATATTGAAGATTTTAAAGCTGTAGAAGAGGCTAGGGTTCTAATTATTGCAAATGAAGGGCTTGATCATATCGATTTAACTGGTATCCCTTTTATTTTCCATTTCGAATTGCCTGTTCAAAAAGAAACCTACCTAAATAGAGTAATCAAAACCCAAGAAAATGAAGATGTGGTGGCGATTACTTTTACAACGGATTTAGAGTTGCCTCAAGTTCGTAAAATTGAACAAGCCATTGGTCAAAGAATTGAAGTTGCAGATTTGCCTGAAGATCTGTTAATTGAAGAAGTTACTAAAGCTGCTTTACAAAAAAGTAAATTGGCAAAAGAACAGGCAGAAGAAGAAGCTTTTAATGATGCCGCTTTTCATAAACGTAAAGAGAGCAATTCAAAAACTACCAATTTCGGAATTGGGCAAAAAGCGATTATGAACAAAAAGAAAAAGCACGGTTAATATTTATTTTATACCCTATGGATAATTTTGAAGAAATAGAAAAATTGAATGTTCAGCCCCAATTGATTGTTACTGAAGAAATGCGCAGTTATTTATACGATATGGCTAAATGGGCAAATTTTTTAGCCATTGTTGGTTTTGTTTTTTCTGGTTTTACTATAATTAGTGCGTTTACAGTGGGTGCTGCCATAGGTACAAGTACTGAAGTTGCAACTATGGTTGGTGCAATGGGCAAGTTAGGTAGTTTAGGTTTTACAGCTATATTTTTAGTATATGCCTTTGCTATTTTCTACCCTAGTTTATTATTGTTTAAATATGCTACAAAAGCTAAGTTAGGCGTGTTGTATGGCGAACAAGCTAGTTTAGACGAAGCGCTAGGAAAAATTAAATCGCTATTTAAGTATTGGGGAATTATTGTTATCCTCTTTCTTGCATTATATGTGCTTTTAATTATAGCCAACTTTATGCAAATGAAGGGATAGCCATCGGCTACCAGGGCTAAAAATTAGGCAAAAAAAATCCCCGGATTTTTCATCTAGGGATTTGTTATCATTTTGTTTCTTAGAAAGAAAAATCATCACTTCCTGATTTAGGATTGTGATTGTATTCTGCATTTTCAGAATATTCGTATCTTTTTTCTACTACTTCTTGATGAGATTTGATGTATTCTACAGTTTCTGTTAAACCTTCAGTAAATTTCTCAAAATCTTCTTTGTATAAAAAGATTTTATGTTTTACAAATACACCATCCTCTAATCTCTTTTTGCTCTCTGTTAGGGTTAGGTAATAATCGCCTGAACGTGTTGCTTTTACGTCGAAAAAGTAAGTACGCTTACCAGCTCTTACCTTCTTAGAAAAAACCTCTTCTCTCTCTTTGTTGTCAAAATCTCCCATTGTTGTGTATAGTATTGGTTTAAGGTTGCGGTAAATATAATGTAATAATTATCAAAGTTCAAAATAGAAAATCGTATCATTTTCGATTCAGTTAATTTTTATTAAGAAAAATAGGCCAAATAGCATATGCTTAATGTGATTATTAACGGTTTTCTTCTTCTAAAAGTTGATTATCGTACATCTCGGCATAAGCACCACCATTAGCCAACAACTGTTGGTGGGTACCTTGTTCTATAATTTTTCCAGCATCTAAAACTATAATTCTATCGGCATTTTTAATGGTAGAAATTCGGTGGGCAATTAAAATGCTTGTTTTACCTTTCATTACTTTGCCCAAATTACTCAGTATTTCTTCTTCAGTTTTGGTGTCAACAGCAGAAAGGCAATCATCGAATATTAAGATTTTAGGTTCTTTAATTAAGGCTCTAGCAATAGAAACACGCTGTTTTTGTCCGCCCGAAAGTGTAATTCCCCGTTCGCCCAACATGGTTTCAAATTTGAGATCGAAATCCATAATATTGTTATAAACAGCAGCGTTTTTTGCGGCTACCTCTACTTCATCAGCCTTCAATTCACTTAAGCCAAAAGCGATGTTATTTTTAATGGTATCAGAAAATAAAAATACCTCTTGTGGTACAAATCCAATTTGACTACGGTAATTATTTAAATTCAACCCTCTTAATTCTGCTCCATCAATCTCAATTTTACCACTATCTGCATCATACATCCGCATAATTAAATTTGCCAATGTAGATTTTCCTGAGCCTGTTCTACCAATTATAGCTAAAAATTGACCTTTTTCGATTTCGAAACTTACCTCTTTTAAGGCTTCAATACCAGTATCTGGATAAGTGAAATTTACATTTTTGAAACTTATTTTACCATCAATACTTGGCTTTTCTACATTGTTTGAGGTAATGTCTGGCTGCAATTGCAAAAACTCGTTAATTCGTTTTTGAGATGCGGCTGCTCTCTGTACTAATGTAGTTACCCAGCCTAACATGGTAACAGGAAAGGTTAACAAGTTAATGTAGATAATAAATTCGGCGATGTTACCAGGGGTAATGGCTCCCTCAATAACCTGTCGGCCACCTATATAAACAGTTAAAATGGTACTTAATCCTACCAATAATAACATTGCAGGATAAAATAGTGCCTGAACTTTTACCAAATTCATGGATTTGTTTTTGTAGGCATTACTTTCTTCGGCAAAAACCTTTTGCACTTGGTCTTCTCTAACATAAGATTTAATTACTCTAATTCCACTAAATCTTTCTTGTACAAAACTAGATAGCCTAGACAATTGCTCTTGAATTCGTTCACTTCTGTGATTAATTAAGGTATTTACATAGTAAACAATTACTACTAATATAGGGAGTGGTAAAAGTGCAAAAAAAGCAAGCTTTGGATTTACCGAAAACATGAAAAAGATTGCAGTAAAGAATAGGATAACAGTATTGGTAGTGTACATAATGGCTGGGCCAACATACATCCTAACTCTATTTACATCTTCGGTGGCACGGTTCATTAAATCGCCGGTATTGTTTTTTCTATAGAAACCCAGACTTAATTTTTGATAATGTGCATAAATCTCATTTTTCATATCAAACTCGATATGTCTAGACATCAAGATGATGGTTTGACGCATAAAAAACAAGAAAAGACCTCTTAGCAAATAAAGAATCAGTATTAGAACCGCAAAAAGTAAGAGATTGGTGCTAAAAATATTGTAAATAACCTCTTGTCGGTTAAACCCATCAAACAACTGATAAACAGCAATATTTTCGGTAATTAAATTAAAAGCATGACCTACTACTGGAGCTTGTAAAATTTGAAAGATGATGGATACAATCACGAAGCCAATCCCAGGAATAATCCACCATTTATACTTATAGAAATATTTGTTTAAAAATAGAAGGTCTTTCATGAGATGGTAAAGTTAACCAAAAGACTTTCTTTTTTTAATAAAAACAATTAAAATAATGGTTTTTTTATCTTAATTTTGCAGCATCAATTCAACAAATTTGTATGTCTGGTAATAGTTCTGTCGTTACTTCCGTTTTAGACCAATTAAGTGCATCAGGCCATAAAAAGGTGGTTTTTTGCAACGATCCAGATACAGGGTTAAAAGCAATCATAGCAATTCACGATACTACATTAGGCCCAGCTTTAGGTGGAACACGTATGTTTAATTACAGTTCTGAAGCCGAAGCTTTGGAAGATGTATTGCGTTTATCCAAAGCCATGACCTACAAATCTGCTATTACAGGCTTAAATTTAGGTGGAGGAAAAGCAGTTATCATTGGCGATTCTAGAAAGCAGAAAACAGAAGCTTTAATGCGTAGCTATGGCCGTTTTATCAAAAACTTAAACGGAGAGTTTATTACAGCCGAAGACATGGGTACTACCACAAGAGACATGGAGTATATCCGTATGGAAACTCAACATGTTACAGGTGTACCAGAATCTATTGGGGGTGGAGGTAACCCTGCTCCAGTTACTGCAAAAGGTGTTTTTTTGGGTATCAAGGCTTGCGTAAAAGAAGTTTTTGGAACAGATATGCTAGCTGGTAAATCTGTTGTAGTACAGGGTATTGGTAATGTTGGCGAGCATTTAGTTGAATTATTGAGACAAGAAAATGTAGAAGTTTACATTAGCGATATTAATGAAGAGCGTTTACATGAGGTTGCTCGTAAATATAAAGCAAAGCCAATTAATGCTGATAAAATTTTCACCATTGGCGCCGATATTTATGCGCCATGTGCGTTGGGAGCAACTGTAAACGATAAAACCATTAAAAACATGAAGTTTGCCATTATAGCTGGTTCTGCAAATAACCAATTGGCAGACGAAGCTGTTCATGGTCAGCTGTTATTAGAAAAAGGAATTTTATATGCACCAGACTATTTAATTAATGCCGGTGGCTTAATTAATTGTTATTCTGAGTTAACTGGTTTCGGTAAAAAACGCACCATGCAGTTAACCGAAAATATATACGAGGCAACTCGAGAAGTAATTAAACTATCTAAAACTGAAAATATACCAACAAATTTAGCTGCAGCACGTATTGCAGAGAAAAGAATAAGCGATATCAAGAAAATCAAATCATCATATTAATAATTTATAAACGGTATAATTACCACTCGTTCTTACATTCATGTTAAATAGAAGGCACTTAAGAATCAAAGCTTTGCAAAATATTTTTGCTTGGCACATGACAGAAAAAAAAGACACTGTAAGCAGTCAAAAAACTTTAATGCAAAGTATTGATAGTGTTTACGAAATGTATGTTCGCATGCTGGCATTGTTGGTAGATGTTACAGAATATACAGCTAACGATGCCATTGAAAGAGCAAATAAGCATTTGCCAACTGCAGAAGATTTGAGCCCAAATCAGAAATTATTGCACAATAAATTTGCGGTAACCTTAAAGCAAAATCCAGAGTATGCTGCAGCAGTTAACAAGTATCAAGTTAATTGGCATTCAGATCCAGAATTGGTTAAATCGATTTTTATCAAATTGAAAGATACCAAAGAATATGCTGCTTATTTAGCAGAAGAAGGCGAAACTTTAGAAAGCTCTAAAGAAATCATCAAATTTATATTCCGTAAAATATTACTTAAAAACTTAAATATTGTTCAGGCTTTTGAAGATAGATTTATTAACTGGTCTGTAGATAGAGAAGTAATGCAAGGCATGATTGCAAAGACCTTGAAAAATTTCACATCTGAAGATCCTTTTAAAAATAAACTAACACCAATAAGTGCTGATTGGGTAGAAGACAGTAAGTTTGTGAAAGATTTGTTTGCTTATACGTTAAAGAATGACAATGCCTATCAGGATTTAATTGCTGAAAGAACAAAAAATTGGGAATCAGAAAGGATTGCGCTAATGGACACCATTTTAATGAAAATGGCGATTTGTGAGATGATGAATTTTCCATCTATTCCTGTTAAGGTTACGATAAACGAATATTTAGAATTATCAAAAGATTACAGTACACCGAAAAGTAATTCCTTTATTAACGGTATCTTAGATAAAATTTTAAGCGATTTGAAGAGAACAAATAGCATTAAAAAATTAGGTAGGGGCTTAATTGAAGATTAAGTATTTATAAACTCATATTTATAAAGATGAAAAAATTATTAATTATTGCATTTGCTGTGGCTGCATTTACTTCTTGTAAACAAAGTGCTTCAGATCAGACAGGTGATACAAATGCAGTTGCTAGCTCTAGCAGTGCACCTGCGGTATTGGCCGAAGATGCACCGAAATTTAAATTCGAAAAAACAGTCTATGAGTTTGGAGTAATCCAAGATGGTGAAAAAGTACAAACTACTTTTAAATTTAAAAATATTGGAAAAACTCCTTTAATTATTGCTGATGCTACTGCTACTTGTGGCTGTACGGTTCCAGAATATCCAACCACGCCTATTAAACCAGGAGAAGAGGGTAGTATAACTGTAGTATTTAATAGCTTAGGAAAAGTTGGTTTACAAGACAAAGCAATTACGATTACATCTAATGCAAATCCAGAAGCCGAAAAGCTACATTTAGTAGGAGAAGTTAAAGGGAAAAGCTAATAATTATTAAAATTTAACAATTAATTAATTAACAATCCAACTCTAATATGGGGTTAGGGAGAAATCTAAAATAAAATTTAATGACAACAACAGTATTATTACAAGCAGCAGGCGGATTTGATTATAGAACTTTAATTATGATGGGAGCTATCATGGTTGTTTTCTATTTCTTTATGATTAGACCACAAGTTAAAAAAGCTAAAGACCATAAAAAGTTAGTTTCAGAGCTAGGTATTGGTGATAAAGTTATTACTACTGCAGGTATACATGGTAAAATTGTGGGCTCAAACGAAACTACTTTTTTAATTGAAGTAGAGGGTGGCACAAAAATCCGTTTTGATAAATCGGCAATTTCTTTAGATGCTACTAAGGCAGTTACTGCACCAGTTACACCAAAAGCATAATTGCACTTAAATATTTAGAGCCGCTCTTTCGTAATTTCGGGAGAGCGGCTTTTTTTTGTAATTTTACATCATGCCATTTATTAAATTAACTAAGGTAGAACGTAAACGTTTTGTAGTGCTTATTATTTGCCTAATATGTGCAGTTGGCGCTTGGTTATTTTTGGCACTCAATAATACTTACGTTTATACAGCCAAAACTGAGCTTATCTATAAAGATGAGCCCCTAAAAAAGGCATTTAAGCCATTGCAACCCGATCTGGTAGATTTGCAAGTAGAAGGTACGGGTTGGCAACTGTTATTTTCGCGTTTGCGTATTAAGCCCCAATCAATTACAGTAAGCTTGCAAAAGCTAACCAATAAAAATTTTATATTATTTTCCGAACAACTGCAGCAAATAAATAGACAGTTAGAGACTTCGCAGAAGATTATTTCTGTCAAGCCAGATACTTTGTATTTCGATTTTAGCAAAAGAACCAATAAGCGTGTCCCTATCCAATTGGTTTCAAATATTAGTTTTATTAAACAATATGGTGTTTCTAGCAAAATTACACTCACACCGTCTTATGTAAATATTTCTGGTCCACAAGATGAGCTTTCCAAAATAACTACTTGGTATACTGATACTCTAAAACTAACCGACTTACAGAAAACTACTAGTACTAGAATACCCATTAGACAAAATAGCTCAAATAATATTAGTATTTATCCTAATAGTGTAGGTGTAAAGGTGCCTGTTGATGAATTTACAGAGAAAACGGTAGAGGTTCCATTAAAAATCATTAACAATACCGAGTTTTTAGATGTCAAACTTTATCCAAAAAAGGTTGCAGTTACGTTTTTGGTTGCCCTTTCAAGTTATCAAGAGGTGGATGAAGATTTTATAGAAGCCGTGGTTGATTTAAATGAATGGAAGCAATTGAAACATCATAAATTAAGTGTTAAGGTTACTCGCTTCCCAGCTTATTGTAAACTTTTAAATGTAAGCCCAAATAAAATTAACTTTATCATAGAAAAATAATGCTTAAAATTGGCATCACGGGAGGAATAGGAAGTGGTAAAACTACCATATGTAGGGTTTTCAAAACTTTGGGAATACCTGTTTTTTATGCCGATACTACAGCGAAAGAATTGATGATAAGCGATCAGATTTTAGTTGATGGTGTGAAAGCGGAATTTGGCGCTGCCAGTTATACGGAAACAGGATTACTTAATAATAAACATATTGCTAGTATCGTATTTGAGAATAAACTAGAGCTAGAGAAGTTAAATGCATTAGTGCATCCTGCTGTGTTTAGAGCGTTTGATAAATGGGTAGCAACCATCCCCAAATCAGTTCCCTACGTATTGAAAGAAGCAGCTTTGTTATTCGAGAGTGGATCGTATCAAATGTCTGATCAAACTATTTTGGTAACTGCTCCCTTGGATGTTAAACTAAACAGAGTAATGCAGCGTGATGGAGTTACCAAAGAACAAGTGCTTGCTAGGATGGATAAACAACTTACCGACGAACAAAAAATTAAAATGGCAGATCATTTTATCGAGAATAACGAAAATACATCGATCATCCTACAGGTAATGAACTTACACCAGCAGTTTTTACTCCAGTAGGTAAAAATCTACAGCTGCATAACTAAATTTATATTGAAACAACAAGAAATTTTAAACGATTTTATCGTTCAAACTAAAACAGGCCTATATTGTAGATACGGGAATTTTTATCTAGATCCTAAAGAGCCGGTAATAGATGCGGTGATTTCTCATGCGCATGGCGACCATGCCATTGGAGGTAACCAAAATGTGTTTTGCACAGATGCAACTGCTGTTTTTATGAAACACCGTTACAAAAAATTCGCTGCTGCTAACTTTTATCTCAAAAGCTATCAATCGGTTTTTGAATTAAATGGCGTGAAGATAAGTTTTTATCCCGCAGGGCATATTTTAGGTTCGGCATTGGTGTTATTGGAATATAAAGGTGTAAAATACCTCTATACTGGCGATTATAAATTAGAAGAAGACCAGACTTGTGAGCCAACGGTTTTGGTGCCTGCTGATGTACTGATAACAGAGACTACTTTTGCAGATCCAGAAACAGAACATCCTGATGCCATTACAGAAATCAAAAAACTAAATGAAGTAAGTGCCAATATCATGTTAGGTGCGTATGCCTTGGGTAAAAGCCAGCGTTTAATTGCTATGATTAATCAACATTGCCCTAATAAGCGAATATTGGTGCACCATAGCATTGTGCCTTTTGTTAAAATATATGAGCAAATGGGCATCAATTTAGGTAAATACGAATTGTATGATAGAAAGGTGATGAAGAATAATCTCTCGGATATGATATATATTGTTCCGCCTATGGTTTTTCATAGTTACTTTAAAGCAATAAATGTCGTTAGAGTATTTGCCACTGGGTGGAAACATTTACAAAACAATAATCAAATTCAATTATATATATCAGATCATGTAGATTGGAAAGCAATCTTACGTACAATAGAACTGGTAAAACCTACAGAAGTTTGGACAACACATGGTAGTGGTACCCATTTGCAAAATTATTACAAAAATAACTTGGTAGTTAAATTGCTTAATTAATGGAAGAAGGTGTTGATTATTATTTCAATGAAGACGGTCTAATGGTTTTTACAGCCGCATATCACTTAAAAAGAGGATATTGTTGTAAGAATAAATGTAAACATTGCCCGTGGAACTTTGGGAAAGATAATGGTCAAAAAACCTCAAAACCCTTAACCAAACCAGATTCTTAAATGATGCAATTATCTAAAGAAATTAAAACTTCAAAATTTGAAAATCCTTTCCAGCAAGCACTGGTTAACCTTATATTTACCTATCACTGGAGCAGTCAGCAAGTTAAAGATGTGCTAACACCATTTGATATTACTCAGCAACAATATAATGTAATGAGGATCTTACGTGGTCAGTATCCGAGTCCATCTACCATTAACCTAATCAAATCTCGTATCTTAGATAAAATGAGCGATACTTCTAGGATTGTGGACCGTTTGATACAAAAGGGTTATGTAGAAAAATCTACCAATAATTACGATAAGCGTGCTGTAGATATCATCATCTCTGATAAGGGCCTGTCTTTATTAAAGAAAATGGATAAGGAAGTAGATTTTTCGAAATTTATAGCACCAAATATCACTTTGGAAGAAGCTGAGCAATTAAATATTTTGTTAGATAAAATGAGAGGATAGCTAATGGGAATGCCCTGCGCTAAAAAATCCAAGTAGGGCAACTCCTATACCTAATAATACCGCTATCATTTTGCGTTTGTTAATTTTATGGTCGGCACTCGATTCAAACAAAATAGTGGTAGATATGTGTAAGAATATTCCGATCACAATTCCCATTATTTTATTAAAATAGGGTTCCATTCCACCAATACTGCCATTACTTAAACTTAAGCTAAAATAATAGCCAATAGGTGCCATTAATGCAAAAATACTAATGTAGAATATAATGCCCTTAGCCTTAAAATGGTTTTGAACTAAAATACTTGCCAAAGCAAATGCCGCGGGAATGTGGTGTAATGATATTCCAAATATCAATTCGTTATTTTGATCTTTTGCTAGCGGCATTCCTTCTAAAAATGCATGTAAACATAAGCTAATCATAATTCCCCACGGAAAAACATGTGCATCATTATGTTTATGGATATGTCCGTGTTCTACACCTTCAGAAAATTGTTCTAAAAATATCTGTAATAAAAATCCAATCAGAATAAATATACCAATTTCTCCTCTATCTGGGCCATTATAGGCATCTGGTATAAGATGTAAAACCGTAATTGCAAAGAGGTAGGCTCCACTAAAGGATAGAATCAATTTTAATAATTGCGATTTATCATTTTTAACCAAAAAAATAGTTAAACCACCCAAAAAGGCACTAAAAAATAAAACAAGGAATTTCCAAATTTCCATTAGATAGCAGGTTTAAATTTTTTGTAAATGTAGTAAGTGAAAAAAGCAATGCAAGTACCCAAAATTGCTCCAGCCAAAATATCTATAGGGTAATGTACGCCAACATATATTTGTGCAAAGCATACTAATGCTGCCCAAAATAAGCCAATTGGTAGTATAGCTTTCCAACGCCTATAAAAAACACAAATTAAAAATACCGCAATCCCAAAGTGATTGGTGGCATGGTTACTCGGAAAACTTTTGCCCGTTCCGCAATCAACACGATGGATAATCTGGTCAGCTAGCTTTACTTCGTTACAAGGCCTTACTCTTGCTACAGTTGGTTTAATTATTCTCGAAGCAACAATATCTCCTAAAGCAAAGGTTGCCAATACCATTAAAATAATGTAAACTCCTTCTTTTTTATATTCTTTAATACAAAATACAACAATAAAGAGGTATAGGGGCGACCAAAAGAAACGATTTCTAACCAAAGGCATTAACCAATCAAAAAAATCATTGCTTAACCCGCGATGAATTTTTAGGAACAACTCTGTATCTAGCTGCAATAGCTCGTTGATCATGATTTTTTACAAACAATTATTAAACGGTCTGATTTAATCTCATCAAAAGCATCTAAACTATAGTTCCCAAATGTTTCTGAAATTGTAAGTCCAGCTTTTGATAACATTCTTTCAAAATCAGCTAAGAAAAATGCTTGCACACGTTCTTCAAATGCATAAGCTTTTAAACGATGCTCGAAATTGATGTGTTTGATAATTTTTCCTTCAGATACGAATTTATGCAAGTGAAATTCAATTCCATCAATAGTTTTAGTTTCCTGATTGGTAAGGTTTTTAATTATTTTTTGCGTGTTAAAATAATCAATTACCAATGTTCCATCTTCTTTTAAGCCCTTTCTAAAAGCTTTAAGTGCATTTACATGATCTTTTTCGTTGTCGAAATAGCCAAAACTTGTAAATAGATTAAATGCAAAATCATAATAGTTGATATACGATAGTTTGCGCATATCGTGCACATAAAAGTGAAGGTTCTTTTGCTCAAATTGTTGTGCATATTTAATATTTTGCTCAGATAGATCTATACCTGTAACATCATAACCTTTTTTATTCAAATAGATAGAATGCCTGCCTCTACCACAAGCAATATCTAAAATTCTACTTTGTGCCTTAGGTTTAAGATATGCAGATAAATTATCAATCAACATTTCTGCCTCCTCATCATTACGTTGACTATACAAAATGTGATAGTAAGGAGAATTAAACCAATATTGAAACCATTTTCGCTGCATTACGCTGATATTTTAACGTTTTTTAATGAACAAATATAGCATTTTGAACTTCATGAGCCATTATTTTAATAATTTGAAATTTAGAGATTACGTAAATATCATCTTTTAATTGTTGAACTAGATTTTTTAGAAGCGCAAGTTGGTGAATCTATTAATGTCAGTCCCGCTTTTGGTTACAATCTTTTTTGCTCCTATCGCTTCGCTCACGATAAAAGCAAAAAAGTATTTTCACCTCAATCGGGGCTAAAAACTTAGGTAGCTGCAAATAAAACCCCTCATAGTAGCAAAACCTAAACTTAAAACCCGCTAAAGCGGGGGCTGCAGTAACCTATTTTCACTGTTTTTGCTTTTCAAAAAAATGATTTAACAGCTAAATTTTTGTTGAATAATAAATACGATAAAATTTACCTAGATGTGTGCGTTAACATGCATTCCATTGCTCAAATTTTATTATTTTTACGAAAATTTATAAAACTTGACTTTAATAAAATCTATCTCCGGAATTAGAGGGACCATTGGCGGTAAAGCTGGCGATGGTTTAACCCCAATCGATATCGTAAAATTTACTGCTGCCTATGGCTCATGGGTAATTAACAAAACACAAAATAAAAAAATTGTATTAGGTCGTGATGCCCGTATTTCGGGAGAAATGGTTAATAATTTGGTAATCGGAACGCTTCAAGGTTTAGGAATAGAAGTTGTTGATTTAGGTTTATCTACAACGCCTACAGTAGAAATTGCAGTGCCAATGGAAAATGCTGGCGGCGGAATTATTTTAACTGCTAGTCACAATCCCAAGCAGTGGAATGCCTTAAAATTGTTAAACGAAAAAGGCGAGTTTATTAGCGATGCAGATGGTAAAGAAGTTTTAGATATTGCAGAAAATGCAGATTTCGCTTTCGCCGATGTTAATGAATTAGGTAAAGTAATAGCAAATGATACTTACCTGCAAAAACATATTGATGTGATTTTAGCACTGCCATTGGTAGATGTTGAAGCCATTAAAAAAGCAAATTTCAAAATTGTAATCGACTGTGTAAATTCTACAGGTGGTATATTTATTCCAGCTTTATTAAAGGCATTAGGTGTAGAAACTGTTCACGAATTATACTGTGAGCCTAATGGAGAGTTCCCACACAACCCAGAGCCTTTGCCAGAGAATTTAACAGAGATTGCTAAAGTAGTACAAGTTAAAAGAGCAGATTTAGGTATAGTGGTAGACCCAGATGTAGATAGACTTTGTTTTGTAAACGAAGACGGGACTATGTTTGGCGAAGAATATACGTTAGTAGCTGTTGCAGATTATATCCTTAAAAATACACCAGGTAATGCTGTTTCCAATCTTTCATCAACTCGTGCTTTAAGAGATGTAGCTGAAAAAGCAGGTGGCGAATACAATGCTGCTGCAGTAGGAGAGGTAAATGTGGTAAACAAGATGAAAGAAACCAATGCCATAATTGGTGGCGAAGGCAATGGTGGTATCATTTATCCAGAATTGCATTATGGCAGGGATGCTTTAGTGGGTATCGCTTTGTTTTTAACACATTTGGCTAAAGAAGGCACTACAATCTCTCGTTTGCGAAGTACTTATCCATCATACCATATTTCTAAAAACAAAATTACGCTTACACCAGAAATGGATATTGATGCGTTATTAATCAAGGTTCAAGAGAAATATAAAAACGAAAAAACAAGTACAATTGATGGTTTAAAAATAGATTTTGCGAACGAATGGGTGCATTTACGCAAATCAAATACAGAACCTATCATCCGTATTTATAGCGAAGCTGAAAATGAAACCGTAGCCGAAAATTTAGCGAAGAAAATCATTTCGGATATTAAAGAAATATTACAACTTAACTAATAAAATCATCTAAATCTGTGTAATCTTTACATCAGTGAAATCAATATATTATGAAAAGAGTTTATTTAGATAATGCAGCAACCACACCATTAGATGCTGAAGTTATTGCAGAAATGACAAATGTAATGCAGAACTTCTACGGAAACCCATCTGCTATCCATGCATTAGGTCGCGAAGTAAGAACATTGGTAGAAAAAGCTAGAAAAACGGTTTCAGGCTTGTTGAATGCATCTCCTTCTGAGATATTTTTTACTTCTGGTGGTACCGAGGCTGATAATACTGCCATTCGATGTGGTATTTCTGCTTATGGAATTAAACATGCCATAACTTCTAAAATAGAACATCATGCGGTTGAGCACACTTTGGGTATGTTGCTAAAAGATGGTGTAATTGATAAGTTGAGTTTTGTAAATATTGACGAAAAAGGTAAAATTGATTACAATCATTTAGAAGAATTATTGCAAAATAACGAACGTAGTTTTGTATCGTTAATGCATGCCAATAACGAGTTGGGTACCTTAACAGATATGGAAACAGTAGGCGATATTTGCGAAAAATACAATGCCATTTACCATGCAGATACTGTACAAACCATGGGTCACTACCCGCACGATGTACGTAAACTGAAAGCTCATTTTATTGTTTGTGCAGCACATAAACTTCACGGTCCAAAAGGCGTTGGCTTTTTGTATGTGAATAGCAATATTAAAATACCACCAATGATTTATGGAGGTGCGCAAGAACGCAACATGCGTGGTGGAACCGAAAATGTGTACGGAATTGTAGGTTTGGCCAAAGCTTTAGAAATTGCTTACAAAGAAATGGATGAGCATCAAAGCTATATCCAAGGTTTAAAAGATTATTTAAAGGCGCAATTGATAGCAGAAATTCCGGGTATTGCTTTTAACGGCGAAACCGATTCTGATAAAAGTTTGTATACAGTTCTTAATGTATCTTTCCCAGAAATGGATATGGCAGATATGTTGCTGTTTAACTTAGACATTAATGGAATTTGCGCCTCTGGTGGTAGTGCTTGCTCATCTGGCTCAAACATTGGCTCTCATGTGTTAAACGGTATCAAAGCAGACCCAAATCGTCCATCGGTACGTTTTTCGTTTAGTAAATACACAACTAAAGAAGATCTAGATTATGTTTTAGAAAAGGTAAAGATGGTGGTAAAGCAAAATGCTTTAGCATAATTTTAAAAACACTATTTGGTTGGTTTCTTCGCCAACCATAATTGAACCTTGGCAATATTGTTAAGGTTTTTTTATTTGAAAAACAGTGTCAGCATTTCATAGGATTAACCAGTCCTTCTTTCGCTACAATCTTTTTGTACTTCGTTTCGGCTTCGCCATCACTCAGCTTAACAAAAAGTATTTACGCTACAAAAAGGTTTAGATTACAAAGTTTGCAGTTCTTGGCAATTGCTATACGCAAAACCTAAATAGTAGCATTAGCTTGTATGTTCTAAACCTGACCGACGTGTAAATCCTCCTATGATTAATATTAGCTTTTTGATAGGGTCTAGCCAAAGAATTTCCTTTAGAACAGGGCTACCGGTGCAGCCACTGCTCTTCGGGCTTTATTTTTCCTTAACAAATATAATATTTT
>Ga0247807_10000069_pt1 | contig 104296 bp, 84 predicted proteins | sample UWRJL074202C1_FD_179931 | JGI IMG/M metagenome (GOLD analysis project Ga0247807, IMG submission 179931) | Plant litter microbial communities from Arlington Agricultural Research Station in Wisconsin, United States - UWRJ-L074-202C-1 | ecosystem: Environmental > Terrestrial > Plant litter >...
GCTTTGAAGGAAGCGCGCAGCGAATCCTTCGCGAAATCAACTCCATCAATTCTAATCCATTTTAGCTTTTAATTTCATCCCAAAGTGTCGGGAGGAGCTTTGAAGGAAGCGCGCAGCGAATCCTTCGCGAAATCAACTCCATCAATTCTAATCCATTTTAGCTTTTAATTTCATCCCAAAGTGTCGGGAGGAGCTTTGAAGGAAGCGCGCAGCGAATCCTTCGTGAAATTCTCCAAATAGCATTCATTCTGATTTATTTTCAGGTATTTTGATTTTCAAACCCAAGCGCGAAGCGAATCATTCGTGAAAAATCAACTCCATCAATTCTAATCCATTTTAGCTTTTAATTCATCCCAAAGTATCGGGAGGAGCTTTGAAGGAAGCGCGCAGCGAATTTTTCGTGAAATTCTCCAAATAGCATTCATTCTGATTTTTCAGGTATTTCGATTTTCAAACCCAGCACAAAGCGAATCCTTCAAAGCGCACTTAAAATCCTTTCCGTTGGATGGGCTTTTTTATTGAGACGGATGCAAAAATGAGTATACCTCAATAAAATCCTAAAGACATTTCCAAATCATTTTAAAATGGTTAAATTCGCACCCAAATTAACAACAACAATACTATGAGCAAAAAAGTGGTTATCGTATCGGCTGTGAGGACGCCAATCGGAAGCTTTATGGGCGCATTGTCTACTGTCCCGGCACCGAAATTAGGAGCTGCGGCGATCAAAGGCGCACTGGATAAAATCAACCTCGATCCCAAATTGGTGGATGAAGTGATTATGGGTAATGTGGTCCAGGCGGGCGTCGGGCAAGCTCCTGCGCGTCAGGCGGCCATTTACGCAGGATTACCCGATAGCGTCATTACAACGACTGTCAATAAAGTATGCGCATCGGGAATGAAAGCTGTCATGCAGGGCGCACAAGCCATCATGTGTGGCGATGCCGAAATCGTTGTGGCAGGCGGAATGGAAAACATGAGTTTGATTCCGCATTACGTTCACATGAGAAATGGTTCGAAATTCGGGCCTGCGACCTTGATCGACGGCATGCAGAAAGACGGACTCAGCGATGCTTACGACAACAACGCCATGGGTGTTTGTGCCGATCTGTGTGCGACCGAATACAAGATTTCAAGGGAAGACCAGGATCAATTCGCTATCAATTCTTATGAGCGTTCGGCGAAAGCCTGGGACGCCGGGAAATTCGACAATGAAGTGGTTCCGGTTGCGGTTCCGCAAAGAAAAGGCGATCCGATCATGGTCACCAGAGACGAAGAATATACGGCTGTAAAACTCGATAAGATTCCGGCGTTGAACGCGGCGTTTACCAAAGACGGAACCGTTACGGCGGCCAATGCGTCTACCATCAACGACGGCGCTGCTGCCTTGATCCTCATGAGCGAGGAAAAAGCGCAATCGCTGGGTTTGAAACCGTTGGCTTACATCAAATCTTACGCAGACGCGGAACAGGAACCGAAATGGTTCACGACGGCTCCGGCGAAAGCGTTGCCGATCGCTTTGGATAAGGCAGGCATCACCAAAGACCAGGTTGATTTCTTCGAATTCAATGAGGCGTTTGCCGTGGTTGGTTTGGCCAACACCCAAATCCTTGGTTTGGATGGAAACAAAGTCAATGTGAACGGTGGCGCGGTGTCACTCGGGCATCCATTGGGCGCTTCGGGTGCGAGAATCATCGTGACGTTGATCAATGTTTTGGAACAGAACAATGCCAAGATCGGTGCGGCGGCCATTTGCAATGGTGGCGGTGGCGCATCGGCGATTGTGATTGAAAGAGCTTAATTTTTATTTAAAATGTTGGATTTTAAATTTTAAGTGGTCACGTCAGGAAGGAATTGCGTTCTGTTTGAATTGCTCAAACGCCAAGGACACGGCGAACCCTAGCCCTGATTGAAGTGGAAATCCTTTTTTAAAGGATTTGCCTGAGCGTTAGCGGAAGGCAAATCTCTTTTAAAAAAGATTGAAACGGAAAGCGGGAAAATGCTCCCAATCATTTAAAATTTAAAATTTAAAATTCATAATTTCTTAATGTTCGGAATTTGTAACCTTGCCATAATCCCTTTGCGGTTTGAAGCCAGCGACCGGAGCGAAATTGTTTCGCAGGTGTTGTTTGGGGAACATTTTGAGGTTTTGGAAACGGCCAAGCAATGGACGCGGATCAGGCTGCAATATGACCAATATGAAGGTTGGATCGACACGAAGCAATACCGGAAAATTACCAAAGAGCAATACGAACAGTTGAGCGAGGATGCGATTGTACTCAATTCAGATTTAATCGAATATGTGACGGCGCCCAATAATCTGTTGATGCCGGTTCCGCTTGGCGCTTCGTTGTCTTTTTTGAATCATCCTGATATCAATGCCGACAATTTTGATTTTGAGGGCATGCGCATCAGCGGCATCAAACCCAAATCGAATTTGATCAATACCGCTTTTGCTTACCTGAATGCGCCGTATTTGTGGGGCGGAAAGACGCCGTTTGGGATCGATTGCTCGGGTTTTACACAAATGGTGTATAAACTCAACGGATATCATTTGCTGCGCGACGCTTCACAACAGGCGACACAGGGCGATGCTTTGAGTTTTATAGAGGAAAGCGAGCCCGGTGATCTGGCTTTTTTTGACAATGACGAAGGCCGGATCATTCATGTGGGGATTATCATGGATGACAATTACATCATCCATGGCAGCGGTAAAATCAGGGTGGATCGTTTGGATCATTTGGGTATTTACAACGCCGAACTCAACAAACATACGCACAAACTTAGAGTGATTAAGAAAATCATTTAAATAAAAAACCCGGCAAAATAGTGCCGGGCTTTTTATTTATGTGTCGAAAAATTATTTCCCTATTTTGGCTTTGAGCGCCTTTTTCTTGTCGGTCATTTCAAGTGCGCCATAAACGTTGAGCAAAGTATTGGCGACATCTTCGTCTGGATGAAGCTCATATGCTTTTTCCAACGAAGGGATTGCCGAACGAAACATATCGTCCCTTTGCTTTTTAAGCACTTCATAACGTTTGTTGTCTTTCTCTGAAGTGCCGAGTTTGTTCATCTCATCGACTATTTTCGATTCGTCGCGGATTTTAAGAATGGCGTAATTGAGGTGTGCCTGCCAATAATTCGGCTTGAGCTCGATGGCTTTTTTGTAATACCCTTCGGCCGCGACCGGATCTGTTTTGGACGAAGTCACACCAAGATTGAAAAACATATCGGGATTGTTCGGGTCTTTCTGCACGATTTTGCTGACTACTGCTTTGTAGCCTTCCAGATCGTTCATCTTGAGCAATACTTCGGCTTCGGCCTGCATAATGCTCAAATCATCCGGATTGACGGCTTTGGCTTCGGCAAGCGCTGCTTTGGCTTGTTCATTTTTGCCTTGTTGTACGTAAATCAACGCGATGTATTTGGCGATGTCTCCTTTTTTGGAAGCCACTTTTTCGTCGCGCGGTGCAGATGCCAACTTGAGGCGTACCTGATTGTCACGGTTTTTCTTGGCTTCGTCGTTTGCGCCGTAAAATTCTTCTACCTCGCTTACGGCATTTTTCGCATAATAATTGGTCGATTCTCCTGTGAAGTTTGATTTCTTAAGCTCTTCGAAATATTTCAATGCTTTGTCGTAATCGCCTGCCGTCAGGTAATAGCTGGCCGCGTAATACAAATTCTCGAGATTGCCTTTGTCCATTTCGTAGCTCGCGTACAATAAATTGGCCGCAGTCGTATTGCCTTCTTTGGTGTCTTTCTTGCTTTCGGCTTGTGCAGCGGTGAGCAGGTCGTTTTTAACCTTGGCAAAGCCTGTTTGCGCATCGCTGGAGTATTTGGACTTTCCAGATGCTTTTTCGATGGCCAATACTTGTTGGTACGCTCTTCCTGCTTCTATAAGGTTTTTGCTGACTTCCATTTTTTTGGTGGCCAGATCTGCATGCGCATTTCCTTTGATGAATTGGTATTGTGCCTTTTCACTTTCGGAAGCGCCGGCAATAGTGCCTTCCGCCTGCTTGAGTTGGTTGATGGCTTCAACAGCGTTTCCGCCTTTAAGTGCCTTATCAGCGGCTTTGATCTGGTCTTTCTGCGCAAAGCTGCTTACGGAAATCATCAGCGCTGACGCGAGAATTACATATTTGCTTTTCATTATAGTTGTGTTTAATTATTACTCTTCTTCGTTTTCGTTGTTTTCTTCAGGATCGGTTTCGTCTTCCACTTCTTCATCGGAGATTTCGTCGTCAAACTTTTCGCCAGCTTCACTGGTCGGAACCGGAACCGCATTTGGAGAAATCACGTCGCCGTTTTCATCGAGTTCCACTTCGGCCACTTCGTCTTCCTTCATGACTTTGGTTACGGCTGCGATCGAGTCGTTGCCTTTGATGTTGATCAAACGAACCCCTTGCGTCGCACGGCCCATGACGCGCAAATCTTCAACCGCCATACGGATGGTCAGGCCCGATTTGTTGATGATCATCAAGTCGTCGGCATCGGTCACACTGTTGATCGAAACGAGTTTTCCGGTTTTTTCGGTGATGTTGAGCGTTTTGACACCTTTTCCGCCACGGTTGGTGACACGGTATTCATCGAGGCTCGATCGTTTTCCGTAGCCATTTTCTGCTACGACGAGAATTTCGCTGTTCATGTCGTTTACAGCGACCATTCCGATGACTTCGTCTTTTTCGTCCTGCAACGTGATTCCGCGTACACCCGAAGCCGTTCTTCCCATCGGACGCGTCTTGCCTTCTTCAAAGCGAACGAGTTTTCCGGATTTGACCGCGACCAGGATCTGGCTTTGGCCGGTCGTTAATTTTGCCTCGAGCAACTCGTCGTCTTCGCGGATCGTTATCGCAGCGACACCGTTGACTCGTGGACGGGAATATTGCTCGAGCGACGTTTTCTTCACCTGACCTTGTTTGGTGACCATGATCACATAATGGTTGTTGATGTATTCGGTATTCTTAAGGTCTTGCGTACAGATGAATGCTTTCACCTTGTCGTCATTCTCGATGTTGATCAGGTTTTGGATCGCACGGCCTTTACTCGTTTTGCTTCCTTCCGGAATTTCGTAAACGCGCATCCAGAAACATTTCCCCTTTTGCGTAAAGAACATCATGTATTGGTGGTTCGTCGCCACGTACATGTGCTCGAGGAAATCGGCGTCGCGTGTTCCGGCGCTCTTCTGCCCTACGCCACCGCGGTTTTGGGTTTTGTATTCCGACAACGGGGTGCGTTTGATGTAACCCGCGTGTGAAATCGTGATGACCACATTTTCGTCGGCGATCAAATCTTCGATGCTGACGTCTCCACCCGCATATTCGATGATGGAACGGCGTTCGTCACCATATTTGTCCCTGATCTCGACCAATTCGTCCTTGATCAACTGCATTCTCATTTCCTTGCTTGCCAATAAGGCTTTCAAGTGTTCGATGAGTTTCATGATTTCTTCGTATTCCGCGCGCAATTTGTCCTGTTCCAGTCCGGTCAATTGACGCAGACGCATTTCAACAATGGCACGCGATTGAATGTCTGATAAGCTGAAACGCTCCATCAATTTCTCACGCGCCTCATCGGTGTTTTTGGAACCGCGGATGATGGCGATCACTTCATCGATATTGTCGGAAGCGATGATCAAGCCTTCGAGGATGTGTGCGCGTTCTTCTGCTTTGCGCAAGTCGTAAGTCGTGCGGCGGACAACCACGTCATGACGGTGCTCCACGAAATAATGGATCAGGTCCTTGAGGTTCAGCATCTGCGGACGGCCTTTGACCAAAGCAATGTTGTTGACGCTGAAAGACGACTGCAATTGCGTGTATTTATATAAGGTATTGAGTACGACATTCGGCACGGCATCGCGCTTCAGGATGTAAACGATGCGCATACCGTTACGATCCGATTCGTCACGGATGTTGGCGATGCCTTCAATTTTTTTGTCGTTGACGAGGTCGGCGGTTTTCTTGATCATTTCCGCTTTGTTGACCTGGTATGGAATTTCGGTAACGATGATCGATTCGCGTCCGTCGACTTCTTCAAAACCGACTTTCGCGCGCATGACAATACGTCCGCGTCCGGTCTTGAATGCTTCGCGAACGCCGTCGTAGCCATAAATCACACCGCCTGTCGGGAAATCCGGCGCTTTGATGTGGTTCATGAGTTCGTCGATTTCGATCTCGTTGTTGTCGATGTACGCCAACGTTCCATCGATCACTTCTGTCAGGTTGTGCGGCGCCATATTGGTCGCCATACCGACGGCGATTCCCGACGATCCGTTGATCAATAGTGTCGGAACGCGCGTGGGCATTACCGTTGGCTCATATAACGTATCGTCAAAGTTTAATTTAAAATCAACCGTTTCTTTATCGATGTCTGCCATAATGTCTTCCGACATCTTTTTCATCCTGGCTTCGGTGTAACGCATCGCAGCCGGGCTGTCGCCATCGACCGATCCGAAGTTACCTTGTCCGTCGACCAATAAATAACGCAAACTCCACTCCTGCGCCATACGAACCATGGCGTCATAAACGGAGGTATCACCGTGCGGGTGGTACTTTCCTAAAACTTCACCAACGATTCTCGCAGATTTCTTGTGGGCTCTATTTGAAAAAACACCTAGATCATACATTCCGTAAAGCACCCTTCTGTGAACAGGTTTCAGTCCGTCACGCACGTCAGGCAGTGCTCTTGACACAATAACCGACATCGAATAATCGATGTAAGCTGATTTCATTTCGTCCTCAATGTTAATAGGAATTAACTTTTCTCCGTCAGACATATTCTATTGTTAGTTTTAAAAATTATTCTAATTAAAAAATCCCGCTAATATAACCTTTCCCGCACATTTTACGTATACAACTTAACAGAAATTTACCGCTATTTATTAACAAAAAACGCCAAAAATTCAGTTGATAAGTTAATAAATCTTTAACTCTGATTTTGAAGTTTTTTTTGTCACTTAGCCTGACAGCATACAATGTCAGGAATGGTTTTTGCAAAAGCGCCGACAATTCACTAAATTTACTACACCCAATTTAAAAAATATGGATGATAATTTTTCACCAAGAGTCAAAGATGTAATCACTTACAGTAAAGAGGAAGCCCTTCGTTTGGGGCATGACTTTATTGGGACTGAGCATCTGATGTTGGGGATTTTAAGGGATGGCAACGGCAAAGCAATCACTATTCTGAATAATTTATCGGTCGACCTTGAGCATTTGCGCCGGAAAGTCGAAATATTAAGCCCTGCCAACCCGAATGTTACGACCAGTAACGAAAAGAAAAACCTGCACCTGACACGCCAGGCCGAGCGCGCCTTAAAAACCACCTTCCTCGAAGCCAAGGTTTTTCAAAGCACTTCAATCAGTACCGCACATTTGTTATTGTGCATTTTGAGAAACGAAAACGATCCTACAACCAAGTTGCTGAACAAGCTCAAAATCGACTATGATTCAGCCAAAGAACAGTATTTGAATATGACGCCAAACGAAGATAATTTCCTCGAAAACCTTCCTAAAAACGAGTCTTTCAATGAAGATTCCGGACAGGATGACAGCCTTAAAGAAGGCAATTTCAACAACCCAGCCAACAAGTCGAACAAGAAATCGAAAACCCCTGTGCTCGATAATTTCGGACGCGACCTGACCGAATTGGCCGAAGAAGGCAAACTCGATCCCGTCGTAGGCCGCGAAAAAGAAATCGAGCGCGTATCGCAAATCTTAAGCCGACGCAAGAAAAACAATCCGCTGCTCATCGGAGAACCTGGTGTGGGTAAATCTGCAATTGCAGAAGGATTGGCCCTCAGGATCATCCAGAAAAAAGTATCGCGCATTTTGTTCAACAAACGCGTCGTGACTTTGGATCTGGCGAGCCTAGTGGCCGGAACCAAATACCGCGGACAGTTTGAAGAGCGCATGAAAGCCGTCATGAACGAACTCGAGAAGAACGACGACATTATTTTGTTCATCGATGAGATCCATACGATCGTTGGCGCTGGCGGTGCAACGGGTTCGCTCGACGCATCGAACATGTTCAAGCCGGCACTCGCACGTGGCGAAATCCAATGTATTGGTGCGACGACTTTGGACGAATACCGTCAATACATTGAAAAAGACGGTGCGCTCGAAAGACGTTTCCAGAAAATCATTGTGGAACCTACTTCTGTGGAAGAAACGATTACGATCCTGAACAACATCAAAAACAAATACGAAGACCACCACAACGTGACTTACACACAAGAAGCCGTTGAAGCGTGTGTGAAGTTGACGAACAGATACATGAGCGAACGTTTCCTTCCGGACAAAGCGATCGACGCCATGGACGAAGCCGGTTCACGCGTGCACATCACCAATATCGAAGTTCCGAAACAGATCCTGGATTTGGAAAGACAATTGGAAGAAGTGCGCGAACTCAAGAATTCTGTCGTCAAAAAGCAGAAATACGAAGAAGCTGCCAAATTGCGCGACGATGAAAAACGCATCGAAAAAGACCTTGCCATCGCACAGGAACAATGGGAAGAAGATTCCAAATCGAATCGTATTCTCGTGACCGAAGACAACGTTGCCGATGTGGTTTCGATGATGACCGGAATTCCCGTTAATCGCATCGCGCAAACAGAAAGCAACAAACTGGCGAACCTGCCGGAATTGATTGAAAATAAAGTCATCGGACAAAAAGACGCCGTTATGAAAATCGCGCGTTCGATCCAAAGGAATCGTGCCGGGTTGAAAGATCCGAACCGCCCGATCGGCTCGTTCATTTTCCTCGGACAAACCGGTGTCGGAAAAACACAATTGGCGAAAGTCTTGGCCAAGGAATTGTTCGATTCTGAAGATGCGTTGATCCGCATCGACATGAGTGAATACATGGAAAAATTCGCGATTTCAAGATTGGTCGGGGCGCCTCCGGGATACGTCGGTTATGAAGAAGGCGGTCAATTGACCGAGAAAGTTCGCAGGAAACCATATTGCGTCGTGCTTCTAGATGAAATCGAAAAGGCGCACCCGGATGTTTTCAACATGATGCTCCAGGTTTTGGACGACGGATACCTGACGGACAGTTTGGGGCGCAAAATCGACTTTAAGAATACGATCATCATCATGACGTCAAATGTTGGTGCACGCCAGCTCAAGGATTTCGGCCAAGGTGTCGGATTCGGAACCGCTGCAAAAGTGGCCAATGCCGACGAGCATTCGAAAGGTGTCATCGAAAATGCACTCAAGAAAACATTCGCGCCTGAATTCCTGAACAGGATTGACGACGTAATCGTATTCAACGCGCTCGAGAAATCAGACATCGACCTGATCATCGAAATCGAACTCAAGAAATTGTACCTCCGAATCCACGAATTGGGTTACAACTTGACCTTATCGGATCGTGCCAAAGCATTTATCGCAGATAAAGGTTTTGACCGTCAATTCGGCGCCAGACCGCTCAAAAGAGCCATTCAGAAATACGTCGAAGATGCCCTTGCGGAAGAAATCATTACTTCCAAAATCGGTTCCGGTGACGAAATATTCATGGATCTCGAAGACGATACTTCGCAGGAACTCACTGTGAAAATCAACAAAACTGAAAAACCTACTAATTAAGTAGGTTTTTTCTTTTTATGTCATTGTTATATTTATGTTAGCAAAGTCCTGACTATCGATTTTTACGTTAATTTCGGGCTTTTTTAATTTCATCTTCAATGACAGAAAATAAAGTCATATTGGGCAGTGAGGAATGGTTTTCTTTCCCCGAATTAAATATTCCCGCGATCAAGGCGCGAATCGATTCGGGCGCAAAGACATCCGCTTTGCATGCCGTCAACATTGCCCCTTTTCAGAAAGACGGCGAGAATTGGGTCAAATTCGACATCAATCCGATCCAGAATGACCTCAAAACGATTATCCATTGCCAGGCGCCATTGGTCGACAAACGCATCGTCAAGAGTTCGAGTGGTTTTCGAGAACAACGTTACGTGATCCGTACCATCCTTGAAACCGGAACATCCAACTGGCCGATCGAAATGACGCTGACCAACCGCGACTCGATGGGTTTCCGCATGCTGCTTGGAAGAGAAGCGATGAGCGGCCGGGCTTTGGTTGATCCGGAACAGAAATACGTTCTGAAAAATCAGCATTCGATTGAAAACCTCAAAGAACTTTATAAAAACTCCATCGAACAGCGCAACGGTTTGCGAATCGGACTCCTCGCGAGCAATCCCGAATTGTACAGCAACAAACGCATCATGGAAGCGGGACTCATCCGCGGCCACGAAATGGAATTCCTCAACATCAAGGAATGCTACATGAAACTCGATGCGAAATTGCCCGAAATACATTACCGTGGCGGCAAAATCCTGCACCAGTTCGACGCAATCATTCCGCGCATTCGTCCAAGCGTCACTTTTTACGGATGTGCCTTGACACGTCAGTTTGAAGCGCTCAAAGTCTTCTCGCTCAATTCCTCGAAAGCAATCGCACAATCGCGAGACAAGTTGTATTCCTTGCAATTGCTGCTCAACCACGGCATCGATATTCCGACGACGGGATTTGCCAATTCCCCCCTCGACACCGACGATCTGATCAAAATGGTGGGCGGTTCGCCGCTGATCGTCAAATTGCTCGAAGGCACGCAAGGGAAAGGCGTGGTTTTGGCCGAGACGAAAAAGGCTGCCGAATCGGTGATTAATGCGTTCAAAAGCGTCAATGCCAACATTCTCGTGCAGGAATTCATCAAGGAAGCCAACGGTAAAGACATCCGTTGTTTCGTAATCGACGGGAAAGTCGTTGCGGCAATCCAGCGGGAAGCTTTGCCAGGAGAGTTTCGCGCCAACATCCATTTGGGCGGCACGGCATCGGTGGTTAAGATTACCGATGAGGAAAAACGAATCGCCATCAAAGCCGCCAAGGCGATGGATTTGAAAGTGGCGGGTGTCGACATCATCCGATCTGCCAAAGGACCTTTGCTGCTTGAGGTCAATTCTTCACCTGGGCTCGAAGGCATCGAAGGCGCAACCAACAAAGACATTGCAGGCAAAATGATTGGTGCCATCGAAAAAAACCTTAAATTTAAAGTGACGAAATAAACACTGATGAAAATTGCGACTTATAATGTGAACGGCGTCAATGGGCGCCTTCCTGTTCTATTGCGCTGGCTGGCCGAAGAACAGCCCGATGTGGTTTGCCTGCAGGAACTTAAGGCGCCGCAGGAAAATTTCCCGCAGCAGGCGATTGCCGACGCGGGTTATCACGCCATTTGGCACGGGCAATCGCGTTGGAATGGTGTCGCTATCCTTTCCAGAAATCCCAATATCGAAGAAATCGGACGCGATTTGCCCGGTGATCCCGAAGATCTCCAAAGCCGCTACATCGAAGCGATGATCGACGGAATTGTCATTTGCTGCCTGTATCTTCCGAACGGCAATCCGGCACCCGGCCCAAAATTCGATTACAAATTGAAATGGTTTGACCGGCTTGCCTCGCGCGCTCAAAAACTACTCGAATTCAAAACGCCTGTGGTATTGGTTGGCGATTTCAATGTGATGCCCACCGAACGTGATGTCTACAAACCCGAACGCTGGGTTAACGACGCGTTATTCCGGCCTGAAGTTCGGAATGCTTTTCAGGATTTGGTTGGCCAAGGTTGGACAGACGCCATCCGCGAATTGTATCCCGATGAGACCATTTATACGTTTTGGGATTATTTCCGACAAGCCTACGCCCGAAATGCCGGTTTGCGGATCGATCACTTTTTGTTGAGTCCGCAACTCAAGGACAAGCTTGCATCAGGCGGCGTGCACAAACACGTTCGCGGTTGGGAAAAGACCAGCGACCACGCACCCGTTTGGATTGAACTTAAAAAATAAAATATGAATCCGTATCTTGATATTATCCTTCGTTCGGCAGCCGTCTATTTTTTTATGGTCATTGCGTTGCGCGTTTTTGGAAAAAAGGAGCTGTCCCAACTCAACACCGCCGACATCATCCTGATTTTGCTCATCAGCAATTCTGTCCAAAATGCTATGGTTGGCCCAGACACAAGCCTTTGGGGCGGATTGGCGGCAGCAACCGTATTGTTTGCGATCAATTTTATCGTCAAGAAAATCACGGCGAACTCAAAATGGGCCAAGGAATTACTGGTGGACAAACCCGAAATCCTGATTCACAACGGTGTACTCGATTTTAAGATGCTGTCTAAACTTGATATTTCACACGACGAACTCAAAGAAGCCATGCGCGAACACGGCGTCGAACATTTCACCGAAGTGAAGCTGGCCATGCTCGAACCCGACGGAAACATCAGCATCATCAGCGGCGACGTGCGGTTGCGCCAAACGCATTACAAGAGACGCAAGAACCGAAAAAACCTCACGGCAATGTCATGATTATGCATAAAAAAAGCAGCCTGAAATCAAACTGCTTTTTGATTACTGCATCGGTTTAATGCACCATATTCAAAGGACGGAACCGCAGTCTTTCCGCCAAATCGAGAATTCCGCGACAACGCCCGTTGACGAAAGTCTGTAAATCGTCGGCGCGTCTTTGGAGATCGCTGAATTTTCTTCTGTTGTTATCGGAAGCACGACCGGCCGGATCGGGAACATTCATGATCCCATTAGCGCCATCGAGATCTCTCGGGGCAAAACCTCCAACGCTTCTGCCTGGCGTACCCGTGAGGAAACCCGCCAATTCCGCTTCCCTTCCATATTCTGCAGGATCGATCATTGTAAATGCGGCCTGTGTTTCGCCGCCGTGACAACCGCTGCACGTGTTGAGTGAGAAATTTTGCCGGGCGTCATCGTTCGTGATGAAAGCCGTTGGCGTAGCGCTTCCCAAACCATTCCAATGGTGCGGATCTTTAGAAGCACTTGCGAAATTTCCCACCGGCCTGAAGCGTGTATGGCTTTTCCCACCCAGGAAACCGACGCTTTCAAATTGATCGGGAATCACGTAGGTATTGGCCAATATTGCCGCTTCGTTCGAATTGATGTAGCGAACGAGCCTCTGAACATCTGCATTGTTGACTTTTGCATTGTATTTTTTGGCAGGCTCTTGTTTGACCGTCGTTTGCTTGAACCGATGCGTTGCGTCATCGATAACGAATTCGCGCAATTCCCAAGGCTGTGCCGTGCCAAGCAGGCTCACTTCATTGGTACGAAGTTGGTTCAGCGAACTTTGGTTGGGTCTCGACGGACTTGTGCCGCATTTCGAAAATTGATCGGTGATCACTTCCAATTGCGAATTATAGGCAGCCGAACCCGGCGTTTCATTCTTAAGATTGTACCACTGCGTTGCAAATGCCTTCAATGCGGAACAGCTTTTCTTTGGTACGCCATATTCGAAAATAATATTGAATTCCTGCGGCGTGCATTCGTTCATCAAACAGAACACAAACCGCGCTTCTCCGGCATTCGTAACGCCGTATCCAATGTTGCCGCGAAGGTCAAGCCGGTTGACAATGGCCGTCAGTTTGAAAGGTGCCGCACGCATGTCGAGTTTATTGGCGGCAATTCTGGGAACCGGCAAAGTTTGGCTTCGGGTTTTCCAATCGGCTATGATCGTTGCCATGGCGGCTTTTGCAGCCACACTTTCGCCGTTGATGGTTTGAAGGGTCGCCCAATGCTGAAGCCAATTCTCAACGAAATCGGAAAGCTGTACATCGTTGACCAATGCGCCCGGATTAGTAGAGGCGAGATTTTTCATCAAAGTCTTGAAAGTCCACGGCCCATCTACGTTCCCTGTTAGATCACAACTGTTCCATGTGCGCGTATTGTCTTCAACGACGCCAAGATCCGTAATCATCAAACTGCGCGACCTCAATGAGACCGGAGCCGGAAGCCTTAGAAAATCCTTGATCGAAATCAATCTCGAACTCCTGAATCCTTCCAGAAATTTGGAATGGTCGGCGAGTTTGGGGTTGACATTGACCGCCGAACGGCCCACAAACTCCATCGGCATCCTTTCGCTCGATTTGATGGACTTTATCCTTTCGAGCAATGTGTTTTCGAGTTCTTTTACATCCTGCTTGACTTTGATGGTAAAAATGCGGTCGTTTGCTTTTTCGTCTCCGTCTTTCCCGTCGTCCCGCAACACTACTTTTTCGCCGTCGTTGTCGATGGCCAGAAATTTATCTTTAAAATTGGCCTTGGTGAATTTGGCCACCAACAATACATGTTGTTCGTCGCCTTGAATCATCTTTATGGAAACGTCTTCTGCGATGGGCGGTGCTTTTTCGAAGGCGGGGTTGATTTTGACATCCAAAGCGGAAGTGTCCAGGCCGTCTTTTTTCTCACAGGAAGTGAGCAGTAAAATTCCCAATGCCATTAGGAATATCGGTGCAATTGTAGTTTTGTTTTTCATGATTGTTGCTTTTATGGTTTCACCTTAAAACTAATCTGTTCCAACAATTCACACAAATTGCGAATGTCATCTGTGCCGATTTGCGCATTTTTTGCCGTAAAAAGTTAATTATTCCATAAAGTTTTCTTAAATTCGTATCGTCCAAGCATTTAAAACCGAAGAATCGCCACAATACCACTGCAAGCGCGAAAGAAAGCAACAACGGTTTCAGCTCAAAAATCCAATAATGCCAATCGCCAATCCCGCAACTATTTTGCAGGATAACATTTAGTATAGCATCAATATGAGGATTTGCATTTACCCAAAAGACGTACAGAAACTTACCGGAAGAAGTGAGCGGTACGGACGTGACATGCTCAAAAAAATTCGCATTGCGTATCAAATTCCTGCGGATCTTCCCATTACAATCGCGCAATTCTGCCAATACACGGGCTTCAATGTGAACGAGGTCAAAAACAACATCAGTTAACAGCAATTGATTCCAATAAAAAACGGCCTGTACATTGCGCACAGGCCGTTTTCCTACCAATCATTAATTTTTTAAGAGAAATCCGGGCCGGTATTGGTTCTTGGCTGGTCATCGGCCGAAGCGTGATTTTTATTCGATTCGTATTTCCGGTTCCCGAATTGCTGGTGGTGGCGGCGTTCGTCACGGCCTTGCTCAGTAATATCGTTTCCTGAAACATCGCGGTCGGTTGCTCCTATTTTTGAAGTTTCTTCAGAGCCGTCACGATGGTCGCGGTGTTGGCTTGGCGTATCATTTCGATCGCGGTCGCCGTTGTGAGTTGTTTCCATAATGTGTTGCGTTTAATTAACCCTAAATTACGAAAACGAATACCGCAAGGAAACCTTTTTGGCTAAAGATTAGCATTTTATGGATAGATAACGAGCGTCGAATTGTATTGCAAAACCTTGTGGAACAAGACCAACACAACAATCGCAATCAAATAACTTGCTGCAAGAATCCATTTGGTTTTCTTCTCAAATTTGAAGGTCAGCGCAATGAAGAAAAAAATGGTAACCAACAAAAAACCGATCGCCGTATACAGCACCATGCCGATTTTGGCTTCTCCGATCAAATGGCTGTTCAATTCCGAAATCTCGGCAATCGTAAAAAACGTCCAAACGAAAAAGCAGAAAAGATAGCTGGCCGCCGCCGCGATTGTATTTTTCATCAGGAAAGCAATTCCTCTTCAATCACAAAAGTATCGAGGAAAGCAACCGTCTTCTCAATATCGTAGTGCAAAATGCGGTCTTCTTCCACCAAAGGCACTTCCGTCCTGTATGCTTTGAGGAACGATTCGATAAAATCGCTTGATTGCAGAGGCCTGCGGAATTCAATCGCCTGCGACGCATTCATCAATTCAATCGCTAAAATGCGTTCAAGGTTGTCCATCACACGAAGCGCTTTCGTAGCCGCATTGGCACCCATGCTCACATGATCTTCCTGTCCGTTGCTCGATACGATACTGTCGGCGCTGGCCGGCGTACACAATTGCTTGTTCTGGCTGGCGATGCTTGCGGCGGTGTATTGCGGAATCATGAATCCGGAGTTGAGGCCGGGATTGTTTACCAAAAACGGCGGCAGATTGCGCAAACCCGAAATCAATTGGTACGTCCTTCTTTCTGAAATACTGCCCAATTCCGACAAGGCGATCGCCAGGAAGTCCAAAGCCAAAGCCAACGGTTGCCCGTGGAAATTGCCACCTGAAATGATCTGGTCGCTCTCGATAAAAACATTGGGATTATCGGTCACCGAATTGACTTCGGTCTTGAACGTTTTTTTGACATAATCGATCGCGTCTTTCGAAGCGCCATGGACCTGCGGAATGCAACGGAACGAATACGGATCCTGGACGTGTTGCTTTTGCTGTTCGATGATCTGGCTTCCGGCGAGGAATTCTGTTATACGGTTGGCCGTCACGATTTGCCCTTTGTGCGGTCGGATGAAATGGATCAGTTCATTGAACGGTTCTTTTCTTCCGTCGAAACCCTCGAGTGAAATCGTCCCGATCAAATCGGCGAGCCAGGAAAATTTACAAGCCCGGATCAAGACATGCGCGCCATAAGCACTCATAAACTGCGTTCCGTTGAGCAACGCCAAGCCTTCTTTGGATTGCAATTCGATCGGTTGCCAGTCGAATTGGGCCAGAATGTCTTTCGATTGGCATTTCTTTCCCTCGTAAAAAACTTCGCCCAAACCGAGCAACGGCAACGACAAATGCGCAAGCGGAGCCAAATCGCCCGAAGCGCCAAGCGAACCCTGTTCGTAAATGATCGGTAAAATATCGTTGTTGTAAAAATCGATGAGCCTTTCGACGGTGATGAGCTGAACGCCCGAATAGCCGTAACTGAGCGATTGGATTTTGAGCAGCAGCATCATTCTTACAATGTCATGCGGTACTTCGGCACCGGTTCCGCAAGCATGCGACTTGACGAGGTTTTCCTGAAGTTTCGACAGGTTTTCGTTGGATATCTTAATGTTGTAAAGCGATCCGAAACCGGTGTTGATGCCGTAAATCGGGTCGTCATTTTTGCTCATTTTGTCATCGAGGTATTCGCGGCATTTGGCAATATTGATCTTGGCCTCTTCCGACAAGGATAATTTTTTGCCGTGGCTGATGATTTCCTGTAAGTTTTCTAAAGAAAGTACATCCGAACTAATGTAATGCGTGTTGTCCATTGTTTTTGATTGAGGGTCAAAATTCCGTAAACCATCCCGAAAATGCAAGGTTTGTTAATAATATTTAAAATAATATTAACCCTTTGAAATTATACATACATTTGAAATCTTCTAAAGAAAAAATGATGCGAAAATTACTTTATCTATTCCTTGTTGTGACCGTATCTGCGTTCGCAACGCCGCCTGAAACGATTACGTTTTCGGGGAAAATTACCAATACGGCCGACGGCAAATTTAAAATCCGCGGCGAATCGTTTGAAAAAGACATCACGCTCAAACCCGATGGCAGTTTTTCCGAAAAACTCAGCATCAGCTACAATGGCACGTATCTCATAAGCACAACTGCCAACCGCGCCGCCATTTACCTGACGCAAGGAACCGCGCTAGTTGTCACTGCCGATGACAAGGACTTTTACAAAACGCTGCATTTTTCCGGGAAAGGCAGCATGGAAAACCAATACATCGCCAGCAAAAATGCTTATGTAAATGCCATCAATCAGGAGAAATTGTACGTCATGAACGAAGCCGATTTCCTAAAGGAAGTCAAAGAAATCAAGAAAGACATTCTCGCTTTGTTCGAACACGGAAAATTTCCGAAAGGCGTTTATCAGGAACGCGAACTTAAGAACATCAACTATCTCGAGCAGATTTTCATCCTGAATTACCCGAAAAATCACGCGCATTTTGCAAAATTGCCCGATTTCAAGGCTTCTGAAACATTCCCGAAATTGGATCCGAAAATTGATCTCGACAATGAAGGCGATTTCCTGTTTTCGAACCCCTACAAGCAATTGGTGAACCTGGCTTTCAATGAAAAACTTGAAAGCCTGATCAAACCCGACGATCAATACCTTTGGAAAATTGCGTTGCCTGAAATCAAAAAACTCAAAAGCCAAAGCATCAAAAATTCGCTGTTGTATGCGTTGTCGTATGAAGTCAGTGCTTCCAATCCAGATGCTGAAACGTTGTATAATGAGTTGCTCGCGCTGTCGACCAATCCTTATTTCAAGAAAGAAATGACCGAAAAATATGCGAAAGTCAAAGCTTTGAGCGCCGGTGTCGCTTCGCCTGCTTTCGATTATGAAAACCACAAAGGCGGCAAAACGTCGCTGGCGAGCCTCAAGGGAAAATACGTTTACATTGATGTTTGGGCGACTTGGTGCGGACCTTGCCACCGCGAGATTCCGTCGCTGCAAAAGCTCGAGGAAGATTACAAAGGAAAAAGCATCGAATTCGTAAGCATTTCGATCGACGCCAAAAAGGATTATGAAAAATGGAAAAAGATGGTAACCGACAAGCAATTGGGCGGCATCCAACTGATTGCTGACAGCGATTGGACTTCCAAATTCGCACTCGATTATGCGATTGTCAGCATCCCGAGATTCATATTGCTCGATCCCGAGGGCAAGATCGTCAATGCCGATGCGCCGCGCCCATCCGATCCAGCGTTGGTGACCTTGTTCAACGATTTGAAAATTTAAATCAGAAGCCTTTCAACCGAAAGGCTTTTTTTATGTCACATTTTATCAAGTTGACAATTATTGCAATTAAATAACAATAATTATCGATCATATTTTTCATATACAAAAAATATTCGTAAAAATTTCACACAACCGTTTCGTTATTCAAAAAAGTATTTACATTTGAAACCATGAACCGGAAAAACCAACATCAAAATCCTGCACCAGCCACTTCTACGGCTGTGTTTTCCGTTGGCACAACAACCACTACAACCCCTTTGGGGTAAACTTTTCACATATCATCCTTTGCGTGTTTTTCCGAAGTGAAGAAAAACTTCCCATAGTATTACCTAAAACAAAATGAAATGAACGTATTAAAATTTGGCGGGAGTTCCGTAGCCAATGCCCAAAATATAAAATTAGTCGCCCAAATCGTCGCGGAAAAAGCAACACACGAACGCATCGCCGTAGTCGTCTCGGCATTCAGCGGAATTACCGACTTGCTGCTTTCGGCTTCTCAAAAAGCGGCGGCCAAAAACCGAGAATACAAAGCGATCATTACCGAAATTGAAATCCGGCACCACAACGCGATTGCCGAACTCCTTCCAGACGGAAATCAAACCCTGTCGAACCAGGTCCAAAACCAAATCAGCCACCTCGAGACATTGCTCGACGGCTGCTTCCTTTTGGGCGAATTGTCTGATCGCACGGCCGATACGATATTGGGTTTCGGCGAATTGCTGTCTTCGTGCATCATCGCCGAGACTTTTAAAATTACAACGCCGCAAAGCACTTACAAAGACAGCCGCGAATTGATCAAAACCGACAATAAATTCGGGAAAGCCAGCGTCATTTTTGCCTTGACGAACGAACTGATCCGCGATTATTTTGCCAACAGCAGCAAACAAATTACCGTATTGCCCGGATTCATCGCCACATCGACGGACGACCACAACACGACCTTGGGCCGCGGCGGTTCCGATTATACGGCGGCGATCGTTGCGGCGGCTTTAGATTCGGCGCAACTCGAAATTTGGACGGATGTCAACGGCATGTTTACCGCCAACCCCAAGATCGTCAAGCAAGCCAAACCCATTGCGACGATTTCATACCAGGAAGCGATGGAATTGTCGCATTTCGGTGCCAAAGTATTGTATCCGCCAACGATCCAACCCGTACTGAGCAAAAACATCCCGATCCTGATCAAGAACACGTTCGAACCAGAAGCCGATGGCACGCTCATTTCGGCCAATGCCAACGGTGAAAACCCAATCAAAGGCATCAGCCACATCGACGGGATTGCGCTGCTGACACTTGAAGGCTCCGGAATGATTGGCGTTGCGGGTTCTTCCAAAAGATTGTTCGAGGTTTTGTCGCACGAAAACATCAACGTCATTTTCATCACGCAGGCTTCATCCGAGCATTCGATTTGCATCGGAATCGTCAATGCCGACGCCGACAAAGCCAAAAAAGCCATCGACAGCGCTTTCGAAATCGAAATTACCCAGCATAAAATGGATCCGTGCATCGTCGAAAAAAACCTTTGCATTGTTGCATTGGTTGGCGAAAACATGAAGAACCATCAGGGTTTGAGCGGGCGAATGTTCAGTACTCTGGGTAAAAACAATGTCAACATCAGGGCGATTGCGCAAGGTGCGTCGGAACGGAATATTTCTGTCGTCATCAACGAACGCGATGTCAAAAAAGCGCTCAATACCTTGCACGAACGTTTCTTCGAAGACAACACCAAACAGCTCAACCTTTTCGTCATGGGCGTGGGCAATGTAGGCGAAAAATTCATCGATCAGGTACACCAGCAAAAGAAATTCCTGAAAGACAACCTCAAAATCAACCTGCGCGTCATCGCCGTTTCCAATTCTAGGAAAATGCATTTCGATGAAGACGGCATGCCGCTAAAGGATTGGAAGGAGCTACTAGACAATGGTGAAAAAGCCGATAAGGAAATTTTCATTTCACGCGTCAAAGAACTCAACCTGCGCAACAGTATTTTTGTCGATATTACGGCAAACGAAACCGTATCGCAGACTTACAACCGGTATCTTGAAGAAAACGTGGCGGTTGTTACGTGCAATAAGATTGCGTGTTCGTCGGCGTATGAAAATTACAGCCATCTCAAAAACCTGTCGCGGAAATACAATGCGCCATTTTTATTTGAAACCAACGTTGGCGCGGGATTGCCGATTATCGATACGCTCAAGCATTTGATTGCTTCCGGTGATAAAGTGCATAAGATACAAGCGGTTTTGTCGGGAAGCCTCAATTTCATTTTCAATAATTTCAGTGAAAATTACAACTTCCATGATGTCGTTAAAGAAGCTGGCGTACAAGGATTTACCGAGCCTGATCCGAAAATCGATTTAAGCGGTGTCGACGTCGCTCGCAAAATCCTGATCCTGATCCGCGAAAGCGGCTACCAGATGGAAATCGAAGACATAGCCAACGAATCTTTCCTGCCATCGGATTGCATAGAGACGACCAACAATGCCGATTTTTTCAAATCGCTTGCCCAACATTCGGCGCATTTCGAACAACTTCTGGCCGACGCAAAATCAAACGACAGCCGACTCAAATTTGTCGCCCAATTCGACAACGGCAAAGCCAGCGTGGGCTTGCAGATGATCCCGAAAGACCATCCGTTTTACAATCTTGAAGGAAAAGACAATATCGTTTTATTTTACACCGACCGTTACGTCGACCAGCCACTGCTGATCAAAGGCGCAGGAGCCGGAGCTGCCGTGACGGCCTCGGGAATATTTGCGGATGTGATTCGGATTGGAAATGTTTAACTTCGTTGCTTAGCCATAAAACATGAAATCAATCAAACTTTTCTGTCCGGCCACGGTCGCGAACCTTTCCTGCGGATTTGACGTATTGGGCCTTTGCCTCGATACCGTTGGCGATGAAATGGTCATCCACAAATCAGACGAAAAAGGCGTTCGGATCACCAAAATTGTCGGTGCCGATCTGCCATTGGAAGCCGAAAAGAATGTTGCAGGCGTCGCCGCCCTGGCCATGCTTCGCGAATGGGAAACCGATTATGGCTTCGACATCGAAATCTACAAGAAAATCAAAGCCGGAAGCGGGATCGGAAGTTCGGCGGCAAGCGCGGCCGGCGCGGTATTCGGCATCAATGAATTGTTGGCACGGCCGTTTGAAAACAAAGATCTGGTCAAATTTGCGATGCAGGGCGAAAAACTTGCCAGCGGAAGCCCCCATGCCGACAACGTCGCTCCTGCCCTTTTGGGCGGATTTACGCTGGTTCGCAGCTACAACCCGTTGGATGTCATCCGAATTGAAAGTCCGCCCGAACTGTACGTGGTCGTCATCCATCCGCAAATCGAACTCAAAACTTCGGTTTCACGGGCCGTACTCCAGCCCGATGTGCCGCTCAAAAATGCCGTGGCGCAATGGGGAAATGTAGGCGGATTGGTGGCCGGACTCTACACGAACGATTACGACCTGATCGGGCGTTGCCTGCACGATGAAGTCGCCGAACCGTTCCGTAAAGCATTGATCCCCGAATTCGACCAGGTTAAAAATGCCGCCATCCGGCAAGGCGCTTTGGGAGCCGGAATTTCGGGATCCGGACCCTCTATTTTTGCATTGAGCAAAGGTTTGGGAAGCGCAAAAAATATCGCTTCTGCAATGTGTGAAGTGTATGACAAAATCGGGTTTTCGTATGAAATCCACGTGTCCAAAATCAACGGCCACGGTATAAAAATCATTGACCAATGAAATATTACAGTCTCAATCACAATGCTGCTCAAGTCAGTTTTGAACAAGCCGTCATCAACGGATTGGCACCCGATAACGGTTTGTATTTCCCGGAAAACATCACGCCGCTCCCTACCGATTTCCTTGAAAATATCGAGCAGTTTTCCAATGCCGAAATTGCTTTTGAAGCGATCCGGCAATTTGTGGGCGACGAAATTCCCGAGACCGAACTGAAACGCATCGTCGAAGAAACGCTTTCATTTGATTTTCCATTGGTAAAAGTGGATGAAAATATGTATTCGCTCGAACTTTTCCACGGTCCGACGATGGCATTCAAGGACGTCGGCGCGCGATTCATGGCGCGTTGCCTCGCCTATTTCAACCGCAACAATCCGGAGCAAAAGAATACGGTTTTGGTCGCCACGTCTGGAGATACGGGCGGTGCCGTAGCCAGCGGATTCCTGGGCGTTCCGGGCGTAGACGTTGTGATTTTGTATCCGTCGGGAAAAGTCAGCGATATTCAGGAACGCCAACTCACGACGCTTGGCCAAAACATCAAGGCGCTTGAAGTCGACGGTGTTTTCGACGATTGCCAGGACATGGTAAAAAAGGCTTTCCTCGATCAAAGCCTGATGCATAAAAATTTAACCTCGGCCAATTCCATCAATATTGCGCGTTGGTTGCCGCAGATGTTCTACTTTTTCTTTGCGTACAAACAATTGAAATCACAAAACAAACCTTTGGTCGTTTCGTGTCCGAGTGGCAATTTTGGGAACATTTGCGCCGGGATCATGGCCAAAAGATTGGGTTTGCCTATCCAACATTTTGTCGCCGCTACGAATGCAAACGATACGGTTCCGAGGTTTTTGGAAGATGGAAATTACAATCCGAAGCCTTCCAAAGCGACGATTTCCAATGCCATGGACGTTGGAAATCCCAGCAATTTCATCCGAATCCAGGAATTGTATCATCAGAATCTGAGCGAATTTGAGAAAGAGTTTTCGTCGTTTTCATTCACGGACGACGAAACTAAAATTGCGATGCAATCGATTTACGAAAAGTCAGGATACACCGCCGAACCGCACGGTGCCGTTGGGTATCTCGGGTTGAAGAAGGAAATGCAAAATCGTCCGGAAGCGGTTGGTGTTTTTCTTGAAACCGCGCATCCGATCAAATTTTTGGAGATCGTCGAAGAAACGCTGAACGTGAAACTTCCGATTCCGGAACAGATCGAAAGCGTTTTGGGGAAAGAAAAAATCCGTACGAAAATCAACAGTTACGAACAACTGCAAGATTTTCTCCACTCATAAAACCAATTCGGCAAACAATCTTTCGAACGTACGATCCAAATCGGAACACATACCCGGATGCGGCCGTGAGGTTTGTATCACCGAACTTCTGATCGCCGTGAGCCATCGGAAACGCTCCGGAACATCGAACTGCGCGATCGGCCCGCCGATTTTCATGCCATGGGCGATCTTGACGAACGAATCGAGGTTCAATCGGATCTGATCGATGTCCAATTCGGTCGAAAGTGCGCGCAATCTGGGCTCATTGATTTCAAAGCGCACCTTGATCTGTTTCGCTCTTTTGCAAAACAAAATAATCCCGACATTCAGGAATTCCTCGCGCTCAACCCTTGGCACGACGCGAATTACGGCATACTCATAAAGCTGCTTGTCTGGCATCGTTGGCTTGTTTTAGGAAAATATCGGAATGATTGCGTCTGGTTTTGAGGAATTTGAAATAGATGTCGCGGATTTGCCCTGGCGTTTCATCGGCACCTTCCCACACGAGCCATTCGGCCGGAATGAGATTGGTGATTGCTTCTAAAATTTCATCGGATAATATTTGGGTAAACTCAGCGTCTACTTCCTCCAACAGCGAAGCCTGCGGCAAAAGCACATGGTCTTTGATCAGCGCAAACGGCACTTTGGCGTGTCCTTCCCAATCGGTAAACGAATGATGAAAATACAGGCAGGCGCCATGGTCGATGAGCCACAACTCTTTGTGCCAAATGAGCATGTTCGTATTCTTGAACGTGCGGTCGACATTGGTGATGAACGCGTCCAGCCACACGATTTGCGAAGCGAGTCTGGCATCGACTTCGGTAACGACCGGGTCGAAATTGATCGCGCCCGAAAGAAAGTGCAACGCGAGATTCAACCCTTGGCTGTTCTGCAATAGATCCTGGATTTCCTCATCGCCTTCGGTACGCCCGAATGCTTCGTCGAGGTTGGCAAAAACGAGTTCAGGTACGGGCAAAGCCAATGCACGCGCGATTTCACCGCCAATCAATTCGGCGATCAAGGCTTTGATTCCGTGGCCGGCGCCTTTGAATTTGAGCACGTATTTGAAATCGTCGTCGGCTTCGGCGAGTGCGGGCAGCGAGCCGCCTTCGCGCAGTGGCGTGATGTATCTGGTGACGTTGACCGTCCGTAAATTGAATTGGTTTTCCATACGATTACAAACTTACTACTTTATTTGAAACCGATTTCGTTGCGATTGCCTTTGAGCGACAGAAAAGCTTTTCCCAAAAGGCTTATGATATCGGAAGCGACAAACGATTCATAGCCTGTATGCGGCAGCGCAATATCGGCGGTCAGGCCATGAAGGTAAACGCCCAGTGTTGCGGCATGAAGCGGTCCGTAAGATTGTGCCAACAGACTGGTGATGATTCCGGTTAGGACATCGCCGCTTCCGGCTGTGGCCAATGCTTGGTTTCCGGTGGTGTTTTCGTAGGCGTTTTCGCCGTCGATGATCTTTGTCGGCGCACCTTTCGCAACAACGATGCAATTGTATGTGATTGAAAATAGGCTAATTTTTTCGAGCATTTCGGGTTCAGATTCCCACGGCCCGATGAGTCTTTCGAGTTCTTTGGGATGCGGCGTGAGGATCGCATTCAAAGGTAAAAACGTGAGCCATTTCGGGTTTTCGGATAAGATGTTGAGTGCGTCGGCGTCGATGACAATTGGGATTTCGCTGGATTTCAAGAATTGGTGAAAAGCTTTTTGCGTTTCGGGATGCTTGCCGATTCCGGGGCCGATCCCGATGGCGTGTGGTTCGAGGCCGATTTTTATTTTAGAAAGGCGTTTTTTGTTTTTATCCGTAACGACCATGACCTCGGGAATGGCGGTTTGCACGATTCCGTAGCCGCATTTGGGAATGTACGCCGTTACCAATCCGCAACCGGAATGCAGCGCGGCTTTGGATGAAAGTGTGATCGAACCCATTTTTCCGTAGCTTCCGCCGATCAATAATGCATGGCCTTGCGTGCCTTTGTGCGCTTTGGCGTCGACGGGTTTGTAGATTTTCTGGATGTGGGATCTGGTGATTTTTTGCAATTTCATTGGATGGACGTTTGTTTAAAGTTACGGATTTTGGATGAAACGAAAAAGTTCTTTTGGAAACGTTTACCCTAGCCCTGATAGCAGCGGAAATCCTTTTTGTGGAGTTGAAAACGAAACAAAAAGATTGCAGCGGATAGCAGGTACATGCTACTAAAAAAACCTTTGAACCATTAAGAGATTAAGGTTCATTAAGTCTTAGGGCCGCTTTATTCCTTAATGTTCAAAAAAGAAACACTTCCTTTTAAATTGCAAATTTTTGAACTAAATTGCGGCTTCAAATTTTACACCCACAACACATGAAAAATACTGCTCTGACGCACATTCACGAAAATCTTGGCGCTAAGATGCTGCCGTTTGCCGGCTACAATATGCCGATTACTTATGAGGGCGTGAACGCCGAACACGAAACAGTGCGCAACGGCGTGGGCGTTTTTGACGTGTCGCATATGGGCGAGTTCTTTTTGAGCGGGCCGAAAGCGTTGGATCTGATCCAGAAAGTGACGTCGAACGATGCATCGGTATTGACGGTCGGGCGTGCGCAATATTCGTGTTTGCCTAATGCAGATGGCGGAATCGTGGACGATTTGATCGTGTATAAAATGGAAGATGAAAAATACATGCTCGTTGTGAACGCGTCGAATATTGATAAGGATTGGGATTGGATTTCGAAGCACAATGATTTGGGTGTGGACATGAAAAACGCGTCGGATGGGTATTCGTTGCTCGCGATCCAAGGCCCGAAAGCGGTTGAGGCGATGCAGGCGCTGACCTCGATCAATTTGTCTGAAATTAAATATTACCATTTTGAAGTGGGCGATTTCGCAGGATTTGACGATGTGATCATTTCCGCGACGGGCTATACCGGTTCGGGCGGATTTGAAATCTACTGCAGAAATGAGCAAGCCGAAACGATCTGGAACAAGGTTTTTGAGGCCGGGAAATCATTCGGCATCCAGCCGATCGGTTTGGCGGCAAGGGACACTTTGCGTCTCGAAATGGGATTTTGTCTGTACGGCAATGACATCAACGACACAACTTCGCCGCTTGAGGCAGGTTTGGGTTGGATTACGAAATTCAACAAGGATTTTATCAATTCGGAAAATCTGAAGCAACAGAAAGAAGCGGGCGTTTCGAGAAAACTCGTCGGATTTGAATTGACCGAGCGCGGGATTCCGAGACACGATTACGAAATCGTGGATGCAAATGGAACTGTAATTGGAATTGTGACTTCGGGAACGATGGCGCCGAGCTTGAATAAGGGAATCGGTCTGGGTTATGTGACGACGGAATTTTCGGCTGTCGATTCGGAGATTTTTATCAGGATCAGGAATAAGGACGTTGCTGCAAAAGTAGTTAAATTGCCGTTTTATAAAAAATAATTGACTTTTTTGAACCATTAAGAGATTAAGAAATGTTAAGCTTAATGAACCTTAATCCCTTAATGGTTTAAATATAATATTCATTTGATAAAGTGCTGAATAGTTTTATTTTTGTACTGCTAAATAAAATCAGAAATGGGAAGAGCGTTTGAGTTCAGGAAAGGAAGAAAAATGAAACGTTGGTCGGCTATGGCCAAAGCGTTTACGAGAATCGGAAAAGACATTGTAATGGCTGTAAAGGAAGGCGGACCGAATCCCGAAGCGAATTCGAGGTTGCGCGCCGTCATCCAAAATGCCAAGGCGGCGAACATGCCCAAGGAAAATGTAGAGCGCGCGATCAAAAAAGCGACCGACAAAGACACCGCCAACTACAAAGAGGTTTTGTTTGAAGGGTATGCCCCACACGGAATCGCCTTATTGATTGAGACGGCTACTGACAACAACAACAGGACCGTAGCCAACATCCGCAGTTATTTCAACAAATGCAACGGAACGATGGGAACGCAGGGTTCTGTGGAATTCATGTTCGACCACACGTGTAATTTCAGGATTGCGTCGGCTGGATTGGATCCCGAAGAATTGGAACTGGAATTGATCGATTTCGGCGCCGAAGAAGTGTTTGAAGATGAAGACGGCATTTTGATTTATGCGCCGTTCGGAAGTTTTGGCGCGATCCAGAAAGAGCTCGAAAACAGAAAGATTGAAATCTTATCTTCTGGATTTGAAAGGATTCCGCAAGTGACCAAGCAGCTCACCGAAGCACAGGTTGCCGATGTAGAAAAATTATTGGAGAAGATTGAGGAAGACGATGATGTGCAGAATGTGTATCATACGATGGAAGAAAGTTAATTGATAATTCATAATTGACAATTGATAATGACTTCCGATGTGTAAATTTAAAATCAATATAAAAATAAAAAATCCCGAATTGCTTCGGGATTTTTTTTATCGTACAGATTGGTAATTATCAATTATTTAATGAATTCTATCTTCTGTGCCTCTTCCGCATTCACGCTGTCGAAAAAGCCTTGATCGCTCATCCAGTCGTCGCTGAACACTTTGCTCATGTAGCGCGAACCGTGATCCGGGAAAATCATGATGACGTTGCTGTTTTCATCAAATTCGCCTTCTTCCGCATATTGTTTGATCGCCTGCAGGACAGCACCTGAAGTATACCCTACGAACAAGCCTTCTTTTTTGGCGATTTCGCGCGTGGCGTGCGCACTTTCCTCATCGGTTACTTTGATGAATTTATCGATCAGGTCGAAATCGGTGGCGGATGGAATCAGGTTTTTTCCGAGGCCTTCGATGCGGTATGGATAGATTTCGTCGTTATCGAATTCTTTGGTCTCGTGGTATTTCTTGAGTACCGAACCGAATGCATCAACGCCTAAGATCCTAATGTTTGGGTTTTTCTCTTTGAGGTATTTTCCGGCACCGGAAATGGTTCCGCCGGTTCCGCTGCAAGCGACAAGATGCGTGATTTTCCCATTGGTTTGCTCCCAGATTTCAGGGCCAGTGGTTTTGTAATGCGCATCGATGTTGAGTTGGTTGAAATATTGGTTGATGTAAACCGAACCTTTGGTTTCCTCATGCAACCTCTTGGCTACATTGTAATACGAACGGTCGTCATCTGCAGAAACGTGCGCCGGGCAAACATAAACTTTGGCGCCCATGCTGCGCAGCATGTCAATTTTGTCTTTGGAAGATTTTGAACTTACGGCCAGGATGCAATTGTATCCTTTGATAATGCTCACCATAGCAAGGCTGAATCCTGTATTCCCCGAAGTGGTTTCGATAATCGTGTCCCCTGGTGTAAGAATGCCTCTTTTTTCGGCTTCTTCTATGATATAAAGCGCAATCCTGTCTTTGGTAGAATGCCCGGGATTGAAAGCTTCTACCTTTGCGTAGAAATTACCATCCAGATTTTCAGTAACCTTGTTGAGCCTTATCAGCGGCGTGTTACCTATTAGTTCCAAGACATTATTGTAGGCTTTTATTTCTTCTTTCATAAAAAAATAGTTAATCAAGGCAGCATTCCGGTTTTCACCGACCTCAAATCCTTGCAAATTTAACAAAAAAAATCTAATTAGATTTTAATTTTTTCTAAATCTAATAAAAAACTGAACTCCTTTGCGACTTCCTTCAGCGCTTCAAACCTTCCAGAGGCCCCGCCGTGTCCGGCATCCATATTCGTATCGAGAAATAATAAATTTTCATCCGTTTTATTTGCCCTCAATTTGGCCACCCATTTCGCCGGTTCCCAATATTGTACCTGCGAATCGTGCAAACCAGTTGAAACATACATATTTGGGTATGCTTTTTTAACGACATTATCGTATGGCGAATACGATTTCATGTAATCGTAATATTCTTTTTCGTTCGGGTTGCCCCATTCGTCATATTCTCCCGTGGTGAGCGGAATGGTATCGTCAAGCATGGTCGTGATCACATCCACAAACGGGACCTGCGCAACGACGCCGTGGTACAATTCGGGTGCCATGTTGATGATCGCGCCCATTAGCAATCCTCCGGCAGAACCGCCTTCAGCATATAAATGTTCGGCCGACGTGTACTTTTGAGCGATCACATATTTGGAACAATCGATGAAATCGGTAAACGTATTTTTCTTCTTGAGCAATTTCCCATTCTCATACCAATCACGTCCCAATTCCTCGCCGCCGCGGATGTGCGCAATCGCGAAAATAAACCCGCGGTCCAGCAATGTGAGCCTTGCCGAGGAGAAATACGGATCCATCGACGCGCCATATGAACCATAGGCATACAACAACAACGGATTTTTGCCGTCTTTATTGATTCCTTTGCGGTAAACCATCGAAATCGGGATTTTGGTTCCGTCAGTCGCGGTTGCCCAAATGCGTTCTTCGGTGTAATTATTTTTATCGAATTTACCACCAAGAACCTGTTGCTCCTTCTTGATTTCCTTCGCTTTGGTCTTCATGTTGAAATCGATCACCGACGACGGCGTCGCCATAGACTGATAACTGTATCTTAAAATATCCGTGTCAAAATCTACGTTGGCCGTCGTAAAGGCCGTATACGTTTCACTTTCAAAAGGCAGATAATACTCGCCTCCGCCCTTCCAAGGCTTGATCAGGATTTTATTGAGTCCGTTTGAACGTTCTTCGACAACGAGGAAATTTTTAAAAATTTCGATGTCTTCAATCAATACATCTTTTCGGTGCCCGATGATTTCGGTCCAGTTTTCTTTTTCAGTAGCCGTTTCAGGCGTTTTCATGAGCTTGAAATTGGTTGCCTTGTCCTTATTGGTCACGATGTAAAAACTATCGCCGTAATGCGCGATGTGGTATTCCAGACCGCGTGTCCTTTTCTGGAATATCTTGAATTCGCCTTCAGGTTGGTCGGCCGGCAATGTCCTAAATTCAGTCGTCAACGTACTCGACGAACCGATCACGATGTACTTCTTTGATTTTTCCTTGCTTACCGAAACATCGAAAGTATCGTCCTGTTCAAAGAAAACCAACAAATCTTTTGCAGTATCTGCGCCCAATTTGTGTCGGTAAACCTTATCCGAACGCAACGTCACCTTGTCTTTTCGCGTGTAAAAAATCGTCTGGTTGTCATTGGCCCAAACCGATCCGCCGGTGGCATTTTCAATTTGATCAGGCAAAATTTCATTCGTTTGCAGGTTTTTGACCTGGATCGTATAAATCCTTCTTCCAACGATATCCGTCCCGAAAGTCGCGTATTTGTTATCCGGGCTGATGCTCAATCCGCCGAGCTGAAAAAAACTGTGCCCTTTGGCCAAGACATTGCAATTGAACAGGATTTCCTCTTTGGCCGAAAGGCTTCCTTTTTTCCTCGAATAGATCGGATAATCCTTGCCGGTCTCGAAACGCGTGATGTAATAATAGCCATTGTAGAAATACGGGACCGATTCGTCGTCTTCCTTGATCCTGGCTTTCATCTCTTCGAAAAGATCTGCCTGGAACTTCTTGGTGTCGGCGGTCATCGTGTTGTAGTAGGCATTTTCCTGGTTCAGGTAATCAATTACATCGGGATTTTCCCTGTTGTTGAGCCAGAAATAATCGTCGGTACGCTTGTCGCCGTGCTTTTCAAGAACAATGGGTTTTACAGCGGCAATCGGGGGTTTTGGGTTTGGCATTGAAATGGTTTTGTTTTGCGCATACGATAAAACAAAAATAAAGCAATTGAAACTCACAAAGATTACATTTTTCATCGATTTATTTATTGAATATCACTTTGCAATTTAGTAATTTCGGCCCACAGAACTCATAAAAATTATCAACATGTTTGGAGACCTCATGGGAATGATGGGCAAACTCAAAGAAGCCCAGCAAAAAGTAGAAGAAACAAAAAAGCGCCTAGACACGGTAGTGATTGACCAACAGAGCAATGACGGTTTGCTAAAGGTTACCATGACGGCCAACCGCAAACTCAAAACGCTGATGATCGACGACGCTTTGCTCGAAGACAAGGAGCAACTCGAAGATTATCTGATATTAGTTATGAACAACGCGATCGAGCGCGCCACGGCGATAAACGAGGCCGAATTGGCCGCCGCTGCGAAAGATGGCTTGCCCGATATCCCGGGAATGGATATGTTTAAATGATGAATGGTGAATTGTGAATGGTGAATGTTTGGACATTTATAATTTATAATTCACCATTTATAATTTTCAAAAAACCATTTTCTCCAAAGTCTCCAAAACATACGTATGCATCACTTCTTTATAGTCAAGATGTGTCACAATACGCAGTTTCCCTTGTCCCATCGAGCTGATGGCAATGTTTCTTTCCTTCAGTTTTTCGATGATGAGCTGTTCGCTGAATTCAGGCTTGACTGAAAAAATCAGAATGTTCGTCTCAACCGGCTCCACACCCAAAACCCAATTGCATTTCTTCAAAGCGATTCCGAGTTCTTTCACACGCCTGTGGTCTTCGGCCAATCGTGAAATATTGTTTTCCAAAGCGTAAATTCCGGCCGCCGCGAGATAGCCCACTTGCCGCATTCCGCCGCCTAGTATTTTTCTTATTCTCAGTGCTTTATGGATCGTCGCTTTGTCCGATAATAAAACAGAACCAATCGGCGCGCCCAATCCTTTCGACAAGCAAACCGAAACCGTGTCGAACAATTTCCCAAATTCACTCGGATGCTGGTTTTTCGCCACCAAAGCATTCCAGATCCGCGCGCCGTCGAGGTGAAATTTAAGTCCGTTCGCGTCGCAAACCGCCTTGATTTTTTTGAGCTCTTCGAGTTCATAACACGCGCCGCCGCCTTTGTTCGTCGTATTTTCGACACACACCAGACTCGTCAACGGCGCATGGTAAAACTCAGGATCGTTGATCGCGCCCCGCACCTGCTCGGCCGTAATCATGCCGCGGTTTCCGTCCAAAAGATGGCACGAAACGCCACTGTTAAACGATACGCCGCCGCCTTCATAATTGAACACATGTGCATATTTATCGGCGATCAACTGTTCGCCCGGCTGCGTATGCAGCTTGATCGCCGTCTGGTTCGCCATCGTCCCCGAAGGAAAAAACAACGCCGCTTCCATCCCGAAAAAGTGCGCCAGCCTTGACTCGAGCTCGTTCACCGTCGGATCTTGTCTGTACACATCATCGCCCACTTTGGCCTTAAACATAAACTGCAGCATTTCGTTGCTGGGCTTGGTCACCGTGTCGCTCACTAAATTTATTTCCATAATCGCAAAAGGATGTCTATTTTTGTAAATGATTGCTAGGAGCCATTTCCTGCTGTACGCTTCAATCTTTTTGTTGTTGATGTCCGTCATTCTGAACTTGTTTCAGAATCAACAAAAAGGATTTCCGCTGCCATCAGGGCTAGGGCTCGCCGCTTCAATCACGTCCACAAAATTATAAACTATTTATGACAAATACCGAACAAATTAAAGGTATTACAGAACGATTATCCGCGCTGCGAAAGTATCTCGACGTCGACGCCAAACTGATCGAAATCTCAAACGAAGAGGAAAAGACCTTTGCGCCAAACTTTTGGAACAACGCGCGCGAAGCCGAAATCATCGTCAAGAATCTGCGTTCGAAGAAAAAATGGGTCGAAGATTACAACAAGGCCGTCGACATGGCCGACGAACTCCAACTCGCTTACGAATTCTACAAGGAAGGCGAAGTTTCGGGCGAAGAACTCGATGCGCAATACGATTTGACCAATTCACACATCGAAAAAATCGAATTCAAGAACATGCTTTCAGATGAAGGCGATTCCTTGAGCGCGGTGCTTCAAATCACGGCCGGCGCCGGCGGAACCGAAAGTTGCGACTGGGCGTCGATGCTCATGCGCATGTATTTGATGTGGGCCGAAAAACAAGGCTACAAAGTCAAGGAACTCAACTTCCAGGAAGGTGAAGTCGCCGGAATCAAAACGGTGACTTTGGAAATCGAAGGCGATTTTGCATTTGGTTGGCTCAAAGGGGAAAACGGCGTGCACCGATTGGTGCGCATCTCGCCGTTCGACAGCAACGCCAAAAGACACACGTCGTTCGTTTCGGTTTACGTGTATCCATTGGTTGACGACACGATCGAAATCGAGATCAACCCCGCCGATATCGAAATCACGACCGCGCGTTCGAGCGGTGCCGGCGGCCAAAACGTCAACAAGGTCGAAACCAAAGTGCAATTGTACCACAAACCGACGGGCATCCAGATCCAATGCTCGGAAACGCGTTCGCAGCACGACAACCGCCAGCGCGCGATGCAAATGCTCAAGTCGCAATTGTACGAAATCGAACTCAAGAAACAACAGGAACAACGCAGCGATATTGAAGCCGGAAAGATGAAAATCGAATGGGGTTCGCAAATCCGCAATTATGTGATGCAGCCGTATAAATTGGTCAAGGACGTCCGGACCGCTTACGAAACGAGCAACGTCGACGCCGTGATGAATGGTGAAATCGACGAATTCCTGAAGGCTTACCTGATGATGATGGGACAACGGGAGGAAGAATAATTGATAAAAAACCTGATGACTTTGTCATCAGGTTTTTTTTAAGTTTATGCGCAATCTTGGCATTGTCAATTGTCAATTATCAATTGTCAATTAATTAAGGCTTAATCTTCCCTTCAATCGAATCGTCATACGTTTCACCCACCACCGATCCATACAATCGCTTCGCCATCGCAACGAGCATGTTGTGTTTCGTGTCCCAGTAATAGCCTTCGCTCGGGATGAATTGCAGGACCGTAATCCTTGGGTCGTCCTTGCCTTCGGTAAACCACGTCTTCATCGTCGCATCCCAAAGTTCGTCGATTTTGGCGCGGTCGGTTGAGATTTCGACTTTGCCATACAACGTCATGAAATCGGAATAATCAGAACCCTGAAACAGCAATTGCGCCGCAGGATCTTGCTCGAGCTCCTTGTTTTTATGGCTGTCGTTTGCGCTCAGGAACCAAAAATTGCCCTCGTCGTCGATTTTTTCGGGTGCCATCGGACGCGTCGAGAAATGTTCGCCCGTCTTGATTTTCGTACAGAAAAAGCACGATCCGCCTTTTTCGGCCAATAATTTGAGTTTATCCAAAGCCTCCTGCCCGATCAGGTTCTTGAAATTGTCTTCCTTTTGATTTTTATTGATACTGTCCATGATAAATTGTTTTAAATTTGAGACTAAATTACAATTCACCTGCGCCGGGACTTTACATCTTTGAACGGCAATGTTATAGGATTGTTTAACTTTTAAAAACTTTTCTTCAACAATGAGAAAAACCTATTGGTTGTTTTTGTTCGTTTTCGGCATGGTGCAAAGCCAGGATTTAAAAATCATGTCATACAATCTGCGTGTTGATTTTGGCGGCGACGCAGAAAACAACTGGGAATTTCGGCGTGATTTGCTTGCGGGACAAATCGCTTTTTACGATCCGGATTTCATCGGGACGCAAGAAGGAAAGCTGCACCAACTCCAATTCATCGACAGTTTGCTGACCGATCATGCTTACATCGGAATCAGCCGCGACGATTCTAAAACCCAAGGTGAATTCAGCGCCATTTTCTACAACCAAAAGAAATTCAAGCTGATTGCAGAAGGTACTTTTTGGCTGTCGGAAACGCCCGAGAGAAAATCCAAGGGCTGGGATGCGGCACTCGAGCGCATTTGTACCTACGGACTTTTCGAGGATATTCAATCCAAAAAGCGATGCTACGTTTTCAATACGCACATGGACCACATCGGGGAATTGGCGCGAACCAACAGCGCGAAGTTGATCGTAGCCAAAATCAAAGCCATCAACACCAACAATCTGCCGGTGATTTTCACGGGCGATTTCAACAGCGAGCCAACGAGCGCGGCATATCAAACGATTGTGGCGTTCATGGACGATTCCAAATCCATCAGCAAAATGAAACCGTTCGGGCCGTCGGGAACATTCAACGGATTCAAATTTCATGAACCGGTGACATTGCTGATCGATTATATTTTCACGAGCAAAAACAACATCGAAGTGAAGAAACACGCCGTTTTGAGCGATTCAAAGGATTGCAGATATCCGTCCGATCATTTACCCGTTTACACCGAAATCACACTCCAATAATATGAAAACCTACATCGCCCTGTTGCGCGGCATCAACGTCAGCGGACACCATCTGATCAAAATGGAAAAGTTGCGCGAAGTGCTTGCGGAACTCGATTTCGAACAGGTCTCGACCTACATCCAAAGCGGCAATATTTTGTTCCAAAGCACAATTTCCGATACCAAAAAACTCGAGAAGATGATTTCCGATTTGATTTACAAGCATTTCGGATTTGATGTTTCCGTCATCGTCGTAACGCCCGAAGACCTCAAGATTACGGTAAAAAACAATCCATTCGCCAAAGAAAATATAGAACTGCCACAGCCTTACGTTTCATTTCTTTCGACGGCTCCTGCCCGTTCAGACCTTGAAATGTTCAAAGCCATCAATTTCCAGAAAGACCGATGGATTGTGGTAGACAAGAACATGTATTTGCATTATGCCGATGGCGCGGGTTCGACCAAATTGAGCAATGCCGTCATCGAAAAGAAACTCAAATTGATTTCGACCGCGCGCAATTGGAAAACGGTCCACAAACTCATCGAACTGGGCGACGCGATGCCCAAATAATTACAGCCATTCGATCAACGATACGCCAATCCCGACCGTCGTCTGCTTGTGGTTGTAATCGATCAATGTTTCGCCGTAACCGTGCGAAGCCTGCAAATAACCTTTGAGATTGCCCAAAATCGGACGCGACCAGGAGAAGGTCAGGTTGCCGCGGATTTTGGTTTTGAGTTCCAAGTTGTGGCTGCCGATAAGGGAAAACACACTGCCTTTATGGGTATAGATCACATTCAAATCGGTACGGCCAATGTATTTGGTGATGTCGGGATTGTCGTCCTTCGTGTCGCGCAGCCTGAGCCATGGCCGGAAATAGACCGTCCAGTCTTTGCGTTCGAATCCGGCGTGAAAAATAATGCGGTTCCAGCTTCTTGAGAACGGCAATTCCTTCCCGTTCGATTGGTGGTTGAACGCGACGCCCGCCATGCGTGCACGAAATCCGAACACCTTCAAATTGAGCGGCACATTGAGGATCAGTTCAGGTTCGTAATTGATTTCGCGAAACGGCCGCGACAACGCGTTGTTGTAGATCTGCCAGTGCGCGACTTGTGTGTACGCGCCCCATAAATCGACACGGTTCCAGAACATACCTTGTATCAATTTGGTCTTGAAACTGATCTGGAATTTGGCCTCGAGGTTGTTGTAGTTCGTTCCGGGCGGAACAATGTATTCGACCTGCTTATTTCCCGAATAAGGCTCTTCATTTGGATTGTCAGACCAACGTACGGGCAACAGGTAAATCGGTTTGTAAGGCGTAATCACGAAAGTGCTGCGCGTAACGGTCGTATCGAGTTCCCAGCGTTCGGTCATGTTGCGCATGCGCGTTTTGTTACCGAAGAATTTATCGATCTGGGCGTTCGAAATCGAAATGCAAAGCAGAAATGGCAAGAGTTGGAATAATTTCATCAGATGGGGTTTGGTCGGTAAAAATACTTGACAACGTGCGCAAAACCCTTACAGTTATCCACGCAAAACTTACATCATCGGGATAAAAAAGCCACTTAAAAAGTGGCCCATATTTTAGATGAAGATTTCAAGGATATAATAGAATATCGCCGCAATCACCGCCGATACCGGAATCGTCAATATCCACGCCCAAAGCAAATTGATCGTCACGCCCCAACGTACGGCCGAAATCCTTTTGGTGATCCCAACCCCGATGATACTACCCGTAATGGTATGCGTCGTCGAAACCGGAACGCCGAAATGCTCGGTCAAATACAAAGTAATCGCCCCCGATGTTTCTGCAGCGACACCTTCCAACGGTGTCACTTTGGTGATTTTGGAACCCATCGTCTTGACGATTTTCCAACCGCCGCTCAAGGTTCCGAGCGCAATCACGACAAAACTCGCCAAAGGCACCCACCACCAGAAATCATCACTGACGAACAGCTTGAAACGATCGGCCGATTCAGCCGCGAGATACGCACTGTCGCCCATATCGATTTTATAACAAATAACTGCCGCACCAATGATTCCCATTACTTTCTGCGCGTCATTCCCACCGTGGCCCAAACTGAACAATGCCGATGAAACGAGCTGCAATTTCTTGAACCAACGGTCGGCTTTGGATGGATTCGCCTTTCGGCAGATGTTCAAAATCAATATCGTAATGAAATAGGCAATGATCAAACCCAGCAATGGCGCGAGGAAAATGAACATGAAAGTCGGAATTACCTTGGCGTAATTGATCACGTCGATTTCCTTTCCATCGACAATTTTCGACAAAACGCCCGCATTGGCCAAAGCCGCGCCCATGAATCCGCCCAACAAAGTGTGCGACGAAGACGACGGGATGCCGAGTTTCCAGGTCAATAAATTCCAGATGATCGCGGCGATGAGTCCGGCCAGGATAACCTCCAAAGTAATAAAATGCTCATCGACCGATTTCGCGATCGTATTCCCGATCTTGAACTCCCCGATGATGAATTTCGAAATGAAATAAGCCGCAAAGTTGAACATCGCCGCCCATAAAACCGCCTGGAACGGCGTCAAGACCTTGGTGGCTACAATCGTAGCGATTGAATTGGCCGCATCGTGAAATCCGTTGATGTAATCGAAAATCAGCGCAAGGACAATAATGATAATAAGCAACGTAAAATCCATAGTGCTTTGTTTACTTATTATTTAAGAATGCTTGACGGAAATTTGCTCGAGTACGTTCGATACGCTTTTGCATTTATCGGAAGCCGATTCGAGCGCCGACAGCACTTCCTTGTATTTGATGATGTTCTTCGCATCGGTCTCGTTTTCGAAAATATCGGCCACGGCCTTGTCGAAAACCGTATCGGCCTTGCTCTCGAGCTTGTTTATTTTTTTGCAGATTTCGGCTATTTTTTTGTGGTTGCCGTCAAGGTCCTTGATTTCCTTGATCGCCTGCCCGATCAATTGGCACGCTTCAAGGTTGATTTCCGTGAGTTTGCGGATCGATTTCGTAATTTTTTCCACCTGATACAAACGCATCCGGCTCGCAGCCCCGTGCATGTAATCGGCCACATTGTCGATCGCCTTGATCAACGAGTGGATGTCTTCGCGGTCGAATGGCGTGATGAAATTGCGGCTCAATTCCAAGTGCGTCGTATGCGTGATTTCCTCAATCTTGCCTTCAAGTTCCTCGATTTTCATGAAATAATCTTCGCGTTCGTTTTTCGGTACATTGATCGCTTCGTGAAGGGTTTCGGCCAGCAAAATGAGGTTGGCTGCGGCCTGTTCGAAAAGCGGGAAAAACTTTTTGTCTTTGGGTACTAAAAACTGGAAGATGCTGTTCAGGTTCATATGTTAATTTTTGATGGTGCAAAGGTAGGATTTCAATGTTAAGAGAACATTAAGTTTTAAGTTGATTGGCATTGGATGATTTTGGGCGTTCCGCTTCCTGCGTCGCGTCGGGCTTTACGCAGTGCGCGGCACTTCGCTTCAATCCCTAACGCGGAAGTGTTGTCTGCTTCGCATATTACAACATTTCATACCTGAAGCCCGGGCTTCCTCCTTTTAATTTCAAATCTAACGCAATTCACCTAAACCGGAACAATAAAATCCGAACAAAAGACTATTCCAAAAATTTCAAACGTTTTCGTACTTTAGCCACTCAAAAATACGAAAACAAAATCGTATTTGATTTTTTAATTCCGACGACCAAACCCGCACGAATATATGGACATCAACTTCAACAAAAACGAAGACCACAACAAACTTTTACTCTCCGATCTCAAACAGCGTTTCGCCAAAGTCAAACTCGGCGGCGGACAAAAACGCATCGATAAACTCCACGCCGAAGGCAAAATGACCGCGCGCGAACGCATCGATTACCTGCTCGACGAAAAAGCCAAAAGTATCGAAATCGCTGCTTTTGCAGGCGACGGCATGTATGCCGAACACGGCGGATGCCCGTCTGGCGGTGTCGTCGTCAAGATCGGTTACATCCGCGGGAAACAATGCATTGTCGTGGCCAACGACGCAACGGTAAAGGCTGGTGCGTGGTTTCCGATCACGGGCAAAAAAAACCTGCGCGCCCAGGAAATCGCGATGGAAAACCGTTTGCCGATCATTTACCTCGTCGACAGCGCAGGCGTTTACCTGCCGATGCAGGACGAGATTTTCCCCGATAAGGAAAACTTCGGGCGCATTTTCCGCAACAACGCCATCATGAGCAGCATGGGCATCACGCAAATCGCTGCCGTTATGGGAAGTTGCGTGGCCGGCGGTGCCTATCTGCCGATCATGAGCGACGAAGCGTTGATCGTCGACAAAACCGGCAGTATTTTCCTCGCCGGAAGTTACCTCGTCAAGGCCGCCATCGGCGAATCGATCGATAATGAAACCTTGGGCGGCGCGACTACGCACTGCGAAATCTCTGGCGTAACCGATTACAAGGCCAAGGACGACAAGGACGCACTCGACACCATCAAAAATATCGTCGACAAGATCGGCGATTTCGATAAGGCCGGTTACAGCCGCATCAAACCGGAGAAACCCGCGCTCGACGAAAAGGAACTATACGGCGTGTTGCCCAAAGCGCGCACCGAACAATACGACATGATGGAAATCATCAACCGCCTCGTCGACAACTCCGAATTCGAGCCTTACAAAGACGGCTACGGACAAACGATCATTACGGGTTACGCGCGCATCGACGGCTGGGCAGTCGGGATTGTGGCCAACCAGCGAAAGGTCGTCAAGTCCAAAAAAGGCGAAATGCAATTCGGCGGTGTCATCTATTCCGATTCGGCCGATAAGGCCACGCGCTTCATCGCCAATTGCAACCAGAAGAAAATTCCGCTGTTATTCATACAGGACGTCACCGGGTTTATGGTCGGCTCCAAATCGGAACACGGCGGTATTATTAAGGACGGTGCCAAACTCGTCAATGCGGTTTCCAATTCGGTCGTTCCGAAATTTACTGTGATCGTCGGTAATTCGTACGGCGCCGGAAATTACGCCATGTGCGGCAAAGCCTACGATCCGAGATTGATTTTTGCATGGCCAAGCGCCGAACTCGCCGTCATGGGCGGAACGCAGGCCGCCAAAGTACTCGCGCAAATCGAAGCGTCGTCGCTCAAAGCCAAAGGCGAAGCGGTCGACGAAGAAAAAGAAACCGAATTGTTCAATAAAATCAAGGCGCGTTACGACGAACAGGTATCGCCTTATTATGCGGCTTCTCGGATTTGGACGGACGCCGTGATCGATCCGCTTGAAACGAGAACGTGGATTTCGATGGGAATCGAGGCGGCAAACCATAGTCCGATTGAGAAGAAGTTCAATTTGGGCGTGATTCAGGTCTAGTTCTTTGAAGTTTTCGTTTTACCGCAAAGAGGCAAAGTTTTTTTCGCAAAGACCGCAAAACTTTGAGAACTTTGTGAATCCTTTTTATTCTTTGCGGTTCATTTTTAGGACCTGCTTTCCGCATTAGTAACCTTTGATCGTGTAACCAAATTTACATTCGCAATACTAATGTTTCAAAATTCCAACTATGAAGAAATCAGCCTTGCTGTTATTGCTTTTGCCATTACTTCAAATCGGCCATGCACAGACTTTCACGCGCAAAGACTCGCTTCGCGGCAGTTTGCGTCCCGAACGCACTTGTTACAACGTGTTGCATTACGATTTGAACATCAAAATCAATCCCGACGAAAAATCGATTGCAGGTTACAACGACATTGCCTTCCAGGTGGTAGAAAACACCAACAAAATTCAGGTCGATTTGTTCGAAAACATGGCAATCGACAGCATCATTTCCGATTCCAAAAAACTACAATACAAACGCGAATTCGATGCGGTTTTCATTGATTTTAATGCGACGCTGCCAAAAGATTCGCAACACAAAATCCGCTTCTACTATTCCGGAAAGCCCATTATCGCACAGCGCGCACCTTGGGATGGCGGCTTTGTTTTCAGCAAAGACGATAAGGGCAAGCCGTGGATTGCCGTAGCCGTTCAGGGCATTGGCGCGAGTTTATGGTTCCCGGTCAAGGATTCGCAAACAGACGAACCCGACAATGGAGCGACGATAAAAATCGCCGTTCCGAATGGCCTCATGGATGTTTCAAATGGCCGGTTTCTGGGAAGTGAAGATTTGAAAAACGGATACACGCGTTGGGATTGGGAAGTCAAGAATCCGATCAACTCTTACGACATCACGGTCAACATCGCCGATTATGCGCACATCCACAACAACCACAACGGGCTCGATCTCGATTATTACGTTCTGCGGAATAATGAGGAAAAAGCGCGCCGGCATTTCGAGGAAGTCAAACCGATGATGGATTGTTTCCAATCGAAATTTGGCACGTATCCGTTTATCGAAGACGGCTATAAATTGGTCGAAACGCCTTATTTAGGTATGGAGCACCAAAGCGCTGTAGCCTACGGGAATAAATACAATAAAGGTTACATGGGGAATGATTTGTCGGGCACCGGAATCGGGATGCTTTTCGATTTCATCACGATCCATGAAAGCGGACACGAATGGTTTGGCAACAGCATCACTTCTGCCGATGTCGCCGATATGTGGATCCATGAAGGTTTTACGTGTTACACCGAATCGGTCTTTCTCGAATGCAATTTCGGGTTGGAGAAAGCGTCGGCTTACATCAACGGGCTCAAACGCAACGTCGAAAACGACAAACCGATCATCGGGCAATACGGCGTGAGCAACGAAGGCTCGGGCGATATGTATTACAAGGGTGCGTTGATGCTCAATACGATCCGGAACATCATCAACGACGATGCGAAATGGTGGAAACTGATGCTTGATTATTCGAACACTTACAAACACCAGATCATCGATACGAAAACCGTAGTTGATTTTTTCAATACACAAAGCGGCATCGATCTGACTCCGGTTTTCAACCAATACCTGCGTTACAAAAACATTCCTGAGTTGGAATTGCGTTTCAGGAAACACCGCCTCGAATACCGTTGGCAAACGGATGAACCCAATTTTGAAATGCCGGTGGACGTTACCGTAAACGATAAGAAAATCCGGCTCAATCCAACGAAAGATTGGAAAACCATGAACGAAAAGGCCAGGAAAATCGGTGATGTTTCTGTAGCGACAGACAAGTTCTTCGTAACAGTAAACTGGAAAATGTAATTATTTTTAACTCAAAATATTTACACTTTATGTAAATTATCCGTAATTTAGATTGAATATTAAAACTAAATTATCATGGATAGAGTTAAAACATGGAACAAATGGGCCAACAACCACACCTATTATCCGCTCGATATTTTACGAATCGCACTCGGCGTCTTCCTGATTCTCAAAGGCGCTTCCTTTATCACCAACACCGCTTATTTAGACAACATCCTTTCGACGCTGAGTAATTTTCCCGGCGGGATGATTACGTTCCATTATATCGCTGCGGCGCATTTTATGGGCGGCATCATGATCGTATTCGGATTGCTGACGCGCTGGGCGATTATCGCGCAATTGCCGATTTTATTTGGTGCCGTTATCATCAATTTCATCGCAGATTTCAGCATGCGCAATTTCATCACCGCCATCATCGTCCTCGCGCTGTGCCTGTTTTTCCTGTTTTATGGAAGCGGCAAACACTCGGCCGATTATTATTTCAAAATGCAGCAATGACATCAAATACCTCCAAAACTGAAAACGCCTCGGAATTTCCAAGGCGTTTTTTTTATTTGTTTTTCAAGGCTTCTTTGAGCGTTTCCTTTCGCATGACTTTTCCGGTTTCCGTCTCGCGGAATTTTGGGACGTAGATGGTTTCCTTTGGCTTTTCATATTTATCGAGCAAATCGAAATTGAGGTCGGCCGATTTTTCACCTTCAATCAACAACACCAATTTTTCACCCAAATCCTCATCGGGCGCGCCGCCAACAAAATAGCGCGAAGGAATCAAACCCGAAAGCTTATCCTCAATCTGCTCCGGAATCAGCTTGATGCCGCCGCTGTTCACGACATTGTCGAACCGGCCCAAAAACAGGAACTGGTTTTCATTGACCAGTTTGACCAGATCGTTCGTCAAAATAATCTCGTCTGAAATGCGCGGCGCATGGATCACGAGGCAATTGTTGTCGTCATACGAAAGCGTCACATTGGGCAAAACGGTAAACGCCTTCTCGCCTATTTTCTTGGCGGCGATGTGCGTAATGGTTTCGGTCATGCCGTAGGTTTCGTAGACTTCGGTCGGTAATTTCTTCAATTCTTTCTCGAGCGATTTGCTGATGCCGACGCCGCCGATGATCATTTTCTTGACGCGTTTGAGCGATTCGAGCGAATGCTGCGCCTGAAGCGGAACCATCGCCACAAAGTCATAAGATTGGTTGTTGTTTTGCGCAAATGGCTTCGAACTCGGCTCGACAAAATCGGTATCCAATCCCAAGACAAACGCCCTGACGAGCATCATTTTTCCGGCGATGTATTTCACGGGAAGACAATGCATGACCCTGTTTCCGGGCTGCAGATCGAAAAAATCGCCTGTCGCCAAGGCCGAGTTGACCATCGCCTGTTTGTCGATCCTGAGGGTTTTGGGTTTGCCTGTCGTTCCCGACGTCGTCATTTCCACATAAGGTAAATCGTCGAACCAATCGAGCAGGAAATGCCCGACGGGCTTCTCGAAATCCTCGCCTTCCTTGATGAAACTGTAAGCCACGCGGCACAAATCTTCCTTGTCGAGGTGAAATCCGTTCAGTTTAAAGCTGGCATGCACATTATGATACGTCGGCATTGTCATGGTTTCCATAAGCGCTGGTATTAGAGTGAGGTGTTTGGACTGTTTTGACATCGATTTTTCCGGTGAGTTTTCCGACCCAATCGGTCCAGCCATATTTCTTACTAAAGATAAATAAAAGTATCGGGAAAATCACCACAACGGGCAAAAGAACATCGATTCCGGTACTCGGTTCAGAAATGTCGCGAAAAATCGAATACGTTTGAAAAACCGTCCAGTCGGATGTGACGAGCAGCGCCGTAAACAGGTTGTTTGCCGCGTGAAAACCAAGCGCGAGTTCCATTCCTTCATCCATCAGGGTCAGTATTCCGAGGAAAAAGCCCGTGCCGATGTAATAAACCATAATGATGTTGCCGATTTTGTCGACTTCGGGGTTGAGCAGGTGCAGCATCCCAAAACTAACCGAAGTCACGACCAATGGAAACCAGCGGTTGCGCGCGATAACGCCAAGTCCTTGCATTAAATAGCCCCGGAAAATGTATTCTTCGGCAGAAGTCTGAAACGGGATCAGGACCGTCGCAATGACAAACAAGATAAAAAATGGAATCGGCTGAAACGCCAGTACGAAGTCTTCCGGATTCACCGCAAACATCAGCAAAGTAGACACAATCGTAAACGCCGCCCAGATTCCGAATGAAAATAAAATGCGGTTCCAGTCGAGTTTCTTGCGCGAAGTCGTCAACGAAAGAACCGTTTGTTTGTGCACAAAACGCACAATCCCGAAAATGGCAAACACGATCACGACATAGGACAGCAACAGCAGCAGCAGCGACAAATTGGGTTCGAGAAGCGTCATTATTTTGTTGGCCGGAATATTGAATCCGACATTTCCTTCGGCATTCCATTTTGCCTTGACTGCAAATGTAAATGGAGCTTGCCCAACGAGCACTGCCAAGCCAATGAGCAGCAAACCCGAAAGATATTCGAGAACATACGTCCAAAAATGAGTTCCCGGCCTGATTGCCTGCGCTATAAACATGGTGTTGGTATTCAAATTAGTTTCGTCTAATTTAAGTCATTTTTTAAAATATAAATCGGTTACTTTGCAAAAAAATACTACAAAATGATACAGGTTTATCACAATACACGCTGTGAAAAATCGCGCAATTGCCTGGCTTTCCTGGAACATTCCGGCGTTGCTTTCGAAGTCGTTCATTACCTGACAGATACGCCAACCTACGAAGAACTTCGGGTGCTCATCAAGAAATTGGGCATCAAGCCGATTGAATTGGTCCGGCACAAAGAACCCATCTGGATGGCCAACTACAAAGACAAAAAAACGACGCCGGCGCAAGTCGTGCGCGTCCTGGCCAAACATCCGATATTGATCGAAAGGCCCATTGTCGTAAACGGCGACCAAGCCGTAATCGCACGCCCGATCGAAAAAGTGCTGACCGTCATTTAATCCCCGATTCACCTCATTTAACAAACCTTTGTGATTCCCAGCTTAAACCAAAACCTATTTTTGTTTTCTCAAGCTGGTAAAATTCGCATCATGAAAAAAGCATTCTTATTGTCCTTTCTTTTCCTTATCGGTTTTCATTCTTTCGCACAGGAGAAAGCTGAAGCCAAAAAAATCAAAGTCACCGGAAACGTCATCGAAAAAACCAGCAAGCAACCGTTGGAATACGCGACGATTACGCTCACGAATACCAAAAATCCAAAAGCCATTGCAGGCGGAATTACCGACAGCAAAGGCCAATTCGACATCGACGTCAATCCCGGCGTCTACAACATCAAGGTCGAATTCATTTCGTTTAAAGCCACAGAGATCAACGCCAAATCGTTGACCGAAAACACCAATCTCGGCGCGATTTCATTGGCCGAAGACGCCACCCAACTTGAAGATGTGGTCATTCGCGCCGAAGCCACGACGGTACAGATCAAACTCGACAAGAAAGTCTACAATGTCGGACAGGATTTGATGGTAAAAGGCGGAACGGTGAGCGATGTGCTCGACAATATTCCATCCGTAGCGGTTGATGTGGAAGGCAATGTGACGTTGCGCGGCAACGACAATGTGCGGATTTTGATTGACGGCCGGCCGTCGAATGCGATCAACATCAGCGATGCCTTGCGGCTCATCCCCGCCGATGCGATCGATAAAGTGGAAATCATCACGAACCCGTCGGCGCGTTACGATGCCGAAGGCGGCGGCGGAATCTTGAACATCATCCTCAAGAAAGGAAAGAACCTGGGTGTTAACGGTACGCTCCTATTGTCTGCCGGTTCTCCTGAAAACACAGGTGCTTCGGGCAGTTTCAACATCAAAAGCGAGCAGTCGAATATTTTCGGGACACTGGGTTACAACAAGCGCAACAATCCCGGAAACTCCAAAATCAACCAGGAAAATTACGACGCCGACCACAACCTTACCAATTATATCGAAGAACGCAGGAACAACGACCGCAAAAGCGAAGGTTTCAATGGAAACATCGGGATCGAGATGTATCTCGACAAAACGTCATCTTGGACGAATACTTTGTCGCTACGCACCAACAAAGGGCTCAATCCCGAAGACGTGATTTACAACGATTACTCGATTGCCGACGGAATTTCAAGAAGGCAACGTTACAACGACGTCAAGACTGCGAGCAACAATGTTGAATTCTCGTCCAATTACATTAAAAATTTCAAGAAAGAAGGACACAAACTCACGGTTGACGCTTCGTTTTCGCAAAACACAGACGACGATACTTCCAATATTTACGGCAACGCATTGTTTCCGGCCTACAGTTTCATCTCCTCTGAAAAAACCTTGAACGACCAGAAGCAGGGGCGCACATTCATCCAATCCGATTATGTGTTGCCGCTGAGCAAAGACACGCAGCTTGAAGCCGGTTTCAAAGGCACGTATTCCAAGTTGCTGACGGAATATGTCGTGGAAGAAGATACCGACAATGATGGCGTTTTTACCACCAACACCGACATCACCAATACGCTCGAATACAAAGAAAACATCACGGCGGGTTACGTCAATTTCGGGTCGAAAATCAGCAAGTTCTCTTACCTTTTGGGGTTGCGTTATGAGGACTCGAACATCCAGATCAACCAATTCACGTCGCAGGATTTCAACACCAAACACTACCGGAATATTTTCCCGAGCGTCTTTTTGAATTACGAAATCGGCGACGGCAACAACATCACGATCAGTTACAGCAAAAGGATCAACCGCCCGAGGGACCGGTTCATCAATCCGTTTTCATCGTATTCGAGCAACCTTAATTTGTTTCAGGGAAATCCCAATCTGGATCCGACGCTGGTGGATGCCTACGACATCGGCTACCTCAGGAAATGGAACAAAGTCACCTTGAGCACTTCGCTTTACCACAACCGCCGCAAAGACGCTTTCACGTTTGTGCGTTACGAATCGGGGCGTTTCATCGACGGCAATCCGGTCATCATCAATTCGCCGTTCAATCTCGCCGGCAGTTACAATACCGGTTTCGAATTCACGCTCAATTACACGCCGTTCAAATGGTGGCGCCTCAACGGAAACGTCAACGTCTACAACAGTGAAACCAACGGGACTTTTACGTATACCAAAGCCGACAACACCATAGAAACCATCGATTTCGACAATTCGGCAACGACCTGGACGGCACGCGTATCGTCTAAATTCAACCTGCCTTATAAGATCGATCTGCAAACCAACGGCAATTATGACGCCGAACAGAAAACCGCACAAGGCAGAAACCGCGCCAACGCCAGCGCCAACCTCGCACTCAGCAAAGACATTCTAAAAGACAAGGCCACGATCGCCTTCAACATCAACGACGTGTTCAACTCGCGCAAAAGGATCAGCGACGCCGAATTGGCCAACGTGACTTCCTACAGCGAAATGCAATGGCGTCAGCGGCAATTCACGTTGTCGTTCACGTACCGTTTCAACAAAAAGAAGAACGAAAAGGAAAAACAGCCCAAACGCAACGGCGACGACGGCGGAAACGACGAATTCCCAGGATAGCAAAATAAAAAAAGGAAGCCATTGGCTTCCTTTTTTTTCAATCACACGAAATTAATTCAGTGTTGATTGTTGCTCTTCAAGCTTTTTCTTTGCTCTTTTTTCCTTCCAAAGTTCGATGCTCGCCCCGAAAACCCAGTACATTACAAAGTTTATCAAGAAAATCATCAACCAAAATCCCATCGTCAAGATGGTCAGGAAAAGCAAAAAGCCTAAATACTGTTGAAATTCAAACATGTTTTCCGGAATTTTTTTGAATTATACGCAAATGTAGTTTTTATTTTTTTCACCGCAATAAAGTCGGTTCAATTTTTATAAAATAGTTTTTATGCGTAATTTCGCCTTGGATTTTTAGGAGCATTTTCCGGCTATTCACTGCAATCTTTTCGCTTTGTCGTTTCGACCATCGGGAGCAATCTCACGCCAAGCGAAAAGGATTTCCGTTACTATCCGGGCTAGGCATTCGAATAACCAAATAACCGTATCAACACCCGAGGCGCAGCCGAACTCTATGGAGCGCAGCGGAATAAAACCAACATTCAATACAATGGAATACAGAATTGAAAAAGACACCATGGGCGACGTAAAAGTCCCAGCCGACAAATACTGGGGCGCGCAAACCGAGCGTTCGCGCAACAATTTCAAAATCGGCCCGTCGGCATCAATGCCCAAGGAAATCATCGAAGGTTTCGCTTACCTCAAGAAAGCGGCCGCTTATGCGAATTGCGACCTCGGCGTCCTGTCAACCGAAAAACGCGATGCCATCGCAGCGGTCTGCGACGAAATCCTCGCCGGGAAACTGGACGACCAATTTCCGCTTGTCATCTGGCAAACGGGTTCAGGCACGCAAAGCAACATGAACCTCAATGAGGTGATTGCCAACCGCGCACAGGTTCTCGCCGGATTCAAGATCGGTGAAGGCGAAGCGGTCGTCAAAGCCAATGACGACGTCAACAAATCGCAGTCCTCAAACGACACCTACCCGACCGGCATGCACATCGCAGCCTACAAAGCGGCTGTCGAAACGACGATTCCGGGCGTAGAAAAACTCAGGAATACACTCGACGCCAAGTCGAAACAATACATGGACGTCGTCAAAATCGGACGCACGCACCTCATGGACGCGACGCCTTTGACGCTCGGACAGGAAATTTCGGGTTACGTTGCGCAACTCGATTACGGCATCAAGGCACTCAAAAATACATTGGCGCACTTATCCGAACTGGCCTTGGGTGGAACCGCTGTTGGAACCGGACTCAACACACCTGCCGGTTACGACGTCAAAGTCGCCGAATACATCGCGAAATTTACGGGACATCCGTTCAAAACCGCGCCCAACAAGTTCGAAGCTTTGGCCTCACACGACGCCATCGTGGAAAGCCACGGCGCTTTGAAACAATTGGCGGTTTCCTTGAATAAAATCTCAAACGACATCCGCATGATGGCATCGGGACCGCGTTCGGGAATCGGCGAAATCCTGATTCCGGAAAACGAACCGGGCTCTTCGATCATGCCGGGTAAAGTCAACCCTACACAATGTGAAGCCTTGACGATGGTTTGCGCTCAGGTCATGGGCAACGACGTTGCGATTGCCGTTGGCGGTATGCAAGGACATTACGAACTCAATGTTTTCAAGCCGGTGATGGCGGCCAACTTCCTGCAATCGGCGCGATTGATTGGAGATGCGTGCGTTTCATTCGACGAGCATTGCGCCCAGGGCATCGAGCCGAATTATACGCGCATCAAGGAATTGGTCGACAATTCACTGATGTTGGTTACGGCCTTGAACACCAAAATCGGTTATTACAAATCGGCAGAGATCGCACAGACCGCCCATAAAAACGGTACTACCTTAAAAGACGAAGCGGTTCGTTTGGGTTATGTTTCTGCAGAAGATTTTGATGCTTGGGTGAAGCCCGAAGATATGGTTGGAAGCTTAAAATAATTGATAATTAACAATTGATAATTGATAATTAAGCGCAGTTTCCTGCGGCTTTTTTTTACACGCAATCGTGGATTATCTGTTGTCAATTGTCGATTTTTCTTCCTCCGCTTTTTCAGCCTGGTGTGCTATTTCAGGGTCGCGGATTAATTTTCCACCATTTGAAATCGCGCCGAGCACAATTCCGGCTGCAATAAGAACCGCATTTTTGATGATGTATTGCCCTTCCAATGTAGGGACAAACGGAATCGATTGCCAGGTTTTACCAGGAAAAATAAACAATGGCAGCAAGGTTCCGGCCATTTGAAAATACAGGATGGGAAGCACATAGTTTGTCAATTTCTTGCTCAGGATTCCAATTCCGATGAGGCATTCGAGCGCGGCCAGGATCGGCATTGAGATTTCGGGTTTCATCCTGTCGTTCGTGAGCCATAATATAGTTTGGGATGCTGTATTTTCGGCGGCACTGACGTTTCCGAAGAATTTCAAGAACCCGAACCATAAGAAAATCAATCCGACGGCAATGCGTAAGATCACGATGCCTTTGCTTTCAATGGCTTTGCGTAGTTTTTCAAATAATGAAGTCTTTTCCATATTTAAAAGTAAGCAAAATGCGTAGGGTGATTTTATACTCAAATGCGACTTTGTTTCATCATTGCCAAACAAAAAACCCGACATTTCTGCAGGGACAGCCATTGCAAAAAAACTAATATTAGTACTTGATGAATTTGTTTTCGGATTTTCCCTTGTCGGAATCGATCCGGACGAGGTAATTTCCAGCGGCCAAATGCGAAATATTGAGTGTTGAAATCCCTGCCGCATTGGGTACCGACAGCGAAAGTTTGCCTGAAAGATCATAGATCTTCACCGAAGCGATCTGTATATTGTCTTTGGATTTGATGTTTAAAATATCGTTGGCCGGATTGGGATAAATCATAAAATCGGGACTGCTTTCGAAACTGCCCACTTTAAGCCCCTGCCCTTCTGTGATCGTGATGAATTGGTCGTTGCCGACATTTTCAAAAACCTCGTTTGGCGTCGCCGACGGCCAGCCGACCGCAATTGAAGTGATGGTGGCTGCATCGCCGAGACCGAAATGCGCGCGCAAATCATTCTGCCCGCAATACGAACTCTGCGCTGAAATCTCTCTCATCTGCGTCACCGAAACCCCGTTGATCGTAGCCGTAAGGTAAATTTTGGTCCCAATCGCCGATTTGTTGGCCAATGTCCCGACCAATTTTATGGTAATCCAATGGTTGGCATTGCCGTCATTGTGGTACAGCAAATCGTTTGCATCTGTCCCATCATAAGTAGTGGTTGCCACCGCAAGGTCTTCAAAGCCGTCATTGTCATAATCGCCGAATGCACAGCCGTAAGACCATGATAAATCGGTTGCGGGCGCACCGGTTTCCACTTTGGTGAATGTTCCGTTGCCGTTGTTGGCGTACAGGAAATTGTTGAGCGGTTCGGCGACCGAATTGAACGCATTGGTCACGAAAAGATCGAGATCGCCGTCATTGTCGATGTCGCTCCACGCCGAACTGAACGAATGCGAATTGGCCAAAGTCACCGGATCTCCTGTGATCTTGGTGAAATTCAAACCGCCATCGTTTCGGAACAACGCATTGTTTGCACCGTCGTTGCAAAGGTATACATCAAGGTCGCCGTCATTGTCATAATCGGCCCAGCTGCTGCTCATCGTCGATCCGCCATTGTTGACGAGGTCTCCGGTCGTGATGCGCGTGAAATTGCCTCCGCCGTCATTTCGGTATAGGTTTTCATTGTTGTTGGATGCGCCTTCAATCGTCACAAACAGGTCGAGGTCTCCATCATTGTCGATATCCGTCCAATTGACCGAACGTGCCCGCGTCGTATTCATGACGGGATCGCCTGTGAGAATTTTGGTAAACGCGTTTCCGCCGTCATTGTGGTACAGTTGGTTCCTGCGCAAGGCTACGGTCGCCCCGCTGCGTGTGACGTACAAATCGACCAATCCGTCGTTGTCGTAATCGCCCCATGAGGCGGTTTCGCTGTAACCGCCGGAAGCAATCATCGGCTGGGTCGTTTGTTGGGTGAAATTGCCCGAGCCATCGTTCAGGTAAAACATGTTGTTCTCGAGATACCAGTTGACGACCACGGCATCGAGATCGCCATCATTGTCGCAATCGGCAAAAGTCCCGCCGTCGCTGGGTTTTGCGTCGTTTACGATTGGATCTGAAGTGACTTGCGCAAAGCTGTTTCCATTCACATTGAGGAATAAAGTGTTGTTCTGTCCGCCTGCCTTTCCATTCGAAATGAACAGGTCGGTCAGCCCGTCATTGTTTACATCGACCCAATTGACGCTTCTCGAATCTCCGGGCGACGATACCACCGGGCCGGTCGTAATCCTGGTAAATGTTTGTGCCGAAGCTATCGCTGTGACACAAATTGCTGCAAAAAGCATCGGTTTTTTAAGTAATGTTGTTTCCATGATATAATGGGTTGTTGATTATTGTTGCTATTGACGGAAATCCCACACAGAACATTTGAAGCATTCTCTTTCAGTTAAAAACACAACTGGTTAAAATCAATTGGTATACTCTATCGATTTGGTGTTACAGGAAGATGGAATCTTATTTTTCTGTTCCAAACTGAAATTGCACTTTTTATTTGATACAAATATATTTGATACATCAATTAAATCCAAATAAAATATAAAAACCCCACCTTTCGATGGAGTTTAATTGCAAATGGGAATTTATCGTTTGATGAATTTTGTGTTGGAAACGCCTTGATCAGAATCAATTCGCAAGAAATAAATTCCCGGTTTCAGATTGGAAACATCGATGTTTTTAATGCCGTTCGCTGTAGGAATTTGCACCACCAATTGTCCCGACAGGTTGTAGATGCTTAACGATTCGATTTCCATTTGGCTTTTGGATTCGATGTTGAGTGTGGTCTTTGCCGGATTAGGATGCACCGAGAAATAGTCGGTGAATTCAAAATCCTTATTGCCCAGTACACTAATCGTCGTTACCGCAGGATCGGTCACGATCGGATGGTTGTAATCGAAATAAATGCTGGCCGTGTTGCTGAAGGTATCGCCCAGAACCAGCGTCGGTTTGGTTTTGATTTTAAACATTACATAGCCGTCATTGTTGGCATGATCGAACGGCAGGTTGATGTTTACGAAAATGAATTCGACTTTGTTGCCGCTGATCCGGGTGTAATAATTATGGCTGCCGTCGAGCGGAATCAACGAAGCAATATCAAATTTAGTTGTATCGATCATGTCTTTTACGACAATATTTTGTGCGAAGGAAGTTCCTGTATTTTCGAACCGGATTTGGTAATGGACGTATTGTCCGGCCATTTCAGGACCGACCGTGGTTCCTTCGAGACAGGTTTTGTCGTTTGGATCGAATGAGTTGACTACCGTCTGATTCAGCGAAAATTGGTTGTCATCGGCTGTTTCTTCATTTGCATTGCCCGTTATTGCGGCGGCAAGAACCAATACGTTACCCGCATTGACCGCAGGCGTTTCGATTGGAGAATTGACGTTCAACGTAACATTTATCGTCCTTGTTTCAAACGGATTCAAATCGGCGAATGCCCATGTCAGGAGATTGGCTGCCTGCGAACCGATAACCGGAGTCGCCTCAACGAAATCAAGAATGGCGTCGTCGAAACCCAACTGCAAACTTCCCGTCTGGACGGTCGTCCCTTTGTTCTTGTATTTGATCTGGTAGTGCACGTCTGTTCCCGGAACAGCCGGATTTACAGGTAGCATGATGATTTCGAGATCGGAATGTTCGCCATTGGCCGTGATGCAGAAATCGGATTGGAACGGACTCGTCTCTGCCGGAAAAGCAACCGTAACACTGGCCGGATCGACCATAAAATAACCTTCATTTTCAAATACAGGTGTCACCGTGTGGGTGCCGGCCAAAACCGGGATCTCATAATTTCCAGACGCATCAGGCAGCAAATTGCCGCTAGTGACGCCGTTGGAAATGTTGAATTTCATTGGCAACTGCGCCAAATCATTGGCATTGCAGCCATTGGCATCAGCGTCGTATCTGCCCGTGCCCTGAATGACATAATGCGTTCCGCCTGGCACAAAAGAACAGTATGAATTGACATGGCAGTTTTGGTATTGGTAAATCCCAATCCTCGTTTGGATGTAGCTGAACTGGGCCTCGTCGGCACAAATGTATTGCAGGGTCGGATTGTTGTTGAATTCCATCCCTTCAAAAGCGCCATTCTTGACGAACAGCGAAGTGAGCAGGTTGTTCTTGCAATTGAGCGTCTGCAACGTGGTATTTTGCGATACGTCTAGTGTTGTCAGCAGGTTGTAGCCGCAGTTGAGCGTATTTAGGTTGTGGTTTTGCGAAACATCGATTGAAGTGAGTTGGCAGCCCGTGCAATCAAGCGTATACAGATAAGAAGAATCCGATACGTCGAGCGAGGTGATGGGCGAATTGCCGCAATTCAATGTCACCAGGTTGACGTTAGACAGATCGAGCGACGTGAGTTGCGTATTGACGCAGGCCAACTGGAAAAAAGACGGTGGCAGCGCGCTCAGATCGATGCTGGCAATAGGATTTACGGAAATATCAAGCTGTTCGAGCACGGGACAATTGCTCAGGTTGATTGAAGTGATCAGGTTGTTGGCACAATTCACACCCGTCAACGAAGGCAATCCCGAAATATCGAGGCTCGTCAACTGATTCCCGGTGCAGGTGATGCCTTCAAGATCAATGAGTCCTTGCAGGTTCAAGGCCGTCAACTGGTTGTTCATGACCAGGAACGATTTCAAATTGACCAATCCGGTCAGGTCGAGCGACGTCAGATTATTGGCGTAGCACCAAATCCCAGACAACTGGCCCAGCCCCGCAATGTTGAGGCTCGCCAGGCTGTTGTTATTGGCGTGCAGTGTAGCAAGGTTTGGCATCATCGTCACATCGAGCGTCGCCAAACTGTTGTGGTTGCAGTAAAGCAATGTCAGATTGGTAAAATACTCGATTCCGGACAGGCTGCTGATTCCGGAATTCCCAACATTCAACTTTGTGACGGCCAGTGCTTCGCTGACCTCAATCTCCGAATTGCCGTTGGCATCAATGGCAATGTAAGCGTCATTTCCGATACCGGCGACAGAATTGGTGGGAAGCGACGACAACAATTTCGCTTTGAACGCAGGATCGGGAAAATTGATGATTTGTGCCATTCCCGATTGAAACAGGAAAAGCGACATTAAAAGGTAAAGTTTCTTCATGTATTTGGTTTTGGTGGCATAAATATATCGAAATAAACTTCAGGTCAGTATTTTAGCAAAAAAAGTCCCGCTGACACGAGACTTTTTTGATTTTATTTATTTCTTGATGAATTTACTGTTCGAAACGCCTTGATCAGAATCAATCCTGATGAAGTAATTCCCGGTTTTCAAATCCGACACATCGACCGATTTTATTTGTTTCGCGTTCGGAACCGCCAAAACCAACTGCCCCAAAGTATTGTAAATTTGGATCGATGAAATGGCGATCTCTTTTTTGGATTGGATCTGCAACACTTCACCCGCCGGATTCGGATAGATTGTAAAATAATCGGCAAAATCAAAATCTTTTGTTCCCAATTGGCCGATGGTCGTTACCGCAGGATCGGTCACGATTGGATGGTTGTAATCGAAATAAATGCTGGCGGTGTTGCTGAACGTGTCGCCGAAAATCAAGGTTGGTTTGGTTTTTATTTTGAAAAGTACATAGCCGTCGTTGTTGGCATCGTCAAAAGGAAGATTGATATTTTCGAAGATGAACTCGACTTTATCGGCGCTGAATCTGGTCACACATTGATGACTGGCCTCAATCAAAGCAAGTGACGTAATATCAAATTTTACTGCATCGATGACGTCTTTGACTACAATATTTTCTGCTGGAAACGTTCCCGTATTTTCAAACCGAATCAGGTAATGGACAAATTCGCCCGCCATATCTTGCGAAATTGCATTCCCCTCGAGGCAGGTTTTGTCGTTTGGATCCATAGAATTGACCACCGTCTGATTCAAATTGACTAAATTGTTTTGCGGCGTTTCATCGGTGGCGGCTGATATAACGGCGGTATAACTTAGCACATCGCCGAGATTCACAGCTGGCGTCTCAATCGGACTATTGATGTTCATCTCAAAGTTAACCGATTGTGTTTCAAACGGATGAATATCTGCCAATTGCCAAGTAAGATTATTTGAAATTTGTCCTGAAATGTTCGGACTACTGCTTACAAAATCTTCGAGCGCATCATCAAACGTCAGCGCAACCGTCGCTGTTTGCATGGTTGTCCCATTGTTCTTGCACAGGATTTTGTAACTGGCATCAAAACCTGGACGCGCTGCACCGATCGGCATTAGCGTGATTTCGAGATCGTTGTGGATTCCATTTGGTGTGATGCAAAAATTTTGGGTCACCGGACTGGCTTGCATCGGAAAGTTTACGGTAGCCGACGGTGGCGAAACAGTATAGAATCCCGGATTTTCGATGATTGGCGTAATCGTATGGGCACCTGCCAACACCGGTATGTTAAAGTTGCCGCTGTCATTGCTTACGATGGTGCCCGATACAACATTATTAGTAATTGCGTATTTTAAGTTGGGATAGGCATTATCGGAAGTATCGCAACCATTGTTGTTACTGTCTAATTTATTATTTCCTTGAACGTTATAGAAAACAGCTCCGGGATTAAAGTCACAATACGAATTGACCACCACTTCCGAATAACCATATTCATCGAGTTTCTGTTGCGCCATGTCAATGCGATTTTCACTGACACATAGATATTCCAAACTGGGGTTGTTGTTAAATTGAAAAGAATGCCACATGTCGCCCATGTCGGCATCAATGTCAACGGCATCCTTAAAAATCAAAGTCGTGAGATTCGGGCAATTGGTAGCCTGTACCCATTCACAATATTGATTGCCCGTGATGTCTATGATTGATAGCGGCGTATTGTGCGCCACCAACGTACCAATTTTGTGATAATCCCCGGTAACAATCGACTGGATTGGATTGTTTGAGCAATTAAGATCCATGTAAGGCATGGTTTCCACAAAATCAAATCCAGCAATCTGGTTGAACGAGCAATCCAAATTAATATAGCCTATTTCTTCGGAAAAATCAATTTCGGTGAGCTGATTGTTGTTGCAATACACAAAAAGATTGGTTTCATTGACTCCAATCGTAGTCAGGGAAAGCGATGTTAACTGGTTGAATTCGCAATGGAGTGATCCTAGACCGGTAAAGGCGTTGACTCCTTCAAGTGAGGCGATGTTAGAACTGGAAACATCTAATGTATATATTATTGCTGCTTCAGATTCTTCAATTTCACCATTGTTATTGCTGTCTATTTTCACTGGAATATAGAATTGATTGTTTACTGGCGGCCAAACATGTACGTAGGCAATGGTATTAGAGACATCAGCTTCGAGCAGCTTCGCCTTGAAATTGGCATCTGGGATGTTAACAATCTGAGCGGTAGCAGTAAATGCAAATAGTATTGCCACAGAAAAAAAGTAACGTTTTTTCATAATGCATTGTTTTTAGTTGCAATAAATGTAACAAAAAAAGCCTCCCGTTTCCGAGAGGCTTTGATTTATCTAGATCGAGAAATTATTTCTTCTCGTTCTTTTCCATTTTGGCTTTCAAGCCGGCAAGGATGTCATTGTTATCTCCTAAAGTTGCAGCGGGTGCATTTGTAGTCGATGACGAATTGTTGTCGTTAGAGTTGTTTCTCACGTTTTTCTCCTCTTCTTCGCGGAAGATAGCCGTGTGGGAAGCCACTACTCTTTTGAACTCCTTGTTGAATTCGATTACTTTGAATTCAGCCGATTCGCCTTTTTTCAATTTCTTCCCGTCTTCTTTTTCAAGGTGACGTGTCGGGATGAAAGCAACGATATCGTCTCCGAATTCTACCGTAGCGCCTTTGTCAACGATTTCAGAAATCTCTCCTGTATGGACAGTTCCTACAGCGAAAGAATCTTCATATTGATCCCAAGGGTTTGGCGTGGTTTGTTTGTGGCCCAAAGACAATTTGCGTCCGTCAACATCCAATTCCAAAACTACGACATCCAATTTCTCACCAACGTTGATGAATTCAGATGGGTGCTTGATTTTCTTGGTCCAAGACAAGTCAGAGATGTAGATCAAACCGTCGATTCCTTCTTCCAATTCTACGAAAATACCGAAGTTGGTAAAGTTGCGGACGATTCCGGAATGCTTAGAACCTACAGGATATTTAGACGTGATGTCTGTCCAAGGATCTTGCGACAATTGTTTGATACCCAAAGACATCTTGCGGTCTTCACGGTCCAAAGTCAGGATAACTGCCTCAACAGTATCGCCTACTTTCACGAAATCCTGGGCCGAACGCAAGTGCGTAGACCAAGACATTTCAGAAACGTGGATCAAACCTTCAACACCTTCAGCCACTTCGATAAATGCACCGTAATCAGCGATCACGACTACTTTACCTTTTACTTTGTCTCCAACGGCAAGTTTAGCATCCAAAGCATCCCAAGGGTGTGCGTTCAATTGCTTCAAACCTAATTGGATTCTTGTTTTCTCATCATCGAAATCAAGGATTACCACATTCAATTTCTGGTCGAGTTCAAGAACTTCACTTGGATGGTTGATTCTTGACCAAGAAAGGTCGGTGATGTGGATCAATCCGTCAACACCTCCAAGGTCGATGAATACACCGTAAGAAGTGATGTTTTTCACCACACCTTCGAGTACCTGTCCTTTTTGCAATTGACCGATGATTTCTTTTTTCTGTACTTCAATATCCGCTTCGATAAGCGCTTTGTGAGAAACGACAACGTTTTTAAATTCGTGGTTGATTTTTACCACTTTGAATTCCATCATTTTGTTGACGTAAACATCGTAATCGCGGATAGGCTTCACATCGATTTGTGAACCTGGCAAGAACGCCTCGATTCCGAATACGTCTACGATCATACCACCTTTTGTACGACACTTCACGAAACCGTTCACGATTTCGCCAGTCTCGTTGGCCGCAATAACGCGATCCCAAGATTTGATGGTACGGGCTTTTCTGTGAGACAACACCAATTGACCTGTTTTGTCCTCGCGGACGTCAATCAATACTTCTACTTTGTCGCCTACTTTAAGGTTCGGGTTGTAACGGAATTCGTTCAAAGAGATAACTCCCTCAGATTTCGCGTTGATGTCAACAATAGCATCACGGTCCGTGATTCTTACTACAGTTCCTTCTACAACTTCTTCTTGATCCGTGGCGATGAAGGTTTTTGAAACCAGATCTTCAAATTCGAGCAGGTTCTTTTCGTCAATAGCATCAATGCCTTCTTCGAAGTTGTGCCAGTTGAAGTTCGTCAAAAATTCTTCTTGTGTTTTTAATAATTCAGACATGCTGATAAATAAATTTGTATTCTGTTCTTTTTGAATTTCTTATGCGGATAAAAAAACAGAAGCTGTTATATTTTTTTGTTTGAACCTGATGGAAATGCTTCTCCGCCAAAAGGTCTGCAAAATTAATACTTTTATTTGAATTCACCAAAATTTATCCCGCCGAAAACAGCACTTTAGCACTAGGGTTTCAAAACGTTAACATGTTTTCTAAAATAAATTTCTTAATTTTAGAGGCCAAAAGTTTACAAAAACGAAATATTGGGTGAAAGCAACTTTACAAATAGGACATACAAACAATCAATCGAAGTCGGCAAAATCACGCCATTTATGGCTTTTGCTGCTGTTTTTCTGCTCTGTTTCGTACGCCCAACTGCCCGCATTCGACCTCAATGTGGCATCCACAGATGAAAGTTGCCCCGGAAACGGCACGCTCACCTGCACCGTTACCAATACCGATCCCGGCGCCACCATCGTTTACCGCGTTTATTTATTGCCCGATACGACCACACCGATTGCCGTTTTAATATCGACCAATTTCCTGGGCGGACTCACAAGCGGCGATTACCGCGTCGTCGCAACGCAAACCCTGGGCACCGATTCGAATACCGAAACGATGGATGTCACGATTGCAAACCAAATCGTCCCGCTCGCCTACACCATTTCGGGAACGCCCGTGACGTGCGGGAACAATGGCACGATGACGGTCAATATTTTTTCGGGAACTGCCGTTTCGTATGAAATCATTTCCGGGCCAGTGACTGCGCCATTGCAGGCTTCGAATGTTTTCACCGGATTGTCGGTCGGCGTTTACCAGGTCAGGGTTTTTGACAATTGCGGACAGGGCTGGGTCACGACGCATACGTTGTTTTCATCGTTGGGAACTTCATTGACGTGGACCGAATCCGATCAGGCCGAAGTAGTCGACTGCAACCAGATCACGATCATCAACACGCTCGCACCCGAACTCAATGCGGCGCTTTCGTTTCCGGTGACCATAACGTACACGATTCATCCTCCCGGCGGCGGACCAGACATCGTCAACACCATCAACATGGCCAGCGGCGACATTTCGGGACAGGAATTTATAACTGTGATCCCGTATTACAGCAACCAGGTTTATTCGTATAATGTGACCGTGACCGACGCTTGCGGAAATGAATTTTATTTCGACAACATCCTCATCAACAAGCCTTTTCTGGCAGAGATCCGGCGGTCTCCGGCTGAATGCGGCGAATATTTCATCACACTGGCCATGGACAATTTCATGCCGCCGGCCACCGTCAATTTCCTCGAATACCCGGCCGGCTTCGATCCCGTCGCTTACAATCCGGGGCATCCGGGACCGTTTTACAACACCTTTATCGATTATGGCGATGCGATGAACGGCGTACCATACGGCTATTATAAGGTCGAAGTCACCGATGGCTGCGGCCGAACGGTCATTACAGACGCCACCCTCGAATACATTCCACCGATTGTCAACATACAGCCCACTCCGCATGAAGGCTGCGATTCGGATGTGAGCGACGTTAAATTCAAATCGAGCGGCTACCTATTCGATTCGGCCATCATCAATTCGGGTCCGGCCGCCTATTCGCCTACTTATCCCGTAGATGTGAGCGCCAATATTGATCCCGTCGTCGGTGATATGACCCTAATGAACATGCCCGCCGGAACTTACAATATCACGATAACCGACACCTGCGGCAATACTTACATCCAGGACTTTATCGTTCCCGGACTCAACACCAATGTATCTTTTATAACGCGTCCGGGATGCGAATTGGGCAAAGGTTCCGTGCGCATCCGCGGAAACATGGTCGACCTGGTATCCGCCATCATGATGGTCGCGCCGCCTGCTTTCACATCCACTTTACCGTATGACGTGACATTCAATATCAGTACGATGTTTCCCGATACTTTTTCGATGGCGGGATTGCCGGAAGGCGATTATGAATTTGAAGTGACCGACAGTTGCGGCCAACAGCATACCGTAAACGTTGCGATCATCGGCTATGCGATCACCGAAAACACCTACAGCCTGATCCGCCATTGCGGTTCTTTCGATCTCGATTTTCATTTCGCAAGCAACGGCACCTCTTCTGTTTTCTGGCTGCAGCGTTATGATCCCGTTACCAATACATGGGGACATCCGCAAACCGGTAGTCCTTACAATCCAGGCGATATCCCGAACAACACCAATTCGCTGCGTTTGCAGTTTTCCGACGCGATCAATTACAACATTTCGTATTTGGGCGATTTCAGGATCATCCACCGTTTTGAGAGTTTTGGCGATGGCAACGGCGATTTGTACGCCGTTTGCGCCGATGTCATACAGGAATTCACTTTCATCAACGAACTTCAGATCACGAGCATCCAAAAAGCAACGTGCAATGGCGTCAATTCTGATGTTTCGGTAACCGCCGTTGGTGTGCCGCCACTGACCTATCAGATCACGAGCAGGAACGGACAGGCCTTTTTTATCGACAATGGAAACAACAATGTCTTTGCAAACCTGCAGCCCGCCATCTATAATTTCCTTGTTTTCGACAGTTGCGGAAACATCAACAATACACTGACAGACGTTGCGCTGCTGCCTTCGCTGGTCATCATCAACCGACCCGGAAATCTTGTCGAATGCGATGGCGACAACAACGACAACGAAGCCGAATTCAATCTTGTCGGCCAAAACAATGCGGTTTTGGGCAGCGCCGTTCCGAGCAATTTTACGATTTCGTATCATTTGTCTGAAGTCGAAGCTACAACCGGGAGCAATCCGTTGCCGCTCAATTATACCACGGGATCGCGCGAGATTTTCGTACGCATGCAATACAACAATGTGCCGACGTGTTTCGACGTCACTTCGTTCAACGTGACCGTAAATGAATATCCCGAACTCGATATGTCGCTTTCGTATGCCATCTGCCAAGGTGAAAATGTGACGATTACAGCCGATGCTGGTTTCGACAGCTATTTGTGGTCGACAGGCGAAAATACACCAACCATCACCGTAGACGAACCCGGAATTTACACGCTCGAGGTCACGCAAACGCTGAACGGAATTACGTGTACCGCAACTTATTCAGTAACCGTGGTTCCTTCAGAACCGGCAATCATCAAACATATTGAGACTACCGATTGGACGAACGACCAAAATACCATAACGGTTGTCCTTTCGCAGCCGACCGACATCATTGTACAACCCACCAGCCATTATTCGTTTTCACTCGACAATGTGAATTTCCAAGCCGGCAATACTTTTTACGGACTGCAACCGGGCGTTTACACGGTTTATGTCAAGGATGAAAACGGATGCGACAGCGTGAGCCAGGAAGTGTATCTTTTGGCTTATCCGAAATTTTTCACGCCGAACGACGATGGCTACAATGATTTCTGGCAGATTTATTACGCCAGCATGGAACCGGATCTCAAGGTGTATGTGTTCGACCGTTATGGCAAATTGCTGACCGGATTCGGGTCTCAAAGCGCCGGTTGGAACGGACAATACAATGGCAAACCGTTGCCGTCTACCGATTACTGGTTTCTCGTCGTGCGCCAAAACGGCACCGAACACCGCGGGCATTTTTCAATGAAGCGATAAAAAAAGCCATCAATCGTGATGGCTTGTATTTAATGGGCGATGTCCTTGACTTCGTTCGGATCGTGCTCGTGCTTGAACATGATCGCAAAGGCGATGGCAATCACGAGCGCATAACCTGCAAATGCAAGCCAGATATTGGGCCAGTCTTTCATGAAAACCGTTTGGCTTAATGTTCCGTCAGCGGCGACAGCCGTACTTGTTTTCGCGAGGACTTTAGGCAGCAATTCGTTTGCAGGATCTGTTTGCAGATGTGCCGCCAATCCAGATATCGTCGTGTAAGCTTTCGTAAAATAATGTTCGATCACCCAGCCTGCGATCACACTTCCCAAAACGGCGCCCACGCCATTGGTCATCATCATGAACAAGCCTTGGGCGGAAGAACGCGTTTTCGCATCGGTGTTGCTGTCGACGAACAATGAACCGGAAATATTGAAGAAATCGAATGCCATTCCGTAAACGACACACGACAGGATGATCATCCACAAACCACTGATCGGGTCGCCAAAGGCGAACAATCCGAAACGCAAAACCCACGCGAACATACTGATCAGCATGACCTGCTTGATCCCGAAACGCTTCAGGAAAAACGGAATCGCGAGAATGAACAACGTTTCCGAAATCTGTGAAATCGACATGACGATCGTAGACCGTTCCACCACGAATGACTTGGCGTATTTCGGGAAATTTTCAAATTCGCTCAGGAACAAATCCCCGTAGGCATTCGTGAGTTGCAGCGCGCCGCCAAGGAACATCGCAAAAATGAAGAACAGTGCCATTTTATAGGTCGCGAAAAGCTTGAAGGCCGTGAGCCCGAATGTTTCTGCAAAAGACGCATCCTCATTGATTTTTCCTTTCGGCGGACATTTAGGCAACGTAAAGGCATAAACCGCCAGCGCAATCGCAACGACGCCCGCAATGTAGAATTGATTCGCCGAAGCTTTGCTGTCAGTGAGATTCGTCGTCCACATCGCCACGATGAAACCAATCGTTCCCCAAACGCGAATCGGCGGAAAATCCTTGACCACATCGCCGTCGCTCTGCTTCAATACCGTATAAGAAACCGAATTGCTCAATGAAATCGTCGGCATGTAAAAACACATCGCCACAAACATCACGTAGATAAAGGTCGTCGGATCGTCAACCGTTGGCAGGTAAAACAGCACCATCGCATAGAGTATGTGCATCAATCCGTATAGTTTTTCGGCGTTGATCCAGCGGTCGGCAATAATCCCGGTGATGGTCGGCATAAAAATAGAAGCGAAACCCATCGTCCCGAAAACGAGTCCGAACTGCGTATTGTCCCAATGTTTGGTGCCAAACCAATAGTTGGCAATCGTCAACAACCATGCGCCCCAAACGAAGAATTGCAGGAAACTCATCAAAGTGAGTCTGAATTTTATACTCATAAAAGTCTGTTTTGGTTTAATAAATAATAGCCCGTAAATCTACTATTAAAAATGAGAAAAGCAAAAATTTACAACGTTTTAGCATACTTATCGACAAGCGTCAAAACCGCATCGAATTGCTCTTCGCGCGTGAGGTTGGAATTGTCGATTTCATAAGCATTCTGCGCCCTGACCAAAGGAGAATCCTTGCGGTGGGAATCGATGTAGTCGCGGTCCTGCACATTCGAAAGCACGGCTTCATAAGAAACGTCCTGCCCTTTTTCCTGGAGCTCATCGAAACGCCTTTTGGCGCGGGTTTGCGCACTGGCGGTCATGAAAATCTTGAGTTCGGCGTCTGGGAAAACGACGGTTCCGATGTCGCGGCCGTCCATCACAATGCCTTTCCCGTTGCCCATTTGCTGTTGCTGCTCGACGAGTTTGGCACGTACTTCGGACACTTCGGCGACCTTGCTCACGAAATTAGACACTTCGATCGTGCGGATTTCCTTCTCGACATTGGTGTCGTTCAGGTACATTTCACCGAAACCCAAATCGCGATTGAAATGAAAATCCAACTTAATGAACGACAGGCTATTGATCAGGCTTTCCTTATCGAAATATTCACTGTTGATGTAACCGTTTTGCATCGCGAAAAAAGTCACCGCGCGGTACATCGCACCCGTATCGACATACACATAACCCAGGTGTTTGGCCAACTGCTTGGCTAAAGTGCTTTTTCCTGTGGAAGAATGTCCGTCGATGGCGATCGTAATTTTTTTCAAAATGTTGGGATTAGTAGGAATCTTCGGCAAAGTTAATCGTCAATCCGAACAAACTCGTATTGGCGGCCAAAGTATATCTGGAATAAGAATAATCAAATTTGAGTCGGCCCATCTTCAAACCGATTCCGGCGCTGATCCCCGAAAAATGGCGTTGTTCCAAAATGCGCAATTCTTCGCCCCTTCTGAAATTGTAGCCGAAACGGATGTTGAATCCTTTCTTCGGGAACAACTCGGCGCCCACGATCAAATGGCGCAAAGCATTGTTGAAAAAGCCGACCTTTTCAGGCGTAGATCCGCCGTCGATGTTGTTCTCAGCACGCGCCGGGTTTGAAAAAGACACTTTCCATTGCTGCAGATTTTCGAGTGTGATGTGCCAACGGATCGGCACGTTTTCCATTTCCTGCGAAATCCCGGCCATGATTTCGAGCGGCAATTTTTCGCTTTCGTTCTCGTATTTGGTGAATTGCGTACCGATGTTTCGAACGACGAGTGCATAATTGATGTCGTTGTCCTCATCAACATAAATTCCGCCGATATCGACCGCGCCGCCAAACGAATGGTAACTTTCGAGCGAAGACGAAATCAGTTTCCCGCTCGCGCCGATGTGGAAATTCGAAAACGGAATATTGTAGGCGTAACCGAACGACAATGCGATCTCACTACCCGTAAACGTTGCCGTTTGCGCGCCGTCTTCGTCATAACCGTCAAATTTCCCGTAGTTGACATAGTTGATTCCCATCTGGAAAGTCTGCACATGCCGGTCGTACACATACGCATAAGATGCCGTCCCGTAAGTGACTTCGCCAAAATAACTGCCGTAATTCAACGACAAACGATTGTCCATTTCGGGATTGATCGCAGCCGGATTGAAATGCGCCTGGTTGACGTCGTAATCGTAAATGGTGAGGACTTTACCGCCAAGAGCGGCCTGTCGCGGAGAAGTCGTAAGATTCAAAAACCGGTAAACAGATTTTCCTCCAATCTGGCTGTACGCGCCAGCCGTCAATAAAATGAGTAGACAACAAAGGAATTTTCTGATCATGTAAATGCGGTTTCTGCAAGATATAACGCAAATGCGAAGATATTATTTTTAATAAAAAAACGGCCAATTAATTTAGCCGTTTTTTTTCATTTATCTCACAATGTTTTTGCGTTCTTGACTTTCTCGTCGGTCAGCGCATATTTGAGGACTTCGCTCATTTCCTTGACGTAGTGGAATGTGAGACCGTCGAGATATTCCGCCTTGATTTCGTCGACATCCTGCTTGTTTTCGGCGCACATGATGATTTCCTTGATGTTGGCGCGTTTGGCCGCAAGGATTTTCTCCTTGATGCCGCCTACCGGAAGCACTTTGCCGCGAAGCGTGATTTCGCCTGTCATCGCAAGGTGTTTTTTGACTTTTTTCTGCGTAAGCAATGAAACCAATGACGTCAGCATGGCAATCCCGGCACTTGGTCCGTCTTTTGGCGTCGCACCTTCGGGGATGTGGATGTGGATGTTGTATTTGTTGATCATTTCAGGATCGAGGCCGAGGCGTTCTGCGTTGGCTTTGATGTATTCGAGCGCGATGGTCGCCGATTCTTTCATGACCGTCCCGAGATTTCCCGTCATCGTCATCGTGCCTTTTCCTTTGGAAATCAACGATTCGATGAACAGGATGTCTCCGCCAACCGATGTCCACGCCAAACCCGTTACGACTCCGGCCACATCATTGCTTTCGGATTTGTCGCGTTCCATTTTCGGGACACCCAGAATCCTGACGATGTCTTCGTCGGTCAGTTTTTTATTGTATTCTTCTTCCATCGCAACCGATTTGGCCGCGCTTCTGATGACCTGCGCGATTTTGGCTTCGAGTCCACGGACTCCAGATTCCCTGGTGTAACCTTCGACGATTTTTTCCAATTGCCTTTTACCGATCGTCAGATCTTTGGCGGTGAGTCCGTGCGCAGCGAGTTGCTTTGGAAACAAATGTTGTTTGGCGATTTCGGTTTTTTCCTCGATGGTGTAACCCGACATTTTGATGATTTCCATCCTGTCGCGCAAAGCGGGTTGAATCGCACTCAGATTATTCGATGTCGCGATGAACATCACTTTCGACAAATCATACCCCATTTCGAGGAAATTGTCGTAAAACGAACTGTTCTGTTCCGGATCCAAGACCTCGAGCAACGCCGACGACGGATCGCCCTGGTTGCTGTTGGACAATTTATCGATCTCGTCCAAAACAAAAACCGGATTCGATGTCCCTGCTTTTTTGAGGCTTTGGATAATCCTTCCCGGCATCGCGCCGATGTAGGTTTTACGGTGGCCGCGTATTTCAGCTTCGTCGCGCAAACCGCCCAGTGAAATGCGCACATATTCGCGACCCAAAGCTTCGGCAACCGATTTCCCGATTGACGTTTTACCGACGCCCGGAGGTCCGGTCAGGCAAATGATGGGCGATTTCATGTCGTTGCGCAATTTCAGGACCGCGAGGTGCTCGATCATGCGTTTTTTGACATCTTCGAGTCCGAAATGGTCTTTATCGAGGATTTTCTGCGCGCGCTTGAGGTCGAAATTGTCTTTCGAAAATTCATTCCACGGCAATTCAAGAAACAATTCGAGGTAATTCCTTTGGATCCCGAAATCGGGCGCCTGCGGATTCATGCGTTGCATCTTTGACAACTCCTTGTCGAAATGCTTGGCTGTCTTTTCATCCCAATGTTTGGCTTTGGCCTTGGTGCGCATGTCGTCGATCTCCTGTTCGTGCGAAACGCCGCCCAATTCTTCCTGGATGGTTTTCATTTGCTGGTGCAGGAAATATTCGCGTTGCTGCTGGTCGAGATCAAAGCGGACTTTGGATTGGATGTCGTTCTTGAGTTCGAGTTTCTGGAACTCGATGTTCATGTATTTGAGCGTTTCGAGCGCGCGTTCCTTTAATGCATTTATCGTCAGCAAATCCTGTTTTTCCTTGACCGGCAAATTCATGTTGGATGACACGAAGTTGATCAGGAACGACTGGCTTTCGATGTTTTTGATTGCAAAAGTCGCTTCGGTCGGGATATTCGGGCTTTCCTTAATGATTTGTATCGCGAGTTCCTTGATCGATTCGAGAATCGCAAGGAATTCAGTATCGTGTTTTCCAGGGCGCTTTTCTTCTACTTCTTTGATGCTCGCCATCAGGTAAGGTCTTTCGGCAGTCACGGCGTCGATGGCAAAGCGTTTTTTGCCTTGGAGGATTACAGTAATATTTCCGTCGGGCATTTTGAGAACCCTTAAGATACGGGCAACGGTTCCGACGTTGTGGATGTCGTTTTTCGTAGGATCTTCATCTTCTTCATTTTTCTGTGCGACCACACCGATGATTTTTCCGGCGGCATTGGCGTCATTGATGAGTTTGATGGATTTATCGCGTCCGGCGGAAATCGGGATGACTACGCCCGGAAACAATACGGTGTTGCGCAATGGCAAAATGGGCAATGAAGCGGGTAATTCTTCGTTGAGCATTTCTTCTTCGTCTTCCGGAGTGAGCAGTGGTATTAATTCGGCTTCGGAGTCGAATTCCTGTAGTGACAAATTGTCAAAACTAAAGATATTTGAATGTGGCATATTTCAAAATAAGGGGTCAAATTGACATAAAATTCATAAATGGAGTAACAAAGGTAACGCAACTTCGCATGAATCCGATCGTAAAATCGACGTACTGCCAATTAATTCGTTGCATTAATTGGGGGTCAACTTTTATGCCATAAAAAAGCCCGAACGTCGATGTTTCGGGCTTTGCATATGCATTTCGTCGATTGGTTTTTTAATCGAAATAATCGTCATCGAGCGCATAACTGAAGTTTCCGGTGACCGTTCTCGTCTCGGTAACCACATCATCGATATACGTATACGTAAATTGGAAGTTTGCTTTGACCCTTCTGGTCGACATGTTCCATTCGGTGATTTCCAATGTCCCGGAACAATCAACCGCACTTGGATTGGTTGGAGACCACAACAGCATTTCTACATATGCCTGATCGGCATCGCCCCAGTTGTCAAACAAGGTATAAGTACCAACCGCCCACATGGTATCGGGGATGCGGATGTCGATTTGTCTTGAATTGGCTTCATTGATTACCGGATATTGGTTATCTGTTCCCTGGATCCAGGCGAAACGCGATTCTCCTACGGGCGCACCCGTATTGGATACCAATGTTTGGGCGCCGGTAATATTGTAGCCAAACGGTTTCATTGCGTTGAATTGCGATCCATTGATATTGGCATTCATAAACGGCGGCGAGTTGTCGATTGGCCCCGGCCCTACGCTGACGGCTGCGACAGTTATCGGTCCGGTCCAGTTGCTGTTGCTTGTTGGCGAACAATTGGTCCTTACGTAAAAGCTGTAGCCAACATTGGCCTGAACGCCCGTGATCGTTTTGGTTGGCGTTGTTGCCGATACGATCGTTCCCGAACCCAGTGCAAAACCTGCAGTTCCATATTGTACCTGCCATGAAGTTGCCGTGGCTGCGTTCCAGCTTACGGTAATTTCTGTATTTCCTGAAGATCTTGTTGCCGTTGCGTTTGTGGGCTGCGGACAACTCCCAATTTCTTCACCGACCGCAATCGGGCCCACCCAACTGCTGAAGGATTGCGCGTCGCAAACGGTGCGGATGTAAAATTCATAATTGGTTGTTGGCGTCAATCCGTTTACGGTTGCCTCCGTATCAGTAGCGGTAATCTGCGTTCCATTTCCTACTGAGAATCCGGCAGGTCCGTATTGGATTTGCCAAGAGCCGGTTCCCGCAGCAGCAGTCCAGCTTAAATTGACGCTTGATCCGCCGATAAAATCAGTCGACTCAAAAGTCAATGGTGCCGCACATGCATTCGGTTCTTCGGTATTGATTAATGCCGGATCGATTGGTTCATCATCACAAGAAATGAAGTTCAAGCCAATGAGAATCAACGATAATGCGATTAAAAGTTTCGATTTAGTCATTGTTGTTTGGTAATAGTTGAGATTTGGTATTTTTTGTAAAACGTTCCAAATATAATTAATTCATCGTTTGGATTACGAAAAAAAATTTACATTATTTTTATCGAAAGTGTAACATCGAAAAAAAACCGCTGTCCTTCGTTTAAATCATCATCATCTGTTGAGTTTAGCTAAACAAAATATCGAAGAATTAATATCGCTCTGCAAGCAAAAAGACCAAAAAGCTCAATTTGAGCTGTACAATCGCTATTGCAAGGCGATGTATAATGTGGCCTTGAGGATTGTCAAAGATTCACATTATGCAGAGGATGTGATGCAGGAAGGCTTCCTCAAGGCTTTCACTAAAATCGATGATTACCGTCAGGAAGTGGCGTTTGGCGCGTGGCTCAAGCGCATCATCATCAATTTCAGCATCGATTTTTTGAAGAAGACCAATGCGTATCGGGCAGATGATATTGAAAAAGTGATGTACAAGGTCGAAGACAACGATACGGCTGCAGCCGATCGCGACCTTGATTTCACAAGCATCAAGGCGACACAGGTGCTCAAGGCCATCGACAATCTCAAGGACAGTTACCGCATGGTGCTCACGTTGTTTTACATCGAAGGCTACGATCAGGAAGAAATTACAGAAATCATGAACATCAGCTACGCCAATTGCCGCACCACGATGAGCCGCGCCAAAGACAGTTTAAGAAAACAATTGCAAGAAGCATAAAGAAGGAAACATGAAAATGGAAAATGACAAAATGGATGACTTATTTGAAAAGTTACAAGGACAATGGGATATTCACGAACCGCATGAGGATCATTACGACCGATTCCTCGCAAAACAATCCCGCAGAAAATCCAAAGCCAACCGCTGGTATGCGCTGTCGATAGCCGCTTCGGTCTTGTTGATTGTAGGATTCTTTACCTTCTTCAATGACAATTTGAATAAGACGCCGCAAAACGCCGACCTGCAATTTGCCTCGAAACAAACGCGTGAAACCGATTCGATCTTTACGGCGATGATCCGATTGGAACTCGATAAGGTCAAGCAGAAAAAATCACCCATCAACGAAAAGATCGTAGCCGACGCGCTCGTACAAATGGAAAAGCTCGACAGGGATTACGAAAAAATCAAACAGGAACTGATCAAAAATGGCGAAAGCAAACAAATCATCCACGCGATGATCCGAAACCTCAAAATCAGGATTGCATTCCTCGAAGAGGTTCTGGAACACATCGAAAACAATGAAAAATTAAATGACACCGCTCATGAAAACACTATTTAATACACTTTTTCTTCTGTTGCTCGTGCCTGTCGCATTGGCGCATGGAAAAGAATTGCAGAAATATTCGAAGCAAAAAACGATCAAAAAAGCATACATCGTCAATTCTGACGCAGGAATCGACATCAGCAATTCCTACGGAAATGTCTACGTTACGACTTGGGCAGAAGACAAAATCGAGCTCGACATCCTGATCAAAGTCAGCAGCGACAAAGAAGATTGGGCGATCAAAAAGCTCAACGACATTGACGTCAACATCGATGCGCTCAAAAGCCTCGTCACGGCACATACCACTTTCGCGAACGGCGCCGGGAAGTCGAACACCAAGAACAACAGCATCGAGATCAATTACACGATCAAGATCCCCAAAAACGGCAGCGTCAAGATCAGCAACAATTATGGCGAAGTGATCACGACCGATTTGTTTGCGGCGACCAATATCAGATGCAAATACGGCAAAATCACATTGGGCAAATTGAGCGGCAGCACCAATTCGATTGACATCGAATACTGCAGCAAGTCGGCGATCGATTATGTCAAAACGGCCACGATCGACGCAGATTATTCGGGATTGAATGTCAACGATTTCGGCAATGTCGTCCTCAATGCCGATTACACCGACGTCAATTTCCGCAACGGCGACAACCTAAAATACGAGTGCAGCTACGGCCGGCTTACGTACGGAAAAGTCAACAATCTCGAAGGCAACGGCGATTACCTGACCGTCAATGTGGGCGAAGTGACCAACAACCTCAAGGTCAACACGAGCTACAGCAAGATTACGGTCGATAATGTGTCGGCCAAGGCCGGAAATATATTTGTCGATTCTGAATACACGACCATCGGAATTAGTTACAATCCGGCATATGCTTTCGATTTCGACATCCGACTCAGATACGCCAACCTCAAACACGGTGGCGATCTCGAGATCAGTTCCAAGCAGGAAACCAATACGAGCAAGAGCTACGAAGGTTTTTACAAGAAATCGGGCGTCAATAAAGTAACGATTGTGTCGGAATTCGGCAACGTCAACCTCAATAAGAACCAGTAATCGGCTATTCGTAAATCAATAAATTCAATTATCATGAAGAAATCAGCAATTTTAATCGGACTGTTTTTAGCAACCTTTTCAGCCAACGCGCAAAGTAAAATCAGCGGCAACGGCAATGTAACGACGAGAAAAGTCAACACCGAAAGTTATGACCGCGTCAATGTCGCAGGCTTTTACGACGTATTTCTCGTCGCGGGCGGCGAAGGCAAAATCACCGTGGAAGGCGAATCGAACCTCATCGAGCACGTCAGCGTCACCGTGGAAGACGGCACGCTCAAAATCGCCACCGAAAAAGGCAAAAAAATCAGCCCCAGCATGGGAAAAAGCATTGTCATAACGGTTCCGTTTGAAAGCCTCAGCGAAGTCAACCTGACCGGATCGGGCGACGTAAAAGGAAAAAACACGATCAAGGCGACCCATTTTGAAACCAAAATTACCGGTTCGGGCGATATCTCTTTGGATGTCGAAGCGTCGAAAATCGATGCGGAAGTTACCGGCTCTGGCGATCTGGTCATCAAAGGAAAAGCAGGGGAATTCAATTGCAAGATCACCGGTTCGGGCGATTTGAATGCCTTCGGACTCGAAAGCGGCAAAGTCAACTCGACTGTTTCGGGTTCGGGCGATTGCAAAATTACGTGCAGCGATTCGCTTGAAGCGCGCGTAAACGGCTCGGGCGACATCCAATACAAAGGCGATCCAAAACACAAGGACACTAAAGTCTCTGGTTCAGGCAGCATCACCAAAGCGTAATTAATTATCAATTACTTTCCTCGGTACACGCAACAGCAGTAATATGCCAATTAAAAAGAACATCGCCAGGAATACGATTGCCATCCGCGGACTGCCCGTAATCTGGTCGATGACTCCGTATACGCACATGCCGATGACGATGCCGATCTTTTCCGCCACGTCGAAAAAGCTGAAATACGACACGGTATCTTCGGTTTCAGGCAGCAATTTCGAATAAGTGGAACGCGACAAAGATTGGATGCCGCCCATCACAAATCCGATTAGGGTGGCCATGGTGTAAAATTCAATCGGCTGCGTGATGAAATAAGACATCGAGCACAAAACCATCCAGATGCAATTGATTACGATCAAAACCCTGATGTTTCCGAATTTGGCCGAAGCCTTAGAAGTAAGCCACGCGCCCAAGATCGCAATGAGCTGAATGAGCAGGATACAGATGATGAGCCCGAATGTGCCTTCATCCTTACTGCCCCACTGGATTTCCTGCGCCCCGAAATAAGTCGCGACGAGCATCACGGTCTGGACCGCCATGCTGTAAACGAAATAGCCGCCGAGGTAGCGTTTGAGCGGAATGTTCTCGCCCAATTGCGACCAAACCTTTCGCAGTTCCCGGAATCCGTTGAAGACTACGCCACTTGTGACTTTACCCGAATTCGCATTTCCCTTGGGCAGATAGATATAACTGTATTGGCTGAATCCGATCCACCAAATCCCGACAGAAATAAACGAAAAACGCATCGCTTCCATAGCATCGACCCCGAACGTATCGGGCATCATGACCATCGCGAGGTTAATCAGCAAAAGGATCGTACTGCCAATGTATCCGAGCGAAAAGCCCTTGGCGCTGATGGCATCCTGCTGTTCAGGATAGGCAATGTCCGGCAGATAGGAATTGTAGAACACAAGGCTGCCCCAATAGCCGATCAATCCCAGGAAATAAAAGACCAATCCCGGATAGATATTCTCTAGGTTGAACCAATACAACCCGATGCAAGAAAGGCCGCCAAGGTAACAGAAAAAACGCATGAACGCCTTTTTGTTCCCCGTATAATCGGCAATACCCGAAAGCAACGGCGACATGAACGCAACCACCAAGAATGCCGCAGCCGTCACAAAACTGATCAGTGCCGAATTCTTGACCGAAATCCCGAAAACCGTAATGTAATGCTGGTCTTTGGCGAATAATGCATTGTAAAATATCGGGAAAATAGACGATGCGATCGTGAGCGTATAAACCGAATTCGCCCAATCGTAAAATGCCCAGGCGTTGAGTAACTTTTTGCTTCCTTTTTCGAGATTTGCCATAGTGTTGTTTTGAGTGTACTAATTTATTTATTTTTTATTTGTAAAAACGCGCTTCAACGTTATTAAAATGCGTTCGTCGGTTTTGTTCGGTGAAATACAAAATGCGCTTTACATTTGAGCCTTAAATCACTGAAGATGAATCCTAAGTTTGCAACTGATAAAAACGCACACACCATGACTAAAAATATATACTTCCTTTTATTTTTTGCACTTCCGTTCATTTCAAGCGCGCAAGACATTGTTTTCGCCGACAGCTATTTCAAAAACGCCTTGCTCCAGTGCGACCCTGACAATAATATGGCTAAAAACCTCGACGGTGATTACTTTAAAATCGACGCCAACAATGATGGCGAGATCCAGCAAAGCGAAGCGGCCCAGGTCAGCGAATTGATGTTGGCCAGCCAGGAAATCGCTTATTTTAATGGCATCGATTATTTTACCAATTTAGTAAAACTCGACTGCACCAACAATGGCCGGACCGGAACGCCGCTCGGATCAGGCTCACCCATTTCACTCGATCTTTCGACGATGTCCAATCTCAAAACCCTGATTGCTCCAAGCAATAAGTTTTACCTCGGCATTGGCAGTTTTACCAATCTCGAGAAATTAAACATAAATTCTTCGGCAGGATTCAGCGGCACTCTAGACATGACCGCTTTAACGCACCTCAAATACCTCACGTGCGACCATTCCAACATCACGGGTTTGAACTTGAACGGACTCGTTGAACTCGACACGCTTACCGCCAGCCATAATGACATTGCCACAATCGATTTGAGCCAGTTGGCGCATCTTAAACTGGTTGATTTGTCATGGTCCGAAGTCACTTCGCTCGATCTGAGCAATCATGTTGAACTCGAAATATTGGATTGCCAGCACAGCGCCGTTGCTACACTTAATGTAAACGGATGCAGCAACCTTAAAAGATTAAAGTGCCAGAATTCATACTTAACCTCGCTTGATGCGGGAAATTTGTCGCATCTGGAAGAATTGTTCGCCAATTCGAGCGAGCTGGCCTCCCTGAATGTGACAGGCGACAACAAACTTAAGATTTTAAACGCTGAGTTTTGCCAATTGACGCAACTCGATGCGAGCAACCTGCCGCTTTTGGAAGAATTGCGCGTGACCGGCAACCAACTGACTTCTTTGAATATTGCCGGCTCGACACTTCTTCACCGCATTACCTGTGAAGGAAACCAATTGACGACTTTAAACTGCAATGACTTGGTGAATTTGCAATCATTGGTTTGTCACGACAATCCGCTCCAAACTTTATATATTAAGAACGGTGTCGATGAAGTAGAACTTTTGATCAACGAAAATACTTCATTGGAATACATTTGTGCCGACGCATCTCAAGTGACCGCTATACAAACGCTGATTGCGGACATGCATCCCGATTGCGTTGTCGATTCGAATTGCTTGCTTCAGACGGAAAAATTTACGCAGCAAAACGCGATTGCGCTTCATCCGAATCCGGCCCACGATATTTTGAATATTGAAACCAATGATGCGATCATAATTTCCAAAATCAACGTCTACAACTTCTTAGGACAATTGGTTTTATCATCTGATGCCAAAACCGCCATCGACGTTTCGGGATTGCAAGACGGAAATTATTTCTTAAAAATCACTTCAAATTCGGGAAGCATCGTCAAAAGATTTGTGAAAAATTAAGTCAAAAAAGCCGTTCGTCGTGTTTTTAAATGGTTCATCGTTTTTATTGTTGTAGTTGTGTAATGTGCTGTAATTTAATCTTCTGAAAAGCGGTATCATGAAAACACTTTATGCCATAGGAACGATGCTATTACTTTTTTCGGCGGCCCGTTCACAAACGATTGGCATCCCGGATTACAATTTCAAGCAGCGGTTGCTGCAGAGCAATGAAACCAATTTTATTGCCTGTGGCGCAAGCGGCAATTCGCTGAAATTGGATGCGAATGAAGACGGCGAAATACAATTCGACGAAGTGCAATCTGTTAAAAAACTCAACATCACTTGGTGGCACGAATACCCGATTTCTTCACTCGAAGGCATTTTGAGTTTTACGAATCTTGAAGAATTGGATTGCCACCGCGATGCGATCACCGCGCTCGATTTGACGGGAATGTCAAACCTTCGCAGGTTGGCCTGCAGCGACAACCACCTTGCCGGCGAAAGTTTGAAGCTGAACGGCTGCACCAACCTCGAATACCTCAACTGCAGCATGAATGATTTGACCGGACTGGATCTTTCCGACTGCCACAATCTCGTAGAATTGTATTGCCGAAGCAACGAATTGGTCAATCTTGATGTCTCGAATTGCAGCCAGCTTGAAAAACTGCACTGCCATGACAATCCGAATCTGCTTACGATCAATATGCAGAACAACAACCAGGAAAATTGGCTCAACCTGATGCTGAATCCGAACTTACAGCACATTTGCGCCGACGAATCGGAAATCCCGAACATACAGTTGATCGTGATCAATTATGCGTACAATTGTTCTGTCGATGATTCCTGCCTGTTCTTGAGAACCAATGCATTTGCCGCGGAAGATGCCATTTCGATTTATCCGAATCCTGTAAACAACATTTTGAACATCAATTGCGACAAGCCTGTTGAAACTGCGAACATTTACAACAACGTCGGACAATTGGTACTTTCTGTAACCGACAGGAAAGATATTGACGTCACGGCCTTGTCGGTAGGGAATTACTTTCTTAAGATTACTTCCGATACGCAAACCCAAACCCTTCAGTTCATCAAGAACTAATAAAAAAGCCATCCTCTCGAATGGCTTTTATTCTTTATTTTACTGCTTAGTGTTTTTTGCGGTCCTTATTTGAAATTGACTCCGAATTTTGCGGCTTCCGCTTTGGCTTGCGGAATCAGGCTCCTGATGTTGGCGATGCGCGTCGCATCAGACGGGTGCGTACTCAAAAATTCCGGCGGTGCGCCTCCACCCGATTGCGCCGACATCCGGCTCCAGAATGCCACGGCCTGGTCTGGATTGTATCCGGCGATGGCCATCAACGTCAAACCGATCATATCGGCTTCGCTTTCGTGGCTTCTGCTAAATGGAAGCATCACGCCCACATTCGAACCGATACCGTAATATTGCTGCCACATCTGTTGCTTTTCTGAACTCTGGCTGCTCGTGGCCACAGCGACTCCGGCAGCACCCAAAGCCTGCAATTGCGAAGCGCTCATGCGTTGCGCACCGTGATTGGCTAAAGCGTGCGATACTTCGTGTCCCATTACGGTCGCGAGTCCGGCTTCATCTTTGGTGATCGGGAGAATTCCGGTGTAGACTACGATTTTACCGCCGGGCATACACCACGCATTGACCGCTTTATCATCGACGAGTTTATATTCCCATTGGTAGCCATTGAGATAACCGGCCTGACCGTTGGCGTTGAGCCATTTTTCAGCGGCAGCTTTGATTTTCATTCCGACGTTCGTGACTTTTTGGGCATCGGTGGTGCCTGTGATGACTTTGTTTTCTTTCAAAAACTGGTCGTACTGCTGAAACGCAGAAGGAAACAATTGGTCGTTTGAAACAAAGTTAAGGCTTTGCTTTCCTGTGAATGGATTGGTCGCACAAGCGAAAGCCAATCCTGCAATAGCTGCTCCGGCTAATAATAAACGTGGTTTCATCATTGTTAAATTTTAACATTTGAACAAAAATACGATTTAATTATTCTGCCGTGATATGCAATTCCGTAAAATCTTTATCGATTAACAATGTTTTTCCGTCGAACGCAAGCGAATCGAAATCGGCGCGCTCATTATCAATATAAATGCGCTTCGCCTTAAACGGCAACGCATGCAGGTTGATTTTGTATTTCGAATAAGGAACGGTGAATTTGCCTTCCTTGAATTGCTGGATCACGAGGTTTTTATCGGTTCCCTTGAGTCGGAACGTCGACAAACTAAACCGTCCTTTGTTGTAATCGTAACCGTCCTGCGCATCTTCATACAACATCGAGGTTTCCTTGCCGAGCTTGAAATAGACGTCGAGCGTAATCTCATCAAACTGCAATTCGCCCACGTATTGCTGCACGGGATATTTCGGAATGATCGCGCCTTCCTTGATGAAAATCGGAATCTGGTCGTAATCGGTCTTGACCCAAAGTTCCTTGCGGCCCGAAACGAATTCGCCCGTCCAGTAATTGTACCAATTGCCCGTTGGCAGATACATCCTGCGGCCTTGCGCATTCGGCTCCAATATTGGGCAAACCAAAATCTGGTTCCCGAAAATGAATTCATCCGTGCGGTAATGGGTTTGCGGATCTTCCTGGTCGAAATACACGAGTGGCTTGAGCATCGGCACGCCATCGTTAATGTATTCCCAGAACATCGTGTACAGATACGGCAACAACTGGTAGCGCAATTCGACGAATTTCCGGGTAATATCGATCACATCGACGTCAAATGACCAAGGTTCCTGATCGCCGTGATCGCCCGAGGAATGCGTGCGGCAGAACGGATGGAATACGCCGAGTTGGATCCAACGTGCGTACAATTCGCCTGAAGGCTGTTCCGCAAAACCGCCAATATCCGAACCCGTAAATCCCATTCCCGAGATTGACATCCTTTGCATCTGGATATTCGCGATCCACAAATGTTCCCACGACGCCACGTTATCGCCCGTCCACGATGAAGTATATTTCTGCGCACCCGAATAAGCCGAGCGCGTAATGATGAATGGCCGTTTCGGATAGGCGAATTGCTTGACGCCTTCGTAAGTCGCGCGCGCCATCTGCGTTCCGTAAATATTGTGCGCCTTGCGGTGCGAGCACGGATTCCCGTCGTAATCGTGGCGCACGTCCATCGGGAAGGTCTTGCCCGGGACTTCCATCACGGCCGGTTCGTTCATGTCGTTCCACACGCCCTTGACGCCAATATCGGAAATGAGTTCCTTGAACAATCCGGCCCACCATTCGCGGACGGCGGGATTCGTATAATCGGGGAAATTGCATTCGCCGGGCCAGACTTTGCCCTTCATGTAAGGGCCGTCGGCGCGTTTGCAGAAATAATCTTTTTCGAGCGCTTCCTGGTAAACCGAATAATCCTTGTCGATCTTGATCCCGGGATCGATGATGACGACGGTCTTGAATCCGTCTTCGGCGAGTTCGGCGACCATCTTCTTCGGATCGGGGAAATATTCCTTGTTCCACGTAAAGCACCGGAAACCGTCCATATAATCGATGTCGAGGTAAATCGCATCGCATGGAATGCGCAGTTCGCGGAATTTGCTGGTAATCTCCTTGACTTTGCTTTCGGGAAAATAACTCCATTTGCATTGGTGGTAGCCCAGAGCCCACAACGGCGGCATTTCGGGTTTGCCCGTGAGGTGCGTGTAAGTAGTTACGACATCGGCCATTTGCGGCCCGTAGATAAAGTAATAGTTCATTTCGCCGCCTTCCGCCCAAAAGCTCGTGACGTTTCGGCGCTCGTGGCAAAAATCGAAAGAGGTCCGAAACGTATTGTCGAAGAAAATCCCGTACGCCTCCGTTTGGTGCAACCCGATGTAGAACGGGACGACTTTGTACAACGGTTCCTGATCCTTGTGGAAGGCGTACTGATCGGTTGCCCAATTCTCTACCCTTTTCCCTTTGAGGTTCGAATGCGACGCCTTGTCGCCCATGCCGTAAAAACTTTCGCCATCGCGCGACGCCTTGCTCATCTTGACGATATTTCCGCCAAACTCATAACTTTCTTCCCAATGGAAACCACGTTCGTCTTCCAAAATCACTTTGCCTTCGATATCGTGAAGCGAAATGCGCAAATCGGCTTTGTGGACTTTGCAGATGACTTTGCTCGTCTGGATTTTATAGTGGTCTTTTTCTTCCGTGACTTCGAGCGCGTTGTAACCGTGCGATTGCGTCTTGTCGATCGCATACGAGAAATCCTTGCTGAAATAGCCTTTGGTCGTATACCGGAAACGGATCATGCTGTCGCGCAGAATCGTAACCTTTAGGATGACATTGTTGTCGGTCGTAAAGTAAACGGAGTCGACGTCTTTGCTGAATCCAGTGACTTTGGAAGGAAACAGATCGCCTTTGTATTCGAGTTCGGTATTTGTGATCATAGGTCGTGATTTGGTTGGCTTTTTGCCAAAGTTCCAAACATACAAAATATCGCTGTGAACCTAAATGAAATTTGTGGATTTTCACGCAAACGTTGTCGTAAATCCTAGGTCGCTTTAAAACGAATATCCGGGCTTGATGAACGAATTTACGGTGATTTCCTGCGAATATTCATCTGCCTTTATTGGCATCAGATTTCGGTTACCTTTGGTAAGGTTTACTTTAAAAAATGCCAGACCAATGAGGAAAGTCTTGCTGCTTCTGAGCTGTTGCGTGCTTTCGTGCCAACAACAATCTGCCAAAAAAGTGGCGGTGGCGGCGGCAATGGAAACTCCGTCGTACATCAGCGGCAATAAGTCGAGACACCACATTGTTGAAAAATTCGACATCGGCGACATCAACAGCGATGACATCAAAGATACGGCGACGGTATCTTTCGATTTTGATTTCGACACCAACACGTTGGCTTGCCCGACACCCAATTGCACCATCAACGTCAGTTTTGGACCAGGCATTCCCGATCTTGATATCGACCAGACTTTAGGGATTTTTGTTAAAACCGCGCCCGACCTCAACCGCGATGGTGCCGACGATATCTTGTTGTTTTCAAGAACGTATGAAGGCAACTGGAATGCTATTTCTGCGTGCAGCTTGCTCAATGGCGAATGGGTTGAACTGGCACAAACCAAATGTTTCTTCACCGATGATCCCGATGCCGAAAACCGGATTGTCAAAATAAAAAACCGGTATTACCTTGTAGGCGACAGTTGGAACGACCGCGGAGGCGGCGTCATGGAACGGTCGGTCAAGGTGCCGATTAATCGCATCAAATAGAAGCTGGATTTCAAATGTCTTTTAATTCATCGGTAACCCTGCCGATTTTTCTTTGCGTTTATCGGTTGCGGAATTTCTACATAATTGTTGCTTTGACTCCTTGCCTATTTCGGGCAAATATTTTTTTTCGCATCAATGTCGGTGGTGTAAAAATTATATTAACTTTGTAATTCAAAGTACTTTTAAATTAAAAAATAATGAAACGGGAAAATAAATTGTCGGAACTCAATATTGACAAATCGCTGTTAATCAAAAAAATGCTTTTGGGTGCAGGAATTGCTTTTATGGTCATTGCCTTTTTTGTCCTTTCGGCCGGAGAAGGCAAACCCGAATGGGGAAATCTTTGGCAGATTCGTCCGCTGACCATCACACCGCTTGCCGGTGGCATTGGTGGTGCCTTTTACTATTTCATGGTGCATTGGCTGCATCTGCAAGGTTGGAAAAAAACATTGGCCATCGCATTTAGCCTTCTTGCTTATGCCGTTGCCTTATGGATGGGAATTATTTTAGGATTGGTAGGAACGCTGTGGAATTAAGCATTCCTGTACATCCACAAACATTTTTTTATGCAAGATTTTGTTCAAAAAGGTTCGATCGTCAGGAGCATATGGGGAAAAAGCGACACCATCTTATTTATCTTTGCCGGTGCTGCTGCAGAATTCGCGCTCAATAAGGCAGTCGACTGGCTGTATTTTACGGGAAAGTTGCCTTCCGATCCGTTGGGCCGGTTGTTTTCGACCGTCAGATATGCACGATGGATTGTTTTTTCGCCAATGGATGAGGCGAACGCGGCCATCGACAAGCTGCACCAAATTCACCAGGGTGTCGAACAAAGCCGCGGCGCTTCAATTCCGGATTGGGCTTACCGCGACGTATTGTTTATGCTCATCCACTACTCGATTGCTGCCTACGAATTACTGGAGAAAAAACTGACCGATGCCCAAAAACAGGAAGTATATGATGTCTTTTACCGTGTGGGCCTGCGAATGGGATTGAAAGAATTGCCTCCAAATTATACCGAATGGCTGCCCGTAAGAAAAGCACATTTGCAGCAAAATCTGCAACAAAGCATTTACACCGCCGACCTTTTCAAGCAATATAAAAAGCATCTTGGTGCAGGGCGATACAAAGTACTTATCGAAGGCCAGAAATTAGTGGTTCCAGAAGAGGTGAAGAAACTGATGCGCTTTCGTGGGTGCTCACTGCTTACGCCTGTGGTTCCGCTGTATAAAATGTCAAGACTGGTTCAAATGGATTGGCTGCTCAAGAAGCTCTTGCTTCCTGCGGCTTATGAAGATCAGATAAGGGAATTGGATGTAAGGAATAATTGAAGGCAAATCTATCTTCAAAATAAATCAACCGGGAACTTTTATCCGCGCCAACTTAAACCAACTACGGTCGTTTCCCTGCCTTCGCCTCAGCAACGGTAATTCCGGTTGGTTCGATATGTGTCGGATCCCAGCCGATCTTTACATTCGCTTTCCAATCTTTGTTTTTAATGGCTGCATCGACCGCCGCTCCAAGCGCTGCCGGCAATCCCCATTTGATGCCCGTAAGCAAATTCAGGCTGCGGCATACGTCGGCGAGGTTCAAAAGATATTCTTTGCGCGAGGCCAAAGGCGAATCGTCATCGAGCAGATCGACAGCCAAAGATTCTTTCGCGCCATTGGCTCCCGTAACGTTGTGAAAACCGTATTTAAGTTTGGAATTCCCGCTGTTGAAAGCCTTCAGCTGGTCGGCCGGGCTGCGGTATCCGTCCTGGATGCGTGGACGGTAGCCGCGTTTTTCCATTTCTGCAATCACTTTGGTTACACCGGCGCGGTATATTGGATAAAGTTCTGCGAGCCGGTCCGTGTTCCTTTGTTTTCTAGCTTGTTCGGTCATGATGTTTGGTGTTAATTGTTGGTGTTATTATTTTGGAGCCGCGGATTTGTAATCTACAATCCACACCTCGATCTGGCCTTTGGTACCGATTTTTCGAATCCTTGATTGGATACGACCTTGAACTGTGAGCCAAATAGACCATTTACCTCATCGGCCAAGATGCGATCTTCAGAATGAAAATACTTGATGCAATTGTAATATTTACCTTTTACGCGTTCAATTCCCGGGGCAACCCAACCTTTGTCGCGCAGCATTTTCTGAATTTCGATGGCCTGATGGCTGCGCGAACTGTCTGCATATTGGATGTAAACGATTTTCTTGACGAGTAGACTGATCGATTTCGACTGCTGCGCATCGACAATTTCTGAGACGGGCCCTATCGCTTTGAGGTTACCGTCAATTTCGGCAGGCACATTGCTCACTTTGTTGAGATCTCCAAGCGCCGAAAGGACCTTGCCGAGCGCAATCGTGTCATTCTTTTCCAGAAATTGCTGCGGAATCAATATTTTGTTGCGGTCGATTTTGGAACTGTCGCTCGCCTTGACCCTGTCGAATATCAGCGATTGCGCGAATCCGATCAGCATGGCCTTGTCCTGGGGCTTGAGTTCACCGTCTTCATTGGTGTTCCGAAGATACCTTTCAAGTGCCAAAAAGGCGTAATCGAATTTGAGGGTGGAGTTTTCATCTTTGCTGAGTTCCTTAATCAGGTTGCTCACTGCTGTTCCTTCTTCCTGGACGGCTTTAAAATTTTCGACTTTCGTCCTGATCATATCCGTCTGATACGTCACAACTGCGGTAAATATCCCTATGAATACCGTCGAGACAAACGTTCCTATGATTCCCATCTTTTCCCACACATCCCTTTTGGGAAGTGCGTTATTTGGATCTGATCCTTCCATTTAAATTATTTTACCGTTCTTATTGCGTCATTTGTTGCATTCCTAATCTCCAAAACTGTACGTCAAATTCAGAAATCCGAGGAGATTGGCATTCTCCGTATCGTATTTGATTGTCACCGGCAACCAAATCGAGTCGGTGATCCTGAGCCGGATATCGGCATTGGCCATGATCGTTTCGTCGTCTTCGGTTGGCAGCGCATTGCGGTAGATTTTATTGTATTCGCCGTAGAGTTTGACTTCAAAGTAACTTTTGTTTTGCTTGTTTGTGGCCAGCTTGAAATTGCAGCCCAGTTTCCCGTTGAATTCGTCGCGCGGTTTCGAAACCGCCAACGTATCGGCATAGGTATATTTTCCCCTGACATCAAGTTCAACGAATTTGCCACCCCACAGAAAAATCATTTCGGCATTGCCGCGGTTCACTTTCCCGTCACTGTCGGCTACTCCATCGGCCGAGACCGTCCATAATGGGGCATTTGCTATCTTTTTGTAATGCGCCTCAGTAAGTTTCGCGATGGCATTGGTCACGTCGCTCGATTTTTTGAACGACTTGCCTTTCTTTACGAAATAACCGCCGGGAACAACAATAAGGCTGTCGAGGATTTTGGTGTATTCATAATACAGCTTTTTTGCTTTTTCATCGGCCGGAATGGTACCTGCCCAAACCGCTTCGGTCACGTTGTTGATGACATTACCAGGATCGTCGACGATGCCATTGGTCTTCATCATCAGCGTCGAAAATTCTTCCTGCAATGAATCGACTTCCGTATGCGTCACATCGATGAATTCCTTGTCCCTTTTATTGAGGATCGCATATTTAATTCCGCCCGAAATCCCATTGTACTTGTACTTTTCGGTCAGGTTCATTTTTACGTTGAGTTGGAAATTCCTTAAAAACGTGATGCTTTCCCTCGATTTGGCATGCAGCCTTGCCTCGTCGTATTTCTTGTAAAAGGCGAATAGTGTCGAATTGAATTCTACCGCATTTTCTTCGTTCGAAAGGTTCTTGAGCGCCAATTGGTAAAATCCGCTCAAAACATCATTGAGGTTTCCCGACCGTTTTTGTTCGACTTCGGGAATCTTGTCAAAATCCTGCGCAAACAGTCCCGTTGACGCGAGCAGTAAAACCGCAAGTACCGATTGTTTTATTTTCATGACTGTTTGGTTTAATTGATTTTGCCTTTGTACACGAGCGAATAATTGGGCGCTGCCGAAGATTTTGCCCCAGGATTGGAAAAATCTCCCGTGATATCAACATCGGTTTTGTCGTTCTTTTGGTTCATTCCCGCGATTGTAATCGTGTAATCGCCATCGGGCACTTCAAATTCCTGGTCGAACGACCGCGGGCTCTTGTACTCATAATCATCTTTGTCATTGGTTTTACTGTCGATGAAAACCCGGATTGGTTTTGGCGGGTAGACGTTGCCAACCGTTACTTTAATTCTGATGCGTCCCATAATTGTGTTTGTTTGATTGTTTACTGTTGTTTGATTTTCGGCGGCCTGGTTTTGTAGTGTCGGGGGTTTTCAATATTTCTTGTGCTCCCAAGTATCCGACAATCTTTTATAAATCCATTTTTTGAAATCCTGGTTGTCATAAATCTCTCCGAGCAAGCCGATTGGTTTTGAATACAGTGTGTCGCTTTCAAAAATGGCTTTCCAGTCGATGGTTGTTTCGGGATCGCCCGCAAATGTTCCCGCTTTCGCTATGACCTTGAGGAACTCATAGGCAATCAATCCCTGCCCGATTGCCGTCGGATGCACGCCATCAAGGCTGAACAATCCACCGGCTTTGATTTGCCTGTCGCGCGTAACGCCATAATAACGCGAATCTACTTTCGGATAGGCATACTTGAAATATTCGGGGAATTTGTAATCGGGTACATAATTGTTCCTTTTCAACGCCATTTCAGAAAGCGCATTGGAAATGTCTACCAGATAAAAACGTTTGCTGCCCACTTTTGCATTGGCCGCCGCAACGAGTTCCTGGATGATCCTGTTGTATTTTCGGATGCAATTGTCGATGTGAACCACCTGATTCTGGTTGAGATGATTGAGCGTGACATCGAAATTGTCCTCGAAAAGAAAATAGGGATAATATTTCCCGTACGAAACGGCGCGCATTTGTTTTTCGGCCAACTCAGAAATATCCATCGGCGCCGGATTATCGGAATCGACAATCCATTCTTCCACCTCCATATCGACCCTGCCTGCCTTCTCCACCGCTTTGATCAATGGGCAAATCGTCACGAGCGGAATCGTTGCGATAAAAACTTTATAATTGGTGTTGTTGACGTTATTTTCCATGATGTCCACTACCTTGTCGAGCATGAACTGATATTCCGCCCTAAAGTCTTCCGGATGCCATAAATTCCAGCCCCTGCGCAATCTTTCGTCATACGGAACCGAGTCTGGCCCGTCTTTGAATGCGGTGCCATCCGAGGAAGTCTGATTCACCTTGAGGTCGAGAACCGTTCCCAGCGCATTGTTGGCACCAAGCCATAATATGACATTTTCGACGCCTTGATCGGTGTGGTGCTTTTCGAGCCAATCCAGTTGGCTAAAGCCCGATTCGGTTGCGCCTGAAGCCAACACGCGAAAGCCTGTACGGTGAAAAGACTCGCTCACCAAGCCAAATTTATTATCGCCGCCCTGATCTGAAGTTTTAATGTAATCCTCACATATTTTCGCGGTGAGCTGCCACGAATTCGAAACATCGAACCCGCGCACCGAAACATTGTGAAAGGGAAATTTCTCGACGCAACGCGCCAAACTGCCTTCGCCCCTTTCGTAATAATCTTCAACGTCGTCGAGGTATTGGTTGATCAGCAACACCGCCCTTGTCCATTCGAATGGTCCCGAAATATCGGTATCAAGCCGGCGCTCGAGTTTACGGAAAACGGTCTCGATATCAAGCGGATGCCCGCCTTTTTCCCATTTTGGAAAAGAATAATCCTGCGCGTTCAGTATTGCCGACAACAAGGTCGAATAGCATTGGTCTGTTTTTGCGGCAGCACCCGACATGAAACCTTGCGATATGCTGTCGCCGATGGTGAATAATTTTACTGGCATGACGATTTGTTTTGTTTGTTGTTGTGATTCAGACTTGATAATGTCTGGCAATAAAATCATACGCGTTCTTGTACATGATTTCATAAATGACATCGGCTGCATCTCGGCCTTCGGGTTGCGGAATGACTTTGACCGATTGTTCCCAATAATCTTCCAGGTGCTCGATCAGGTTGTTGTAAAGCACGCTCAGTGAAGTAGCGTCCGGATACGTGTTGAGCGGATTGATGATGCCATCGTAATCACTGCCGAGTGCAATGCATTTCCACGGATTTTCAGTATACCCTTTTTTATACGAATATTCGGCAATCGCAACGATCTGTCGCCAGAAATAAGCCGCATCCTTAAAGCTTTCTCGCCCCGGATGCAACGCGCCCTTGACGGTTTTCATGAAGCGTTTGTCATTGTATCCGAGGATGCGCTGGTCCATTTCGAGCCCGATGATGCCGTGGGTCTTATAAATCATATCCAGATCGTCGAGGTCGAGGTTGATTTCAAGCGCCTCATCGAGCGCAACTGCACCATGGCTGCAAAGTACCGGAATATTCTGGCCGGCATAATCGGTAGCCAAAATCTGGTAATACGCCTGACGCGCCTCCCTCGACATGTGCTTGACGTCAATCAGGATGCGGCGTTCATTGTCGTTTTTGAGCAGCAAATCAATCATTTGCCGCCCGATGGCACTGATCGGCGGCAATTGATCGTAACTCGTATGTCCGTAATCGCGCATGCCGTGCAACTGGTCGAGCAAGTTGCCGCTCATGTCAAAAAGACTGCGTGCGTGTGTGCAAAGTCCGTTATAGAAATGGTGTGCCAACGTGACAAACAAAGGCGGCGAAAGCCAATTCTTGACAACAGCCACATTGTCTTTTATATTTTTCCACTGCGCGGGATCGCTCGGATTGTTTCCATCGCAAAACGCGTGACAGCCTTCTATGCTTGGGATAATCTGCAGGTTCACCGGCGTATCGATCGATGACGCATCGGGCATCATGCGGTAAGTATAACCATTGACCTGCGTGCCGTCGAGACAACTCAGGAACTCGTATTCTTCGCACAAATCCTTGAAGTAATTGAATCCGGGCGCCTTGACATTGTTGATGCGGTTCTTGCCGAACATACTCGTGAAGTCGGCCAAAACCACTTCGTATTTCTTGAATGTGCCTTCCTTGAAATTGAAAAATTCCTTTTCAATCGGATACAGCGATACGCATGCGATCTTGACCTGACCGTCTGCGAGCGACTTGAAATCGCTTTGGCGGTAGCGGCAAATACCGAGCGCACCTTCAACCCTGAGGTCGCTGCGGCTTCGGTAATCGTAAAACCAGATGCAGGACGAATTGGTAAAGACAGTCCGGTCATTGTTGGGATAAAAACTGTTCCCATACGGCTTGAGCGTCGAATGGATGTGCAGGTCGATAATGGGTGTCGATGTTTGCATAATATTGGTTTTAATATCGGCAGCAGCCACCAATCTTTTTGATCGCAGTTGCAGGATGTTTCATTTGTATTGGGTCTGGCGGGGTTGGCCAGTAAACGGCCTGCACAAATATGCAAGCGTTTGAAAGTGTGGCATTAAGTATGGTTTCTGGCAAAACCTTGACGAATATAATTAAAAAGATGATTCAACCTTGTTAGAAATGTTAATTTTTTTAACAATCCCGTCACAATCAGTCGCTTTACCCGAAATTTCCGCATTGTATCGACAAAATGAGGGATGATTCGGCAGACTTTTTAAATTTGGAATACCCAATCTTAAAAACGCTATTATGAAAACGCTCGCCCCAAAAGAAGGTTTGTGGATTATGGTTGAAGAGCCAATCGACGAGCCTACAGAAAACACCCAGCCGGCCGAAACCGATTCGTTTCGCGACAGTTACGATTATTTTCCCGACTTTGGGATTTAAGATATAGGGAATCCGGCCGCCACATTTTTTGCTTGGTTTGTCAGGTGTCAAAAGATCACGTCCTTATATGCGAATAGAAGATTTCTTCGCAGTGGAAGTCGGGTTCGTTTCAGCTATAGTGAAATGCGCAAAGCCTGTTTACCTTGTCGCTCCATTATCATTTAGGTGTTAAAAACTCAATCCGGAATGTTGTGCCCCGGTTGACTTCGCTTTCGATCGAAACCTTACCATTTAACATTTCAACCTGGGTTTTGACCATAAATAAACCTATGCCTTTGCCTTCAACATGTTGGTGAAACCTTTTATAGAGCCGGAAAACCTGGTCCTTTTTGTGCTCAAGATTGATTCCTATGCCATTGTCGCTGAACTCTATCATAATCCCTCCTGGCGTCGGCGTACTTTTTATTACAATGTGTGGTGCATGGTCTGGTTGGCGGTATTTGATACTGTTGGAAATCAAATTGTAAAAAATACTGTACAGGTAACCTTTTACAGTCGATAATCCTTCGGCCGCACGAAAATCGGTGTCAATCCGGACATGCTGGGAGTCGATCAGATTGATAATCCCCATCTTGATGCTTTCGACGAGTCCGGAAAGATCTACATATTCCTTGTTTTCGATAATTTCTTTTTTCATTTGCAGGATACCACTCAAATCGATTATCACTTCATCCAACCTGTTGATGGATGAAGACATTTCTCTTTTGATCATCGATACAATTTCGGGTGGATATATTCCTTCATTGAGTTCCTGGGCCAGTCCCTTGATATTTGCAACTGGAGCACGCAGATTATGTGATACAATATACGAGAATTGCTCAAGGTCTTTATTTCGTTGCGCCATGTCCTCGAGCATCTTAATACGCTCGGTTTCGGCCTGTTTTTTTCGCGTAATGTCTTTGAAATACACAGACAAACCATCGCCCGATGGGTAGGCACTCGCTTCGTACCAGCGGTCAACTTCCTTAAAATAATCTTCAAAGTGAGCAACCGTGCCTGAAACAATAGCATCATGCTGCTTTTGATAAGCCAAAGTCCCGATCGAATCAGGAAAAATATTCCACAATTTTTTGCCGATGATTTGTTCTTTTGGTGTATTTGTGAATCGTTCTGCCTCTTTGTTCCAATACGTAACAATCCAATTTTTATCTACCGCAAAAAAGGCGTCACGGATGCTTTCCAATATGACTATTTTTTCCTCGGCGGCCTTTAACGCTGTTGCTTCGGCCATCTTTAAATCTGTAACGTCATGCGCTACGCCATTAAGTCTAACCGCCGTTCCTTTTTCATCGAATTCAGGCTGGGCTTGCGAATACAGATAACGAACCGACCCGTCCTTGCGGATAATCCTATGATGGAAAGCCGAACTGTGGTTATTGATGAATGCTTCTTTACTAATCTCTTGAACATGGTCGAGGTCTTCAGGATGAATGTGGGAGATCCATACTTCATAAGACTGGATCCGCTCGTTTTCGGGTATTCCGTAAATGCGTAGCGCTTCTTCTGACCATATTGCAATTCCAGTCGACAGATCGAGTTCCCAACTGCCTACATGGGCAATGGCCTGCGCCTGGCTCAATCGCAATTCTTTGTGCTGCAACGCCTTTTCTGCTTCGGTTCGCCTGATGTCTTTTTCGAAAACGTCGAGTGCAAATGATATATCGGCGGAAGCTTCGCTAAGCAATGCGATTTCCTGCACGTTAAAAAAATTCTTTTCACAAGAGTACAAGTTGAATGTACCAATGGTTTTGCCTTCTTTTTTAATGGCAAAAAAAATCGCCGATTCAAAACCACGGCCTGCCGCATAGGCATTGAACTCAAGGTTTGATCTTTTTTCTATTTCGGGAACCACATAAAAATCTTCCCCGTTAAACACATGGGCCATTGGGCCGTCACATTTATAGCTATAATTGTCAAAATATGCTAAATCTGCCTCCTGTGCGCCCGCACTTGCCTGCATGATTACTTGACGTGTATTGGGTTTAGCTACAGCTATCCAGGCAAATTGGAATTTGCCGTAATCAATAGCTATCTTGCACACTGCGTCGAATAGGGCCTGTTCGTCCTGAACATGTACAATCGTTTGGTTGACCTGGCTGATGAAATTGTACAGACGGTTGCTATAACGCAGACGGTCTTCGGATTCCTTTCTTTCTGTAATATCCCTGAAATTGTCGACGATGCCTCCAATTACAGGATCATAAAGCATGTTGGTCAATGTACTTTCGATCCACCGCCAATCACCCAGTTTGTGTTTTATACGCGCAACGAACTTTGCGGGTCGTCCTGTATGAGCAACCACGTCCGCGATGTGTTGCTGTACTGCAGGCAAATCTTCTGGATGGATCCAGGACGCAAAACCCATTGCAATAGCTTCTTGCTGGGTGTAACCCAATACGTTTTCTATAGCGGGCGACAGGTACAGAGGATTACCCTCGGCCGATAGGATCGCAATTCCGTCGGCACTCCGCTCAATCAGCGTGCGGTATTTGTGTGCATTTTCCAATACCTTATCCTGTGCAAGTTTGCGTTCGGTCACATCGCGGAAATGGGTAACAATACCTCGAATAGATGGATCGTGCAATAAATTGGTGATTGTAGCCTCCACCCATCGCCAATTGCCATCCTTATGGCGGCGGCGCGATATTGCGTACTCGTAGGATACGCCAGGATTTGCTATGGCTTTAGATTGCGTCTCGACAACGCCTTCCATATCGTCTGGATGTACTAAGGAGCCAAGGCTCAACTGCATCAATTCAGTATCGTTATAACCCATTACTTTTTTTATCGAAGGGGATATATAGGATGGGTGGCCATCAGCCGACAGGATAACAATTCCTTCATTTGCGAGTCCGAACAGCGTATGGAATCGGTCTTCACTCAGCCTCAACATTTCATTCGCCTGCTCTAAATCCTGATGGGGATTAGTAGGCTTTTCTTCCAGTAGGTTCATTCAATTTTCTTAGGGGCTGCGAAATTGGGCAAAATTTTTTATGAAATGGCTAATTTAACATGCAAATCGATGAAATACATAACTTTACTCCTACTACGCAACTTTAATTGATCCGGAAAAATCAAACATCCCGGGTAGTCGACCCAAGCAAGTCCCGGGTGCATAAACTAGGTCTTGCACTTGACTATTTATCAATTGAACATCGAAAGACATTAAAAAACTAATATTTTGGCATTCGTGCCTGATTTGTATTATTTTTATGCCTGCATTATGCAGCAATCGATAATACGTAAAATCTTCACTATGCCAAAGAAGAACCGAATCATTTTGATCGCCCTGATCGTATTGAACACCATCGTTTTATTGGGCCAAATTTGGCCGGAAGGTGCTCCGCCATTCGCCAGGATCGTCAACATTGTATTTCTGATCGGAAGTTTGCTGTTCTTTTCCTCATCGGTTAAAAATGCGCGAAAAGATTAATTTTTAAATCCCTATGGAAAACAAATCGCTGTCGATCCGCCCGTTTGTAGGCGCGCAAAATTTCGAAACCTCCCGCCGTTTCTACCAGGATTTGGGTTTTGAGGAAACGGTGCTTTCGCACAATCTATCGGTTTTCAAGATGCACGATCTGGCATTTTACCTGCAAGATGCCTACGTCAAGGATTGGATCGACAATACCATGGTTTTTATGGAAGTGGAAAATGCCGATCGTTTTTATGACGAACTCGTGGCTTTGTATCTTCCGGCGAAATATGAAGGTGTCCGACTTACGCCCATACGCCATTCCGATTGGGGAAGCGAATGTTACCTGCACGATCCATCGGGAATCCTGTGGCATTTTGGCGCGTTTAAAAAGTAAGTAGCCATGGAACAACTACGCCTTGCATCCGAACGCCTGCAAATCCGCAATTTAAAACCCGAAGACCTCGACAATTTTTACGACTACCGCTCCAATCCCGAAATTACGAAATACCAAAGTTTCGATGTGATGACACGCGAACGCGCAGTCCGCTTTATCGACAGTCAGAAAGACAAATTTTTTGGATATGCGGGTGAATGGGTACAATACGGAATCGAAGACAAAACGCTTGGGGAACTGATCGGCGACTGTGCCATCCACCTGAACGCCGACGATCCCCGGATTGCCGAAATCGGGATTACGATTTCACATTTGCACCAAAAAAAGGGCTATGCCAAGGAAACGATGCTGGCTTTGCTCCGATTCCTGTTTGACGAGCAAAAAATCCATCGTGTCGTCGAAATTGTCGATGCGGAAAATGAAGGCTCGATCGCGCTGATCAAAAGCATCGGATTCCGTCAGGAAGGTCATTTCATCGAAAATATTTTTTTCAAGGGAAAATGGGGAAGCGAATTCCAGTTTGCGATGCTGCGGTCGGAATGGGAAAACCGAACCCTGTTCTAACACAAATTGCACAGATTTTCACGGATTTGACAAGCATCCATCTGTGAAATCTGTGCAATTTGTTTGGTTTGCTTACTATCGTAATCTTACCCCATCTTAAACACCACCACTGCCAACGGCGGCAAAACAACAGCAGCCGAAAATTCACGGCCGTTCCAAGTTTCTTTGTCGATCTTGATCGCCTTGGAATTGGTCACGCCGCTTCCGCCATAATTCGCATCATCGCTGTTGAAAATATGGGTAAGCTTGCCTTTTTTGGGCAAACCGATGCGGTAATCCTCACGAACGACGGGTGTAAAATTACAGACCACAACCAAATCTTCCTTGGCATTTTCGCCTTTGCGCATGTACGACATGACGGCGTTCTGATGGTCGGAATAATTGATCCATTCGAAACCTTCGGCGGTGAATTGTTTTTCATAAAGCGCCGGATTCGATTTGTACAATTGATTCAGATCGGTAATCAGGTTCTTGACGCCGCTATGGAAATCATATTCGAGCAGATGCCAGTCGAGGCTGCCTTCGAAATTCCATTCGGCGCTTTGCCCGAATTCGGAACCCATGAATAATAATTTCGCGCCCGGATGCGTAAACATGTAGCCGTACAACAACCTGAGATTGGCGAATCTCTGCCATTCGTCGCCCGGCATCCTTCCGGCAATCGAGTGCTTGCCATAAACGACTTCGTCATGCGACAGCGGCAACATGAAGTTCTCACTGAACGCATACGTCATCGAAAATGTCAAGTCGTTCTGGTGGTATTTTCTGTAAACCGGTTCTTTCTTGAAATATTGCAGCGTATCGTGCATCCAGCCCATCATCCATTTCATCCCAAAACCGAGTCCGCCCAGGAATGTCGGGCGCGACACCATCGGGAATGACGTACTTTCCTCGGCAATCGTTTGTACGCCTTCGAAATTCGTATAAACCGCTTCGTTGAAATCCTTGAGGAAACTGATCGTGTCGAGGTTTTCGCGTCCGCCGAAAATGTTCGGTTCCCATTCGCCATCATTCCTTGAATAATCAAGGTACAGCATCGAAGCCACGGCATCGACGCGCAAACCATCGATGTGGTAATTTTGCAACCAGAAAATCGCATTCGAAATCAGGAAGGAGCGCACTTCATTGCGGCCGTAATTGAAGACGAGACTTTTCCAATCGGGATGATAACCCTTGCGCATGTCGGGATGTTCGTACAGATTCGATCCGTCGAAATACCCGAGCCCGTGCGCATCGCTTGGGAAATGCGACGGCACCCAATCCAATATCACTCCGATTCCGGCCTGGTGCAATTGGTCGACGAGCACCATGAAATCCTGCGGTTTCCCGAAGCGCGACGTCGGCGCGAAATAGCCCACGAGCTGGTAGCCCCACGACGGATCGTACGGATATTCCATCACGGGCATGAATTCGACATGCGTGAATCCGGTTTCCTTGATGTATTTTACGAGTTCATCTGCGAGTTCGAGATACGTCAGGAACTGGCCTTCGGCGTTGCGTTTCCACGAACCCAGGTGCACTTCATAAACCGAATAGGGTTTGTTGAGCGCATTGGTTTCCTTGCGCGTGTCCATCCACTTTTTATCTTTCCACTGGTAATCGAGGTCCCATACAATCGACGCGGTTTGCGGCGGATGCTCGCAATACAGCGCGAACGGATCGGCCTTTTCAGTGATGGTGCCGTTGTTGTTCGATTGGATCTTGTATTTGTAGACCGTGCCCTTTTCGACACCCGGGATAAAACCTTCCCAGATTCCGGAGCCGTCCCAACGCACCCTAAGCGGGTGTTCGCCCTGGACCCAATAATTGAAATCGCCGATGACCGAAACCGATCGTGCGGCCGGCGCCCATACGGCGAAATACGTTCCTTTGACTCCGCCCACTTCCGTCAGGTGCGCGCCGAGTTTTTCGTAGAGCCGGAAGTGTTTCCCGGCTTTGAAGAGGTTGATGTCGAAATCGGTGAAAAGCGAGTGTGGCTGGACTGGGTTCATGTTTTTTTATTCCTTTTTAATGAGTTCTTTCGATTCTGATGTATTTTACTTTTTCAGCATTTTCAGTTCCTTCATAGATTTCTCCTTGATTATGCCTTAGAACATTAATAAGATTATTTTCTTCAAATCGTCCGTTTATATTCCTTGAAATCAAAACTTTGATAAATAAGTATGTGTTTGCTTTTTTATTATAATTAAATTCTGTGATGATGTATTTCTTATCCCTTTTTCCGTCGATAATTTCATAGTAATCGCTATTCGAAATAAAAATATCTGTTTCATTACTCGATGATCAATATGCTTCCAATGCCCATTTAAAAAAGTAACGTCGTTCATTGCCAGAATTTCTTTCTCAAATAAACTACTTTTATTGCTTTCCTTTTGTAATTCGCTTTGTAACTCTGTGACTTCTAGCGATAATTTGTTAAAGATTTTATTTTCCAGATCTATACCAATTTTAACGGGATAAGTATTAAAAATTTTAATCCCTGTCTTCAACCATGGATATCCGAATGTATATAAAATTGAACAAAATAGAGGCCAGCCCCAAGTACATTTTTCCGACAGTTTATTTGAAATAAATTCAAAAATTGATCTGCATCCTTCTGCGTGAATTTCTTTGGTATCATACCATATCAATGCTATTGAGATTTCCCAATTAAAAATTACCCAACCAGTAACGAAAGAAAAAATTAAGGGGCTGGTAAGCCTTTCTTTGATGTTATCCAATATCTCAGAAAACTTATCCATAATTATTTCTTGACAAAAATCCGATAACCAATATACGACAAAACCACGATCCCCAAAGTAATGCAAAGGCTAAACGTATCACTGATGGCAAAACCGATGAACAATGCGATGGTCACCAATAGTGAGGTCCATGTCGTAAACGGATAACCGAAAGCTTTGTAAGGCCTCGGCAAATCAGGTTCTGTTTTGCGCAAACGGATCAGCGAGGCAAACGCAAATCCCGTGACAACGGTCATCATGACAACGGCCAATCCAAACAACGTTTCGAACGAGCTGACCAAAATGAGCACGAACGCAAATGCATAACAAAGCAAAAGTGCATAATAAGGCGTCCCTCCTTTGTTGACCGTTGTAAATTTGGATGCGAAAAATCCGTCGCGGCTCAATCCGAAAAGGATTCTCGGCGGAATCATCATGTAGGCGTTCAAAATACTGACGAGGGAAAAGATCGCCACCGATGTCATCAAAACCCCGCTCCACTTTCCGAACGCAAAAGCGGCGGCATCTGAAGCGGCCAAAGGGGATTTTGCAATTTCATTTACCGGAAGTGTGTGCAAAATGGCGGCGTTGATCAATACATACAAAACGGCAATGGCACTGGCGCCTAACAGGTATGATCTCGGAATATTTTTCGCGGGATCGCTGTCTTCTTCGGCAAAAAACGAAACCGACATCCAGCCGTCGTAAGCGCCCATAATGAGTTGCAGCGATTTGAATACTGCGATAAAAATGCTTCCGGTGATCATTGAATTGTTGATTTCGCTTGAAGGCGCCGGTTGGTGCAGGATGCATCCGACAATCAATACCAGGAACAATACGATTTTGATGGCGCTCGTTACTTTTTGGATGGCACTTCCGCTTTTTACGCCAGGCAAATTAAAAAGCGTGAAAAGCGTCAGGAATGCTACCGCAATCCACTTGTCGTTGCCCGCCAATTCAGGGAAAATCAATTCTGTGTATTCACTCAATACGATACAAAAATAAGCCGGCGCGATCGCGTTGGTCAGAAAATCAAACCAACCGTTCACAAATCCCGCATAATTCCCGAACGCGCGCTTGATGTAATTGTAAGCGCCGCCGGCTTTGGGCAACATGGTCGTCAATTCGGCATAAGAACTTGCCGAAAGCACAATGTAAATACCGATCAATACCCAACACAACAGGATCATATCTGCATTAGGAATGTATCCGGCAATGGTTCCGGGCGTACGTAAAATTCCAACGCCAATCGTGCTTCCAACGACGACTGCGAGTCCGAATGCCACGCCTAAAACTTTGCGAAGACCTGTGGGCGTGGTAGTTTGTCCCATAATTATCGGTTAAATTCCATGATGCTCGCAATTCCCGTAAGCGGAATCACAGCCCAGCGCGGACGTGAGTTGAGTTCGTATCCCAATTCGTAGACGGCTTTTTCAAGGATGCAATATTTGAGCAAGAAGTCGATTTCATTGCGGTAGCCGATGTTCAGGTTTCCGGCCTGCGCGACTTCGGTGTACGTATTGATGAACACGCCGACGAAATATTTGAACAAAATTTCCGCGGCCTGAAACAATTCTTTCTGCTCGAACGGATATTTGTCTTTGTTGTTGAAAATTGTCGCGTAAATCGCATAATGGAACGATCGGAACATGCCCGCCACGTCTTTCAATGGCGGTTGCTTGACCTTTCGGTCGCGGATCGTACTTTCGGGTTCGCCTTCAAAATCGAGCAGGTAAAAATCGTCCCCGTTGACCAAGACTTGCCCGAGATGGTAATCGCCATGGATCCGGATGCGTTCCGATTTCATTTTCGTCCAATCGAAATCGAGGAAAATCTTGCGGATTTCTTTTTTATTGTCGAGGAATTGGTTCGCGAGTTCGAGCGCCAGTCCGTCGAGCTTGTGCAGGTTGTTCTCGAGAATGTTGAGCCGGTTCTGGAATTGGTACGTCAGCCGGTTCTTGAGCCAAACGGTATAATCGCCGTTGTAGGTCGTTGGCGTAAAAGCCGTGTCGTGGATGTCGCTGCCGAGCGCAATGTGCATTTCCGCCGTACGCGTCGCCAGAGTATGGATGCGAAGGAAGATGCTGAGTCCGGCCCAATCGATGATTTCATGCGGCACTTCATTGATGCGCAATCTCTTGAACAATTCGACATCGGGCAACTTGGCGATCTTGATTTTCTTGTTTTTGAGGTTGTCGAAGATACGGTCCATTTCCTCGAGCATGAATTGCCACGCGTCGCCTTGGTTCGGAACCAATTCCTGCATCAATCCGAGCGTAATATTGCCTTCGGTCAATGCAACACTGATGCTTCCGGTATAGGCGGGCGAACTTTTGAAATCCATTCGCTCGGTCAGGAAACGGCTGATTTCATAATCGGGATTCGTGCTGATGTAAATGCGCCGGAAAATCTTAAGGACGAAAGCATCGTTGTAAATGATCGACGTGTTGCTTTGTTCAACGCCCATAAACTTGGACGATTTGTAGGCTTTGTCTTCGAGCTTTTCGCCTTTATGGAATTTGACTTTCAGCTCTTTTGAACCAGAACTTACAATACTATTAAACAGTAATTTACGAAAATCCTCCTGATGCAATGCGTCAACTAAAAAACCTTCCTGTCCGTTCATCTTTACGGGCGCGATAATCGTATTGGTATCGAGTTCGTCTTCCGACATAAACGCAATCGGCATGAAGTAATGCTGGTAAAACGCTTCCTTGAAATTGACTTCGAGCAGCACGCCGTAATAGGTATTTTTCTGCGATGAGATTTTGAAAAAATCAACGACTTCAATGTACTTGAGCGTACTCGCCTTTCCGCCATACCAACGCTTGTGGATGATGTAATCTTCGAGAATGTCGGACGAAAATACCTTTACGAAATCGGCATCCTCGAATGCATTTTTCCAATCGGCCTTGAAGACGAACGGATTCTGGAAACCGTCCTCGTTGATTTTTTCTTTCATCCTCTTTTGATTTTAAATAAGTGGAACGGCAATGCCGGATGCAATTCGACAAAATTCCACTCCTTGTCCCAAATGTAGCTGTTTCCGGTGATCAAATCGTGAACGGTGATCGGCTGGCTTCCGATTTGCTCTATCGGCAAACGCACCATCGCGCGTTGGGAATAGTACGGGTCGAGGCTTGCAATCATAAGGGTTTCGTCTTGTTTGGCGTCGTCGTATTTGTAGTAAGCGATGATCTGGTCGTTGTCGGCATCGCAAAATTGGACGTTATTCGTTTGCTGCAACGACGGCAATTCCTTGCGCAACGCGTTGATGCGCGTGATGACCATAGTGAGTTTGTTCTGGATGCTCCAATCCCATTTGACGAATTCGTATTTCTCCGAATCGAGGTATTCTTCCTTGCCCGGAATCGCTGCCGCAACCATGTATTCAAATACCGGCCCGTAAATCCCAACGCTCGAACTCAACGTCGCGGCGAGGAAATATTTCTGCAGGTGCACGGCCTCATTTCCGCCTTGCAGCGCATATGGATTGATGTCGGGTGTATTCGGCCAAAAGTTCGGACGATAGAATTCCTTTTGATTGGTTTTCGTCAATTCTTCAACATATTCGATCAGTTCGGCTTTGGAATTGCGCCATGTAAAATACGTGTACGATTGTGAAAATCCCTGCTTGGCCAATTCGTGCATGATTTTCGGACGCGTGAACGCTTCGGCGAGAAACAACACATCGGGATGTTTCTTTTTGACTTCGGCAATCAGCCAACCCCAGAAATAAAAGGGCTTCGTATGCGGATTATCGACCCGGTAAACGCGGATGCCGCATTCTTCAATCCAAAACAAAGCGACATCCAACAGTTCTTTCCAAAGGTTTTTCCAATCGCCGCTTTCAAAATAAATCGGTTGGATGTCCTGGTATTTTTTCGGCGGATTTTCGGCGTATTGCACGGTTCCGTCAGGACGCCATCTGAACCACTGCGGGAAATCTTTGACGTAAGGGTGATCGGGCGCGGCCTGCAACGCATAATCCATCGCCACTTCAATTCCGAGGTCTTTCGCTTTTTTGACGAGCGATTTGAAATCGGCCAGCGTTCCGAGTTCGGGATGCGTCGCTTTGTGTCCGCCATGTTTCGAACCGATTCCCCAAGGCGAACCGACATCTCCGGGTTGCGCATGGGTCGCATTGTTCTTTCCTTTGCGGTTGACCTCACCGATCGGATGAATCGGCGGAAAATACAGCGTATCAAATCCCATAGCAGCGACGCGCGGCAATAATTTTTCGCAATCTTTGAACGTTCCGTGCTGGCCTTCGGTTGCTGAAGCCGAACGCGGAAAAAATTCATACCACGTACTGAACAATGCTTTTTCCCTGTCGACGTAAACTTTCAATTCCAACGATTTATTTTCGATGAAACGAATCGGATATTTTTTAAAAATCTGGTGCAATTGATCAGACATAGCTTCCTGAACTGCAACGTCGTACTCTTTTTCAGTTATGAATGATTTTGCGATTTTTTTGAGGTAGGCGGTTTCGGTTTTATCAGCAGATTTTATCACGGCATTGACGTATTCTGCCCCTTCCAATAATTCCGATTTGACGTGTTGGTTGTCCTGTATTTTTCGCTCGGTACCGTGTTGCCAATTGAGCGCATAGTCAATCCAGCCTTCGACGAAATAGGCATAATGGCCTTGCTTTTCGACTTGAAATTCGGCGGACCATTCGTCGTTGGATGTTGGCATCATGCGGACTTCCGTCCAACTTTTATCTTTTTCATGTTTGTATTTGACGCAGCATTCTACGACGTCGTGCCCGTCTGAAAAAACGTCGGCCGTCACGACCACTTTTTGTCCGACAATTCGTTTGATATCATAGGCGCCACTGTCCAATTGCGGCTGTACATTTTCAATAACAATACGGGTCTGGTTCTGCATTTTAAGTATAATTTATGATTTCTAAATTAAGAAAAATTACATAAAATAGTACCTTGGATTAAAATTTAGTGGAATGTCAAAAAACACGAACAAACGCGACCAAACGTTGAAAATTCCGAAGATAATCATCTTAACCGCTAAATTAATAGCGTTTATTTCAACGAAATGGATTGTGCGATTTGCCGCCCGTTTGTTCACCACGCCCATAAAATACAAAATACCAAAAAGGGAATTGGAAATGGACGCGAAGAGCCGACAGGAAATGCTTCACATTCCTTCCATCAATAAAGACATTGTCGTATATCATTTTGGGGAAAGCAGCAAAAAAATACTGCTCGTTCATGGTTGGTCCGGGCGCGGCACGCAACTCGTCAAATTTGCGGATGAATTGGTAAAGAGAGGTTTTTCAACCGTCAGTTTTGACGCGCCGGCACATGGAAAATCTCCGGGAAGCATGACGTTACTGCCTGAATTCATTGAAAGCATACTCGAAATTGAAAAGAAATATGGCCCGTTTGAAGCCGCAATCGGACATTCCTTGGGCGGCATGTCGTTGTTGAATTCGGTCCGGCGCGGATTTAAAACCAACCAACTCGTGATCATCGGCAGCGGCGATATCATCAAGGATATTTTTGATGCCTTTGTTTCCAAAATGGAGCTCAAGCCAGAAATCAGCGACCTCATGCGCGATTATTTTGAACAGAAATACAACAAAACCATGGCGGAGTTTTCGTCGTACTTATCCGCGAAAGTAATCGATATCCCGGTTTTGGTCGTACACGATGAAAACGATGCCGAAGTCTCCGTCAAATCGGCCCACCACATCCATGAAAACCTTAAAAACGGGCAATTGATGATCACCAAAAAACTCGGGCACCGAAAAATACTGGGCGATGCCGAGGTAATCAAAAAGTCGCTCGAATTCATTAACGCATAAAATTTATCGTATGGAATATCCAATCCAAAAATCAGAAGAGCAATGGAAACAGGAACTCGGACTTGAAAAATACCGCATCCTGCGCCAAAAAGGCACCGAATTTCCACACTCGGGAAAATACAATTTAACTTTTGACAAAGGCACTTATGTTTGCGGCGCGTGCGGCGAACCTCTGTTCGAAAGCGACTCTAAATTCAATTCGAGCTGCGGCTGGCCTTCATTTGACGAGTCCATTCCTGGAAAAGTTGAATACATCAAAGACACGACGCATGGCATGGTGCGCACTGAAATTTTGTGTGCGAATTGCGGCAGTCACCTCGGGCATGTATTTGACGACGGGCCAACGGAAACCGGAACGCGGTATTGCGTCAATTCGTTGTCGGTCGATTTCAAGGAATAATTTAGAATTGTTCCGAGCGGTAATTTTCCTAACTTTAATCCAATGGATCTATTTATGGAAAATACCGATTGGGGCAAGGCGCTCAAGCCGCTGATTGCCAAATACAAGAATAAGAAACATCCGCTCGAGTATCATAATCTTTACCAGTTAATGGTGATGGTCGTACTGTCGGCACAGGATTCCGATGCCCATATCAATAAGCTGGCTCCTGCCCTTTTTGAAAAATTTCCAAATCTTGGCATTTTGGCCAAAGCCGAAAAAGACGACCTCGAGCCATTCGTTGGAAAAGTGCGCGGTTTCGACAAAAAAGCCGATTGGCTGATTGGAATCGCTCGCGAACTCAAAGCCGACAAAAACATTCCGACGGCCATGAAAGATTTGACCGCACTTAAAGGAATCGGAAGAAAATCGGCCAATGTGATCATGCGCGAGGCAGAGGTAAAAGCCGAAGGCATCATGGTCGACCTGCACGTATTGCGCGTCGTCGATCGCCTCGGGATTTCCCACGCCAAAACCGGCGACAAAATGGAAAAGGACATGATGGCCGTCATCCCGCAGGAAATGTGGGGCGAAGTCGGGATGGCGATTTCATTTCTGGGCCGCGAAACGTGCCGACCAACCAATCCCAAACACGATGAATGTGTCGTTCGTGAACATTGCGAATACTGCCGTATACACGGCTCGAAAAAATAATTTTACGTACACGCGCTAGAAATCGCGTTATAATTTAAGGTTTTGGGCGTGCCGGCGCTATAATTTCTGCAGTTTTCTTGATGTGCATCCAAGCGCCGTCGGGCTGTGCGCTGCAATCTTTTATTCCATTTCATTGCATAAAAGGATTTGCGCTTCCATCCCTCACGCAACTTAAGATACAATTTCAAAGAATTATCAAAACAAATCGTCACATCGACTAGCGAGATTATATATAATCTCCATAAAGAAGTCTATAAAAATTTCGATTTCATAAATATCAATTGCTTCAATTTCATTCAATTCTTTTAAACCTCTGGAAAACCTTCGAAGAACTCAAAGAAGATATTTTGGGCATTTTTAAATAATATTTTTATTTCTGTAACAGAAGGTGAAAAAGCAATATCATGGGCGAATCGATTTCTTATCCTATTGATTTCAACTAACACTGTTTTTTCATTATTATTAATATATTGCAAATCATACATTGCATCTATTAATTTAGAATGTGACAATTTTTCTATATTTGAATATTTGCTCGGATTTTCCTGTAAAATTTTTCGATATAAAAAATCAATAATCAAATGCCCTCGCATGTAAGTTGAAAGGGAATTACCATAAATCAGTATCTTTTCACTTAGTTCTTCAAATGTTTTTATTGCATTTATTCTATTTTCCATTTTAAACAATTCATTCACAAAATAAAAATCCATCAAATTCATAATGAGATTTCCCCAAGACCCGAGTCCGTAGGCCGAACTGGGCGAAGCCGAAGGCGGCGGCCCGAATGCATTGACAGTGCCGCACCCGCACCGCTTGAAAACAAAAAACCCCTCATGTTTCCATGAAGGGTTTCCCTAAGAAAGGCGGCGACATACTCTCCCACAGGATTGCAGTACCATCTGCGCAGGCGGGCTTAACTTCTCTGTTCGGGATGGGAAGAGGT